>FWPU01000743.1_pt1 | contig 104331 bp, 69 predicted proteins | sample 2228361 | NCBI WGS metagenome assembly FWPU01 (sample SAMEA103939777, study PRJEB20133) | metagenome | reverse complement strand
GCCATCCACTATGGCTTACACAGGGAAATCATGGCTCATCACTGATCTCCTCATTTTGCCTCTATTCGAATTTTACTTTTGAGACAGCTTGGAGTAAAATGCGCAACCCCTCAAAACCAAGGCTTTAGTGCGGGCCAAACTCCTGTCTGCCGGACAGGCAGGTCACTCGATCAACGGAACTTACGCTAACTCCAATCGAAAAAGACTTTTTGCAGTGGACTCAAATCCTCAGTTCCTCCCTGCCTGTCTGCAGACAGGTCGGCAGACAGGGATTCCTCAAATCCTCCCTGCCTGTCGGCAGACAGGAAATCCTCAAATCCTCAAATCCTCATATCCTCAAATCCTCCCTGCCTGTCGGCAGACAGGAAATCCTCAAATCCTCAAATCCTCATATCCTCCCTGGCGTCAGACAGGGATTCCTCGATTCTTCATTCACCAACCTTGCGGTCGAGGGAGAAGCTTGCGGACAAGGGAGTGCTCAGCAGCTTTGATTGGGATTGGGGAAGTTTTCGCTTTCGTCCTCGTCGCGAGGAGTCAGGCACTTGAAATCCTTTTCGAGCAGGAAGTGGAGTTGGGCTCCGTTGTTGAACTGGAAGGTATGACGGATGCCCACTTCGTCGGTGGTAGCCCAGGAGTGGATGGCTTCTGTGGGCAGGAACACGGTCGAGCCTCCGGAGTCGAATCGGATGCCGAACTCATCGTTGGGGTGCCGCATCAAGGTCCATTGAAGGGATTGGGAGGGGTTGGGGCCGAGCTGGCAGGTGGCAGATACCAACCCTTTTTCGGCGAGCGCCTTCACCTCGGGCTGGGACAACCGGAAACGGATGCTGTCCTTGAAGATGCGGATTTTCATGGTTGGGAAGTTGGTGGCTTCCACGGCCAGGTGCTTGGATGGCCGTGGAAGCGCTCGTGGGATGGCAACAGCTGCATCAGCTGTTTTTCTTGTCTTCCTTCACCGGCGGATGGGGCTTGTTGGTCTTCTTGTTGCGGGTCTTGCCATAGGAGCCTCTCCAAATTTTGCCCCGGCGGGTTCTTCTGTCTCCTTTGCCCATGGTGGAAGTGTTTTTTCAGGTTAATGGATGCGGGTGTAAAAGGGCGGCAAATATACCAAAGGCCTTCAAAGGTCGAGCCGTTCGGCACCGCTGTACACGTTGAATTGTCCATTTCGCAAAAAGCCGATGAGCGTCATTCCCTCTTGACGTGCCAGCTCCACGGCCAGGTGGGAGGGCGCACCCACGGCGGCCATGATGGGAATGCCTGCCATGATGGCTTTTTGAACCAGCTCGAAACCAGCCCTGCCACTGACGAGCAAGATGTGCGCTTGCAGGGGTAAGGAGCCTTGCCTGAGGGCTGCACCGATGAGTTTGTCGAGGGCGTTGTGGCGGCCGATGTCTTCGCGTGCCATGAGCAACTCACCGTTGGGGCTGAAGAGGGCGGCCGCGTGCAATCCGCCTGTGCTGCCGAATACGTGTTGGCTGTTCAAAAGGGTGGTGGGCAGCTGATGGAGCACGTCGGGGCTGGTGCGCGGGGCATTTAATGGAAGTTCGTAGGGCTTGCGGGTGAAGACGCTTTCGATGCTGTCCTTGCCACACACGCCGCAGGCCGATGTGGAGATGAAATGCCGTTTGTAGCCTTTGAGCAAGTCGTGGTAGCCGGGGGCGAGTTCCACGACCACGGCGTTTTCGGAGGCCACTTGCCGGCGTAGCGCACTGCGGCGGAAGCCGGCCACTTGTTCCATGCCGCTGATGAGACCTTCGGTGAAGAGAAAACCCAGGGCGAGGTCTTCGTCGTCGCCGGGGGTGCGCATGGTGACGGCCACGACTTCTTCCAAGGGGGTACCCTCGACAGGTACACCTATGCGAATTTCCATCGGCTCCTCGGTGGTGAGGGCGTCGTCGGCCTCCACGGCCAGCGAGCCGATGACTCTCAAAATGTGCGTTTTGAAGATGGCCTTCATGCGAGAGTTGTTAAGAGGCTGTTACCAAGGGGGGCAAATTGAAAAATTGGCACGGAAGCTACACAACAAAAACGGCCTGTCGAGGTTAAATGGACGTCGTTTATTTTCATGAGATTATAATTTGTCATTCGAGTCGCACCGCCCTGGTGCGACTCTTTTTTTGTTCCCCTTTTCAAAAATTTTTGCAACTCCCCGCGTATTTAGGCCGTTCGCTAAACCTTTGCAGCTTGCTCGCATGCACTCGAGCCCGCCAGTCCGTGATTGGACCTGCAACCACGGGCCTAGACCCTTCGAGAGGCTGCGAAGCGAAGCGAACACCCTTTTTCACAGACCAGCACCAAAGACAGCCGTATCATGCCAATCCTTTTCCGCACCACCCATGCCTTGCTGACTTGTACAATCCTCGTCGTCTTTTCCCTGTTGACCTGCAGCAACGACGCCGAGGCTCCCCGCCACCCCGACTTCCCCTACCTGCTCGACGAGCCTGAGCAGCGCTTCGACCTGCCGGCCGAGCTGGTGGAAATCAGTGGGCTGAGCATGTGTGGCCCGGATATGCTGGCTGCGGTCAACGACGAGCAAGGCATCATTTTTTTGTTGGACAAGCATGACGGCAAGGTGCTCGAGCGGGTTCGCTTTTGGGAGGGCGGTGATTACGAAGGCATCGAAGTGGTTGGCGAGGATGCCTTCGTGATCAAGAGCAACGGCAACATTTACGAGGTGCGCAATTTCCGCTCCGGCGGCGAGCCGCAAGTGCTCTTGCATGGTTCATTTCTCGGCAAGGATGACGACGTCGAAGCGCTCGGGTTCTGGCCCTCTGCCAATGTGCTGCTGGTGGGTTGCAAGGGGCTCTTCGAAAGTGCTGACCACCCCAATCCCGCTCGGGCCATCTTCGCCTTCGACCTGGAAAGCCGGCAACTCCAGCAAAAGCCGATTTTTCTCATCGATGGGCACGCCCTCCGGCAAGCCCTCCTCGACTACCCCGATGCCTGTGCAGACCAACGCCTGCTCAGCCGCTATGTGGAAGAAGACGGGGAGTTCAATTTCAGCCCCTCGGGCATTGCCGTTCATCCTTTGACAGGCGACATCTACGTGCTCAGTTCCAAAGGCAAACAACTGGTCGTGCTCACACCCGAAGGACAGATCCGCTTCGTCGAAAAGCTCGACAAGAAGTGGCACCCCCAGCCCGAAGGCATCTGTTTCGATACCGACGGCACCCTCTACATCAGCAATGAGGGCCGCGGCGGGCGCGCATGCATCTACCGATTCTCTTATCGGAATTGAACTATATTTGCCGCGCTTTGAAAAAGGCCTTTTTACAAGCTTTTTCCCTCCTTCACAACCTGGCATCAATCTCTGCGAAATGGCCATCATCGAAATGAAAGTGCCCAATGTGGGCGAATCCATCACCGAGGTTACCCTTTCCAAATGGCTCAAGGCCGATGGCGAATACGTCCACATCGACGAACCCATCTGCGAGTTCGAATCCGACAAGGCAACCTTGGAGTTTCCAGCCGAAGCATCCGGCAAACTCATCCACGTAGCCAAAGAAGGCGACGACCTAGAAATCGGGGCCCTCGTCGCCAAAATCGACACCTCCGTGCCTGCCCCCGACGGCGACGGCCAATCAACCGATGCCCCTGCCGACAAAGCACCTGCCAAGCAAACAGAATCGAAGGAGGAGAAAGCGCCAGCCGAAACCTCGGCTCCTGCCAAATCCCCTGCCGAAGCACCAGCCTCGGCGTCTTATGCCGCCGGACACCCCTCGCCAGCCGCCGCCAAAATCCTGGCCGAGCACGACATCCCTCCCTCTGCCGTCCAGGGTACTGGCAAAGATGGCCGCATCACCAAAGCCGACGCCTTGCAAGCCGTCGAGAACAAGAAGACCGAGCCTGCCCCTGCCCCCGAACCCAAGGCAAAACCGGCCGCAGAAGCGCCCGCTCCCGCTGCCTTCAGCCGTGAGGTGACCCGCAAGAAACTCAGCCGCATGCGGCGTACCATCGCCAAACGCCTCGTCAGCGCCAAGAACAACACCGCCATGCTGACCACTTTCAACGAAGTGGACCTCACCGAGGTGAACAAGCTGCGCAAGCAGTACCAGGAGCGCTTCGTGGAAAAGTACGGCATCAAACTCGGCTACATGAGCATCTTCGCCAAGGCTTGCGCCAAGGTGCTCATGGAAATGCCCGAGGTGAACGCCATGATCGACGGCGACGACATCATCTACCACCACTACGTCGATATTTCCATCGCCATCAGCACGCCCAACGGTCTCGTAGTGCCACCCGTGCACAACGTCGAGTCGCTGAACTTTGCCCAGATCGAATACAAAATCAAAGAACTGGCCGACAAGGCCCGCAGTGGTACGCTTACCCTGGAGGAGATGAGCGGTGGCACCTTCACCATCACCAACGGCGGCGTATTTGGTTCGTTGCTCAGCACGCCCATCCTCAACGAGCCCCAAAGCGCCATCCTCGGCATGCACGCCATTCAGGAGCGACCCGTGGCCGTCAACGGGCAGGTGGAAATACGCCCCATGATGTACCTGGCTCTCAGCTATGACCACCGCATCATCGACGGTTCTTCTTCGGTGACTTTCCTGGTGAAAGTCAAAAAGCTGCTCGAAGATCCGGTGAGCCTGCTGCTCGATCTTTGACTTTTTGAGGAACTGAGGAATCGAGGAATCGAGGATTTGAGGAATCGAGGATTTGAGGAATCGAGGAATCGAGGATTTGAGGAATCGAGGAATCGAGGAATCGAGGATTTGAGGAATCCCTGTCTGCCGACCTGTCTGCAGACAGGCAGGGAGGAACTGAAGCCAACGTTTTAACCTGCAACCGTTTCCATGATCAAAAAACACCTCAACCAGTGACCCTCCAAGAATTCTTCAAACTGCTGGCCCAGCACCCCGTGTGGATCGTGGCGTTTTTTCTTTTGCTGCCCATAGCTGCCTGGCTTACCGGCCGTTTTGCCGAGGGCGAGGGCCATCTCAGTCCCTGGAAATACGTCTATTCCGCCCTCATTTATCTGAGTTGTGTACCTGGGGTGTTTGCCCTGTTCCTCAGCGCCTGGCTTTTCCTTTTCGAGCGGCGCAGCATCCTCGACACAGATCTTTATACGCAGGTATTGCCCCTGTTTTCCATGGTTGCCACCTTGCTCATCATCCGCCGTCACGTGGACCTCGACCTCGTCCCCGGTTTCGACAAGATCAGTGGTTTGTTCGTCATGATCGGGGCTGTGTTGGCCCTGTTGTGGGTCATCGACCGCACCCGCATTTGGGTGGTGTCGTTCCTTCCGTTCTGGCAGGCCCTGCTCATGCTCATCGCCCTGCTCCTGCTGGCCCGCTGGGGCTGGAAACGCATGCTCAGCAGCCAAAGTGGCCAAGAGAACGTGCGCGGCTGACAACCCGTAATTCAGAGATGCAGGATGAAAAGAGCTGGCACCTCCAAATACCAGATGGCCAACCCCACGCTTTTTTAACCCCAGAGTAATGGGAGTTTGAATGAGTTGAACAGAGCCAACCGAGCAACATCCTCATAATCCCTGTCTGCCGCTAGGCAGGCTCCTTAATCCTCAGATCATGATCCGCATCCCAACCCTCCTCACCGCACTTTTCTGCACCTTCCTGCTTTCATTTCCTTCGGCAAAAGGGCAGCAGGCCACGCAGGCCACCTTCCAGCCGATGGACGTTTTCGAGCTGGAGCACGTCTCCGATCCCAGCATTTCGCCGGACGGGTCGAAAGTGGCCTTCATCCGCAACTACCGGGACGTGATGACCGACCGGACATTGGGAAACCTGTGGCTCGTGAATTTTGACGGGTCTGACCTGAGGCCATTGAGTTCCGGCCTGCACAACGACAGTTCCCCGGCCTGGTCGCCGGATGGCAGCATGCTGGCCTACCGTTCTGACAAATCGGGCAAAACCCAGCTCTACCTGCGCTGGGTGGCCAGCGGCGAGGAGGCCATGCTCACCAACCTGACCGAGTCCCCCGGTCAGCCGGTGTGGTCGCCGGACAGCAAGTGGCTTGCTTTCACCCTATTCGTTTCCGAAGAAAAAAGCAGCCTGGTGAAGCTGCCCCCAGCGCCCAAGGGCGCCAAATGGGCCGAGGCCCCCAAATACATCGACGACCTGAAGTACCGCAGCGACGGCGCCGGCTACCTGCGGCCCGGTCATCGTCAGCTTTTTGTGCTGCCGGTGGAGGGTGGCACGCCCCGGCAATTGACCGAAGGGCCTTACGACTGTGGCAATCCGGTATGGAGTGCCGACGGGCAGAGCCTGATTTTTTCCTCCAATCGCCACCCGGATGCCGAAACGGAACCACGAAACAGCGAAATCTACGAAGTGAGCCTGAACGGTGGCGAGCCAAAGGCCCTGACCAACAGAAAGGGCCCCGACAGCAATCCCGTGCTATCTCCCGACGGGAAGCTGATCGCCTACACCGGCCACGACGAGCAATACCTCGGCTACCAGATCAACCGCCTGTACGTCATGAACCGGGACGGCTCCAATCCCCGGCTCATCAGCCGGGATTTCGACCGGAGCATCGAAAACATAAATTGGAGCGGCGACGGGAAAGGCATCTATTTCCAATACGACGACCGGGGGCAAACCAAAGTGGCCCTGATGACACTGGATGGCAAAAGCATGGATATTACCGCCAAGGTCAGCGGCCTGTCCATTGGCCGGCCTTACAGTGGCGGCGACTACTCCGTTTCCCGGAACGGCCGCCTGGCCTTCACCCACGGCGATGCCAGCCACCCCGCCGACCTGGCCACCTGCACCGCGGACGGCAAGGTCAACCGCATCACCCGCTTCAACGACGACCTTTTCGGCCACAAAACCCTCGGCAAGGTGGAGGAACACTGGTGCAACAGCAGCTACGACGACCGGAAAATCCAGTACTGGGTCTGCTACCCACCCGATTTCGACCCTTCGAAAAAATACCCGCTCATTCTGGAAATCCACGGCGGGCCCTTTGCCATGTACGGCGACCATTTTTCAGCGGAAATACAGCTCTATGCCGCTGCCGGCAACATCGTGGTGTACGCCAACCCGCGGGGCAGTTCGGGTTATGGCAGCGAGTTCGGCAACCTGATCCACCACAATTACCCCAACCAGGATTTCGACGACTTGATGAGCGTGGTGGATGCCGTCATCGCCTCCGGCAATGTGGACGAAGCAAACCTCTTCGTGACCGGCGGCAGCGGCGGCGGCGTACTCACCGCCTGGATCGTGGGCCACACCGACCGCTTCCGGGCAGCCGTGGTGGCCAAGCCCGTCATCAACTGGTACAGCTTCGTGCTCACCGCCGACAACCCGGCTTTCTTTTACCGCTATTGGTTCCCCGGCCTGCCCTGGGACCACCTGGAGCACTACATGAAGCGCTCGCCCATCACCTACGCCGGCAATGTGAAAACGCCCACCATGCTGCTAACCGGCGAGGTGGACTACCGCACCCCCATCGAGGAGTCGGAGCAATTTTACACAGCCCTCAAGCTGGCCGGTGTGGACGCCGCCATGGTGCGCTTCCCCGAAGCTTCCCACGGCATTGCAAACAAACCGAGCTACCTGATGTCAAAAGTGCTGTACGTGTTGGGCTGGTTCGAGAAGCACAAGAAAGAGTGAGGTTTAGAAAAGTTGAGAGGGGTTTAGAGGGGTTGAGAGGGGTTGCGCCAAAATGTTTCTTGATCAATAACTGTTGATGAGGGTTTAGCGCATGTAGGTCCGATGTTCCACTATGAATGAAACGCATTCTGATTCACGGAGTGACTGGGGTTACCCGTCTGGCCTGCCGTTAGCCGGACAGGCACAAATCCTCGGTTCTCGAGGAGCTCACTGCAAAAAGTCCTTTTCCAATGAGATTGGTGTAAGTTCCCTTGGTTGAAGTGAGGCACTTGGAGTGCTGTCAGAATTGAAGCACTCGGCCTGCAGCAGAGGAGCCCAAATCCTTGCATCTTTTCCTCCCATTCCGTTCCTTGTGCACCCAAATCAAAACACCCGACCATGCGTGCGAAATTGACCCTCCTGTTTTTACTCGAAACCCTCTGTTTGCTCGCCCAAGCACCGGCCCCCGATTTCAGCATTTTCCAATACCGCTTCGTCGGCCCCTGGCGCGGTGGCCGGGTCACCGCCGTCACCGGTGTCGATTCCCAGCCCAACGTGTTCTACATGGGCGCCACCGGAGGAGGCGTCTGGAAGAGCGAAGACTACGGCGTGAGCTGGCAGAACGTCTCCGACGGCTATTTCGACACCCCTTCCATTGGCGCCATCAGGGTGGCCCCTTCGGATCCCAACATCGTCTATGTCGGCACTGGCTCCGACGGCCTGCGCAGCAACATCATCAGTGGCAAGGGCGTCTATAAGTCCGTCGATGCGGGTCGCACCTGGCAGCACATCGGCCTCGAGAAAGCCGGCCTCATCGGCGCCCTGGAAATTCACCCCACCGACCACAACGTCGTCTTCGTCGCCGCCATCGGACAACCCTTCCAACCCAACCCCGAGCGCGGCGTATTCCGAACCCGCGACGGTGGCCGCACCTGGCAAAAGGTGCTCTTCCTGTCTGACACCACCGGATTTGCCGACCTCGAACTGTTGCCCTCCAACCCTAACGTCATCTATGCCGCCGCCTGGCGCGCCGAACGCAAACCCTGGACCATCATCAGCGGCGGAAGGGAAAACGGCATCTACAAATCCGTCGATGGTGGCGACACCTGGGTCAAACTCACCAATGGCCTGCCCACCGATCTGGTCGGCAAAATCGACCTCGCCGTCAGCGCCGCCGACTCGCGCGTGCTCTACGCCCTCGTGGAAGCCCCCGGCGACCAGGGCGGCCTCTACCGCTCCGACGACCAGGGCGCTTCGTTCAAAAAAGTATCCGACAACAAAGACCTGCTCCACCGTCCCTTTTACTTCTGCAACATCACCGCCGACCCCACCAACCCCGACATCGTCTATGCCCAGGCCCTCCGCCTGTACAAAAGCACCGACGGCGGCCGCACTTGGAAAACCATCCCCACTCCCCACGGCGACGACCACGACCTCTGGATCAATCCCCACAACCCCGACCTCATGATCGAAAGCAACGACGGCGGAGCAAACGTCACCACCGACGGCGGCAAATCCTGGTCCTCCCAGTTCAACCAGCCCACCGCCGAGCTCTACCAGGTCGAAGTGGACGACCAGTACCCCTACTGGCTCTACGCCGGCCAGCAAGACAACTACACCGCCATCGCCGTGCCTTCCCTGCCACCAACCAGCCACCAGTACGGACCTGCAGCCTTCATCATGGACGTCGGCGGCTGCGAAACCGGACCCGCCGTGCCCAAGCCGCACAGCCCACACATCGTCTATTCCAATTGCAAGGGCCGCTTCAGCGTCTTCGACAAACGCACCGGCCAGGAACGACACTACGACGTCGGCGCACGCAACATGTACGGCCACAACCCCCGCGACCTCCTCTACCGCTTCCAGCGCGTCTCCCCCATACACGTCTCCCCGCACGACCCCAACGTGGTCTATCACTGCTCGCAATTCGTGCACCGAACCACCGACGACGGCAAAACCTGGGAAACAATCTCCCCCGACCTCACCGCCAACGAACCCGACAAACAGGTCATCTCCGGCTCGCCCATCACCCGCGACATCACCGGCGAGGAGTTCTACAGCACCATCTACGCCATCCGGGAATCCCCACTCGTGCCCGGGCTCATCTGGGTGGGCGCCAACGACGGCCCCGTCCACGTCACCCGCGACGGGGGGCAGAACTGGCTCGACGTCACCCCGCGCACCCTGCCACCAGGCGGCCGCGTGGACGCTGTAGAACCCAGCCCCCACCAGTCCGACAAGGCCTACATCGCCGTGCTCCGCTACCAACTCGGCGACTGGCGCCCCTACATCTTCAAAACCGAAAACCTCGGCCGCAGCTGGACGCTCCTCACCCCCGGCGACAACGGCCTGCCCGCCGATTGCCCCACCCGCGTCGTGCGTGAAGACCCCCAGCGCCCCGGCCTTCTCTTTGCCGGCACCGAGTGCGGCATGTTCATCTCCTTCGACGACGGCCGCAACTGGTTGCCTTTTCAGCAAAACCTCCCCGTCACACCCGTCACCGACATCAAAATCAAAGGCGACGACCTGGTGCTCTCCACCATGGGCCGCGGCTTTTGGATCCTCGACGACATCACACCCCTGCGCCTCGGCTGGCAGGGCAAACCCCTCAGCGGCCCCGTCCTCTTCCAACCCGCCGTCACCGTGCGCCGCCGCCCCGTAGCGGCTCGCGGCACCGACGCCATCCCCGCTTCCGACTACCCGCCACCCGCTGCACTCATCCACTACTACCTGCCCAAGGCTGCTTCCCAACCCCTGCGCCTGGAAATCCTCTACAGCGAACAGACCCCCGGCCGTGGCGATACCCGCACCCAGCAGCTCATCTGCACCATCACCAGCTCCGACCCCAAACAACCCGCAGACCAGGACAGCCCTCGCGACATGGCCACCGGACGCACCACCTTCACCGTGGACGCCAGCCTCCAAAACCAACCCGGATTGCACCGATACCGCTGGGACATGCGCCACCCCGGCCCCTGGCATCCCAACCCGCGCCGCCGCTTCCGCAACGGCCCTTACGTCAGCCCCGGCGCCTTCATCATCCGCCTCTACGTGGACGACACCGTGCTGCAACAGCCCCTTTTCCTCACCCCCGACCCCCGCATCCTCGACGCCGGTCTCACCCTCGACGACCTCCAGCGCCAGGAATCCCTCGCCCTCCAGGTGGTGGACCTCCTCTCCGAAGCCTACCGCCTCGAACAGTCGCTGCGCAGCGAAATCGAAAACCTGGAAAAAAAGGAAAAGAACGGCTCCCTGACACCCGATGAACGCTCAAACCTCGACGCCCTGCGCAAAAAGCACAGCCTGCTGGTGAACGACGAAGGCCCTTACCCGCAAAACATGCTCATCAGCCAAATCCAGTACCTCTACGGCATCACCGCCGACGCCGACCAGCTGCCCGGCCGCGATGCCTACACCCGCTACGAGGAATTGAAGGCGGATTTGGAGCGGTTGCGATGAGGGGCGTTGGGCGCTACCCCGCGCCCGCCCCTGTCCATTTCGTCTTTCTTGGCCGGATTCGAATCGGTGACCACCAAACGCATCGACGAATACAGCGACACGCCAGGCACCCCGGTCTGGCTGGCCCCCATTCCTCGGCCACATAATCCGCAACCAGGGAGAACACGTGCGCATCGCTGCCGGCATCGCCGACGATGCCCGAAAGTTCGTCGAAGGCCGTTATTTTGACACCAATTAATGGTAAGGCCATGACCGCTACTTCACGCCTTCAACACGAAATCGCATCCTGGCAGCACCCCATTGCCGCCGAGCTACAGCCGTGGCAGGTGAAGCAGGGCGTGGTGCCGGTGCAGCTGGTGAAGGAGGCGGATAGAGAATTGCAAAACAGATGAACCGATGCTGACCAAACTAACCATAAGGAACTTCAAACGCCTCGGCAATGTAGAGCTGGAGCTGGGCGAGGTGGTCGTCTTCATCGGCCCCAACAACTCGGGAAAGACGGCCGCCCTGCAGGCACTGGCGCTGTGGGATGTAGGAGTGAAGCGATGGATTGAAAAAAGGGGTATTGACCAGCAGGTTCCCAAAAAGCGGCCAGGTGTCACGATCAACCGGAAAGACCTCATTTCCATACCTGTGCCGCGTGCCAATCTGCTGTGGAAAGACTTGCACGTGCGTGACGTGCAGAGGGAAAACGGCAAACAGCACACCTCCAATGTCCTAATAGAGATCATCGTGGAAGGCGTCACCAACGACAAGCAATGGCAATGCGGGATGGAATTCGACTATGCCAACGAGGAATCGATTTACTGCCGCCCCTTGCGGATAGAAGAAGGTGCTGAACCCAGGCGGATGCCCGTTCCGGAAGCCGTGAAGCAATTGCAAATTGCTTACCTGCCTCCCATGTCGGGGCTGGCTGCCAATGAAACACGCCTCGACCCCGGCGCCGTCAATGTGCGCATCGGCGAGGGGCGCACAGCGGAGGTGCTGCGCAACCTGTGCTACAAAATCTATGAAGAGAACCAAGAAAACTGGAGTAAACTCACGAAGTACATTCACGACCTTTTCGGCGTAGAGCTAAAAGCGCCCGAGTATGTCGTCGAGCGTGGTGAGATACAAATGGCCTATCGGGACCGCAATGGCATAAAACTGGACCTGTCCTCATCCGGGCGCGGCTTGCAGCAAGTGCTCCTGTTGCTGGCATACCAGTACGCCAATCCGGGTGCCGTGCTGCTGCTCGACGAGCCGGATGCGCACCTGGAGATTCTGCGCCAGCGGGAGATATATCAGTTGATTACCGAAATTGCCAACCACCAGAACGGGCAAATCATTGCCGCCAGCCATTCCGAGATCATACTAAACGAGGCAGCCGACCGCGACATCGTCATCGCCTTCGTTGGCAAACCACACCGCATCGACGACAGGGGCAGCCAACTGCTCAAGTCGCTCAAAGCAATCGGCTACGAGCAGTACTATCAGGCTGAACAAACGGGTTGGGTACTCTACCTCGAAGGCTCGACAGACCTGGCGATTCTTCAAAAACTGGCCAAAAAGCTGGATCATCCTGCCGCCATACTCCTGGAAAGACCATTCGTGCATTATGTGCAAAACCAACCGCAAAAGGCACGTGACCACTTTTTCGGCTTGCGGGAAGCGCATGACGAGTTGGTAGGCATTGCGCTATTTGACCAAATAGACAGAAACCTGCACCAAGATGGCCCGCTGAAAGAAATCATGTGGCGGCGGCGAGAAATCGAAAACTACATCTGCCAGCCAAACCTGCTGCTTGCATTTGCGGAAGCACAGGCCCAAGAGGATAGCCCCGGCCCTCTGTTTTCATCAAATGAGGCACAGCGCCGCTGCGAGGTGATGCGGAAATGGATCGAAAGGCTCGTACCCAGAGTGGCCCTCGATGACCCGAACGACCCCTACTGGCACAAGACAAAGGTCACCGACGATTTTCTGGACAGGCTATTCGAGGAGTACTACAAGGAGTTGGAGTTGCCCAATCTGATGCGCAAGACCGACTACCACCGGCTGGCGGAATTCATCTCTCCAAACGATATCGACCCTGAGGTAAAGGAAAAACTCGATGCCATCGTCAAGGTGGCCTACAAAGCCAAACCTCTACAAGACTGAATCGAACCCACCAGCCAACCCGAAATCGCCACCCAGCAGCACCCCAGTACCGCCGAGTAGAGACCGACGTCCGTTGGTCTCTACCACCAACCCAAATACCGGCAGGCATCCCGCCCGCCCCTGTGCAAATCGCCTTTCGTCACCGGATTCAATAAGGCGGCAAACGCATCGACGAATACAGCGACACGCCAGGCACCCCGGTCTGGCTGGCCCCCATTCCTCGGCCACATAATCCGCAACCAGGGAGAACACGTGCGCATCGCTGCCGGCATCGCCGACAATTCCCGAAAGTGGACCGAAGGCAGTTATTTTGTCGCAGAGGTAGAAACTGACGGGGTCGGGCTGACGTAAAAAACCCGACGGCAATCCATCTGACGCATAAAAACCGCAAACCCAATTAAGGAAAACCACACGTACATGGAAGCCACCCAACTCAACTGGATCACCAATTTCATCTGGGGTATCGCCGACGACGTGCTTCGCGATCTCTACGTGCGAGGCAAATACCGCGACGTCATCTTGCCAATGACCGTCATTCGCAGGCTGGATGCCGTGCTCGAACCCACCAAAAAAGACGTCCTGAAAATGAAAGCCAGGCTGGACGAAACCGGCATCGTACATCAGGATGGTGCCCTGAGACAGGCTGCAAAGCAGGCTTTTTACAACACTTCCAATTTAACCCTGCGCGAACTGCGCTCGCGCACGAGCCGACAGCAACTCGAAGCGGATTTTCGGGCCTACCTCGACGGCTTCTCACCCAATGTCCAGGAAATCCTCGACAACTTCGAGTTCCGCAACCAGATCCCCCGCCTGTCGAAAGCCGACGCCCTGGGCACCCTCATCGAGCGCTTCCTCGACCCCTCCATCAACCTCAGCCCCGAACCTGTGCTCAATAGCGATGGCTCGGTGCGCCTGCCCGGCCTCGACAACCACGCCATGGGCACCATCTTCGAAGAACTGGTGCGCCGTTTCAACGAGGAAAACAACGAGGAGGCCGGCGAACACTGGACGCCCCGCGACGCCGTAAAGCTCATGGCCCGGCTCATCTTCGAACCCATCGCCGAGCAGATTTCCGACGGCACCTACCTGCTCTATGATGGGGCTTGCGGCACGGGAGGCATGCTAACCCTGGCTGAAGATACATTGCTGGAGCTGGCAGCCGAGCGGAAAAAACAGGTCTCCGTGCACCTCTTCGGGCAGGAAATAAACGCAGAGACTTATGCCATCTGCAAGGCCGACTTGTTGCTCAAAGGCGAAGGCGAGGCGGCCGACAACATCGTGGGCGGTCCGGAGCATTCCACGCTCTCCAACGATGCCTTCCCGGGGCGCACGTTCGACTTCATGCTCTCCAATCCTCCTTACGGCAAAAGCTGGAAAAGCGACCTGGAGCGCATGGGCGGCAAGACCGGTGTCAAAGACCCCCGATTCCTGGTACAGCACAAGGGCGAGGAACTCTCCCTCCTCACCCGATCGAGCGATGGGCAGATGCTCTTCCTGGCCAACATGCTGTCCAAAATGAAGCACGACACCCCCCTCGGAAGCCGCATCGCCGAGGTGCACAACGGCTCCTCCCTCTTCACCGGCGACGCCGGCCAGGGCGAAAGCAACATCCGCCGCTGGATCATCGAAAACGACTGGCTCGAAGCCATCGTGGCACTGCCGCTCAACATGTTTTACAACACCGGCATCGCCACCTACATCTGGGTGCTTTCCAACCGCAAACCCGCCCACCGCAAGGGGCGCGTGCAACTCATCGACGCCACCCAGTGGTACCAGCCCCTGCGCAAAAACCTCGGCAAGAAAAACTGCGAACTCTCGGAAGAGCACATCCGCCGCATCGTGGACACCTTCCTCGCTTTCGAAGAGACCGAGCAATCCAAAATCTTCCCCAATGCCGCCTTCGGATACTGGAAGGTGACCGTGGAGCGACCCCTGCGCCTGAAAGGCATCGAGCCCACCCGGGCTTACAAGGCCGCCGAGATCAAGCGGCTGAAAGAAGAAGCCGAACGCAGCGAAGACGCTCCCCCCGTCATCCGGAAAATCCACAAGGCCGGCACGGCACCCGATCCCCTGCACGGCCTGTTCGAAATGGAAATCAATGGGAAAAAACGCGTGGTGGAATATGATTCCGATACCGAATTGCGCGACACCGAACAAATCCCCTTCCTCGAATGCCCTGCCTGCCAGCAGCCCGGTTACTTGCCGACCGCAGCAGACCAGCGCGCGGCCATCGAGGAATTCCTGCGCCGCGAGGTTCTGCCCTACGCCCCCGACGCCTGGTACGACCCCAACAGCGTAAAGGTGGGCTATGAAATCAACTTCAACCGCTATTTCTACAAACCCAAGGCCCTGCGCAGCCTCGACGAAATCCGCGCCGATTTGCTGGCAGTGGAAAAGGAGGCGGAGGGGTTGTTGGAGGAAATCATAAAAGGCACAAAACATGAATAGTCAAGTGTGGACATACCCTGGCTCGCGCTGGTGGAAGTTCGACTTCCACACCCATACACCAGCATCCAAGGACACATATTGGGCTAAGAACAGCATCGAGCTTTCGCCGGAAGATTGGTTGCTTAAGTACATGAAAGCCAAAATTGATTGCGTGGCCGTCACGGATCATAATAGTGGGGAGTGGATTGACAAGCTCAAAAATGCTTATACGCAGATGAAGGAACAGGCCGATGCCGGTTCACCGCCAGAAGGCTTCCGCGAGTTGATCATCTTTCCTGGAGTGGAAATTTCCGTACATGGCGGCATTCATGTACTGGCCATTTTTGACCCTGATGCAGCGACCAGCGACATAGATACATTGCTTGGCAAAGTGAACTATAAAGGCACCAAAGGCGATAGCGACGGAGTTACCACCAAAGGTATCGCAGAGGTTCTAAAAGATATTTTGGAAAGTGGAGCCATCCCCATCCCTGCACACGCAGATGCGGACAAAGGTTTGTTAGCTGTTAGAGCTGACAGCCAGCAAAGTAATATCGATGCAAACACCATCCAGCAGGCGCTGGATGTAGAAGGTGTCCTCGCTGTGGAATGGGTTGATTTGAATAAGGCGTATCCTCGCTGCGTAATTGATCGAGCCAAGAAACTCACGCGTATACTTGGTAGTGACTGCCACACCTTTCAAGGTAATACAATTCCCGGTAGTCGTTACACGTGGGTCAAGATGGCCAAGCCCACGCTGGAGGGGTTAAAATTTGCGCTGTTAGATGGGAATGATGTATCGATTCGTCGTAGTAACGAGGGCCCATTTGACCCCTACAAAACCCCTGCACATTTTATCACTGCTATCGAAATTGAGAAAGCCCGCTACATGGGTAATGGTAAACACCCCTTACGACTTGAACTCACCCCTTTTTATAACTCGCTCATCGGAGGTCGTGGGACTGGAAAATCCACCTTCGTTCATGCCCTACGCTTGGCATATAAACGTGCCGATGATCTGAAAAGCATGGAAGGTACAGAGCCTTTTCGTCATTTCGATTCTTTCTGCAAAGTAGCTAAAACGCGCCATGATGAAGGCGCGCTACGTGAGCAAACCAAGATTCGTGTGGAATTGATGCGGGAAGGGCAACCAACCAGGCTACTATGGCAAAACTCCGAATCACCACAAATCACAGTCGAAGAGAAAGACACGGATGGTACTTGGCATAAGTCGGAAAGCCAGGAAGTTAATTCCGAGCGATTTCCAATTCGTCTTTTTTCTCAGGGGCAGATTGCAGCGATGACGGGGGGGAGCCGCCAAGCGCTCCTGTCTGTGATCGATGAGGCAGCCAATGTCGGAAAACTCAAAGAAGCATTTGAAGATGCCAAACGTACCTATCTCACTCAACGGTCGCGCCTACGCGAGCTGGAAGGAAAGCTTGAAAAACGTTCCGAAGTAAAAAGAAAATATAATGAGGTAGATAGGAAACTCAGTGCGTTACCTCAGACAGATCATGATAAAGTTCTTGAGGCCTATAAGCGTGCCCAAGATCAGCGAAAAGAGGTTGAGAAACTCTTCGAACAGTTAGATGGGCTGCCGGGGCTAATTGAAGAGACTGCACAACGCCTTATTCTTGAAGAATGGCCTTCTGGCGTTTTTGATGAGGCTGATGATGCGGAAGTTTTGAAGTGGCGCAAAGAGGCAGATAAGGCCTTGCAGCAAGTGCGGCAAGTCCTTGAACAAGCAAGCAGCGACTTGGCCAAAAGGGCGGAACAACTCCAAAAAGACCCGCGGGTCTCCGCCTGGCGAGATCGCACAGACAAAGCCCAAAACGATTTCAACGATTTGCAGCAAGCCTTGGGTGCAGAAGGCGAAGACGTCTTGGAATCCTACAAACAACTCGTAAAGGAGCGTCAGGACCTTGAGAAACAACTCAAGTATCTTGATGAGGTGGATAAAGAGTGCAAGATGCTCAAAGAGAAAATCGCTGAGCAATGGCAAAAAGTCTTGGAAGCGCGCGAGGCTATCACGTCAAAGCGTGCAGAATTCGTCCGGAATACCCTGAAAGACAATCTCTACGTACGCATTGAGGTCGTGCCCTTCGGCTTCGACCCGCATGTAATTGAACGCAGTTTGCGCGAGCTTCTCGATGTCACAGATGATCGGTTCGGGAACGACATCTTGGAATTGGACGAGGCGGGAAATCCTATAGCTGGTCTGGCCTTCGAGATTGCCAGCGCTGATGACCGCAAGGCAGCTCTGGAAAGTTCAAAGCAACAACTGAAAGAAATTGCAGGTAAATTTGGTGGCCACTTCAGGAACTATCTGAAAAAGAAACTGGAATCGCCTGTGTTTGCCGACCAAATTCAATGTTGGTTCCCTGAAGACGATTTGCGCATCGAATACAGTCGCAAGGCTGACGGCACCGGCTGGGTGGCTATCACCCAAGGATCACAGGGCCAGCGCTCGGCAGCGCTGCTGGCCTTCCTCCTGGCTTTTGGGGACGAACCCCTAATACTCGACCAGCCCGAAGACGATCTCGATAACAGTCTGATATACGATTTGATAGTGCGTCAAATACGGGCGAATAAGCTGCGCCGCCAGCTCATCGTTGTGACGCACAATCCCAACGTCGTTGTCAACGGCGACGCCGAACTCGTGCATGTGATGGACTTCGGAAAGGGTCAGTGCTATCTCAGACAAAACGGAACCTTACAAGAGAAAGATGTGCGAGAAGAAGTATGCCGCGTGATGGAAGGGGGGCGGGATGCTTTCGAGCGGCGTTGGAAGCGACTGGGGAAAGGGATAAGTATATAAAGGGCAGCTTTTTATCCTATCCTGTCTTCAAAAACATATTCTTTCTATGAGCTGGCGGAATATTGAGGCGTGGAAAGCGAATTTTGTATCTACTGAAATTAGGAAACCATTAATTGGAAAAGCCACTTGGTATGTCTAAGACAGATGATAATAAGGCAAATGCTTATGAGACCGGGAATTTAATGACCCAATACCTTCCCCCATACCCCGCCTACAAAGACATCGGCATCCCCTGGCTGGGACGCATCCCCGCGCATTGGAAGGTTGTGCCCAATCGTGCACTGATGAAGCTAAAGAAAGAGATCGTTGGAGAGCGAAGCGAAAATCTTGTCCTTTTATCTCTTACAAAGCAGGGAATTATTGCCCGTGATATGGAAAATCCTGAAGGTAAATTTCCGGCAAATTTCGATACGTACCAGATTGTGGAGCCTGGAGATCTGGTTTTTTGCCTGTTCGATATTGACGAAACTCCCCGCACTGTGGGTCTGGCAACACTATACGGTATGATAACGGGGGCATACACGCGCTTTGTATGCCCAGATCCGACACTTCGAAAGTTCGTGTATTTGTATTATCTGTCGCTTGACAATGGCAAACTTCTTAAGCCTCTATATACTGGACTGAGAAAGGTTATTTCGAAATCAACGTTTTTAAGTGCAAAGCTTCCCCTCCCACCCCTCGCCGAACAGCGCGCCATCGCCCGCTACCTGGACTGGGCCGACGCCCGCATCCGCCGCCTGATCCGCGCCCGGCAGAGGCAGATTAAGCTCCTGGAGGAATACAAGCAGGCCCTCATCCACCAGGCCGTCACCGGGCAGGTGGACGTACGCACGGGCAAACCCTATCCCACCTACAAAGACTCCGGCATCCCTTGGCTGGGACGGATCCCCGAGCATTGGAGGGTAATGCTATTTAAGCACTTATTCATGTCAGCAATGGGTCAGACAATACTTGCATCCGATCTTCAAGAAAATGGCAAGTATCCTGTTTTTAGTGCAACGGAGAAAAACATCTATTTTGGAAGAATTTCCTCGCCGAGGTTTGTGTTAAATCCGGGGGACTTGGTAATTCCGGCTAGAGGAGTTTCAATTGGTGCTGTAAAATTTGTGAAGGAGCCTTGTGTGTGTACACAAACTACAATTTATGCTATAAAAAAATCAGATGTAAATACTAAGTATGTATTCTATTTCCTACTCGGATGTCGACAATGGCTTTTTGAATATGATCGTACTGCAATCCCACAACTTACTGTTGATCAAGTCAGGAATAACCATTTGATATTCCCACCCCTCCCCAAACAAGCCGCCATCGTGGAGTATCTCGATACCCAAACTGCGAGGATCGACGCCGCCATCGCCTCCATCCGCCGCTCCATCGACCTCCTGCGCGAGTACCGCACCCGCCTGATTGCCGACGTGGTCACGGGCAAGGTGGATGTGCGGGAGGTGGCGGCGCAGTTGCCGGAGGAGCCGCCCGAAGATGACGCAGGCGATGAAGAAATGGTAGATGTAGAGGCAGAATCCGATCTGCTTCCGGAGCTCGATTCGATGCCAGCAGACGTAGATGATGACTAAGAAAAAAAACAAAGGAAATCAGGCGCAGCAGCCCACGGCCATCGTCGGCAGGCAGGGCGGAGAAGTGGTGATTTACGAAGACCCTGAACACCGCGTGCGGGTGGATGTGCGCCTCGAACAAGAGACGATCTGGCTCAACCTCAACCAGATGGCGGCATTGTTCGAGCGCGACAAGTCGGTCATCTCCCGCCATTTGCGCAATGTGTTCCGCGAGGGTGAATTGGAACGCGAGTCAGTTGTTGCATTTTTTGCAACAACTGCCGCCGACGGAAAAACCTACCAGGTCGAATACTACAGCCTGGACGCCATCATCTCTGTGGGCTATCGGGTGAACTCCCGGCGGGGCACGCAATTCCGCATCTGGGCCACGCAGGTGTTGCGCGAACACCTGGTCAAGGGCTACACCGTCAATGCTCGTCGCCTGGAGGAGCTACGCCAGACCATCCGTGTGGTGGCAGGCATGGCCGAAGATCGCCTGCTTAGCAGCGAGGAAGTAACAGGCCTGCTGCGGCTGGTGCGCGATTATGCCGATTCGCTGGCATTGCTCGACGACTACGACCACGGTCGGCTGGCGGCGGTTGTGGGGCGTACGAGTCAGGCCCGGCCGCTCCTTGTCAACGAGGCCCGGCAACTGATTGCCACCATGCGAGCGCAACTCGATACAGGCGAACTTTTCGGACGCGAGAGCGAGCCAGGCCTGCTCGAGGGCATCCTTTCCACTGTGTTCCAAACCGTTTTCGGGCAGGATGCCTATCCGACCCTGGAGGAAAAAGCTGCCCACCTGTTGTACTTCGTGGTCAAGGATCATCCTTTCGTTGATGGCAACAAGCGCATCGGTGCAGCGCTGTTTCTCCGGTTCCTCGACAAAAACCATCTGCTCTATGCTCCCGATGGCATGCGGAGAATTTCGGATGAGACCCTCGTGGCACTTGCGCTACTGCTTGCCGAAAGCCACGCCAAAGACAAGGAGGCACTCACCCGCCTTGTAGTGGCTATGCTCAATCGTCTATCAAAACAAGAATCATGAAACCCACCGACACCAGCGAAGCCGGGCTCGAAACCCTCATTTGCCGAGCACTTACGGGCACGGATTGCCGGCCTGCCGCCTTGCAGCCCGACGCGGTGCACGACGTGCATGAGAAACCTTATGGCGGTGTTGGCTGGTTGCCTGGCGATCCGGCTCACTACGACCGGGAGTACTGCGTGGACCTGGTGCAGCTCACTGCCTTCCTGCGCGCCACCCAACCCGAAATCGCCGAAACTCTCGACCTGGACAATGACAGCCCCACTCGCCGCAAGTTTCTTTCCCGCCTCCAGGGTGAAATCAGCAAACGCGGGGTGGTGGATGTGCTTCGCAACGGCATCCAGCATGGCCCGTCGCACCTGGAGCTTTTTTACGGCAGGCCCTCCGAGGGCAACGAGCAGGCCCGGCTCCTGTACGAGCAGAACCAATTTTCCGTCACCCGCCAGCTTCGCTACAGCCGCGACGAAACCCAGCGCGCACTCGACCTGGCGCTCTTCATCAATGGCTTGCCGGTGTTCACCATCGAGCTCAAAAACAGCCTGACCAAACAAACCGTGTACGACGCTATCGAGCAGTACCGGCGCGACCGCAACCCGCGAGAAAAGCTCTTCGAACTTGGTCGCTGCATCGCCCATTTCGCCGTGGACGACAACGAGGTGTGGTTCTGCACCCACCTCAAAGGCAAGGCTTCCTGGTTCTTGCCCTTCAACAAAGGCTGGAACGACGGAGCGGGCAATCCTCCCAACCCTTCGGGCATCAAGACAGACTACCTCTGGAAGGAAGTGCTGACCCGCGAAAGCCTCACCGACCTGCTGGAAAACTTTACCCAACTCACGGAAGAAAAGGACCCGAAGACCGGCAAAAAATTGCGCAAGCAGATTTTTCCGCGCTACCACCAGCTCGACGTGGTGCGCAAACTGCTGGCCCATGCCAGCGACCACGGTCCCGGGCAGCGCTACCTGATTCAGCACTCTGCCGGCAGTGGCAAGTCCAACTCCATTGCCTGGCTGGCCCATCAGTTGGTAGGGCTGGCCAAAGACGGCAGGCCGGTGTTCGATTCGATCATCGTGGTCACCGACCGAAGGATCCTCGACCAACAGATCAAGGAAACCGTACGGCAGTTTGCCCAGGTCAGAGCCACCCTTGGCCACGCCGAACACTCAGGCGACCTGCGGCGCTTTCTCGAAAGTGGCAAAAAGATCATCGTTACCACTTTGCAGAAGTTCCCTTTCATCCTGGATGAAATCGGCAACGAACAACGAGGCCGGAAATTTGCCATCATCATCGACGAGGCGCATTCCAGCCAGGGTGGTCGCACGGCCGGAAAGATGAGCATGGCCCTTTCGGAGCTGGGCACAGCGGACGAAGACGAGAGTTTCGAAGACCAGGTCAACCGCCTCATCGAAGCGCGCAAGTTGCTGCCCAACGCCAGCTACTTTGCTTTCACGGCTACGCCCAAGAACAAAACCCTGGAACTCTTCGGCAGCCCCGTGCCCCAGTCCGATGGAACGGTGAAACACCGACCTTTTCACAGCTACACCATGAAGCAGGCCATCCAGGAAGGGTTCATCCTCGACGTCCTCGCCCACTACACGCCAGTGAAAAGTTATTACCGCCTGGTCAAGACCATCGAGGACGATCCCGAGGTGGACGTCAAGAAAGCCCAAAAGAAACTGCGCCGTTTCGTGGAAGGGCATGACCATGCCATCCGGCTCAAAGCCGAAATCATGGTGGATCATTTCCACGAGCAGGTGATTGCCAAAGGCAAGATTGGCGGCAAGGCCAGGGCCATGGTGGTGACCAGCGGCATCGAACGGGCCATTCAGTATTTCCATGCATTTCAGGCTTACCTGCAAGCGCGTCGCAGCCCCTATCGCGCCATCGTGGCCTTCTCCGGCGAGCACGAATACGGCGGCCTCAGAGTCACCGAATCCAGCCTCAACGGTTTCCCGTCCAACCAGATCGCGGATAAAATCCAGGAAGACCCTTACCGCTTCCTGATCTGTGCAGACAAGTTCCAAACCGGCTACGACGAACCGCTCATGCACACGATGTACGTGGACAAAGCGCTCTCCGGTGTGAGGGCCGTGCAGACGCTGTCTCGCCTCAACCGCGCACACCCCCAGAAGCACGACACTTTCGTACTCGATTTCGTCAATGACCCGGAGGCCATCAAAAAGGCATTCGAACCCTACTACCGCACCACCATCCTCGCCGATGAAACCGACCCCAACAAGCTGCACGACCTGAAAGCCGACTTGGAGGCCCATCAGGTTTTTACCCCCTGGCAAGTGGATGATCTGGTGGAAAAATACCTTGGAGGAGCCGATCGGGACCAGCTCGACCCCATTCTGGATTCCTGTGTGCGCAACTACCTCGAAGACCTCGATGAGGACCAACAGGTGGAATTCAAAGGCAAGGCAAAAGCTTTCTTGCGCACCTACAATTTCCTGTCGGCCATCCTGCCTTATAGCAATCCCGCCTGGGAGAAACTGTCCATTTTCCTGGAGTTCCTCGTGCCGAAATTGCCTTCACCCAAAGAGGAGGATTTGTCGAAAGGGGTACTCGAGGCCATCGACATGGACAGCTACCGGGTGGAGAAACAGGCAGCCCTGCGAATTGAACTCCAGGATGCGGATGCTGAAATCGATCCGGTGCCTACAGGAGCAATTGGCCATCGCTCAGAACCCGAACTCGACCGGCTTTCGAACATCATTCGGGAATTCAACGAGCGCTTCGGAAACATAATCTGGACCGATGCCGATCGCATGCAAAAATTGATCACCGAGGATATCCCGCAACGAGTGGCAGCCGATACCGCCTACCAGAACGCCATCAAAAATTCCGACAGGCAAAATGCCCGGATCGAAAGTGACAAGGCCCTGAAACGGGTCATGATGGCCTTGTTGCAGGACGATACAGAATTGTTCAAGCACTTTAGCGACGATCCCGATTTCAGGCACTGGTTGAGCGATACTGTTTTCAAATTGACTTACACCAGGCCAGGTTGACTCGATTTACTGTACTTCCGTAGAAAATCATCCCCCACTTTTCCCACCGTCTGGTTCCGACTCTCCACCTCCCGGCCCACCAGCGGGTGTCCGATGGCCTGATAGCGGTCAAGCAGGGACATCGGATGGTTCGAAGCAGGGACGAGCCAACGGCGACGGATCGCTGAAACCTACCGGGCTCCCCTATTTGCTTCCTCAGTTTTAGCCCGGGCCTTTTTCAAAAAAATCCATGATTTGCTCGGCCAGTTCCATGCCGATGGCGCTTTGGGCTTCCTGGGTGGATCCGCCGATGTGGGGGGAGACGGAGACGCGGGGGTGGTTGATCAGTTCGGGGCGGGGGTGGGGTTCGCCGACGAAGACGTCGAGGCCGGCGCCGGCCACTTTGCCGGAGTCGAGGGCCTCCATAGCCGTCGCCCATTGCTTCGACAATAATACCGTGGAAAGCAACGCCACCTTCACCCATGGAAAACTCCTCGACAAGGATGAACGCATCCAATCCATAGCCGTGATGCCCGGCCAACACCCTCCGAGTGAATCGGCATTGGCAAGTGCGAGCGAGTGGGTTGGGGTGAAGGGATGAGGAAAGGTTGGCAGCGTGTATGAGCCTTCAACGATACTGCAGTTTTTTCTGGAGAACACTTTTGATTCGATTACATTTGCTGACAAGACTTGCGGCATTACGGCTTGCAGGGACGTCGTAAACAACCAAAACTCAACACAGCATGGCCAGGGGCAAAGTTAGAAAGCTCAACACGCCATACATCGATGATAAGATAGCCAACCTTATTCTCAAACTGGTCGGTTCTGAATCTCCTGAAGAAGTCCTGTCGATTATTGAAAAGCATCCAGTGCTTCTCACCAAAAAGACATTCGATCTCATCGATTTACTGATTGAAGGGGCCTATGAGAGTGAAGAAGAGGCCATCGAGCCACTCTTGGACATGAGGGCAATTCTTGCCTTTTACAAAGAGTTCGGTACAGAAAGAATCAGGGAGGATATAAATGTGGTTAACTATGAGCCCCCCAAACAGATCCAGAAGAATCTTCAGGCAATCGAAAAACTCAGAGAACAATACGAGAGTAAGATCGATGCAAGAGTGATCAGCAAGGCCATCAGATTGATGGATAAGGTCCTTGGTGATCCGATGTTTGAGGAAACCCCGGAGACTTTCCAATACGTGACATTGTTTGAGGCAGCAAACATGGGCATCGAGGCAGGAATGCTCATGAAAGACATGGACCACCTCGACAAGGCACTTGAATGCGCTACCCGTGCATCAAAGCTCGCACCCGATCATCACTTGTCAATTGAGTTGAAATTTGTCATAGGGGAGATTCATTCCATCAAATTTGCACTTACCAGTGAGCCCAAGTTTGCTGACGAAGCCATTCGCACTTTCAAGGGCGTGGTGGACGAAATACCCGATAAATCAGAAAACAAAGCACGCGTCTTTTCGACCCTGGCACAGCTCATTTTCCAGAAAACCTGGATCACACGTGACCCTTCCCAAATCGACGAAGGCATTGGTTACTTGAGAAAAGCATTGTCGCAATCACGAAAAATGGTAAAGTCCTACGAAGGAACAGAGCTATTTCTCAAGACTCATCTGGCATTGGGCAATGCTTACCTGACCAGGGCACATTATTCGCAAAAAGTGAAAGATATCAACGATGCGATCAAGTGGTACAGAACCGGCCTCCGGGAATTGGAGAAAGAATTCAGCTTCTATGATGAAAAGCCAGCATTTTTGAAAGGATTGAGCGAAGCCTATTTTGAACGGTATGGATTCACCAAACTCGAAAAGGATCTCATCGAAGCCAATCAATTAATTTCCCTTTGCCTCTCCCTGACCCCCGATGATGACGTTTACCGCCATGAAGCATTGGAACTGGCAAGAGAAATTTTCGAAGCCATCATGGCCCTGCCATCGCCGTGAGGTGCTGCCCTATGCCCCTGAAGCCTGGTACGCCCCCAACAGCGTGAAGGTGGGCTATGCAATCAACTTCAACCGCTATTTCTACAAACCCAAGGCCCTGCGCAGCCTCGACGATATCAGCGCCGATTTGCTGGCAGTGGAAAAGGAGGCGGAGGGGTTGTTGGCTGAGCGCACTGCAAAAAGTGCGCTCAGTGGTTAAGAGGGGTTGGGAGAAGTTGAGAGAAGTTTAGAGAGGTTGTGCCAGAACGTCTCTAAACCCCTGTCTGCCGGACAGGCAGGTCTCTCAACCAACATTACTTGCAGCAACTCCAATCCAAAATGACTTTTTGCAGTGGACTCTTGGCTGGAATCATTAACCTCGAGAATTGATAATTTACATGGCACGAGCTGATTTAATTTTGAACCTTGTAAAGGCTGGCACACGTGGTGACCAGGCACAGTTTAAGAAAACCGTCGAGGCTTTGGCAGCAAACGAGCGGGCAAAGAATCACACTATTTTCGCTGATCAGCTTCTTGCCCAGCTTAATGTAAGTGGAAATGGTTTTTCTCCCACTGTTCCATCAGCCACACGGATGCTCTCTGGACCGTTCGTAAGTGAGGTTTTTCCTCGACGAAAAATTGAAGATCTAATTTTACCTATTGAGGCTGAAAAAGCCGTTCGCGAACTGGTCGAAGAGCAGCATCGAGTCGATTTACTACGGTCCTACAATCTCGAGCCTCGCAACCGCGTGTTGCTTATTGGACCTCCTGGAAATGGAAAGACATCTTTAGCAGAAGGAATCGCCGATGCCCTTGGCGTTCCGTTGCTAGTAGTTCGTTATGAAGCGGTCATCGGTAGCTACCTAGGAGAAACAGCACAGCGTCTCGGCCAGGTTTTTGAATATGCCCGCACGCGACACTGCGTGTTGTTCTTTGACGAGTTTGATGCAGTGGCAAAGGAGCGTGGTGATCTTTACGAAACAGGAGAAATTAAGCGTGTGGTAAGTTCACTACTTTTACAAATAGACGCTTTGCCGAGCTATGTGGTTGTTGTGGTAGCAAGTAATCATCCAGAATTATTAGATCGAGCCGTATGGCGGAGATTCCAAATTCGCTTGGAACTGCCAATGCCAACACAGCAACAGATCGAGGAATGGTTTAGGAGGTTTGAAAAACGTACGGGGCGCAAACTTGGTTTAACTCCTCGTTATCTGGCAGAGAGACTGACAGCTATGAGTTTTGCTGAAATTGAGGAATTTGGTACTGACATAGTTAGAAGAATTATTTTAAGTGAACCGAATGCAAACTCCAAGAAAATTGCGCAGGAGGTTTTAAGTCAATGGATGAAACGGGCCACAATAAAGACAGATAATACCGAAAAGAAAGACTAATTATGGCTGAACATCCCATCCTTATATTTCCGAACCCCTCGCGTTCAGAACGACTGAAACGGACTGGCAGTGCTGGCAAGTTCAAGGTGCCTGACGTAGAGCGACAAGCCTCAAGGCTGGCACCCCAATTTCAACGCTTACAGGGGGCAATGCAAGAGCAACGGCCCATCTTACAAGGCACTTCGCTTGGAATTCAACCAGAACTAACATTAGTACTCGAGACCGTTGGCTCTGTTGAGCGCTTTATCTATGCTGTGAAAAGAATACCCGGCTTAGAATGGCTGGGTGAATTAGAACTCACTGATATAGAACCTGGTGATGGCTTCGAGGACGAAAGGGATCCAGACAAAAAACTATCGGGCCAATTATTTCTCATTATGACAGACCAGCGTGCCCTTGATGAGTTATTAAGTCTGTTCAATAGGTGGAGCAATGATCCACAAGCCAAATTTCCTAAAGGACTAGCACCATTAAAGGAAGCATTTCAACTTCTTCGCACAATTCGACCATGGGATGCCCAGGACCGCATAAGAGATACAGGTCTATGGGAAGACTGGAAAGAAAGAATTGAATACGGTCAGGATACGGTACCTTTTGAAGTCGAATTGTGGTATCGAAGTGACCCTAATCGGCGCCAGGAAGCGAATGCTTATCTCAAAGATGTAATCCAAACTCTTGGAGGTGAAATCACCAGCCAGTGTGTTATACCTGAAATTGCATATCATGGTGTATTAGGATGTATCCCTATCGTGGAGGTGTCTCGATTCCTTTCCCAAATCGAAACACTGACAAATTTCCGCCTCTTCCAATGCGAAGACATTATGTACGTGCATCCAGTGGGTCAATGCTCAATTCGCATTCCCGAGGATATGAGTAAGACGAAACAAATTAGTCAGTCGGTCGATAGTGTGCTTCCAAGTGGGGAGCCAATCGTTGCCTTGTTTGATGGCTTGCCTCTAACGAAGCATCGACTGCTCGATGGGCGACTAATCGTTGATGACCCGGATGGATTTGAAAGCTCTTATCAGGCCAGTGAACGTGTCCATGGTACTGCAATGGCATCGCTTATATGCCATGGTGATCTCAATTCACGCGATACCCCTCTGGAAAGGCCTATCTATGTTCGGCCTATTATGCAACCCCGTCGTGGATTTGACGGGCGATTCCCCAAGGAAGCGATACCCGAGGGAATCCTGCCGATTGACCTGATTCATCGAGCAGTACGGCGGTTGTACGAAAGCGACGGAGGGGAAGGCCCGGTAGCTCCGAGCGTTCGCATAATCAATCTGTCGATAGGTGACCGCTCGAAGCCATTGGATCGCATGATGAGTGCGTGGGCACGCCTGCTGGACTGGCTTTCATGGAAGTATAACATCCTATTCGTTGTAAGCGCGGGCAACCATCTCCATGATATTGAGTTGGATGTCCCACGCACAAATTTTCCAAACCTGACCGCTGACGATCGAGAAAAAGCTGTGATCAAAGCCCTTGCATTAAATACACGGCACCGTCGTCTTCTATCACCCGCTGAAACAATCAACGGGCTTACAATTGGATCTATCCATGCAGATGCTTCATCACTATCGCAAAATTTCAATCTGATAGACCCCTTTACACGGATGAATATCCCGAGCGTATACAGCGCCCATGGACCTGGGTACCGTAGAAGCATCAAGCCAGACATTCTATTGCCCGGTGGGAGGCAATTCCTTCGCGAGAAATTTGGTAATACGCATCCCAAGGCCGTTCTGGAACCAACTTCTTTTGTCTCACCTCCTGGACAGTGTGTCGCCGCGTCCGGAAAGCAAGGCAGCCTTGATCACGTTTCGTACGAGAGAGGCACGAGCAATTCAGCGGCCTTGGCCTCGAGGTGGGCTAGTCGCCTGTACGAGGTTCTTGAGCAGCTACGCAACAAATTCGGCGCACAAATCCCGTCGGAATACGACACGGTGTTAATAAAGACCCTTCTCGTACATGGTGCGGAGTGGGGGGATATGAAATCTTTGTATGAGTCATGTCTGCGTAATTCCCAAAATAGCCGAACATTCAGAGAGTATATAGCGCGATTTATAGGTTATGGTAGTGCAGATGTCACAAGGGTAATAGCTTGTACTGATCAGCGTGTTACCATTGTGGGTTTCGGGATACTAGGAGATGGACAGGCCGATGAATTTCGTCTTCCACTTCCACCCAGTCTTTCAGCAAGAAACGTCCAACGACGTTTGACGATTACTTTGGCGTGGCTTACTCCGGTGAACAGTAGACATTATAAGTATCGTATTGCTCATTTGTGGTTTGATCCTAAAAACAATGTTGCACCTGAGCGTATAGATGCTGATGCCCGTGCCGCACAACGAGGTACCGTCCAACATGAGGTGTTAGAGGGCGTGCGCGCTGCAGACTTCCAAGATGGGGATGCCCTTGTAATCAAGGTAAACTGCCGTGCCGATGCAGGAGATATCCAAGAGTCTATACGCTATGGATTGGTAGTGACATTGCAAGTTGCAGAGGATATGCCAATCTATCAAGAAGTTCGCGAAAGGCTGTATGTTCGTATTCCAGTACACAGTGGAAATACCACATGATAGCCAATCTCAACCCCGACCCTACCCACAAAGACTCCGGCATCCCCCCGCTCGGCAAAGTGCCGGAGCATTGGAAGGTGAGGAGAACCCGTTCATTGGCTCGTGTAAAGACGGACGACCGAGATACGAAAGATCGGTCAAGTAGTGGGAAATCTCCGTTTCATTTCCGGCCTCAAAATGTCGAGCGGATCGACTCGAGGTCATTTGAGGGTGAAGCTGTGCTTGCAAACAGATTATGATTGAGTGGCTCGTCGAGGGCTACGACGTCGAAGCACGGCTGTTGAAAAAACTTCTGTCTATAGGGGGGGTGATGCGTGGCTGATTGGATCCCTGCATTCCCCGGCTTTCGACTCTCCACCTCCCCGCCCACCAGCGGTTGTCCGATGGCCTGATAGCGGTCAAGCAGGGGCACCTGATGGTTCGAAGCAGGGGCGAACCAACGGCGACGGATCGCTGAAACCTACCAGGCTTCCCTATGTGCTTCCTCAGTTTTTGCCCAGGCCTTTTTCAAAAAAATCCATGATTTGTTCGGCCAGTTCCATGCCGATGGCGCTTTGGGCTTCCTGGGTGGATCCGCCGATGTGGGGGGAGACGGAGACGCGAGGATGGTTGATCAGTTCGGGGCGGGGTTGGGGTTCGCCGACGAATACGTCGAGGCCGGCGCCGGCCACTTTGCCGCTGTTGAGGGCTTGGAGAAGGGCATCTTCGTCGATGGTGCCGCCGCGGGCGGTATTGATGACGATGACGCCGTCTTTCATTTTTTCGAATTCTTCGGCGCCGATGAGTGGCTCGGTGCCACCGGGCACGTGCAGGGTGATGATGTCGGATTTGCGCAGCACTTCATCCCAGCTGGTGGTGTCGAGGCGGACGGAGAGGGCTACGTCCTGGCTTTTGAAGACGTTGATGTCGAGTTCGGCTTCGCTGACGACGAGGTCGGCGGCGATGACTTTCATGCCGAAGGCGATGCCGATCTTGGCGGCTTCCTGGCCGATGCGGCCGAAGCCTACCACGCCGAGGGTTTTGCCGTAGAGTTGGAGGCCGTTGGAGTAGGCTTTTTTCAGTTTGTTGAAGTCGGCGCCGGGCTGGCGCATTTCCACGTTGGAGCGGTGGAGGAATCGGGCCAGGCAGAGGATGTGTCCGAAGGCCAGTTCGGCGACGGAGCGGGAGCTGGCCCGCGGGGTGTTGAACACGGCGATGCCCTTGCTGCGGGCGTATTCGACGTCGATGTTGTCGAGGCCGACGCCGCCGCGGGCGATGACTTTGAGGTTGGGGCAGGCGTCGATGAGTTCACGCGTCACCTTGGTGGCGCTGCGCACGATGAGCACGTCGTATTTGGGCAGCACCTTGGGCAGCTCCTCGGCGCTGTATTTTTCGGTGTGGACTTCATAGCCGGCTTCTTCCAACAGCAGTTTGCCGTCGGGGTGGATGCCATCGTTGGCGAGTATTTTGACCATGACGGGAAAGGATTTACCGGGTAGTGGGTGGTTGGTTTGTACCGCTTGATCGTCATTCGGGTGTGAGAAATGGATGTGACTGCAGGGAGCGGTTGTAGGTCGAGGGCAGGCCGTCCTGCTGCAGGCGGGTGCAAAGAAAATTATTTTCCCGCAAAGTTGCGGGCAGCTGACAAATGACAGCCCGGTCGTTCACGTGGATGGCGTGCTTTGCTAACTTGCCCGCCGGTTCACCTCGCTGCAGCGTCGAGGTGTTTTCCCCGATGCGTTCACCACAAATTCCGATTACATGAGACGAATCTTGCTTGCAATGATGGCGGCCATGGCGCTGCATACATCGCTGGCGCAGCGCGGCCAGCAATTTCACCTCCAGCCTTCCGAGTGGCGGTCGGGGCAGCCCATCGACCTGCCTGCCGAGCTCACCGACGGCCCCTTCGTCGCCTTGTCGCTGAGCTGGCCTGCCGACCATCCGGGCCAGTGGCTCGTGCACTTGCGCTTGCCTGCGGGCGAGGAGCAGGTGATGGCCTTGCGTCGCGACCCCCATGCCACTGCCACGGGACGCTACGTCAGCAGCCTGGCCTATGCTCCCTCTGGGGTGGATGCCGTGTGGCTACAGTTCGTAGCCGATGATCCTGCCCACAGCGAGCCACCGGTCATGCTGCGGGTGTACAACCCGGGCCACAGCCAGCCGGGCCCCTGGCGCCCGCATGCGCCTGTCGAGGAGCGCAATGCCTGCCCCTGTCCCCAGCCTTCTTATCTCGACCGGGAAGGATGGTGCCCCGGGGGGAGCTGCCCCACGGATCCCACGCCGGTGCCGACGGTGGTCACCCACCTCATCGTGCATCACTCGGCCGGCCCGAATTCGAGCAGCGACTGGGCGGCAGTGGTGCGCTCCATCTGGGATTTCCACGTCAATGTGAACGGCTGGGACGACATCGGTTACAACTGGTTGATCGACCCCAACGGGGTGCTCTACGAGGGTCGCGGCGACGGACTGCTCGGCGCGCACTTCTGCGGCACCAACGGTGGCACGATGGGCGTGTGCATGCTCGGCAATTTCACCGACGTGGTACCTCAACAGGCCGCTTTGACTACGCTGGAACAGCTCTTGGCCTGGAAAAGCTGCGACGCTTCTTTGGACCCCCTTGGCACGGCCTTCCACGCCAGCTCGGGCCTCAATCTCCATCGCATCAGTGGCCACCGCGACGGCTGCACCACTGAGTGCCCGGGCAACGCCTTCTATCCCCTGTTGCCGCAGCTGCGCCAGGACGTCCAAAACCGCATCGACGGCGACTGCTCGGCAGCACCTCAGCCGCCCAATGCACCTACCCTGCTCAGCGCTACCGTCATCGATCCGCATCGCGTGCTGCTGACCTGGAACGACAACGCCGACAACGAAACGGGCTATCGACTCGAGCGCAGTGCTTCCAACAATACCAGTTACAGCCAGCTGGCTGCCCTTCCGGCCAACACCGTTGCATTCGACGACCTCACCGTGTCGCCCTCCACGGGCTACTACTACCGCGTGCGTGCACTGGGCAACGGCTCGATGTCGGACTACAGCAACGAGGTTTTCGTCTTCACGGGTGCCTCAGCCGACAGGGAAGCCCGGCCGGCCGCGGTCGTCGAGCTCTATCCCAACCCGACCACTGGCGTCTTGCACCTGCAATTGCATGGGGTCCCGGCTGGCGAGCCCGTCCACCTTGCCTTGTTCGATGCTTTCCAGCGCCAAATTTTCGAGGAAACACAAATCGGGCACAGCCACCAAATCGACTTGAGCGATCTGCCCGCTGGCCTCTACTCGTTGCGGCTCGCAATCGGCCAGGCAGTGCTTTTCAAAACCATCATCAAAACTTCGAGGTAGATGAAGAAATACACCGCCTGTATCTTTTTTGCCGCCTCCCTGCTGGGACTGGCCGCCACTGCAAATGCCCAAATGACCGGAACGCCTGACGATGGCTACTACAGCCCCCTGGAACGCCCGGGTTACCGCCTGGCCTGGCACGATGAGTTCGACAGCGGTACCTTTCCCGATACTGCCAACTGGACGTTCGACTTGGGCGACGGCTGCCCAAACCTCTGTGGCTGGGGCAACGCCGAACTGCAGTATTACACCGATCGTCCGCGCAATGTCTATGTCAAGGACGGCTTCCTGGTGCTCGAAGCCTGGCAGGAACACATCGGCGAGCGCCACTACACCTCCTGCCGCATCAAGACGAAGGGCAAGCGAAGCTTTCGCTACGGCCGCATCGACGTGCGCGCCCGCCTGCCCGTGGATCGTGGCATCTGGCCCGCCATCTGGATGCTCGGCGACAACATCGCAGAAGTGGGCTGGCCTCGCTGTGGCGAAATCGACATCATGGAACTGGTAGGCCAGGAACCGAATCGCATCTACGGAACGGCGCACTGGGACCCCACAGGCCACGCACACCGCTACATCAACAACCACTACGACTTGGCCGAGGGGACTTTCGCCGACGCCTTCCACGTCTTCAGCTTGGTCTGGGATGAAAACGAGCTGCGCTGGTTCGTGGACGATCGGGAATTCCACCGCCTGCCCATGGAGACCTTCGAGCCGCTCAACCCTTTCCACGCAAGTTTCTACCTCATCATGAACATTGCCGTGGGTGGCCACTGGCCCGGCCCCCCGGATGAATCGACGACCTTTCCCCAGCAGATGGTGGTCGATTACGTGCGGTATTTTGTCAGGGAAGGGGATTGAGGATTTTGGAGGATTATGGAGCCTGCCCGGTCTTTTCACGGACAGGCCCGTCTGCCTGCCTGTCGTCAGACAGGTGGACGGACAGGCCCGTCTGGCCGGAAAGGTCGTTGTACTTGCGCGGTGTGACTGTCTGCCCCCCAGGCAGGAACAATGCGCTAAGGGGGCGCAGCTGATGGACTCGCACTGAAAAGCACCAACGGGCGCTGCGACAGGCTAATGGCAATTGCTTTTTCATTCAAAGAAACTTTTTGCAGGAACCGAGGAACTGAGCCTGCCCGTCTATCGCCCGGCCAGACGGGGAACACCCGTCACTCCCTGAATCAGCACGTCTTTCATTCAAAGTGAATAACCGGACCTACTATTATTGCGGTATGAAGGGCCCGGTCCAAGGCTCGACCGGCCAGACGAGAATTTGAAGAAATGGTGATTTGAGCCTGCCACCATCCACGGGGGCGGCACCCGGGGAGAAAAAGGGCTATTTTTCAACCAAACCGGACGGTCATCCATTATTGAGCGGAACCATAGACGCTGTGTGTCCATGACGGTAAAAGACTACAAAAAACTTGCACCGACCTGGCCTGCCGAGCCGGGCGTTTACCGCTTCGTGGATGCGGAGGGGCGGGTGCTTTACGTGGGCAAGGCCAAGAACCTGCGCAATCGGCTGTCGAGCTATTTCACCGGGCTGCGCAACATGTCGTACAAGACGCGAGTGATGGTCAAACACGCCCACCACATCGAGCTGACACTGGTGGACTCCGAAGCCGACGCCTTGCTGCTGGAAAACACCCTCATCAAGCGCTTCCAGCCGCCGTACAACGTGATGCTCAAAGACGGCAAGAGCTATACCTACTTGTGCATCAAAAACGAGCCCTTCCCGCGGGTGTTCATCACGCGCCGGGTCGTCAAGGATGGTTCGACCTACTTCGGCCCCTACACCTCCAAGTGGCGCATCGAAACCATCTTGGAGCTCATCCGGCGGCTGTTTCCCCTGCGCACCTGCCGGCTCAACCTCTCGGCCGCTGCCCTCGAAAAAAACAAGGGCCGGGGCGAGTATCGCAAGTGCCTCGAGTACGACATCAAAAACTGCAACGCCCCCTGTGAGGGCTGGGAAAGCGAGGAGGAGTACAACGAGCGCATCGAGCAAATCCGAAACATCCTCAAGGGCAATTTCGGGCCCGTGCGCCGCCATTTCCAGCAAAAGATGATGGAGTACGCCGAGCAGATGGCATTCGAAAAAGCCCAGCAGATCAAGGAAAAGCTGGCTGCCCTCGACGATTACCAGGGCAAGAGCACCGTGGTGAGTACCACGATCCGAGACGTGGACGTGTTCTCCATCGCCAGCGACGACAAGAACGCCTACGTCAACTACATCAAGGTGGTCAACGGCGCCATCATCAATACCTACACCCAGGAGCTGGTCAAAAACCTCGACGAGGATGAAGCCGAACTGCTGGCCTTCGCCATCCCCGAACTGCGCGAGCGCTTCAACAGCATCGCCCCCGAAATCATCGTCCCCTTCGAGGTAGCACTGTCGGAGCCGGGCCTCACGGTGACGGTGCCGCGCATCGGCGACAAGAAAAAACTGCTCGACCTGAGCGAGAAGAACGTGGAATTTTTCCTGTTGCAAAAACGCCGGGAGGAATTGTCCAAATCGGGCAAGCTGACCAGTGCCGAGCGCATCCTGCGCACCCTGCAACAGGACCTCCACATGGATGCCGTGCCCTTGCACATCGAATGCTTCGACAACTCGAACATGCAGGGAAGCTACCCGGTATCTTCCTGCGTGGTGTTCCGCAATGCCAAGCCCTCCAAAAAGGAGTACCGCCACTACAACGTCAAGACGGTGCAAGGACCCAACGACTTTGCCAGCATGGAGGAGGTGGTGTACAGGCGATACCGCCGCCTGCTCGACGAAGGCCAGAGCCTGCCCCAGCTCATCATCATCGACGGGGGCAAGGGCCAGCTCGCAGCCGCCATGAAGAGCCTGGAAAAATTGGGCATCGCCGACAAGGTGACCGTCATCGGCATCGCCAAGCGCCTCGAGGAAATCTTCTTCCCCAACGACCCGGTGCCTTTGTACATCAACAAAAAATCGGAGTCGCTCAAGCTCATCCAGCAGTGCCGCAACGAAGCCCACCGCTTCGCCATCACCTTCCACCGCAACCAGCGCTCGCGCAAGTTTACCCGCACCGAGCTGCTCGACATCCCCGGCATCGGCGAAAAAACCGCCGAAAAGCTGCTCAAGCATTTCGGCTCGGTCAAAAAGGTGCGCGAGGCCAGCGAGGAAGCACTCAAAGAGGTGCTCAACGCTCGGGTAGTGAAGCAATTAATGGCGTATTTCGGAAAAAATCCCGAGCAGGCCGCCGAACTGGATGGAAGGCAAGGAGAGAACTCGAGAGAAAATGCGTAGTACCCTGGCCGAGCGCTTCACGACGCAGGAGCAGTATTCCAAACGAAATGGCATTTCTTGGATCCATGTTCCTCGATGGATGTCCTGCCGGATGCAGTGGCCCGATCCCTCGAGCGGTTGCAAGAATATTGAGCGAAGGAATGGCTATATGTGAAAACATGACGACCGCTGGTTTTGGCACGCTCATTTTTCGATCACCAAAAGAGCTTTGAGTCCACTGCAAAAAGTCTTTTTCTATTGGAGTTGCCTGCAAGTTGTTGGTTGAGAGACCTGCCTGTGGACGGACAGGCCCGTCTGTCTGCCGGACAGGCCCGTCTGTGGACGGACAGGCCCGTCTGTGGACGGACAGGCCCGTCTGTGGACGGACAGGCAATCAGAGAGAAACCGAAGAGAGTCTGGCCGCCCTGAAATGAAATCAGCCTGAATCACCGGAGCTATTAACTCCATCATTCGGAGTAAAGCGGCAGTTTGTGCATTTGCCGACAACTGTACCATTGCCTGGTTTTGTTCGCAGAATGGGTGTTCGTCCTATCTTGCCGCCCTGTTTTCAAATGCCCTGGCTCAATACGAATCGCCCGATGGAAAAACCGTCCTCATTTCAAGCCTTGAAAGGTATTCACCTGCTTGTGTGGCTAAGCCTTCCGCTGCTGTGGTGGAGCTGCGAACCCGAGCCCCTGCAAACGGGGGTATCAGTCTTCACCGAAGAGGTGGTCTTTTCCAGTGGAGAATCAGCCATCATGACAGGCCGGATACTGGCCCAGGGCAATGTGGACGTGTCCGACCATGGTTTCCAAATCGACACCTCGGCCCAGTTTCCCAGCCCCATCGTGGTTTCGTTGGGCGAGCGCTCGGTGCCCGGCCGCTTCGTCGGCGAGGTGCACGAGCTGAGGGTGCGCCAGCAGTACTATTGCCGGGCCTTCATGGAGCGCAATGGAGAGCAGGTCACGGGCAACGTGATTCCATTCTCGACCGTGTCGCCTCAGGTGCTCGATTTTTCGCCCAAAGAAGGCACGGGAGGCACCCCAGTCACCATCACTGGCGTGAACCTCACGGCCGACGCCCACGTCCTCTGGAACGGCAAGGTCATCGTGCCGCAGGAGGTCGTCGCGGAAGCCTTGCTGCCCTTCCAAGCGCCACCTCTGACCGACCAGCCCGTCGTCACCCTTCGCGTCGTAGCGCAGGGGGATACGCTCACCTTGCCCGAGCCTTTCGAATACATCATTGGCAAATGGACCGAAGTGGCCACCTTGCCCGACAACGACCGCAACCAGCGACACGTGTTTTTCGAAGATGGTGACAAGTTCATCTACGGCCTGGGCATCGCCATGGGGCACATGAGCGCCGCCATGCAAATCCTCGACAAGCAGACCCTGCAGCTGAGCACCATCTTTTTCCCGGGGAATCCGACGGAAGGGGCTTTCTTCAGTGGGGGCTTTTTTGGTGGGGGCAGCCTGTTCAAGGTGACTTCTCCCCAGCAGTCTCTGCAGCTCAGCCGGGAGTTTTGGCGCTACGGCGACGAAACCTTTACCCGCCTGGCCGACATCCCGGCCAGCCTCTATCAGGCTGCCTGCATTGCCACTGACGACAAAGTGTACGTCTATGGTGGCGAGCGCGCCGACCGCAGCCGCAACTTCCTGGTGTGGATGTACGACATCGCCACCGACGAGTGGAAAGCCCTCAACCCCGCGCCCGTGACCACGCTGGCCGGCTTGCCCCACTTCCGCCTGGGCAATTACCACTACGTGGTGAGCCCCGAAGGCCAGACCTGGCGCCACGACCCCGCTACCGATACCTGGGAGCGTCGGGCCGATTATCCCGCACCCACGGACGTGGAGTACGGAGTCTCTCTGGTGCTCGCTGGCAAGGCCTTCGCCGGTATGCAGGGCACGAGCCGCAAGATGCTCGTCTATCGGCCTGACTCGGATTCCTGGCGCACCAAGGCCGGTTTTCTCGAACTGAACCCCAGCTACACCGTCGGCGGATGGACTTCCAACGACCGCATTTACGTCATGCGCATCCAGTCGTTTGGTGGCACTACCCGCACCCTGTGGCAACTCGAACCCGACAGCTGGTAATCGATTCCCTGCTGCGGATTGATTTCTACCTAAAGCACCCAACCAATGACGATGCTTCGCTACATCCCGATGCTGTTCCTGGCCCTGTGCCTCGACCCCGACCTCCTGGCGCAAAAAACCGTTGGCCAGCTGACCCCGGGCACCGGTCCGTGGGAACTGACCATCGTCGTCGAAGATGCCGACACCCGCGAACCCCTGGAAAGTGCCAGCGTGCTGGTGGAGGAAACCGGCTCGGGCGACATCACCGACGCCAAAGGCCGCGTGGTGCTCCTACTGAAAGCGGGCGCTTACACCATCCAGGCCAGCTACGTGGGCTACGAGACGAACCTTCAGCCCATCGTGCTGCAAGGGCCGGGTCTGCTGCGCATCAGGCTCCAGTCGGCGGCACAAACCATGCAAGAGGTGGTGGTGCAGGCCAACGCCGACCGCAACGTGCGCAGTACCGACCTGGGCAGGCAGGTACTGAGCGTAGAGACCATAGAGGCCTTGCCGCCTTTCGTGGGCGAAGCCGACATCCTCAAGTCCATCACCCTGCTGCCTGGGGTGAGCGTAGTGGGCGAAGCTTCGGCCGGCTTCAACGTCCGCGGCAGCAGCGCCGACCAAAACCTCATCCTGTTGGGTGGGGCCCCCCTGTACAATCCCTCTCACCTCTTCGGCTATTTCTCGGCTTTCAACACCGACCTCATCCAGAGCGTGGACATCTTCAAAGGCGGCATTCCGGCCAGCTACGGTGGGCGGGCTGCCAGCATCATCGATTTGCGATTCCGCCGGGGCAACCAGCAGCGTTGGGGGGGCAAGGCCTCTTTGGGGCTGGTGAGTGGCAAGCTGTCGGCCGGTGGCCCCGTGTTTACGGACAAACTCACGCTCATGGCCGCCGGGCGCTCTTCCTGGAGCAACTGGATCCTGAAGCAAATCAGAGACCCCGACATACGCAACAGCAGCGCCAGCTTCTACGACCTCAACGCCATCGTCGATTACGACATCAGCCGCACCTTCAGCTTCCGCTACGCTTTCTACCGCAGCAGCGACGACTTCCAGCTCGTCAGCGATACGACCTTTTCTTGGAGCAACCAGAACCACACCTTTTCCCTGCAGAAATCTTTCCATGGAAAATTGCAAATCGGTCTGCAGGGTATCCTGGCCGGGTACGACAATTTCATCCTCGACGAGTCGCCTTTCTCCAGCTTCAAAATCAGCTCGGCCATCCGCGACCGCTCTCTGCAGCTCGACGCCAAATATTTTTTCCGCGAAGGCCATCAACTCGGCGTTGGGGGCCAGCTCAAACACATCGAAATCAGACCGGGGGAGTTGGTGAGTACGAATCCCGAATTTCCCATCGAACCTTTCGCGGTGGCCAAAGAACAAGGCCGGGAAGCAGCCCTGTACGTCCAGCACGACATCGATATTGGCCGATACGTCGCCTTCAGCTGGGGGCTTCGCTACGGCCGCTTCACGCGCCTGGGCCCAGCCTCGGTGCCGCAGTACGATCCCTTGCTGCCCCGCGCCGATGAAAACATCACGGCTTACCAGCAATTCGGCGACGGCGAGGAAGTCGTGACCTACGACGGCCTGGAGCCGCGGGCGGCACTGCGCCTCTCCCTCGGCGAACAAACCTCCCTGAAGTTGGGCTACAACCGCATGTTCCAGTACATCCATCTCATTTCCAACACCACCACCATCGCCCCCACCGACGTGTGGAAACTCTCCGACCCCTATATCCGACCCCAAGAAGTGGTGCAATACTCCGCCGGCCTGTTTCGAAACAAAGCCGACAACAGCATCGAGGCATCCGTGGAGGTTTTTTACAAGCACATCAAAAACCTCATCGACTACAAGGACGGCGCCACCCTGCTGCTCAACGACAACCTCTCCGCCGACCTGCTCAACGGCCGTGGCTACGCCTACGGCTTCGAATTTTATCTCGAGAAAAAAACCGGAAACCTCACCGGCTGGGTGAGCTATACTTTCTCGCGCAGCTTCCGCCAGGTCATCGGCTCTTTCCCCGAAGAAACCATCAACGACGGCGACTGGTACCCCGCCAACTACGACAAACCACACATCTTGTCTTTCGTGGGCAATTACAAATTAGGAGCCCGCTCCCGGCTGTCGGCCATCTTCACGTACAGCACTGGCCGGCCAGTGTCGTACCCCTCTGCCAAATTCAACTACCTCGCAGGGGAAAACATCGCCTACTACGACCGCCGCAACGCCTTCCGCATACCTGATTACCACCGCCTCGACCTCAGCTTGACCATCGAGCTGAAACACAAACGCAAATACCTGTCTGGTGACCTGATCTTCTCCGTGTACAATGTGTACGGCAGGAAAAACGCCTTTTCGGTCTTTTTCGACGACATCCCAGGAGCACCGCCGCAGGCCTTCCGCCTCAGCGTCATGGGCGTGCCCTTCCCGGCCGTGAGCTATCAATTCGAGTTTTAGGGCAAAGAACAACGTTCACTTTCAAGCACGACACCAACACGATACCATGATGGAAAAGCTAACGAGGAGATTGGGAATCTGCGCCGCCATCGTCGCGGCCGTACTCGCCCTACTGACGGTCCACAGCTGCATCGACCCCCTCGACGTTGACACCCAGGAGCGCCGCAAACTCCTCGTGGTGGAAGGTGGAATCACCACCACGCCCGGCCCTCACAAGGTCGTGTTGAGCAAAAGCGACAAGTACGGCGACGTGCTCGACGGCTTCGTCCGCAAACAAACGGGGGCCACCGTCTGGATCCGCGACGACCAGGGCAACCAACTCTTCTTGCAGGAGAAAGACCCGGGCGAGTACTTCACACCCGATGGGTTCCAGGCAGTACCTGGCCGCCGCTACACCCTCTTCATCACCCTCGACAACGGGGAACGCTACGTCTCCCTGCCTGCGTTCGTCCCTGAGGCCCCGCCCATCGACACCCTGCTCATACAGTTCAAGCGCCTGCCAGCCCTCATCGACGAAAGCCTCAACACGGGCCTGGAGGTGTACGCCCGCTGGCAAGACCCCGCCGGCGTGCCCAACTTCTACCTGTGGCAGGCCGAAGGTGTGTACGTGCTCAACACCCACCCGGAGCTCCACGAGGCCAAAGATGGCCAGGGCAACCCCGTGCCTGCCCCCAAGGATTGCTGCGATCGCTGCTATGTCTATGAGTACGATTTGAACTCCGAGCTCCGACTGTTCAGAGACAACTTCACCGACGGCAAACTCACCACCGAGCTCGCTGCCTTCATCCCCGACGATGGCAAGCGATTCATGGAAAAGTACATGGTTGTGGTCAAGCAGTACAGCCTGTCGAAAGAAGCCTACCAGTTCTACGACCTGCTGCGCAGTCAGCTCAGCATCCAGGGCACCATCTTCGACCCGCCTCCTGCTACCATCGGCGGCAACATCATCAACCTCGACAACCCCGACGAATCCGTCATTGGTTTTTTCGTCGCAGCGAGCGTGTCCACCGATACGCTCTTCATTCGCCGATCCGACGTGGAAGAACCGCGCGCCATCAAGCAGATAAACGACGATTGCCGGGTGTTCGAAAACAGCACCACCCAGGTGCCTCCTTTCTGGAAATAGGTACTGTCTCCACAAGCTCCTCGGCGATTTGCCGGCCGCAGTGCTGAGAAAGTTGACGGCTGGGAGGTGATCAAAGTCACCTCGTGGGTCCCTTTGCCTGTGGATAATTGCCAGGCAATTCCCCGACGATGGGTAAAAAAATCTTCAAGCTCGTGCTCGTCTGTCTGTTGTGCCTCGCCATCGTGTACGGGGTGGTATGGATCGTACAGCATTTTTTCACCAACTAAATCCATGTAGCCATGAAGAAGAACATGGGAAACACCGACCGCATCATCCGCGTCCTGTTGGCCATCGTATTTGCAGCCCTTTATTTCACCAAAACCGTCACGGGCACCCTTGGCATCGTGCTGCTCGTGTTGGCAGGCATTTTCCTCATCACCAGTGTGGTGTCTTTCTGCCCACTGTATGCGCCGTTTGGCATCAGTACCTGCCCCCGCAAATAGCACAAGCTGAGCGACAGGCCCCAAGCCCGAATGCCCTTTATAGAGCAAGGATGATCGAGGCGTTGGCCCCCGCTTTCCTCCCGCCTACACCAGAAGCTCCGCAGGCTGACTGTCGGAGCCGCACGTGGGTTCAGCTTGTCTGTCCTGACGGACAGGCCCGTCATTGGACGGACAGGCCCGTCATTGGACGGACAGGCCCGTCGTCCTAATCCCATGGTTCGATAAACCAGGTTGAGCGAAGTACTCCCCCCAAGCTGCAACACTCCCCATGACCTGCGGTGCGTATAACCAACCCCTGCAGCAGATGGCCACGCCACCCGCCTGACAGTTGAAAGTGAGGATTTTTAAAAAAAGGAAGCTGCGATTCGGGGCGGCTTCATTTATCGAGCTGCCCGAACCGAGGGGTCATCGGACGAATTTGAGGAAGTGTTGAATCCAGTTGGCGTCGGCCTTGATGATGGTCTCCATGAGGGCGTCGGCCTTGCTTCCGAAGAGGCGCAGGTCTTGGACGGCCTTGCGGAAGGCTTCCACCTCGGGGCCCGAGCCGCTCACTCGCGAAACTTCGTCGAGCATGTGGAGAACGGGCATGAGTTCCCTTTCCTTGCGGTTGCGGATGATGCGTTTGACTACTTCCCAGAGGTCTTTTTCCGCTTCGAAATAGTCCTTGCGTTCGCCGGGCGGTTTGCGTCGGTAGATGAGCCCCCAGTCCATGAGGGCGTGTAGGTTCATGTTTGCATTGCCCATGGAAATCCCTAATTCTCGGCGGATTTCCTCCACGCTCAGGGGCTTGGGTGAAATGAGCAAGAGCGCATGTATCTGTGCCATGGTGCGGTTGATGCCCCAGCGTGTGCCGAGTTCACCCCACTCTTTCAGGAACTTTTCTTTGGCCTGGTGGAATTCCATGGATTTCAATTGGTGTGGTTGGTGCATTACCAAGGCAACGAGGCGGGCGAAAAAAGGTTTTCACTCCGGCCTGCCGTCTTTGTGGATGACGAGGATGCTGTCCTGTCCAGGTGGAAGCCAGCGCGACCAGGTAAATGCCCGCACCGTGGTGAAGCCCTCCAATTGGCCAAAGGTAACGCAGTAATCTTCGGCGTGCACCCACCACCAGCTGCGGGCCCGACCGTGTTCGAGCACACCGGGACGGTGCCAGCCGTTAAACTCGAACCCGCCGTCGATGCGTTCGGGGGGGATGCCTTCGTCGGCCAACCAGTGTAGCGCCTGCCAGCGAGCCCGGTTCCAGGCGAGGTAGTCGTGGGTAGCCAACAGGGAAAACAGCGCCATGGCACCAAGCAGCAGCCAGGACACCGCGTTGGGCGCAGGTGGCAGCTGAGCCACCTTGACCATGGCAAAGAGGCAAAGCAGCAGGGGGAAGAAAACCAGCCAATAGCGATCGAAACTGTGGGTGTCCAACATGGCGAAGAGCAAATACGCCGAGGTACAAACCAGCAGGAACGAGCCGAAGGGATTTTCGAGCCAGCTGCGCAGGCAGGCGAGCACCAACATGCCCAGCCAGGCCCCACTAAATGCCGCCAGCACCTGCAAGCCGAGCAGCGCACTCGGCCCCAGCTGAGGGTACACGTTCAGAAAAAACTGTCCGTCTTTGAGCAGCTTGGGCCCCAGGCCGAGGTTGTAAAAAATATTGCCCCAGGGTATGGCCTGGTGCCACCACAGGCCATTGGCGAGCAGAAGCGCACCCGCCAGCACGACGAGCCAGCGGCGCCTGGCCTGTTGGATCCATCGCCAGGTGCGCAGTCCCAAAAATACCGGCAGCAAAAACAGCCCGAGGGTGCCTCCCAGCGCAGGCAGGCGCCGGCTTGCCACTTCCCACTTGCCGAACTTGGTGGCATTCTCGATGAGCACCAGGGGGTCGGCCCAGGTGTCGGGCAGGCCCTGGTGCCCTTCGAGCCAGCGCGTCCATGCATACAGCAAGGCAAGCCCGCACAAGATCGGCCAAGTGGCCAGTAGGGTGGGGCCTAAACGGCGGGTGTGGTGCCACCGCCACACGGGCAGCGCCAACAACAACATCAGGCCCGTTTGGCGAAGCATGAGGGCCAGCACAGAAATAGCCAATGCCGCAGTGAACCAAACCCGTCCCTGGTGTTGGTACCATCGCCACCACGCCCACAGCGCCAACAACAGCAGTGCAGCAAAAGGCACGTCGGTCATGAAGGTGAATGAAAGTGAAAAAAACAGGGGGTTGAAAGCGAGCACCAGCGCGAGAAAGACGGCGAGCACGTGGCTGGCTCCGATCTCCCTCAACAGCTCGTACAGCACCATGAGCCCAACCGTGGCAAGGACAAGGGTGGAGAGTCGGAGCACGGTAAACGAAAAGCCGAAAACTTCACACCAGCCATTTCCCCAAAGCCATTGGGCCACGAAGGTCATGGCCAACCAGTCGTCGAAAAGCACCCTGCCTTCCACACAAAGGTTGTAAACCGATTTGGCAAAGGAAAAGTCGTCGTTGAGCGGAAACTCACCCCTCGGATCAACCAGTAGCATGGCAAGCAGCCAAGTTGACAACAGGGCGATCAGCGCAGGGTGGAAACGAAGTTTTTTCATCGCATATCGCTGGCAGGATGGACAATGCCCTTCCGGCTATGGCCTACCGTTGAGAGGCGAAGATGCGAACTCTTAATTTTTTCCTAACAAAATCTGCCATTGAAAAAGGAAAGTGCCTTAACTTGCTGCCCAGTTGACGTGTTGGCCGGTTGGCGCCAATTAAAGCGAGATTGGAAAATCCGCTCGGCAATTGCCCCGTGAGCCCGGCCACACGCCTGAAGAACAAGTGGTTAACACCAAATGGTAGTACAGTTAATTGTGAAGGTTTGATTTTCAATCCTTCTTTTTAACAGTCGGGTGATTTCTTATGAGAGCGGTGTTTCATTCGCCGCTCTTTTCTTTTTGCCGCATATCCGAGCCTGCCTGCTACCTTTGCCCCTCGTATGATCAAGGCTACCAACATCCACAAGTATTACGGCGATCTGCACGTGCTCAAAGGCGTCAACCTCGAGGTGGCCGAGGGCGAAATCGTTTGCATCGTCGGCAAGTCGGGTGCCGGCAAGAGCACCCTGCTGCACATCATCGGCACCCTCGACACGGCCACCGAAGGGCAGGTCACCATCGGCGGGGTGGACGTGTTCAGCCTGCGCAACGACGAATTGGCCCGCTTCCGCAACCGCCACATCGGCTTCGTCTTTCAGTTTCACCACCTCCTGCCCGAGTTCACCGCCCTGGAAAACGTGTGCATGCCTGCTTTCATCCGCGGCGATGACGAAACCACCGCCCGCAAGCGCGCCCTCGAGTTGCTCGACTACCTGGGCTTGTCCGATCGGCTGCAGCACAAGCCCGGTCAGCTCTCGGGTGGCGAACAACAGCGCGTCGCCGTGGCTCGTGCCCTGATGAACCAACCACATGTCATCCTCGCCGACGAACCCTCTGGCAACCTCGACTCGCACTCGTCAAAGGACCTGCATCAGCTCCTCTTCCAGCTCAGGCAAGACTTCGGGCAGACTTTCCTCATCGTCACCCACAACAAGGAACTGGCCGCCATGAGCGACCGCACCTTGGAAATGAAAGACGGTGTCATCCTCGGCCAAAAAACTTCTGTCGAGCCGGCATGAAGGCCCAACGAGCTTTTCCCCCCCGAAAAAGTGAGTCAATGACTACATTTGGCCCACTCCCGATTCGCCCGCATGCCCGGCCATCGGGTGCAATTTCCATGCGATTCAATTCAATACATCCGACATGACCCGACTCATTTCCCTGGGCATTGCCCTTTTGACGATCTTCCGGCTCGAAGCACAAATCGAAAAGGCTCCCCCCCGCGCCGAAGGCATCGGACCTTTCGAGCAGCTCATCATCCGTGGCGTGACCCTCATCAACGGCGACTGTTCACCCCCGACCGGGCCGGTTGACATCGTCGTGGAGGGCAACCGCATCGCCGCCATTCGCAACGTAGGCTACCCCGGCGTGCCCATCGACAGCGCCGACCGACCCAAGCTGAAACCCGGTGGTTACGAGCTCGATTGCGAGGGCATGTACCTGTTGCCCGGCTTCGTCGATATGCATGGCCACATTGGCGGCAGGGCACAAGGCACCCCCGCCGAATACGTCTTCAAACTCTGGATGGCCCACGGCATCACCACCATTCGCGACCCAGCCTGCGGCAACGGCCTCGACTGGGTGCTGGAACACAAAGCCAAAAGCGCCCGCAACGAAATCACCGCACCGAGGATCTTCGCCTACACCGTCTTCGGCCAAGGTTTCGGAAAACCCATCGCCACCCCCGAAGAGGCTCGCGAATGGGTGCGCAAAAACGCCCAGAAGGGTGCCGACGGCATCAAGTTCTTTGGCGCACCGCCCGAAATCATGGCTGCTGCCCTCGACGAAAACAAAAAGCTCGGCCTGCGATCGGCCTGTCACCATGCCCAAATGGACGTGGCCCGCTGGAACGTGCTCCACTCGGCGCGGGCTGGCCTCACGACCATGGAGCACTGGTATGGCTTGCCCGAAGCCCTCTTCGTGGATCGCACCGTGCAGGACTATCCTCCCTACTACAACTACCGCAACGAGCAACACCGCTTCGAGGAAGCCGGCAAGCTTTGGCAACAGGCCGCACCCCCCTACAGCGAACACTGGAACAAGGTCATGCAGGAATTGCTCGACCTCGATTTTACCATCGATCCCACCTTCAACATCTACGAAGCCAACCGCGACCTGCACAGGGCCCGCCGGGCCGAATGGCACGAGGACTATACCCTGCCTTCCCTGTGGCGCTTCTACGCCCCCAGCCGTATCAGTCACGGCAGCTACTGGTTCGATTGGGGCACCGAGCAGGAAGTAGCCTGGAAGAAAAACTACCAGCTCTGGATGACCTTCATCAACGAATACAAAAACCGTGGGGGCCGCATCACGGCTGGATCCGACAGCGGGTTCATCTATCAGCTCTACGGTTTTGCCTACATCCGCGAACTGGAGCTTCTGCGCGAGGCAGGCTTCCATCCCCTCGAGGTGATCAAGGCCGCCACACTCAACGGCGCCGAAGCCCTCGGCGTGGCCGACCAGATCGGCACCGTGCAAGTGGGCAAGCTCGCCGATTTCGTCATCGTGGACGCCAACCCCCTGGCCAACCTCCAAGTGCTCTATGGCACCGGCGCCATTCACCTCGATGAAAACAACGAGGCCGTGCGCATAGGTGGGGTGAAATACACCGTCAAGGACGGCATCGTGTACGACGCCAAAAAATTGCTCGCCGACGTGCGCGAGATCGTCCGCAAAGCCCGTGAAGAGGAGGATTTCGAACTCGTCCAGCCCGGCATGGAAAAACACTGAGCGCAACCAAAGACCTCAAAGAACGACGCATGTGTCCTTATCAGAGTCGAAAACGCAAATACACCAGCCGCGGCGAACGCCTCAGCCGCATCAACCGCACCCTGCGAGTCATCGCCGCCTTTCTGGCCATCGGGTTGGTTTTGCTGGCTTTTTTCCGGCGCCGCCAAATCATCGCCTGGGTGCAGACTTATTTCATGGATTAAGGGATGGTCTTCCCCCATACAGCAGCCATCGTGCTTGCTGCCGGCCAGTCGAAGCGCTATGGCAGCAACAAACTTCTGCGGCATTTGCCGGCGGGGAATACCCTCATCGGGCACACCGTCGATACGGCAGAGGCCGCAGGCTGCGATCCGATAATCGTCGTTACCGGTGCTTACGAAACAGAATTGAAAAAGGCCCTGACCGGTCGCAAAGTCGAGTTCGTTTTCAATGAAAACTGGCCAACAGGCATGGGCAGCAGCATTGCCAGGGGTATCAGGGCTCTGATGAACCAACCTGAACCACCGGCCGCTTTTTTCATACTTGTGGCCGACCAGCCAGGCCTTCATGCAGATCTCCTTCGGCAAATGATGGCCCGGTTCGAGGCCCTTTCGCCTGCGGCGATCCGGTGCAACTACGGCACCTCCTGGGGACCGCCGGTTCTATTCAGTATTTCACTGGCAGAGGAGTTGTCGCAACTAAGCGGTGAGCAAGGCGCCCGGTCCGTTCTGAGCAAGTACCAAGACAAAGTGCTCGAAGTGCCATTCCCCGAAGGAAAACACGATATCGACAAACCGGATGACTGGAAAATCTTTCCTGGCCCCTGAATCCTCGTTCCCCATTCCTAGTCCCTTATCCCTCCAAAATGGCTCTCGCCAGCGTCCCTTCCACCCCTTCGATCTTCAGCGGCAGGCAGATGAGCCGGTAATTTCCGGGCTCAACTTCCCGGAGGTCCAGCCCCTCCACGATCACCACTTCATTGGACAGCAGGATGACGTGGGTGTCGAAGCTGTCGTGGTAGAGCTGGATGGACAGGTAGTCGATGCCCACGAGGTGGATGCCGTGGTCCACCACCCATTGCGCGGCATCGGCGGTTAGTGCACAGAAGTCTTCGTGAAACGGATGCCGGGGATTGTCCCACAATTTTGAGTTGTCCGTTTTGAACAGGATTTTTTCGGTCGCCTCAGGCAATGCGAGTGCTTCCAGGTCGTCGGCGGTGATGCGGCTTTTTCCCCTCATATCCACCACCACACAGGGTCCGATCAGTTTTTCCAGAGGAATTTCATTGGTGGTGCCGGCATCATCCACGAAGTGTAGGGGTGCATCGATGTGGGTGCCGGTATGGCTACCGATTTCGAGGAAGGAGACGTTGCAGGGGTCGCCATTTTTCATGCTGGCGGTCTGGCGGATACGGGGTGGTGCTTCGCCGGGCCACACGGGCAAGTGTGGGCTGACCGGTACGGATATGTCGATGATTTTCATGGTGAGATCGGGTTGAAGAGGGCTCAGGTGCGATTTGGGTGTGTGGAGTCGGAATATATGATGGGTTGCCGTTTGGGTGAGTTGGCTGGGGCGGGGTTTTTGCGGCCGGTGATGGTGCCTTTGGGGTAGTAGAAGCGCTCGCGCACGGCGTTGTCGAGCAGGTATGATTCCTTGAATCCCCTGTAGGTGCCCCAGAACTGGTTGAAGCGGAAGAGCAGGATTTCGAGGAATTCTTTGTGGAGCACGCGGTCGTGCCAGGCCTGGCGCCAGTCGTGCCAGGTATTTTTCCAGAAGAGGTTCAGGAAGGTGGGGAAGCTGAAAGTTTCGTGTTTCTGGATGAGGCGCAGGGCGATGGCTTCGCGCCGATAGCGGTTGAAGACGCTGCGCCAGGTTTCTTCGTGCACGTGGATGATGGTGGCGTCGGCCTGGTAAGCGATGCGGTAGCCTTTTTGGAGGATTTTCTTGGCCCAGTCGAGGTCTTCGAGGCCTGTGAGGCTTTCGTCGTAGGGTTGGTCGAGCCAGAGGCTGCGGCGTATGGCACAATTGGCGTTGTTGCAGAACGGGTGGGGCTGGTTCATGGTGCTTTCGTCGGGGAACCACTTGGCGAAGATCTGGTGTTCGCTGTATTTGTTGCGGTGGTCGCCGCGTTGTTTGCCATACACCAGGGCGATGCGCTCATCCTGGAGGAATGGTTTGCATAAGAGCTCCAGCCAGTCGTTGTAGAGGGGATAGACGTGGGCACTGGCGAAGACGAGGATGTCACCCGTGGCCACTTCACATCCTCGGTTGAGTGCGTAGCCGAAGCTGAAATCCTCGGGGCGGATTTGAACGATACGGGCAGGAAACTGCTTAACGATGTCGAGGGTGCGGTCGGTGGAGCCGCTGTCCACGACGATGATTTCGGGGTTTTTCACCGTTTGCTGCATGATGCCCTCGAGCAAACGCCCGATGTGGCGCTCTTCGTTGAAGCAGCGTATGACGATGGAGATGGTCATTGTTCGATATGCCAGATTGGCAATATGGTTTATTGCTTGTCAGAACGATGCCAGGTGCAGATGACCTGGTCCTCGCGTCCGATTAATTCACCAATGCGATAACCAGCATTTATCAGCAACGCAAAAACTTCCGTCATGTCTGTATCGAATGAAGGCAGAAACAGCGGATGTACTTCCAATACGATCGATCGGGGTCGATGTTCACTGAGGAGGAGTTTTTGCATGCCGCGCAAAGCCATCATTTCCGCCCCTTCAATGTCGATTTTGACAACGGTAGGCTTCGGGATGGCGTCTTCTTGGAGCAAATCGTCAATGGTTTTGACGGGCACTTTGATGGCCGTCGATATTTTGTTCACCGGTTTCAGGCTCGGTGAAGCACCGTAGGCTCCAGACGTAAAAAGCTCCAATTCGGTTTCTCGGTCTCCGATTGCCACTTCCATCAGCTGGTAGTTTCGAAGGCCATTCAATTCGAAATTTTTCTTCAATCGCTGCAAGTTTTCGGGGTCTGGCTCAAAGCTGACGACCGTGCCTTTCGACAACTTCATGGCAGCGGGAATGGACCAGGCGCCCACACTTGCCCCAATGTCGTACAAGACGTCGTTGGGCCTGAGCAGTTCGAGCAATTGAAGCATTTGCTTTTTTTCACCTCCAAAATCTTGCAGTCTGAATCGTTCGACCGGGTTGTTGATGTAAAATTTTACGTCATGGCCATCCACCAGCCGTTTGTGCACGATGACATAGGGAAAGCACAGGCGCAGGTAGAGTTGTTTCAGCTGTCTTTTCATGAAGCAGTTTGGACTGTGGTATGGCCTGGGATGTCTGGTGAGACGCGCCCAATGGCACCGACAGGGCCTGGCACAATGAGGCACAAAAGTATCAATCCCTTAGCGCAATAGGGTCACACTTCCTTTCACCATGCTCGTCGAACCGTCCTTTTGGAGCACATACGCATAGAACACGAAGACCTCGGGGCTGAGCTGTTTACCCTGGAATTTGCCGTCCCATCCGGCGGAAGGTTCATTGAGGGGGATGTGGTAAGCTTCGAAGACCATTCCACCCCAGCGGTTGAAGATGCGCATGACCTCGATTTCGTCCACGCAATCGCCCAGGAGGTAAAAGGTGTCGTTGATGCCATCGCCGTTGGGGGTAAAGGCATTGGGCACGTAGATGCGCGCCGTGAGGTCCACGCCGATGTGTGTAGCGGCATCTGCCGTGCAGCCATTGCTGTCACTGACAATCAGGTGATAGACGGTGTCGTGTTCCGGCCACACGGTAGGTTGCTCGCAGTCGGAGCACGAGATCCATACTTCGGGCGTCCATTGGTAGGTGAGTCCGCCCGCACTTGCCACGGGTTCCATGCGCAGTGTATCGCCACAGCCAATGAGGATTTCTGCAGGCAACTCCACTTCGAGAGGTGGTGGCTCTTCGATGGTGAAAAATTCCTCCCAAATACAGCCCAGGCTGTCCTTGACGAAAATTTGCCAGCCCCCGGGAGCTATGCTGTCGTAGGTGGTCTGGGAGGTGAAAGGCGAGCCGCGGAAGCTGTAGAGCAAGCCGGGGTAGTCGGACCATACCTCTACACGGCCATCGGCAAATCCATGGCAACGCACATGGGTTACAGTGCCTTCGACGTGGGGTCGCGGGGCGCCCAGGAGCACTACCGTGTCCACCCCCATGCAACCCAGGGCATCGGTGATGCTGATCGTATAGGTGCCTGCCCCGATGCCTTCCAACAGCGGGCCAGACGTGCCCGTTGGGCCCCAGATATACGTGAAAGGACCCGTGCCGAAGGTGGTATCGACCCAGATGCTTCCGTCGAGCTGGTAGGGACACTCGGGGCGCTGGTCGAAATTGGCCGTCGGGGGCTCCCGCCATGCAAGTGTCAAAGTGGTGAGGATGAAGCAATCGCCTTCGATGCTGAGGTGTTCGTAGGTGCCTGGCTGGGAGATCCAGCTACCGAAGAAGTAAACGGAATCTCCCGGACAAATGAGGGCTTCGTCATCGATGAGGGTGGTGTCCTTGCCAATGAGCAGACAGACGGTGTCGATGCTGTGGCAACCGATGGTATCCGTAACGAGCAAGCCAGCGTTGGCGAAGGCTTCGTCGAGGTGCTCGAGGGCCTGGAGCACCACGTCGTCGCTGACATTTTCGGGGCCGTCCTCATGAACGATGTGGAATACCACTGGCAGCACGTAATCCACCGAGCGCTGGCTGCCGTTCCGGTCAGCGGAGCGCAGGTGCTCGCGTGCCATTGCTTCGAGGTTGCGTTGGAGCAACAGCTTTTCAGGGTGGGTTGCGAAGAGCAGGTCTTGTACGGTCGTCTGGCCGCACTCCTCGCTGGAGGATCCAGGCTGGTGTTGAGCCGAAAGAGAGTGTGCGACCATCCAAATCAAGGAGATGAGCAAGCAGGGGAGGTGGCTGTTTTTCATGCCTATAATTTTTCGAGTATCGAGAGGGCCAAGCGGTTTTTTCAAAAAATGAGTCCTGGGCAAATGGTCCTTGTCGTCGGAGGCAGCTGTATTAATCGTTGGCTTCGAGGAAGTTTTTCTCAGTCTCCGGCAAGTGTTTCGTGAATACTTTGCAGGACAACCCCAGGTCTGAAGGCCATTGACACGGTGGGAGAGACGAGCCGGCGTCGGGCGCTGCGCATGGCAGTCGAGCGCCAAAGGCAATTTCCCACCTGAAGAGGCTTTTTGAGGAAATTCTCTGTCAAAGGGCCGTGGCGAGCAGGTTGTACGAGGTCGAAAATGCCCGTGGGGTGCGCTAAAAGTAGCCAAAGTCGGGCACGCAATCCCCGAACTGAGTTGCACCTTTGCCGGCATTCGTACCTCGATGCACTTCGGGCGACACATTTTCCCGCTGGTGGCCGCATGCTTGGGGAACCTTGGGGGGCCGCTTGCGTATCGCCGACGGCGAGCCTTTTACACATACTGCAGTAAATGGGGGTGGTAAAACGACAGGGCATCAAGCAGACCATCGTCACGTATGCGGGCGTGGTCATCGGCATGGTCAACGTGCTGTTCATCTATCCGGCCATGCTGGCCCGGGAGGAGATCGGCGTGTTGTCGTGGGTGCGCGAGACGGCGGCCATGCTCTCGCTGTTCGTCTTTTTGGGCAGTACGGAGCTGATCGTCCGCTATTTTCCCCATTTCCGCAACGAGGAGAAAAAGCACCACGGTTTTTTGTTTCTGCTATTGGTCATCGTGACGGCAGGTTGCCTGCTGTTGGCCGGACTGTGGCTGGGGTGGCGCGACGAGATACTGGCATTTTTTGCCCGAAAGGAAGATCCGACGCTTTATTTGGCTTACGTGCGCTACATCCTGCCCTTTACCGTACTCATCGCCTACGGCAACCTGTTCACGGTGTATGCCTCGAATTTCCACCGCATCGTGGTGCCGAGCATTTTCAACGAGTTCTTTCCCAAGCTGGGCCTGCCGCTGCTGGCTGCGGCTTACTGGTTTGGATGGATCACGCTGGAGCACATCTTCTGGGGCATGTTGTTGGTACACGCAGCCATGGTGATAGCCCACATGCTGTATGTGCGCCACCTGGGGCAGCTGCATCTGCGCCCCGACTTCAGCCGGCTCGACAGGCCCCTGCTGCGCGACATGGCCAGCTTCAGCCTCTACGGCTTGCTTGGCAGCCTCGGCAGTCGATTCTCCTCCGAGTTCATCAGCATTTTCATGGTCGGAACCCTTTCAAACCTGACCAATAGCGGCATCTTTTACATCGCTTACCTCATCAGCAACGTCATCGACGTGCCGCGCAAAGCCATCTCGCGCATTGCCAGCCCCCTGATAGCCGACAAGTGGAACAACGGTCGCAGAGAAGAAATCCTGGAAATTTACCAGAAGTCAGCCCTCAACCAGCTCATCGTCGGTCTGGGGCTGTTGCTGGCCATATGGGTCGGCATCGACGAGCTTTTTAGCATCATGCCCAATGGCCATCTGTACGAATCGGGCAAGGTGGTCATCCTCGTGCTCGGCCTGGCACGGGTCGTCGATATGGCCACTGGCGTCAACTCCGAGATCATCAGCTTTTCCAGATACTACCGCTGGAATTTCTTCCTCATCCTTTTCATGGCAGTGGTGCACGTCAGCGCCAATGTGCTCCTCATCCCGCGCTACGAAATCCTCGGGGCAGCCCTTGCCCTGCTATTGTCGATGGTGCTCTTCAATGCCGCCAAATACGTGGTGTTGTACTGGAAACTCGACATGCAGCCCTTTACCCGCAACACCCTCTGGTGTGTGCTCGTGGCCATCGCCATTGCCTCACCGTTCAGCTTTCTCAGCGGTCCTACCGGCCTTACCCTCATCGACCTGGCGTTGAAATCGGGTGGCTTTGCCATCCTCTATGCCGCTGCGGTGCTCTACTTGCAATTGTCTCCTGATCTGAACGAGCTGGCCGCCCAGGCCTGGGAAAAGGGGAAGAGTTGGAGGAGCCGCAATGGATGAGTTGACTTTTCCAATTTTCGTGGAGGCGAATTTGCCAGGCGTGCCAGTGCTGGTGCCAGGCGTCGGATGGATGGAATTCAGGGGCTGGTTTTTTTTACAGCGCCGGCGAATGAGGATTTGAGGATTTGAGGATGTGAGGATTTGAGGATTTCCTGTCTGCCGACAGACAGGTCTGGCGTCGGGCAGGCAGTGAGAAACCCAAGAGCGTCTGGCTGCCCTGAAATGTATTCAGCCTGAATAACGGGCGCTATAAAAAGAACCGAGACACGTGGCGGCCTCTGGCGCCTGATTTTTTTTCAAAACCCAAACCCGCCCTTGATCTCGAACCACGGGCCATCTTCGGAACGGAAGTAGCTCAGCGTGATCACACTGAGGTCGAGTGGGCTGAGCCACAGGCCGCCCCCTCGGGCGTCGTGCCAGCCGCCAGGGCTTTTGGAGGCGTACCACACCCGCCCGTAGTCATAGGCGGCAAACACGCCCAGGCTGAAAGGCATGAACTGATTTTCAATGTTGGCAAGGCGCAGGCGCAGTTCCGCTTGATGGAAAAACATCGCCTGCCCCGTGAAGCGCTCGTTGCGATAGCCCCGCAAGTGGTTGCGCCCCCCCAGCACGGCGGCTTGGTAAAACTGAAAGCCGTCGGATACCAACCGGCCCCCTGCCATCGTAGCCACTACCACCCGGCGGCTTCCCAGGTAAATACCCGTCTCACCGCCAAGGTATCTCACCGAACCCGCTCCCTTGGCCAAGGTCTTCTGGAAGCCTGCTGTGAAGCGGAAGCGCAGTCCCGTGGTGGGTTGCGCAGGATTGTCGGCATTGAAATACGAAAGATCGATTTCGGCACCGGAATAGTAGTTGGCCTTGAAAGCCGTCTGATAAATTTCGGGGTTGAGGCGGTTGACCAGCCGGTCGGGGTTGTCCTCGATGCGCACCATTTCGAGATGGGTGCCGAGGGTGATGGAGAGGTTGTTGGCCAGGTTGCGTCGCAGGGCGGGGTAGAAGCCGTAGCGCTCCTGGCGGACGCGCACGAAATCGTCGTCGAATTGCTCGTCTTCGAGCCAGTTGGGGCTGTCGTTTCCGAAGCCATAGAAGTTGCGGGTGTAAAGGGGAGTTTGCAGATGCACGGTGGCGAGCAAGTCCCAGCGTCGAATGGCCCTGATGAACTCCGCTTGATAGCGCAGCTCAGTGGAAGCCGTTTCGAAGGCGTAGCTGCCGAAGAGGCTGTGGCGCTGGGCATAGGGCGAGCGGTGGAAGCCATACAGGGTGCGCACGTAGGCACCGCCGATGGACAGACCGTCGTCGGGGTTGGCGAGCAGGAAAGGCAGGCCCATGCCGAAGTTGTGTTCGTAGTCCCAGCTGCGTCGGTCATAGGTGTTCATCACGGGGTCGTTCGTGGTGCGCACGGCGGCCTCGGAGCCGGGGAACATGTGGTTGCCGCTGCGGCTGTCGTAGAAGTGGGTCTTGTGCAAAAGCCCTTTGACGGAGGACTCGTCGCGGAAGGTGTCGTCGTCGAGGCCACCCACGCAGCGCACCAGCGGGCCCCGGTTCACCTTGCCGGTGATGTGGAAATGGTCTTCTTGATCGAGGCCGTAGAGTCTGATTTCCTTCGTTTCGCTGGTGAGGAAGGTGCGGTCGAACCTCGGCTCGCCCTTGCGGTTGCCCGCTTTGTTGGAGTCGTACACCCGCACGCGGGTATGCTCGTCGTCGAGTCGTTCGACGAGGAAAAAGTCGTGGTCTTCGGTGCCCACCACATCGACCGACTTGGCCTGGAGCAGGTAGAAACGCCGCGCTATGTCGGGCAGGTTTTGTTTGCGCTGTCGCAGCCTGTGGGCAATCCAGGCGGTGTCGAGGGGTTGAATTTCGCGGGGGAAGTCGTGCATGGCCCGGTCGATGACCTCGTCGGTAATGGCCTTTTGCAGGTGCAGGGCTTCCCTTTCCCAGACCGACCAGTCGGCCTGGCTGAGAAAGGTGGCGTCGAAATACTTCGAGTGGTAGTTGAGCCACTTGACGTTGGACACATCGCCGGAGTAAGGGCGCAGCTGCTTGAGAAAGGGCACGCCGAGGCGCGCCACAGCAGGCACCAGGCCGTCCCATTTCGAAAAGGGCTGGTCGCGGTCGCGTGGCACGGGTCGATAAACGATCAGTTCGCCGTCGGGGAAGGAAGCCCAACGCCAGTTGTCGTCGTGTCGGTCCCAGTCGCCAATGAGGTTGTCGAACAGCCGGGCCCTGACCACGCTGGCGGCGTCGATTCGGTGCTTGCCGCTTTTCTCCAATTTTTCCACCAGGTCGAGGGTGCTGATGAGATTTTTTGAAAAACCGAAGGAGGGATTGTCGGTCCAGGCGTCGTCGGCGCGCTCTTCCACCAGGTAGAGCCTGTCGCCAAAGTCTACGTTGAAAGGGCCGAGACGGGGCTGCCGGGGGATGTAGTAAAGCCTGGGATTGGTGTGATAGATGTCGGCTGCCTCAGCGAGGGTGCTGATGGTGAAGGCGGCATAGGGGTGGGCTGCGGTGAATTGGTCGGCAAACAAGCCCCGGGCAAAGGTCTTGTTGAAGGGGTATGGTACGATGCGCGTCTCGTCTTTGCGCAGGTCCCGCAACACCCATTGATGGCCCTGGGGGTCTTCGACGCGCAAGCTGTTGGTTTGAGAGCCGCCACCCCGTTTCAAGGGTACCACCCCACCACGCCAGCTGGCCAGGTCGAGTACCGGAGCCTTGACGGAAGTTTTCCAGGCCAGGCGGTAGTGATCGCCCAGGATGAGGCGGTGCAATCCACCGGTATGCACATCGGGCAACAAGGCCATCGACATGGAATCGACGCCGTTCAGATAGTCGGGAAATTCATCGGGGATTTTCTCTGCGGCTACCGGCAGCTTGCCCTTTATCTGGCGGCGAAACAGCAGGCGCCCTCTCTCGCCTTCGCCATCAGCCACCCAAAACTCCAGAAATGTTTCCCCCTCTTTGAAAAACTTCAACACGGCGAAGCCCGTCTGCTTGCCGTAGCCGAACTGCAAGTTTCGACCGCCGGCAACGGGCGAGGTTTTCGAGCCAGAACCACTTACCACATACGATTGCCCTTCCACCTCGAAATACTGCAAGTTGTGCTCATGGCCTGCCACGAAGATGAAGCTGCCGTTTTTGCGGGCCTCGCGTTCCATGATTTTTTTCAGTTCACGGTACATCGGATGGGCGGTGTCGGTGCGACTGCCCAAAATGCCGCGCAAGAACATGAAGAACGAGCCAAGGCCCGGCATGGGCACGAGAAGCTTTTCATTCAAGTCCGTAAGTGGGAACAGGTGCTGTTTGACGGAGAATCGACCACCATGGCTGCCATTGGTATGCAGGGGGTGGTGCATGAAGATGACCACGTTTTTTCGCCTGTTCTTCTTGAGGGCCTCCAGGATGGCAAACTTGAAATTCTCCCGGCTCCTGATCTCGCAACCTTCGTGCAAGTCGTGCTGGTTCTCCCAGTTCATCAAATACCACTCTGAATCGACAAAGACGCCCGCCAGGTTGTCAGTGAAGTCCTCGGTCACCACATCGCCGCAGCCATGGTCGGGCAGCCACTCGACGTCCACGCCTGGATAATCCTCGACAAAGTCCTCGAGTCGCTCCACCCCCCCTCGCTTGTTGGGTTGGTACCAGTCGTGGTTGCCGGGTATGAAATAAGCCTTGCCCTTGAAGTTTTTCAGGGTTTCCAGTTGCATTCGGATGCGATGCTCGGCAAGGGCCCTGTCGGGGTGATCACGGGGAGGCAGGCCATCGGGGTAGATGTTGTCGCCGAGAAAGACGGCGGCACTGTTTGGCGGGGCCTCGGCGAGGTGCTTTTGGAACAACACCAGGGCTGGAGGCCTCTGGTTCATCGCTGCATCGCCCGCATCGCCAATGAGGTACAGGGTGTATGTGGGCTCGCCCAAGTGCGGGGGAATGTCCGCAATGGCGGGCCCCTCTACGTGGAGCTTGTAGTTGGCACAACCCGACGCCAGTAGTACCGTGACCAGGAATGGAAGGTGGTTTTTCATGGTGAGAATTATGGAGGATTATGGAGCCTGCCTGTCCGTCGACAGACCTGTCCGTCGACGGGCCTGTCCGTCGACGGGCCTGTCCGTCCACTGATGGGCCTGTCCGTCCACTGACGGGCCTGTCCGTCCACTGACGGGCTGTCCGTCCACTGATGGGTCTGCCGACAGGCAGAAAACCGAGACCCACTGCCCACTGCCGGGTACGCGCCATCATTTCCCTTCCTTTTCGTAGTAAATGCGGTAGATGGCGCCGGCGTAATCATCGGACACGAGCATGGAACCGTCGGGCAGCAGCTCGATGTCCACGGGTCGGCCCCAGGCGCTGTCGGTTTCTTCGTCGAGCCAGCCGTAGGCAAAGGGCTCGTAGCCTATGGAGCGGTTGCCATCGAGACGCACGAGGGTGACGCGATAGCCCGACTTTTTGCTGCGGTTCCAGGAGCCGTGTTCGGCGATGAAGATTTGGTGGTGGTACTCGTCGGGAAACATCGTGCCGGTATAAAATTCCAGTCCGAGCGGGGCCACGTGGGCGCCCAGCTTTTGGACGGGCGGCACGAATTCGTCGCATGAGCGCTTGTTGCCGAAACGGGGGTCGGGCAGGTCGCCCTGGTGGCAATAGGGGTAGCCAAAGTGAAGACCGTCCTTGGGGGCGTGGTTGAGTTCGCAAGCCGGCAGGTCGTCGCCCATCCAATCGCGGCCGTTGTCGGTAAACCAGAGTTCCTTGGTGAGGGGGTGCCAGGTGAACCCCACTGTGTTGCGGATGCCGTGCTGCACGATTTCGAAGCCCGATCCGTCGGCCTCGATGCGGGTGATGCTGGCAAAGATGGGGTCTTCCTCTTCGCAGATGTTGCAGGGCGCACCGACCGGCACGTAGAGCTTGCCGTCGGGGCCGAAGGCGATGTACTTCCAGCCGTGGTGGGTCTTGTTGGGATAGCGGTCGGTGACCAACACCGGGGCAGGTGGATTTTGGAGGCGCGACTCGATGTCGGGGAGTTTGAAAATCTTGCTCACCGCCGAGACGTACAAATCGCCCTGATGAAAGGCGACTCCCACGGGCATTTGCAAACCTTCCGCCAGCACGTACACTTTTTCGGCCTTGAAGTCACCGTCCTCGTCGCGCAGGGCATACACCTTGCCCTCCTGCATGCTGCCCACGTAGAGCGTGCCCGAAGGCGACAGCGACATGGCGCGGGCATTGGGCACCTCGGAACTATAGATGCCTATTTTGAAACCCTCGGGCAAGTGGATGTGCCCTGTCAATTGCTGGAGCGTGTCGGGGTTTTCTTCGATGGCGCGGGCGGCCTTCTTGTTGGGGAAGTTGACAGAATTGCAGTTGAAAAGCAGCAAGGTGATGGCAAAGAGAAGTCCGAGCAGTTTTTGCATGGCGTGAAATTTTTATGGTGGGTGAATGTAAACAGTCTTCATTGAAAAAATGCGGCCGGGAGTGCCGTGTGTCCTGCATGAACCACCCCATTGTCATTTTCTCGAGGAAAGCTCTTTTTCAATGCCTTTGAGCAGCAGTTTGAGGGCACCCGCCGAGACGGCTATTTCCCACAGGCTGAAGGCCAACGATACCATCATCAGCACCAGGCTGAGGGCAAAGGCCCAGGTGGCCAGCTGCACCTGCTCCCAGAACAACAAGAACATGCACGAAAAGCACATCAAAAAACTGAGGATGGCGAAAATCTGCATCATGCGAATGAGAAACAGCCGCTGGCGCAGGGTGAGGATTTGCTGTATGAGCACCGGCTCGTGCTCTTGCTGGTAGCGCGAGTGCAGGTTGCGGATGAGGCTGGCGATGGCCAGGAACTTGTTGGTGTAGGCCAGCAGCAACAGCGAGATGGCCGGAAACAATAGGGCGGGTGTGGTGAAGTTGATTTGCATGGGGGCAGCTTTTGGAAGCAGCGAAAATAGGCCAATCCCTCGTGGTGGTGGGTCGATTGCGCCCCATGCCGCACCTTTGCAACTCGTTGCCGAAAAGCAAATCCTCGACGCCCCTGCGTGCGGTGCCGTTATCAGGGCGTGTTCAAATGCACTGCAATGAAGAGACTGCCTCGACTGTCATTGACCATGTTGCTGCTTGGCGGGCTGACGGCCGGCCTATGGGCGCAGGGGCGCCCCGGTGGGTTGGGTGGCGCCCTTGGCGGTGCGTTATCCGGTGGCAGCAGGAGCAGCTCCCTGGGCCCCGTCGTGCTCGACACTTCCGAAATTCATTACTTCTACGCCGACGCACCCTGGCTGGTGTATCCCTTCAGCGACAGCCTGCTCGAACACCTGCACGAATACGACCCCACCAGGCAGCAGGCATGGCCCTGGGCCAACCTCGGCAACCTCGGCAGCGCTGCTCGCCCACTGTTCTACCAGCCACACTGGCGCCGAGGCTTCGACGCCGGCCTCCACCAGTACGATCTCTACCAGATGAGCCCGGCCGACGTGCGTTTCTACCGCATCACCCAGGCCTACACGCAGGCCGAATACACCCAGGGCCCGCTGCAGACCGACGCCCAAATGCTCGTCCGCTTCAGCCGCAATTTCTCTGACGGTCTCAACCTCAGCCTCGAACACCGCCGCATCAACAATGGAGGGGCCTATGATTACCAGCGCGCCACCAACTCTACCGTGGCGGCCGGCCTGTGGTGGCACGAACCCCACGGCCGCTACGATGGATTCCTCACCTTCGTTTCAAATACTCACTTGCACGAAGAGAACGGCGGCGCCGCTGAAACCCTCACCGACACCATCATCCCGCCTTTCCAGGTGGACGTCCACCTCAGCACCCCTTTCACCCGACATGCCCACGCCGAGCTGGCCCTCACCCAATATTTCTACCTCCACCAACTGAGCAGGGAACAAAAGGATGCCATTCGCCAACAGCGACTCCAGCGCCGGCAGGCTCGCCTGCGCCCTGCCATCGACTCGCTGACCAGCCGACCCGCCAGACCCAACCCCCCTCCATCCGGACAAGCTCCCTCGCGCCGCCCCCTTGCCAAAGAACCCCTGGCCAATGGTGCCCTCGGCGATACCCTGGCCCCTGCCATCGGCACGCAACCCACCACCGCCGGACCACCACCCGGTAAGCGAAACTTCACCATCGTACACCGGGCTTCCTGGAAGCGCAGCTCTTACAAGTTCGCCGACGACAATCCCGACAGCACTTACTACGGCCCCTTGCTCCTCGACGACAGGGGGCTGCGCGTGTTCCTCCAGACCCGACGCCTCCAAAACTCCCTCGGCCTCCTCTCTTTCAAACTCAAACGGGAAGGTGAAACAACACAGCTCACCGAACGGCTCGAGGTGGGCTTGCTCCACACCCTGTGGCTCGTTGATCAGGAGCCCCTGCCCCGACGTACCCTCCACGACCTCTTCCTCACAGGACGCTTGGATTTCCAGCCCGCCCGCCGGCTGCAGCTCGGCGCCTACGCCCACTTTGGCATTGGTCACGACGCCGGCGACTACCGCGTGGAGGGTAGGCTCAGCCTCGACATGGGCCCCTTTGGCTTGTTGGAGGCAGACCTCGTCAACCAGCTCTTTTCTCCCTCGCTGCTCTACGAGCGCTTTTACGTTTCTTCGAAAAAACTCTATGAACAATCGCTCTCGCGCTCGCTGGAATCGCACATAGGGGGCTCCTGGACCATGCCCCACTGGCATGCCGGCGTGCGCATGGGTTACCACCTCATCGACAAGCTGGTCTATTTCGGCGAAGATGGATTCCCGCGGCAGTCGGGCACTTTCAGCGTCTGGCAGCTGGGGTTTTCCAAAGCGTTTCATCGCCAGCCCTTCCATTTGGAGAACTTGATTGGCTTGCAGCGCATCGGTTCGGAGGCCTTCCAAGGACCACCATTTTTCAGCCGACACCACCTCTACGCCGAAGGGCTCATTTTCAAAAAAGTGATGTTGGCGCGGGTGGGCGCCGAGGCGCATCTGTTCGGCGCATACAAGGCCAGTGGCTATTTACCCCTCATCGGCCAGTTCACCACCAACGAGTCGGAAACCATCCCATTCACGCCCCTCATCGATGTGTACGCCAGCTTTCGGGTGAAAACCTTCCGATTCTTCCTGCGCATCGACAATGTCCTCACCCGCCCGTTGCGCACGTACTTTTTCCTCACCCGCAACTACCCGCTGCCTTTCGGCTTCAACAACGGTGGCGTCCGATTCGGCATCTCGTGGAGACTGGTGGATTGACTCCCGGAGGCAGTGCGCGAAGGGCTGTCCATGTTTCGAGTTACAGGCTCGCATACAGGCGCCCAGCCCTATGGGGGTGTAGCAGGTATCCTGATTGTTACCTTGCCGGCTGATACGGCACCGATGAGGGAGCCATTGCCAAAGTAAATTCCGCCTTGCCATGCTTTTGCTCATCCTTTCCATCGTCGTCATCGTGTTAGGGACGGTCAGGTTTCGGGTTCATCCATTTCTGGTGTTGCTGCTGACGGCGCTGGGTTATGGCCTGCTGGCTGGCTTGCCGGTGGAGGGGGTGGTCGAGGCGGTGCAGGATGGCTTTGGCGGCATCTTGGGCAGCATAGGACTGGTCATCGTGTTGGGGGTCGTCATTGGGTCTTTCCTCGAAAAAACCGGAGGAGCGCAGGCGCTGGCTTCGGCGGTGCTCCGCCTGATCGGGCCAAGGCGTTTGCATGCGGCTATGGCATTGATGGGATACGTGGTGTCGATCCCGGTTTTTTGCGACAGCGGCTTCATTTTGCTCCACCCACTGAACAGTGCCATGAGTAGGCGGGCGGGAGTCAGGCTGGCGGGCACGGCCGTAGCGCTGGCATTGGGTCTGCTGGCCACGCACGTCATGGTGCCGCCCACACCGGGGCCGCTGGCAGCTGCGGGCATCCTGGGAGCCAACGTGGGCCGGGTGATTTTGGTCGGGTTGGCCGCCAGCCTCTTGGCCCTGTTGCCTGCCGTGGTCTTTGCCCGGTGGGCGGGTGAACGAATACACCTCGCTTCCGATGAGCTGGCTGCCCCCGAAGCAAAGCAAGAATTTCCTCCTGCCTGGAAAGCTGCCCTTCCCATTGCGATGCCCATCGTGCTCATCGTGGCGGGCAGTGTGGAAGCCTCGGGCGATTACCTGGGCGATGGTTTCGCTGCAAAGCTGGTGGCGCTGTTGGGCACGCCAGTGGTGGCCTTGTTGGTAGGGCTGGGCTTTGCCTTGCTGTTGCCGAAGCGATGGAGCAGTGAGATATGGGCGGAAAAGGGCTGGGTAGGTGAAGCCTTGCGCAGTGCTGCCACCATTCTGTTGGTGACAGGGGCAGGTGGCATTTTTGGTAAAATGCTTCAGCAAGCAGGGCTTGGGGAGGCCGTGACGGATCAGGTATCGGCGGGTGGCTGGGGCTTGCTCATGCCCTTTGCCATGGCGGCCGTGCTCAAGACGGCGCAGGGTTCTTCCACGGTGGCCATGATAACGGCGGCTTCGGTGGTGGGGCCGCTTTTGCCGGCCCTTGGGCTGGATGGGAGCTGGGGGCCCGAGCTGGCCGTGATCGCCATCGGGGCGGGGGCCCTGGTGGTGTCCCATGCCAACGACAGCTACTTTTGGGTAGTGACGCAGTTGTGCGGCATGGACGTGGGGCAGGGCTACCGTTTGCACACCCTGGGCACGGCCGTCCTTGGCTGCACGGCCATGCTGGTGGTTTACGTCCTGTGGCTTGTGCTGGTTTGACGGTGGCGTCAAAATTTGGGAGAAGCGTGGAAAGCGGCGATGAAGGCCAACATGAGGCGTGTTTCGAAAGGCACCGATTCGTCGAGGTAGTCCTCGATGATCCAATCTCGCGGGTCAGCTTCGTAGGCGGTGTACATCGACCAGTCGCCATGGCTGGAGTTGCGCAATTCCCACTCGTCGAATCGGTTGCCCCAACGGGTGCGCAGTGTGAGGGTATGTTTGCCATCGTTGATGCGCCACTCGCGGAAGTTGCCTGGCCAAACCGTGTTGGCGGTGACGAGGTGGCCATCGCCTCGGAGTTCCCAGCTTTCGGGATTGTCCTTCCATTTCATGCGGATGGTGCCGAAGCGCTCGCCGATGCGGTAGTCCCATTCAGTCCAATCGTCGTTGAACAGCCAGCGCAGGCCGAGGGTGCCCTCTTCCTCTTCATCCGTGATGAAATACCATTCGCGGAAGCTGTCGTCGTAGCGGGTGTAAAGGGACAGTACCCGCTGGGCCAGGACTTGGGATTGCACGAAAAACAAAAAAGCCGGCAACAGCAGCACGCGGGATGGCAGCAAGTGGGAGAGCAGGTACATGAGCCGTGATTTTGACCGAAGGGAACCAGGCAAAGGTAGTCGGTAAAGCGGCGTGCGCGCTTTGGCGAGATCCTCAGCTCTTCAATTTCAACAGCTGCTCCACTTGTGCTGCCACGTTTTCGGGGGTGAAGCCGAATTTTTCATCCAACACCTTGTAGGGGGCCGAATGGCCGAAATGGTCGAGCCCCCAGATGCGGCCCCGAGGGCCGACGAGCCCTTCGAGGGTGACGGGCAGCCCGGCCGTCAGGCCAAAGCGAGGCACGTTGCCGGGAAGTATGCTGCGCTGATAGGTTTTGGACTGTCGGCGGAAGAGCCCTTCCGACGGCGCTGAGACGATCCGGATTTTGAGCCCATGGCGTTGCTGCAGCAGTCGGGCACCCGCCACGAGGGTGCTGACCTCCGAGCCGTTGGCGACCAACACCACATCGGGTTTGCCTTCGCAGTCCTGGACGACGTAAGCGCCTTTGGCAGCCAAGGCGGCGTCCTGGCGGCGCGTGGAGCCGGGCATGGGCGGGACGTCTTCGACGGGCTGGCGCGAGAGGATGAGCCCCGAGGGGCTATGGCGGTTTTCGAGGGCGAGGCGCCAGCAGGCCACGGTTTCGAGTCCGTCGGCGGGACGCAGGGCCAAGAAGCTGTTGCGGCCGGAGTGGTTTTTCAGTTTTTCCAACAGGCGGATTTGGGCTTCCTGTTCCACGGGTTGGTGGGTGGGGCCGTCTTCACCCACGCGGAAGGCGTCGTGGGTCCAGATGAAAATGACGGGCTGCTCCATGAGTGCAGCCAGGCGGATGGCGGGTTTTTGATAATCGGAAAAGGCGAAGAAGGTGCCACAGGCCGGGATGACGTCGCCATGCAAGGCCATGCCCGTGGCGAGGGCGGCCATGGTGAGTTCCGACACGCCCACCTGGAGGAAGGCACCGGAGAAGTCACCAGGTTTGAAAGCGCCGGTTTTCTTCAGGAAGTTTTCGGTTTTGTCGCTGTTGCACAGGTCGGCCGAGGCGACGATCATGTTGTCGAGGTGTTCGGCCAGAAAGGCGAGCACGGTGCCAGAGGCGTTGCGGGTGGCGTCGTTGGGCTTGGGGTCGATTTTGTGCCAGGGCAGTTCGGGCAGCTCCCTTTTCAACCAGCGCTGGTGCCGGGCTGCCAGCTCGGGATTTTCCTTTGCCCAGGCTCGATAGGTGCGTTGACGCTTTTTGGCATCGCGTATTTTTTGCTGAATGACGCCTCGGTAGTGTTGGGCCACTTCGGGGAAAATGGCGAAGGGGTTGGCGGGGTCGCCGCCGAGGTGTTCGATGGTGCGGGCGAAGTCGGCGCCAGCTTTGCTGAGGGGTTGGCCGTGGAGTTCCACGGCGCCTTCGAGGGGGGAGCCATCGGCTTTGCGGGCGCCCTTGCCCATGGTGGTTTTGCCGATGATGAGAGAGGGGCGGGAGGTTTCGGCGATGGCGGCATGCAGGGCCTGTCGAATGGCGTGGTGGTCGTTGCCGGGAATGGTTTGCACGTGCCAGCCCCAGGCCTCGTACTTGGCGGCCGTGTCTTCTGACATCACCTCGTCCACTTCGGTGCTGAGCTGGATGTCGTTGGCGTCGTAGAACATGATGACGTTGCCAAGCCCGAGGAAGCCGGCGATGCGCCCCACGCCCTGGGAGATTTCTTCCTGGATGCCACCGTCGGAGATGTAGATGTAGGTGCGATGGCTGACCACTTCGCCCAGGCGATGTGCTACGAAGCGTTCGGCGATGGCGGCCCCTACGCCGAAGGCATGGCCCAGGCCGAGGGGGCCAGAGGTGTTTTCGATGCCATGGTCGAGGTCGAGTTCGGGGTGGCCGGGGGTAGGGCTGCCCCATTGGCGAAAGTTTTTGATGTCGTCCATGTGCATGTGGCCGAGCAGGGTGAGTTGGGCGTAAAGCATGGCCGACATGTGCCCGGCGTCGAGGAAGAATCGGTCGCGCAGGGGCCAGCGCAGGTTGGTGGGGTCGTAGCGCAGGAATTCCGAATAGAGGATGTGGATGAAATCAGCTCCGCCCATGGGGCCACCGGGGTGGCCAGAATTTGCTTTTTCTACCATGGCGGCAGCGAGGATGCGGATGTTGTCGGCACAACGCAGAGAGATGTCTTTTTTTTCCAAGGTCGTGGAGCTCATCGTTTTGAGGTCTTGATCAGCGCTTGCCCTGGCGCCGAGTGAAGGTGAGGGTCAATGACGGCGCAAAGAAAAGGATTTCACGCCGCTGCCTCATTACGGCGGCGGCAAGAGTTGTCCACATGGCGGGGTGGCTTGCTCAGCGTTCGGCCTGGTAGCGTACCTGTCCATCGACGATCGTCAGCAAGACCTGGGTATTGAGAATGTCCTCGTCGGTGCAGGTGGTGAGGTCGTTGGACAGCACGACGATGTCGGCCACCTTGCCGGGGCTGAGGGAGCCTTTCCAGGAGTCTTCGAAGGCCGCCCAGGCGCAGTTGAGGGTGTAGCTGCGAATGGCCTCTTCGCGGGTCATGCGCTGCTCGGGGAAGAGTTCGAGGCCTTTGAAGGGTTCCTGGTGTCGGCGGCGGGTGACAGAAGCGTAGAAGCTCTCCAGGGGGTTGACGTCTTCGACGGGGGTGTCGGTTCCATTAGTGACGACGGCACCAGCATCGATGAGGCTTCGCCAGGCGTAGGCGCCGGTGCGGGCCCGCGCTTCTCCGAGTCTTTTGATGACGAAGGGAGCGTCGCTGGTGCAATGGATCCCCTGCATGCTGGCGATGACGCCCAATTGGGCGAAGCGGGGGATGTCGTCGGGATGGATGTGCTGGGCGTGTTCGCTGCGCCAGCGCAGGTCTTTGAGTTTCAGGTCGTGGGCTTTGGTGATGCTGTCCATGAGGTTGAGAAGTTCGCGGTTGGCCCGGTCGCCTATGGTGTGTACGCAGAGCTGCATGCGGTGGTCGAGTGCTATTTCGGCAATGGCGGCGACTTCCGACAGGGGCGTGGTGTTTTGGCCAGTGAAGCCGGGGTTGTCGGCATAGGGTTCGAGCAGCCAGGCGCCGTAGGATCCCAATGCGCCGTCGAGTTCGCTCTTGATGGCGCGGCAGGTGAAGAAACCATTGCCTGCGTCCACGATGGGAAAGCCGTCGAGGCCGCGGCGCAGTTGTTCGGAATTGTGCCGCACCATGGCCCAGAGGCGCAATTCCAATTGACCTTTTTCGGCCATTTCCCGATAGCGGTTGATTTCCTCGAAAGAGGAGCCAGCATCCTGGAAAGAGGTGATACCCTTGGACAGGCATTCCTGCTGGGCCAGGTGGATGCCTTCATACCAACGCCGTTCGATTTCTTCGGGGGGGAGGCTGTCGAGCCAAGCCTGGTAAGCCTGGTTGATGGCGGCCATGGCCCTTTCTTCGAACACGCCGATGGGGTCGCCAGCTGGCGTTCGGACGATGCGGCCGCCGACGGGATCGGGCGTTTCGCGGCTGATGCCGGCCGCTTTCATGGCCGCTTCATTGGCAAAAAGGGCATGCCCACTGGCATGGCGCAGCAAGACAGGATTGTTGGGAGAAACGGCGCTCAGGTCGTGGTGATGCGGATAACCGTGGTAGCCATCCGTTGGTGGATTGTCCCATTTTTCTTGGTGCCAGCCACGGCCGTAGATCCACTCGCCAGGGCGGGCCTTCTCAACGGCTTGGCGCACTTGCTCCACGATTTCATCCCAGCTTCTGGCTTTGATGAAGTTGAGATACATCAGGCTGCTACCCAAACCGGAAAAATGGCCGTGCCCCTCGATGAAACCGGGCATGACGAAAGCGCCGTCGAGGTCGATGACGCGGGTGCTGTCGCCCTGGAGGGCTTCCATGTCGGCGTTGCTGCCTACCAGCATGATGCGCCCATTGCGGATGGCCAAGGCCTCGGCCCTCGGCTGCAGGCTGTCCACGGTGTAGATGTTGCCATCGAGCAGGATCAGGTCGGCCTTTTCGGCTTTTTTGCAGGCTGGTAAAGTGGCAACCAGGCAGGTGAGAAAAGCAAGCGGATAGAACAGGGTTCTCCTCATGGGGGCGAGATTTTGTCGATTTGCGGCCAAGTTATACAGCCTGCACATTTGTACCGACAAAATCCGGCGGGATGATATCCATACAAAGGATGACGGGCATTAGGAAGCAAGTAGTGAAACCACCATTCGGAGAAGCCTGTTACCTTTGTGCCGCCAAAAACGGCGAGGTCCCGTAGCTCAGTTGGATAGAGCATCTGCCTTCTAAGCAGACGGTCCCAGGTTCGAGTCCTGGCGGGATCACCAAGCCCCGGCCTGTGTGCGTGGTCGGGGCTTTTTTTTTGCGAGCCTGCTGTTTGCTATTTTGTGCACCCAACGAAAGCTGCATGCTATGAGCAAACGCAAATCTTCCACCTATCGCAGCCGGCACGAAGCCAACCGCTACGACAAAATCTTCAAAGAAAACTTTCTGGTCATTCTGCCTGTCTTGATGGAGATGTTGATGCACGTCGACTGCGAGTTTATCGAATACCTACCCATGCAAAAGCAGCAGGTCACCCGCGAGATGGAGCCGGATTTCATCTGCAAGGTCAGGTTGAAATCCACTGGTGAGATAGTCATTCTTGTCATCGAGTTTGAGAGCGGGGATCGACCTCACATCGAGGCGCGCTACTTGTTGCTGGCTTCGATGTTATACCATCGTTATCGACTGCCGGTGTATCTGCACTGTATTTACCTTGGTGCCAGGGCACCGCGGCACCTGAGCGGCAGGGTGGAAGGAGGCAGTGTTTCGCTGGTTTATGCGCTTCACCAATTGCGGTTGCTGAATTACAAGGATTTCATCGATTCGAACAAAGCCGAAGAGGTGATGCTTGCAATTTTGGCCAATACCGAGCCACTCGATCCAGAGGAGGTGATCCGGTTGATTTTGGCCCGCCTGACACAGATCGTAGATGACAAAAACGAGCTCGCCCAGCGGGTTTTGCAGTTTACAGTCATTTCTGACCTTCGTAACTTAGGGCCCGTGGTTGAACAAATCGTTGATGATATGTCACTTTTAGCAGGAGCTGGACAAAGACTTAGAAGACTAAAAATCTTCAGAATGGCTGAGGAGGAAGGCCTCAAAAAGGGCCTCGAAAAGGGCCTCGAAAAGGGCCTCGAAAAGGGGCTTGAAAAGGGCCTCGAAAAGGGGCGAATGCTCAGTGAGATACAAACCATTCGCCGCATGCAGGTGAAAGGGATGGACGTGTCCACCATTGCCGAAGTGGTAGGGCTATCCAAGGAAAAAGTGACTGACTACCTGCAACAACTGGAGCATTGGGGTGAAATACGCGCAATGCTTGCCAAGCCCCGTGCCTCTGTCAATTCCATTGCCAAGAAATTGGGAGTTGAACCCATCGTAGTCGAGGCCGTGAAGCTGGAAACAAACGGCGAAGACCGCTGAGTTGCGAACGGCTCTCTCGAACCCTTGACGCCAAGATGCATCCAAGTCTCAGTGATGCAGTGTTTTCCATTCATCTCCTCCCTGCCGGCCTGCCCAGCCGCACTAATTACTACCTTCACGCCCTCCTAACGCCCACGTGCTATGAGTGACGTCAAGATAGAACCAAGCTGGAAGGCCGTATTGGCTGGCGAATTCGAACAACCCTATTTCCAGAACATCCGGTCGTTCCTCAAGAAAGAAATCGCGGCGGGCAAGACGATCTACCCGCCGGGCCCCCTCATCTTCAATGCTTTCGACTGCACCCCCTTCGATGCCGTGGAGGTAGTCATCCTGGGGCAGGATCCTTACATCCACCCTGGCGAAGCCATGGGACTGGCATTCTCGGTGCCGAAAGGCGTTTCCATACCCCCCTCGCTCCAGAACATCTTCAAAGAAATCGAAGAGGACCTGGGCTGCCCGATGACCCAGCGAGGGCATGGCGACTTGACATGCTGGGCGCGCCAGGGGGTGTTCTTGCTCAATGCCTCGCTGACCGTCGAACGCGGGAACTCCAACTCCCACGCCAACATAGGCTGGCACACGTTCACCGACGCCGTGATCAAAATCCTCTCGGATCGAAAAGAGGGGCTCGTCTTCATGCTATGGGGCAATTTCGCCCGCAAAAAAGCCCACCTCATCGACCCCTTCAAACACCTCATACTCGAGGCACCGCATCCCAGCCCCCTGGCACGTGGTTTCAACGGCTGTCGCCATTTTTCCAAAGCCAATGAATTCTTGCTGGCCAACGGCAAGCCTCCCATCGACTGGTGCTGCACGGATTGAGCCGACTCAGGCAGGATCGACCGCCCGCACCTCGCCCGGCTGAATCCCCGCCAAGGGTGCTTGATCGAGGTGCCATTTCCCAAATGCAATCCGCACCAGCCGCAATACTGGGAACCCCACGGCGGCGCACATGCGACGCACTTGCCGGTTCTTGCCCTCGTCAATGGTGATTTCGATCCAACGGTCGGGAATGTGCTTGCGATAGCGGATGGGCGGATGGCGTGGTGGCAAATCGGGTGGTGATTCGAGTAATCGCACGTTGGCAGGTCGCGTCTGGTAGGTTTTCTTTTTGATGCGAATGGATACCCCTTGCCTCAAGCGCTCCAGGGCTTCAGGCGTGGGGATGCCTTCCACCTGTGCCAAGTACGTTTTCGGCACGTGGCTATCGGGATGCAACAGGCGGTTGGCAGCACTGCGGTCATTGGTCAGCAACAAGAGGCCCTCGCTGTCGGCATCCAATCTGCCAACGGGATATACATCGTTCGGAAATGCAAAGTCGAGATCGGCCAGCGTCGCTTGACCCGGATGGTCGGGTGTGAACTGACTTAGCATGCCGTAGGGCTTGTAAACGATGAAGTAGCAAGGAGCTTTTTCCACCATAGCGACTGCATGATACTCGCAAATGCCGCACAAATGTAACCACCATACAGGGGCGGGGCGACGGCTTGCCGTATCGGCATTGTTATTGCCGAATACCCGCACACAGGCTTCTTTACACAATCACCATTCCTACGCAAACATGGCAGGCTCATTGCCGCCCCTCACCCACCCGCCGATGGCACCCCCTATCGATGGCGTTCGAGCAGAGTGGTGTACACCTCAAACCCGGTCAAGACATGGAATACCAACTTCCCGCATCGATCCGTGAAGGGCAAGATCACATGTCTGATTGCACTCCTGCCATTGAATCCTTTCAAGACCGCGTGAGCCTTTGGCAAATGGAAGTGCGATTTTTCAACCGCCTGCTGCGGTTTGGCATCGATCACATAGACCAGCATCGGCTGTCCTCGATGTTGAAACTTCAAAGGGCCTTGGAGGAATATCACTCCCAAGTGTTGCCAGCCCTGCAACAAGCCCTTGCCGAGATGGTCGCCAGAGGCCTTACTTCACCGGAGGATATCACGGCTGCAGCGACCAAACTGCGCACCCTCGAACAACGGCTCGAAACATTGAAAAGGGAATTGCTGTCCCGGGCGGGTGAATTACTCCCCCTGCGCATCGCCTGAGGGCGACCTGTCGCTGTCGGCTTTGTCCTACCTTGCGGGCAAAATCCGTTGACGATGCCACTCGCAAATTCCACCCTCGCCTTTCTCGAAGACCTCGCCGCCCACAACGAGCGAGACTGGTTCCAGGCCAATAAATCCCGCTACGAAGCCGCCAAGCAAGACGTAGAAGCGCTTGTTCGACAGATCGAAACGGGCTTGTCCAGAACCGACCAGATCGAAGAGGCCAAACTGTTCAGGATTTACCGTGACGTGCGCTTTTCGAAAAACAAACAACCTTACAAAACCCACTTCGCAGCTTACTTCAAACGGGCCACAAAGCTGCGCAGAGGAGGGTATTACCTGCACATAGAGCCCCGCGCTTCCTTCGCAGGCGGAGGATTCTGGAATCCCAACCCCCAGGACCTCAAACGCATCCGCGACGAATTCGCCGCCGACGACAAACCCATGAGACGCATCCTGGCCGATCCCCTCTTCAAGCAGTTGTTCGGCACACTCCAGGGTGAAGAGGTGAAAACCGCTCCCAAGGGCTTCTCGATCGACCATCCCGCCATCGACCTCATCAGAAAAAAGCAGTTCGTGGTCATGAGGCCTTTCACGGATGAGGAGGTGCTCGCCGAGGGCTTCGGCGAAGAAGTGGTGCGTACTTTCGAGGCCATGCGACCCTGGTTCGACTACATGAGTGAAGTGCTCACCACCAACCTGAACGGCGAGCTGATCGTGTGAGTCGGAACACCGCCCAAGGTGGTCGTTCCTTTCTCAGCGCACCCGCTCAAACAAGGCAAAGCCGTTGCGCAGTTCCCGCAACTCGAGGTTGGGATGCCGGCGCAGCTCCTCGACGCGCTGGATTTTGGCGATGAACCACACCGGCCGGTCCACCTCGCCTTCCAACAACCATCGCTGGTCTTTGCGGCGCGGGTCTCCTCCCGGCCTGACGCGGCCATAGAAGTAAGGCGCATAGCTTTTGAAGCCGATGGTGCTCAGGTACACGTCTTGCCCGGCCAGGCGCTTGCAATACTCGATGGCGGCTCGCTGCGAGTGCGCTTCTATTTTCCCGATGAAGCAGTAGAGGGATAGTTGAACGAAAAGACCCGTGGCGACCAGAAAGCCGCCAGTTGCCATCGCGACGTGGTTCCGGCGCAGGTAATAACCGGCCAATCCCATGCCCAACGAAAACACGGCCGCCGGCAAGTAATCGGAAAACGTCCCCCACACTACGGGTGCCTCGAGGCAGGCCCTGGCGAAAGGGTCGGCAATGAATTTTTCCAAGAAAAACCGGTATTGCCCTGCCAAAGGCACCGCCAGTGCAGCCACCAGGTAAACGGTCGCCAGCGACCACAGCAGCACCTTTTGCCAGCGCGGCCAGCCATGCCCGCTGCGCAGACGTTCCTCCACGGCAAGCGCTGCGAGGAAGCTGATCGGATAGTAGCACAGCGAAGAATAGTGAACGATCTTGGTGCGCACCAGGCTGAACAGTATCAGCACCACCCAAAACAACACCAGCATCCACCTGCGGAAATCGAGCACCTCCTTGCCCTGCATTCGAAACCTACCAAAAGCCGACAGGGCCCACACCGAAGCGGGAAAACACCCCACCAGCAACACCACGAAATGATAGCCCGCAAAGCCGCTGTGGCCTGCATCGGGCGTCAGCAGCAATCGCAATTGATAGCGGATGAATGCCTCCAAAAAGGCCGGGCCGTCTTGCCAGAGCAAGGCACCAAACCACAGGGCAGGAGCGACCAGGCTCGCCAACCCCGCCAATGCCCAGCGATGCCACGCCCCTAACACCGGCCGACGTTCCCAAATGCTCACTGCACACAATACCAGCCCCGCCACCAGCCAGGCCACCGGCCCTTTGGCCAGCACTGCCAAGCCCAGGCTCAACCCGCCCAACAGCAGCTGCCTCGTGCGCCCCTGTCGCACAAATCGCCACAAGCCGTATAGTCCCAGAAAAATGAATGCATTGAACCAAGGGTCGATGATGCCCGAGCGGAAATAAAAATGAGGCAGGGTACTTCCCGCATACATGCCCGCCCACAGCCAGCCCAGCCTTTCACCACCCAGCTGACGACCCAAGCGAAACAGCACCCACAGCACCAACACCCCGCAAATGGCATTGGGCAGGCGGGCGGCAAATTCACCTGCGTCGAACACCTGCATGCTCGCCGCCTGCAGCCAGGCAAACAGCGGGGGTTTCTCGTAAAAGGGAAAAAAGCCCACCTGGGGCCGCAGCCAGTCGCCGCTGACGAGCATTTCGCGGGCTATTTCGGCAAAGTTGATTTCATCCCAATCGAACAGGTGCACACCCCCCAAAAAGGGCACGAACAGCAAGGTGGCAAACCCGACGATGAGAACCTCGACTCGGCGCATAAGTGGCAGGGCTTGTGGTTACTCGCCGGCAAGCTCGGCACCTACGCGCTCCAGCAGGGCTTTGGTTTTGCGGATGCCCTCGGGCTCGGGCAGCTTGTCGCCTTCGTATTCGATGCCTATGTACCCGCGGTAGCCGGCGTCCTTGACGATGCGCAGCATACGGCGATAGTCCGTTTCGATGCAGTTGCCGTTTTCGTCGAAGTCGTAGCTCTTGGCACTGACGCCCTTGGCGTAAGGCATGAGCTCGGCCACGCCCTTGTAGCGGTCGTATTCTTCGATGCACGGGCCGCCCCATGGCCTGCCTTCCACGGGTTGTCGGCGTATGCAAAAGTTGCCGAAGTCGGGCAAGGTACCGACGTTGTCACGGGCCGTTAGTTCCATCACCCCGCTGAGCCATTCGCCATTGGAAGAAAAACCGCCGTGGTTTTCGACGATGATGTGGATGCCAGCAGGTTTGGCAAAATCGGCCAGGCGGCCCAGCCCATCGACGGCGGCGGCTGCCGCTGCAACGGGGTCTGTGCTCGTGGTGTAGGCGTTGACGCGAATGCTGTGGCAACCCAAAAAAGCGGCGGCCTCCACCCATTTGTAATGATTCTCTACGGCCAGCTTGCGCGTGGTATCGTCGAGTTCGGCCAGGCCTCCTTCCCCATCAATCATGATGAGCAGGCTGCGTACACCGTGGTCGTCGGCCCGTTTCTTCATCTCAGCCAAATAGGCTTGGTCCTTGGCCTTGTCCCTGAAAAACTGGTTGACGTATTCCACGGCCTCGATGCCGTAGTCGTTGCGGGCGGTAGCAGCAAAATCGAGGTGGTCCAGTTCCTTGGCAAAGAGGGCTCGATGCAGCGACCACTGCGCAAGAGAGATTTTGAAAAACATGGCGCCATCGGATTCAGACTTGTTGGAAGGAGCACATGCCAAGGCCCAATGGCCCAAGGTCATCCCCGCAAGGGTAAGCGCTCCGTGTTCGAGAAATTTGCGGCGTTTCATACGGCTGTATTTTTTGATGAACAAGACATATGGATACGGGGGCACAATGCCAAAGTCAGCGGGAGGCGTGAGGCGTGACTCGTGAGGCGTGACGCGTGACTCGTGACACGTGACTCGTGACACGTGACTCGTGACAGGTGACTCGTGACAGGTGACTCGTTGAGCTGGCCTGCAATAAGTTGCCATGTGTTTCTGCATTCCCCTGTAGCACAACCTTCCCATCTAAGATGGACAAGTAGGTTGTGCCAGTAGCACGACCTTCCCACCTAAGATGGACAAGTAGGTTGTGCCACTAGCACGACCTTCCCATCCAAGATGGACACGTAGGTCGTGCATCCCCCACGAGCTTCCTTGCGACCTCTGGCGCCATTACTGGCACTACACCCGACCGCGTGTTGCGTGTTCTCAGGAAAAGGCGCTCGGCGCATCAGTAGCGGACTTCCTTGTTCCGCCGTTGCGTGTCGGATTGTTAGGCCCGCCGTGCGTGTATGCCTTTGGGGGAACGCGTGGGCTACCCGGTGTGCAGGCAGCCGGTACTTGTCTCCTCAGACCGGGCATCTTTTTGCCCGGCTCTCGTAACTGCCAGCAAGGGCGGCGCACAAGATACTCATTCGGAGTTTTTGGAATGCCACTGCAAGAAAAGCCCACCTTGGATGGAGAGGGGCGGAGGCGAATACGGGTGCCAAAGGAAGCAAGCATGCCCCACGAGAAGATGGGTACATGGCCACAAAAAAACAGAGGCCACTGCCAGGTGCAGCGGCCTCTGTTCCATTTCGAGCAGTCAGTCCAATGCGAGCTGGAAACAGATTCCAGCCCCTTTTTACATCATGTCGGTACCCTGGATGATGACCCGGTTGTTTTTGCGGCGGAACAGCGACATGTCCATCTTGCCGAAGCGATAGGAGAAGTTGAGCCGCACCGTTTGCGGGTTCATGCTGCGTGTGTTGTCCTGGGTGAAAAAATCTGTGCCGATGTAGGATCCCATTTTGCGGCTGCGGAAGACGTCTTGCAGGCTCAGGGTCAGAGAGGCCTGGTTTTTCAGCAGGTTCTTTCGCACGGAAGCGTCCACGAACCAATAGCCCTTGTTATAGCCTTGGGCGGTATTCTGTCCGCGGAAGCCACCACTGAAGGGGTCGTTGTTGGTCACGGGGGTGAAGGAAGTTTTCGTGCGGAATTCACCATTGAGTTGGAGGGCGAAGCCGGCGGGCAGCTTCACCTGCACGACCTCCTTGAAAAAGGCGCTCAGCCGGCTGGTAGTCAGGTTACTCTCCACGTTGGAGGCGTCCACCTCCTGCTGGTAAATGTTGAGGTTGTGGGTCAGCTCGAGCCAGTCGAAGAAGCTGTTCTTCACCGTCAATTCGGCGCCGTAAGCCGCAGCGTCGTTGCCATTGGCGTAGCTGGTGATGACGACTTCCTTTCCGACACTTTCGTTGAACTCGGTGAACTGGTAGCTGGCAATGAGGTTGGTGGCCTGCTTGTAGTACACGGAGAGCAAGACGTTGTGCCCCGATTTGAAAATTTTCTGGTACGACAACTCCAGGGAGTTGGTGAATTCAGGCTCCAGATGCACGTTGCCCCGGCGCAGGTTGAGCGAGTCGGAGAAATCGGTGAATGGCATGGTCTGGAAAAAGTTGGGGCGGTTGATGCGGCGGGTGTAGGACAGCTGCACCTGGTCGCCATTGGCGTTGAGCTTGCGGGTAAAGAACACACTGGGGAACAGGCTGAACGGGTAGGCGATGGTGAAAGAAGAGTCCCGGTCAGTAAGTGAGCCGCTGTAGAAACTGCTTTCGGCGCGCAGGCCCGCCTGGATGCCCCAGTTGCCCCACTGGCGACTGCCCTGGAGGTAGGCTGCGAAAACGTTGTCGGTAAACTTGTAGTGGTCGGTGATTTGGGGCACTTCGACCCAGACGTTTTCGGAGTCGCTGAATGTGAGGTTGGTGTTGTCGTTTTGGTTGGAGCGCAAGGTGGCTTTGAGGCCTCCTTCGAGTTTGAGGACGTCGCCAATGGGGTTGATGAAGTCGGTTTGCAGGGTGATGAACTGGCCGGTGCCGACGCCTAATTGGCGTTCCCTGTTCACCAGGCCGTTGTCGTAGGTGGTGGAGTAGTTGCGGTCGGCTTCGAAGCGAACGCGGTTGTAGTACAAGTCGGCGGTCCATTCTGCGCCCTCTTTGGGAAAGAGGTGTTTGAACTGGACGGCGCCGCCGAGGTTGCGGAAATTCATGTCGTTGTCGCTGGTGCGCAAGTAGGAGGAACTAAGGGTGTTGCCAGGCTGCAGAATTTCGGTGGTGGTGGTGATTTGGTCGCCGGGTTGAAACTTGCCGCGCATCAGCATGCCGCTGAAGGTAAGGGTGTTCCGGTTGTCGATGAAGTAGTCGAGGCCCAGGCGGGCGTTGGCGAAAAGGCCGTTCATGTCGTTTTCAGACAGCTGGGTGATGCGAGAGGGAGGGTCTTCGAAGAAGTTTTGGCGCAAGGTGAGGCCCTCTCCGGTGCCGCTGTGCTGGTTGTACATGCCGGAGGCGAAGAGGTTGACCTTGCCCTGCCTGGCGTTGATGTCGCCGCCAAAGTTGAGGCCCCCGCGGGAATCGCCACCGAGCCGCACGTTGCCGTTGTAACCCATTTTGCGCTCCTTCTTCAAAATGATGTTGACGATGCCGGCTGCACCCCCGCCTGCGTCGAACTTGGCCGAGGGGTTGGTGATGACCTCCACCCTTTCGATGTCGGAGGCGGGAATCTGGTCGAGCGACAGGGTGGTGGGGCGTCCGTCCACGAAAATCTGCGGAGCACTGTTGCGCAGGGAGACGTTGCCGTCGAGGTCCACCGACAGCGAGGGCACGTTTTTGAGCGCATCGACGGCGGTGCCGCCAGCGGTCGTGAGGTCCTTGTCCACTCGATAGGTTTTGCGATCGATGGAGAGGGTGGTTTGGGCAGCCTCGCCCACCACTACGACTTCGCTGAGGGTTTTGGTTTCCTCCACGAGTCTGATGTTTCCGAGGTCCTTTTCGAAACTGCCACTTGCCATGCCAGCACCGGGGAAGCCTGCTGCAGGCGGGCCAGCGGGTCTGCTGCCGGGTTGCTGTTGTGGCGGCTTGATGCCGAAGTCCACTTTTTGTCGGATTTCGGTAAAGCCGAGGAAGGAAATGACCAGCTCGAATTCGCCCACGATGGGCAAGTGTTCGAGGTTGAAGTCGCCATTGTCTTCAGTGAGTTGGCCAGCCCACATGGTGTCCACGAGGGTCTGGGTGCGCGGGTCGAATTTTTTGCCGAAGAGCTGCACGGTGGCGTAGCCGATGCCCTTGCCGGATTCATCGACCACTTTGCCGTACACGCGGCCGATGAGCATTTTGGAAGGATCGAAGCCACCGGCAGGGGGCGCTCCTTGGGGTTGCTGAGCGAAGGTGGAAAAGGCAGTGAGCAATGCCACACTCAGTGAAAGCAGAATTGATTTGAACATGTCAGAAAAAAATTGTCGGGTGATTTCTTGGCCCTTCCTGGACTGGAATGGCGGGGCAAAAATGCATCGGCAGCCTCTGGCATAACGGATGTATGGACGAATCCCGAAAATGTCTCGGTGAATCGCCCTGGATCGATCTTTTACGGCCGATGAATCCGTCGAACTTTGCGCCGATGAAAAAGACTTCCTCCATACTGCTGCAAGTGGCCATCTGGGCAGGTATCTGGTCGATATTCGCCTTCTCAGGCAACACCGAAGACTACCTGCCGCGCTACTACCTGGTCATCACCCTTCGGGTGCTCGAATTTGCCTTTTTCTACAACCTGGCCTACTACTGGCTCTTGCCTTTGTTCTTTACTGGCCGCAAGCGCACTTTCTACATGCTGGTGCCCATGCTTTTTGCTGCACACATGGGTTTTTCCTTGGCAGTGGATCTCACCTTGGCCAAGCCTGAAAAGATGTTTGCCCACAAACAGAAGCAAAGCGAAGGTCAGGCGGACAAAGGGAAGCCATGGTCGTGGCTCATCCTGCCGCCGCTGTTTTTTGGCACCATGCTCTTCGGCGTGGCAGCAGGCTGGCGAGGCTTCGCCGAATTCGAGCGCAAAAGGCTCTCGGAAGAAGAAGCCAACCGGCGTCGCCTCGAGGCAGAGGTAGCCTTGCTCAAAGCGCAGATCAACCCCCATTTTCTCCTCAACACGCTCAACAACCTCTACGGCATTTCCATCACCGAACCCCAGAAGACCCCCGACGCCCTGCTCATGCTCTCTGACATGGTGCGTTACATCCTGTACGACTGTGCCCGTCCTACCGTGCCCCTCCACCAGGACATCGCCTTCGTCAAAAACTACCTCGCCTTGCAAAAGCTCCGCCTGCCTCCCAACGTGCAGCTGCGCATCGCCATTCCCGAGCAGCTCCCAGCGTTGCAAATAGAACCCATGCTGCTCATCACATTCATCGAAAATGCCTTCAAGTACGGCGTCACCACCCGCCAACCCTGCGAAATCGACATCGCCATCCACGTCGATGGCAGCCAACTCGACCTCCACGTCGATAACCAGGTGTTCGACAACGAACACAACGGACCCGAAAACCACGGTGGCATCGGCCTGTCGAACGTGCGCAAACGCCTCGAACACACCTACGCCGGCCACTACGAACTGAAAATCACCCGCCAACACGACCGCCATACCGTTCACCTACGCCTCAACCTCGCTATCCATGACTCTCATAGCCGTAGATGACGAACCCCTCGCCCTGGCCATCATTGAAAAGTACGTCCGCGACATCCCCAACCTGAAACTGTTGGCCACCTTTACCGACGCCAACGCAGCCGCCGACTTCCTCCAGCGCAACACCGTGGACCTGCTCCTGACCGATATCAACATGCCCGACATCAGTGGCTTGCAGTTCGTCAAAAGCCTGCCCGACGAGCGACCCCTCGTCATCTTCGTGACCGCCTACAAGGAATTCGCCCACGAAGGCTTCGACCTCGACGTGGTCGATTACCTCGTAAAGCCCGTCTCCTTCCAGCGCTTCAAAAAAGCCATCGACAAAGCCACAGAACTCCTCGAACTGCGCCAAATCGCCGAAACACTCGAAACCGGCCCCCCGCCCATCGAATACTTCTACGTCTTCTCCGATTATCAACAGGTCAAAATTGTCATCGAGGAAATCCTCTACATCGCCGGCATGGGCGACTACGTCAAGATTTACCTGGCCTCCCAGCCTAAACCCGTCATCACCCTCGAGCGCCTGAAAAACCTGGCCGAAAAGCTCAAAGACCACGGCTTCTGCCGCATCCACCGATCCTATGTGGTCAACACCAGGCGCATCGAGGCCGTCCAGAAATCCCAGGTCAAGGTCGCCGGCACTTGGCTCCCAGTAGGTGAAACCTATGCCGAGGCCCTGCAGAAGTACCTCTGACCCCGTGGAACGGCTTCGTGGAGCACCTGATGCGATGGGCTGTGAGCTGGCCTGAAATGAGTTTCCCCGAGCCCCGAGCCCCGAGCCCCGAGCCACCGGGAAAAATGGCGCTGCAGGAGTACTGCCTGAACGGGAAAATCAGGATATTTCGAGCCGCAGTACTGACCAAATCACTCACCATGTCAGACAAAATAAAGATCCTGTTGGCCGATGACCACAAGAGCTACACCGAAGGCTTGCTCGCCCTGTTTTCAAATGACGATTTGTTGCATTTCGTCGGCTGTGTGCACGACCCCAAGGAGATACCCGATGCCGTTGCCGCCACTGCCCCCGACGTCGTTTTGATGGACTTCAGCTTTGGCGAAGGCCAGCCCGATGGCATCGAGGTGTCGGAGCAGCTGCTCGAGCGTTGGCCCGGCCTGCGCATCATCATGCTCACCTCCTACGACGACATCCCTATCATCCGGCAGGCCACGCGCAAAGGGCTGGCGGGTTACCTACTCAAAAGCCGTGGCAAAGCCGAGCTCAAAGCAGCCATCCAAGCGGTGCACTGCGGCTTCGAAGTGGTGGAAAGTGGCGCCCTGAAAACCGTCAGCGAGGAGGGCAAACGCCGCAAGCCCAGCCCTGCCGACGCCCATCCCCTTACCGAGCGAGAACTCGAAGTGGCCCTGCTCATCGCCGAGGGACTGTCGAGCGCCCAGATTGCCGAAAAGCTCTTCCGCAGTATCAACACAATTGATACGCACCGCAAAAACATCTTCTCCAAAATCGACGTGCACAACGTGGTGGAGCTGATGCACTGGCTTCGCGAACGCAACCTCATTTAATCCTTTCCCTGACACCACCTTTCCGTCTTTTCCACCAAACGGATTTCGACCCCTGTCAACGCTGTTGCGGTTCGCCCACCCCCGGTTCAAATGTTGAACTCCGTGCAACGCTCGAGTAGGCAAGGTCCCGCCGCCTGTAACGCTCCTGGCTACCGGCTGCCGGTGCAAGCGAACTGGATGCTCCTTGAGGGCAGCTTTTCCGCCTTGCCCCCTTTCCGGCGATGGAAGGTGGGAAGGGAAGCTCGTGGGAGATGCACGACCTACTTGTCCATCTTAGGTGGGAAGGTTGTGCTACTGGCACGACCTACGTGCTACTGGCACGACCTACTTGTCCATCTTAGGTGGGAAGGTCGTGCTACTGGCACGACCTACGTGCTACTGGCACGACCTACTTGTCCATCTTAGGTGGGAAGGTCGTGCTACTGGCACGACCTACTTGTCCATCTTAGATGGGAAGGTCGTGCTCCTGGCACGACCTACTTGTCCATCTTAGATGGGAAGGTCGTGCTACTGGCACGACCTACTTGTCCATCTTAGATGGGAAGGTCGTGCTACTGGCACAACCTACTTGTCCATCTTAGATGGGAAGGTTGTGCTACAGGGGAGTGCAGAAACCCATGGCAACTTATTGCAGGCCAGCTCAACGCGTCACGCGTCACGAGTCACGAGTCACGCGTCACGCCTCACGTGCTTTACCTGGAAGCGGATGGCTTTGAGGCCCTTGACGCCCTGTAGTTGGTCGAGGTCGAGGTGTTCGACATCGCCTTCGATGAGGTTTTTCATACGGAGAAAATCGATGTAGCCGAGATATTCTCTTTTGTTCAGGTCGGAGGTGTACACGATGGCGATTTTGCCGGCTTGGGTGAGGCGTTCCTGACGGCCGTCGGGCAATGTGACGGTGGCTTTGTCGATGCGCTTTTTGATGATTTCATAGCGGATGTTGTAGGCTCCTTCCACGTCGAAACGCTTTTCCTCGGGACGGAATCTGATGGAGATGGGTTGGCCATACACGAAAGCCAGTTGAGCTGTTTGCAGGGGGGTGGGTAGCTGGGGGGACAGCGTCTGCATGGCCTGGGTGATTTCCACCAGGGTGAGCAGTTGCCTGAGGCGGAGGTTGCGCAGCTGAAAGTCTGTGAAAGTGCCCTTGCGCAGGATGCTCTGGCCGGCGTAGAGCTCGAATTGGACGCCATCGGTTTGGTATTTCTCGAAATAATGGGGTACGATTTCCTGTGCAATCTCCTGGGCGCGCTCCACGATTTCCGTGATGCGGTTGTTGATTGTTTTGACGCTTTGTTCAAAGGCTTTTCGATGCTGGTAAACGATGCCGAGGCCGGGTTCGAGCTGAGACTCGTATTTGGCGAAAGCGTCGGCGAGGGAGGAGTGGTTGTGGGCAACTTCTGCGAGCATGGGGTTGACCTCCTGCAACAGAAACTCCATGAGTTGTTGTTCGTCGTTGGCCTGGAGTTCATCTTGAAGGAGGTTCAAGCGGCGGCGTGTTTCGTACAGGTACTGTTCGAGCAGGGGGTAGTCCAGCTTTTCAATGGCGATGAGGAGCAGTTGCTCGAGCAGTTGCAGGTTGATGGTGAAATCTTTGCGGATGGCTTGGTTGCGCGTGAGGGAGGAGCTGACGATGTCGGCCTGGGCATACATGGGAAAGACCTTTTCCAGGACGATTTGCGGCAAGGTACGCGCTTCGACGCCGAGCTCGATTTGTTTCATGATTTGGTAGGCGGCGTCGATGAACCGCCATTCGACGCTGGGGTGGATGGCGGTAAAATGTTCGCGCATGATGGCCTCGATGCGATTGTCGATTTCTTCACGGCTGCGCTCGAGGGATGTGTGGAACAGGGGTAGCAGGTCTTGGAATTGCAATTCCGTGAAACTGTTGATGGCGAGGGCTTTCGAGCTTGCCAATTCCACCATTCCGATGAGTTGGTCGTTTTGGCCCTTCAATGGGATGACCAACAGACTCTTTACGCCTTTTTCCATGAGGGCCTTTTCGGCTTCGGATGGATTGTTCAACCATTCCAGGTTTTCCAACAACACGTTGTGGCCGTAGTGGGCTACTTTGGCGTAAACCGACTGGGTGCTCTGCTCCCAGAGCCGGCAATGCGCCCACTCGTCGAGGAGGCAGTGTCGGATGTTGTAGCGCGATTCTTCCATGTCCTTTCGCACTGGGAAATCGACAGCCATGATGCCAAAGCGCAACTCGGGCATTTGAAAGTAATTGCGGAGCAAGACCTCGATGCGCCGGATGCTTTCATGGCTGGTGAGGGCGTCTTTCTTCAGCAATTGCTGGCGCAGGCGGGAAATGGATTCCTCTTTGGTCAAATCCACCAATTGAATACCGACGATACCGTGGATTTCGAAGGCGTCGGGGGGCAGGGCGGTCAGCCATTCTTGTTTGTCGTAGATGTTGCACAGCAGCTTCTCGATTTGCGAGGTGGGCAGTTGTTTGAGTGGCTTTACTGGCACCACCTCCACGAACTGGGTGTTCGTTTCCATCTTGTAGTGCTTCAACAGGCCCGTTGCCTCCGACTCGAGGGTGAGAATGACGGTCGGCTCAACATTCACTTCTACGCCGTAGCACTGCCTGAGAATCATGGCACATACCTTCAGGTGCATGGTGCTCATGTCGAGGTGTCCCGAGGCTTCGATGCGCATGCTCTTGCATCCAGCTTCCAGGATGGACTCGAGCGCTGGCGTCATGTAAAAAGGGCTGAAGCTGAACGGTGGCGAAGCCTGGGCGAGCTGCTGATTGCGCAGGCTAAGCGGAAAAAGACCGGCCAACAAGGAGGAAACAATTTCGGGGTATTGCAGCAACAGCGCCGGGTCGTCGATTGGTTCCCACAGGGCGGACACTTTTTTTGCCCGTTCCAAAATGATGCTGGCCATGCCGCGCTCGGAAGGGTCTTCGCTCATCAGTCGTTTTTTCCAGTCTTTCAGCAGGGGCGCAAAGTTGAGGCGTGCGCGATACGGCAACTCGAATTCGGCAAGGTCTTCCTTGACGAGCACCTGTTTTACGCCGACTGGCTTTTTTTTCTCTGTCGTTAGCAATGGCATGGCGCTAAAGTTTCTGGTGGTTGTAAATGGTGGGTTGATGCGTGCTGGATCGAGGCCCGTGCAGGGCGAACCCGCCTGAGCTCACAAAGTTTACAGATCATTGGAACGAAAATCGATGCAGGCCTGCGCCTGGCCCAGCTTGGGGAGAGTGAAAGTAGGGAGGAATGGTGTTTGGCGAGTAAAAGTCCGGTGTCCTATGCGCGTCAGTTGGGGCTATTGTCCTGTTCGCTTTTAGGCAGTCGAGCGGATTGGGATTCACAATTTCATGAGGAATTCCGTCAGGTTGGCGTTTTTGGGGATGCCGAGGCGTTTGCGCAGGCGGTATCGGCTGGCTTCCACACCCCGCACGGAGATGTTGAGCAGGGATGCGATTTCCTTGGTGGAGAGGTTCATGCGCAGATATGCGCAGAGTTTGTAGTCGTTGGGGCTTAGGTGGGGGAATTGTTCCTGCAGGCGCTGGAGGAAATCGCTGTGAACCGAGTCGAAGTACATGGCAAAGCGTTCCCAATCGTCGTCCAGGCTGGCGTCTTTTTCGAGCACTTTGATGAGGCGTTTCAGCTCCTTTTGGGCCTGTTCGGGCATGTGGTCGGTTTTGGTGATTTTCTTGAGTTCTTGGCGAAGGGTATTGAGCAGTTCACTTTTCTGCACCAGGTGCATGGTGGTGTTGGCGAGCTCCTTGGTTTTGAAGTCGATTTCGGCTTGGAGTTTTTCGTTGCGTAGGCGGGCGATTTCGGCTTCGGAGCGCGCGACGGCCTGTTGGTGGAGGGCTTCTTTTTCCTGGTGTGTGCGCTGGAGGGCTGATTTTTCTTTTTCGAAATGGCGTCGCTGGCGCAGCAACAGGCCGGCCATGGTTCCCAATAGAATCAGGCCGAAGGCTGTCCAGGCCCAGGGGGTAGCGTACCAGGGCGTTTCGATTTCAAAGGCCCAGCGCAAGGTTGAGCTGGTGATGCCGGCGGGGGAGCGGGCTTGCAATTCGAAGGTGTACTCACCAGGAGGTAGGTTATTGAGCGAAACTTCGGTCTGTGGGCTCCATGCCGACCACCTGTCGTCGAGGCCTACGAGGCGGTACCGGTATTCGAGTTGCCCCTCGAAGGGTAGAGGGGTGGCCGAAAACTGGAAGACCAGGCTGTTTTGTTTGGGGTGCAACAGCAGTGGCTGGCTGGCGGGAGTGTAAAAACCGCCAAAGAGCAAACTGTCTGTTGGCTTTTTCAGCACCACGGCGCTGAGCAGGGCTGTGAGGGTGGAGTCGGAGCGGAAGCGTTCCAGGTCGAAATGAATGAAGCCAGATTCGGAGGCGATGAAGATGTTGCGATTGTCGAGGGGCAGCATGAACTCGAAGCCGCCGACGGTTTTCCCATTGAGCTCGGGCAAGGGCTGGCGGACGATGTCCTTGTGCAAGCCCCGGTCGCGCACGCGCAACACACCGGTTTCGGCATCGGTGATGTACCAGATGTTGCCTGAAGCGTCTTGGTGGAGATACTTGACCCAGGGCTCCCCCCCGAAAATTTGGCGGAAGCGCTCCGAAGGGCGGAAACACCGACAGCCTTCGTCGTAGCGGTACACGCCGCGTTTGGTGGCCACGAAGACGTTTGCGGAAAGGGAAAAAACGTAGTTGTTGAGGTCGGAAGGGAGACCGTCGGACTGGCCGTAGCGGCGGGTGCGCACCGAGGCTGTGAGGGTATCGACATCCACCAGGAATACGCCGCGGTATGGATGGCTGACCCACAGGCGGCCGCTGGCATCTCGCTCCATGATGCGGCAGCTCTCGTCGAATCCCTCGAGCATGCCGGCGTAGCGCCAGCGCTTCCCCTGTTTTTTCAGCAGGAAAAGCCCCTGGTAATGCCCTGCCACGGCCAGGGTGGGCGACAGCTGCACGAATTTCCACACGCCAGGCACGGAAGCGAGTTTTTCGGCCTTTCCGTCGGAGACGGCAAAGGGGCCTTCGTGGAGGCCGGCGAGCAATTGGCCATCGAGGATTTGCAGGCCCCAGACTTGCCCTTCGGCATTTTGCACGGCCCGGAATGGTGATCGCTGGCGGGGGTCGTACCAGGTTCGCCAAGGGGCGTAGTACAATCCCGTGTTGGTGCCGAAGTAAAGGAGCCCGTCGTGGCGTGCGGCGGTGTAGGCCGTGCCCTCACTTTCGCCGTCGGGGAAGAAGGTGGTAAATGCAGAAGCCGTGAACACGCTGGCGATGCCGTTGTCGAGCCCCAGCCACAGTCGGCCGTGGGTGTCGGCTGAGGCGCTGAGCACGGTGTTGTTGCCGAGGCCGTTGGTTTTGTCGAGGTGGAAAAGCAGGCGGCGGTAGTGGTCGAGCAGATACAGGCCGTCGGTGGTGGTGCCAATGGCGAGCCATCCGTCGGTGGTCTTGGTAGCGGTGTAGATGCGCTGATTTTTCCAAAGGTCATCGCCAGGGGTTGGCCAAGGTTGGAAACGTTGGTTGGACCAGCTCCAGATGCCGTTTTTGAGCGAGGTGAACAACAAGGTGTCGCCGTGCCACGGGATGGCCGCTGTAAATGGGTTGTTCATATCGGCAGGGCAGGGGCCGATCAGCTGGAGCCTGCCATTGGCCACCTGGTAAAAGGAGCCTTCGTCGTCGTGGAGGAAGAGCCGCTGGCCAACGCCCTGCATGAAGCTCCAGCGCTTGCCGGGTGCCACCACCTGCACCGAGTCGTCGTGGAGGCGAAAGAGAAAGAGGTGGGAGCGGAAATACACGTCGCCTTCGTGGATGGCGATGTCCCACACATCGTCGAATTGGCGGCAAGAATCTGGCAGGGTGGTGTGCAGTGGTTGGAAGCCGAGCACGCCCCGCGCATCGGGGACGAAGCGGCCAAATTCACCTTGGCCTCCTGCGTACAGGCAACCGTGCTGGCCCAGCGCCACGGAGCGCACGATGGTGCCGTTTGGCAGGGCGAGTCGTTGCCAACGCGTGCCGTCGTAAATCAGCACGCCATCGTTGTTGGCCACGAATAGGCGCCCCAGGCTATCGATGGCCACATCCCAGTTTTGGGTGCCCCCTTCATAGGTTTTTTTTGAAAAATACCTCACGGGCAGGTTGCCGAGGTTGAAAACGGGCTGGGCCCACAGGGAAAGGTCGAGTAGAAGGACGCAGAGAATGGCAGAAACAATGCAGCTTCCACGCAGTAACAAGCGTGAGCAAGGAGCGTCGTTGGCAAGGGTCCGGTGTAGTATCCTGCAGTATTTGTCCATCGAATGCGAAGCTAATGAAAAGCCTTGGTGACGTAGTATTGACGTAGTGTCTCTCTGCCCTTTGTCGGCTCCAAGTCCAATGCGGCGGGCATCCATTGGCCATGCCGTAGTAAAGCCGTGGCTGAAAATTTGGCTGGCGGCATGTGCCCTCGATACTTTTGTGCACACCTCTTTTGGTACGGCGATATCACTACTGGACTTGACTGTTGCCACCGAATTTTTTTCTACAACACCAGGTGCTGCGGTCGCCGTTCATCGCCACATTCACACGAAACTTCAAATTTTGGTACGCATGAAACAAATTCTACTCTCCCTCTTGCTGTTGGCCTCTATGCAATTGGCCGCACAGACCGTCATCCTCGACTTCGAGACTCCCGGAACGAGCACGACCTATCAGTACTTCGGCTCGAGCCTCGACGGCACGCTGAACAACATCCTGGCAAACCCCGACCCCTCGGGTATCAACACCAGCTCCATGGTGGCCGACCACGTCAAGCCCATGGGTGCCCAGGTCTGGGCCGGCGCATTTCCCAATCCCGCCCTGCCGACTCCTGCCGACATGACCACCAACGACCTGGTTTGTCTCAAGGTCTATTTCCCGGCCACCGGCAATGTGGCCATCAAACTCGAGGGCTCTTCCACCGGCCCCAATTGGATCCGCACAACCCCCGTTGACGAAGCCAACGTCTGGACGGAAGTCTGCGTCGACGTCAATGAGCCCTCCATCGAAGCGCCATTCGAGCCAGCTGCCGGTCACGTTTATCCCGCTGTTGTCCTCTTCTTCGACTTCGGCGTCTCGCCCACGGAAGACATCACCTACTACTGGGACGACCTCGTCGTGGCCAACAGCGGTGGCCCCACCGCTGGCGACATCACCTTCGCCGTGGACATGAACAACTACAGCGGTTCATTCAACACCGTCTATGTCAGTGGCACCTTCAACCTTTGGTCGGGCGACGGCAACCCCCTGAGCGACCCCGATGCCGATGGCATCTGGACAGGCACCGTCACAGGCATTCCCGTCGGCGTCCATGAATTCAAGTTCACCCTCGACAACTGGATGGTCCAGGAGGAATTTGGCGACAAGTACTACACCTGTACCGTCACCGACCCCAGCGGCCAGTTTACCAACCGCAAATTCGTGGTCAGCGGCAATGACACCCTGCCCACCGTCTGTTGGAACTCTTGTTACACCTGTGGCGATGCCGTGAACATCACCATCGACCTCGGCGCATCTCACATCGTAGCCGACCCCACTGGCCTGTACATCGCCGGTGGCGGCAACTTTGGCAACCCCGGAGATTTCCCCCTGAGCGACCCCGATGCCGACCAGGTCTGGAGCGCCACCTTCGAACGCCAGAAAGGTTTCGAGTCTTTCTATACCTTCACTAACGGCGCTTGCCTCGACTATTCCTGCAAGGAAAACATCGCTGGGCAGAGCTGTGCCAACCCTGGCAACTTCAACGACCGCCACATGGGGCCAGTGACCCAGGATACCACCATCGCCACCTGCTTTGGCCTGTGCACAACCAACACCGACTGTGGCAGCCTCGAACCCGTCAACGTCACCTTTGCCGTTGACATGAAAAACTATACCGACCCCTTCACCACGGTGTACATCTCCGGCCAATTCAACAGCTGGAGCGGCAACGCCAACCCGCTTTCTGACGCCGACGGCGATGGCATTTGGGAGGGAGGCCTCATGTTGGCCCCCGGCACCTACGAGTACAAATTTCAGGTCGATGAATGGACGGATGACGAGAAATTCAACCAGGGCGACCCCTGCACCAAGACCGACCCCAGCGGCCAGTTCGTCAACCGCGTCATCGAAGTGCTCGCCGATACGTCGGTGTGCTACATCTGGAGCAGCTGCGACGAGTGTGTGAACAGCACCCGCGACCTGGCATACGACGCCAGCCTGTTCAGCGTGGCCCCTACGCTAGTGAGTACCCATACCCGTCTGAGCTTCGACATGACCAAGCCCCAAGGCAGGGTGCTGCGCATCCTCGATGCCACGGGTCGCCTGGTGAAGCAGTACGACGTCCCAGCCAACGTGATGGAATTCGACGTCAACACCGCCAACTTGCCTCGGGGCCTCTACATGCTCCACGTTCAAACCGACGACCGCATGGCCACGGCCCGCATCGTCAAACAGTGATGACCAATACCACGCTGTCGCTCTTGCCATTTGGCGCGTCAGTGCAAGAATCAAGCACGTTTCATACTGGATTGTGAGGTAGCAGGGCCCCGGCCCTGCTGCCACAATCTTTTCCACCACACACCTCTACGCCGTGGACGGCTTCCTAGCCGAAGAACCAACTTTCCCCATTTGTTTTTGTCAATTCAGGCTTTTATGAAAAAACTGTCTCTGCTCTGTGCAGCCCTGTGTTTTGTGCCCCTGTGGCTGATGAGTCAGCACGTAGTGCGCGGCACCGTCACCGACGCCTCCAACGGCGACCCCCTCATTGGTGCCACCGTGCTCATCGCCGGCACCAACACGGGCACCATCACCGATGTGGATGGCTCCTACGAAGTGGAGCTGCCCGATCCCAACGGCCGCTTGGTCTTCACCTATACGGGTTACGATCCCGTCGAAATCGACGTAGCTGGCCGCACTCGAATCGATGTGGTCATGGAACCTGCCTCCACCCTCCTCGACGAAGTCGTCGTGGTAGGATATGGCGTGCAAAAGAAGAGCGTCGTCACGGGCTCCATTTCCAAGGTCAAGGCTGAAGACATCGAAGACATGCCCGTAGCCCGGCTGGAGCAAACCCTGCAAGGGCGCACCTCGGGTGTGCGCGTCACGAGCAATTCCGGACAGCCGGGTGCTGGGGCCGTGGTTCGCATCAGAGGCACTACGACCATCGGCGATTCCAACCCGCTCTACATCGTGGACGGGGTGCCCATCGAGGGAGGTATCGATTACCTCAACCAAAACGACATCGAGAGCATCGAAGTGCTCAAGGATGCTGCCTCGGCAGCCATCTACGGGGCCCGGGCCGCCAACGGCGTGGTGTTGGTCACCACCAAAAAGGGCAAGGCTGGCACCATGCAAGTGAACTACGCCGGATATTACGGCGTGCAAAATCCCTGGCGCAAGCTCACCCTGCTGAATGCCCGTGAATATGCCATCCTGCTCAACGAAGCCGCAGGTGCCGCCGGCCAACCCATCTTGTTCGAAGACCCCGACGCCCTCGGAGAAGGCACCGATTGGCAGGATGCTGTTTTCAACTACGACGCTCCCATGCAAAACCACGAGCTCAGCCTCACAGCCGGCAGCGAGCGCAGCCAGTACTACGCTTCCTTCGGCTATTTCGACCAGGAGGGCATCGTCGGCAACGCAGAAGACAGCCGCTATCGACGCTTCACCGTGCGCCTCAATGCCAATCACCAGGTGAGCCGCCGCATCAGCTTTGGCCACAACATCAGCTATACCCGGGTGCTCGCCAGCGGTGTGGCGGAAAACACCGAATTCGGCTCGCCCCTCGGTCGGGCCATCAACCTCGACCCTATCACGCCTCTTTTCGAAGACGACCCCGCCGTGTTAGCCGAACCTCGCTACGCCAACAACTGGGATTTGCTCGTGCGTGACAAGCGAGGCCGCATTTACGGCATTTCCGACATCGTCACGTCCGAAATCCTGAACCCCGTAGCGGCCCTGGAAGTGCAGTGGGGGCGTGGCTGGAGCGACAAGATCGTGGGAGCATTCTTCGGCGAAGTGGAACTGCTGCCTGGCCTGCGTTTCCGTTCCAGCATTGGAACCGACCTGTCGTTTTGGGGCAATGAGGGCTTCACCCCCGTACATTACCTCAACGCCGCCAACCGCGCCGACCAGAATTCCTATTCGCGGGGCTCGGCCCGCGGCTTCCTTTGGAACTGGGAAAACACCCTGACCTACGACCAACAATTTGGTGATCATCGCCTGACCCTGCTGGCTGGTACCACTGCCAAGCGCAACACCGGCCAATGGTCGGGTGGCACCATCGTCAACCTGCCCGTCAACGACCCCGAAAAGGCATCCCTGAGCTTCGCCACCGACCCCGCCAGCCAGACCTTCTACGGCTACGAATACGAAAATACCTTGGCCAGCTATTTCGGTCGGGTCAACTACAATTTCCGCTCTAAATACTTGCTCACTGCCTTGTTGCGCGTCGACGGCTCCAGCCGCTTCGGCACCAACAACAAGTATGGTTTGTTCCCCTCGGTTGCCGTCGGTTGGGTCCTCACCGAGGAGGAATTCCTGAAGAAAAACGACTACGTCAATTTCCTGAAACTGCGCGCCAGCTACGGCGTCAATGGCAATGACCGAATCGGTGATTTCCGCTACGTCAGCACCGTGGGTGGTGGCCGCAGCTACACCTTCGGCATCGACGACCAGCTCGTCAACGGCGTCAGCCCCAATGCCATCGCCAACCCCGACTTGCGCTGGGAAGAAACCAGCGAAACCAACATCGGCTTCGACGCAAAGCTCTTCAAGCGCCTGGCCCTCACCATCGATTATTTTTATAAAAAAACCGACGGCATGTTGCTCCCCGTGGAAGTGCCCGCCTACGTCGGCAACGTGGGCCCCATCGGCAACATTGCTTCGCTCGAAAACAAAGGCCTCGAACTGGAGCTCGGCTACGACAGAACGATCGCCGGGGTGCAGTTCTCCGTGTCGGGCAACATCTCCTACGTAGAAAACAAGATCCTCGAACTTGGTGAGGACAAGACCTTCCTGCCCGGCCAGCAACGCTTCGGCCCCCAAGGCATCGAGCTGACCCGCACCATCGAGGGCTACGCCTATGAGAGTTTCTACGGATACAAGACGGCTGGTCTGTTCCAGAACGAGGCCGACGTGGCGGCCTGGGTAAATGCCGACGGCCAGCTCCTGCAGCCCAACGCCCGCCCCGGCGACATCCGTTTCGTGGACGTCAATGGCGACGGCGTCATCAGCGAAGACGACCGCACCATCATCGGCGACCCCACCCCCAATTGGACCTACGGCCTCAACCTCAACGCCTCCTACAAAGGCTTCGACCTGGTGCTCTTTGGCCAGGGCGTTTGGGGCAACGACGTTTACAACGCCACCCGCCGTTTCGATCTGCCCAAGGCCAACTTCACCGCCGATGCACTCGGCCGCTGGACTGGCGAGGGCACCTCCACGCACTTTCCCCGGCTCAACCTCAACGATGGCGACCCCGGCACCGGCAACCAGAACCTCACTCGCAGCAGCGACTTCTGGATTCAGAACGGCGCCTACTTCCGCATCAAGACCTTGCAGCTCGGCTACACCCTCCCTCAACATCTCAGCAAGAAGGCAGGTATTTCCAAGGCCCGCATTTACGTGTCGGCCAACAACCTGCTGACCATTACCGACTACAAGGGCTTCGACCCCGAAATCGGCGCCGGCAATGGCGTGGACAAGGGCATCTACCCGCAACCGCGATTCTACCTCATGGGTGTCAATGTCACTTTTGGCAATTGACCCCAGCAAACGAAACCAGCGAGTACACCCTCAAATTTTGCAAAAACAACCATTCGCCATGCGCAACATATTTCTCACCGGTCTGGCGCTGCTGTTGGCAGCCACGGCTTGCAAGAAAGACTTCCTCGAACTGGAGCCCCGGGGCACCCAGCTCGAAAGCAACTTCTACAAAACCCAGGACGAGCTCTTCCAAGGGCTGGTAGCCGTGTACGACGTGCTCGGCTGGCAGGGCACCGACGGCTGGACCATGGACCTCGGCTTGCTCAATGCCGCTTCCGATGATTGCTACGCTGGAGGCAGCGACGCCTCCGACCAGCCTTCTTGGGTAGCCTGGGACGCCTTCACCCTCAACCCGCTACTCGGGCCGCAAATGGGCCTGTGGCGCAAGGGCTTCTCGGGAGTGTACCGCGCCAATCTCCTGTTGGAAAAAATCGAGGAAGTACCCGACCTCGACCCGACCTTCAAGGCTCGCACCATCGCCGAGGCAAAGTTCCTGCGCGCATGGTTCTATTTCGACCTGGTGCGCCTTTTCGGCAACGTGCCCCTTTTCACCCGCCCCTTGAGTGGCGATGAGTTTTTCAGCATCAAGCAGGCCAGCCCCGCAGCCGTCTATGACCAAATCGAAAAGGACCTGCTCGACGCCCGCAACACGCCAGAATTGCCCGAAACCGTGCCTCCCCAGGAGCTGGGCCGCATCACCAAAGGTGCAGTCAACGCGTTGCTCGGCAAGGTCATCCTCTTCCGCAACGACGACAGCCGCATGCTCGAGGCTGCCGGCTATTTCGAAGACGTCATCAACTCGGGCCACTATTTCCTCATGCCCAATTTCGGCGACATCTTCAAGCGGGAAAATGAATGGGGTCCTGAGTCGGTCTTCGAAATACAGTTCTCCGACAACCGCCCCGGTGACTGGGGGTGCTGCTTCGCCAGTGGCCCCGTCAACAATGCCACCGAAGGCAATTACAACGTCCAGTTCTTCGGCATGCGCGACTACTCCGGCCCCATCTACGCCCCGGGCTGGAGCTTTTGCCCCATTTCCTTGGAGCTGGTGGATTTCATGAAAAACGACCCTCGCTTCGAACACACCATCATCGACGGCAACGCCCTCAAGCAGCAAGGCGCAAGCTATACGGAGGGCTATCAGAACACGGACTATTTCATCAGGAAATATGCACCTCTTGCCGACAAGGTCGCTTCCGATGGCGTCATCGCCCTGGAATGGGCCGACAACATCCGGGCCATCCGCTACGCCGATGTGTTGCTGATGGCTGCCGAGGCCCTCGTGCGGGGCAATGGCGACATGACCAAGGCGCGTCAATACCTCAATCAGGTGCGCGCACGCGTGAGCCTGCAGCCTTACCCGGGCAGTGTCACTGGTCAGGCTTTGCTCGACGCCATCTACCGGGAGCGCCGCCTCGAACTGGCTACCGAAGGCCACCGGTTCTGGGATCTGGTGCGCACGGGCAAAGCCGCCGAGGTGCTACCCGGTTTCCAGCCGGGCAAACACGAGTACCTGCCCATTCCGCAACAGGAAATCGAGCTCTCCATGGGTGCCCTGGTGCAAAATCCGGGGTATTGAAATCCAGGATGCAAGGCCAACTACTTTAACCCCCCTTGACTCAGGGGTGAGGGGAGAGGGGAGAGGGATGAAACATCAAGCCCCTGACAACCAGCAACCGACAAAACCCTTTAATCCCCATAATCCTCTAAAAACTGAGTGCATTGCAAAAAGACATTTTCGATTGGAGTTGCCTGCGAGTATTTTTGGTTGAGAGACCTGCCACTCCGGCAGACAAGGGTTGAGAGACGTTCTGGCACAACCTCGCTAAACCCCTCTAAACCTCTCTCAACTCCTCTTAACCACTGAGCGTCCTTTTTGCAGTGCGCCCAAAACTCAAATCACGAACGACGATGAAATACTTTCCACTTTTCAGTTTGCTGCTCTTGCTGGCCGCCAGTTGCGACCCCCAACAAGATGACAAGATCGACATCGGCCTGCCACCGGCAGAGGCCACCTTCACCATCGAGCCCCTTGCCGAGCCCAACCATTATCTGCTGACCAACACCACACCCGACGTTTTTGAATACCTCTGGGACCTGGGCAATGGCACTCGCGTCAATGGCGAGTCGGTAGAGGCGTTTTATCCACTCAAAGGCACTTATACCATCACATTGACCGTCTTCGGACGGGGAGGCCATGCCACCAGCTCCAAGGTACTCGAAGTGCCCGAGGATGCCCCGTTCGATTGTGAAAGCGATGCATTTTACAAGTACCTGACGGATTGTGAACAGCGCGTTTGGAAGCTCAAACCGGCTGAGGGCAGTCTATGGGTGGGGCCTGCCGATGGCAGCACTACCTGGTGGCAATTGCCCGAGAGCGAAGTTGCGGTCCGAACCTGTGAGTTCAACGACGAGTGGACCTTTACCAAAGACGGGCAGATGATTTACGATGCCAAAGGTGATGTGTGGGCAGAGCCCTATATGGGCTTCAACTACGAGTGTATCGACGAGTCCATGTTGCCGCCCGACAAGGCCGCCTGGGGCAGCGGCACCCATACCTTCGAAGTGTTGCCCGGCAACAAGCTCAAGGTAAATGGCTTGGGCGCCTACCTTGGCCTGCCCAAAGTCGCCAACGGAGCCGAAGTCACCGACCCCCAGACGACTGTCACCTACGACGTCATCCGATGGGACACCACCGCTGATGGCAGGGAAATGGAACTGGAAATCAATTTCGGGGCAGGAATCTGGCGCTTTATTTACATTTCACCCAACTGATGAACCACTTGCCAGCCGCAAGCTTTTTTCAGAAAAAATCCAAGCCCTGTGATGTATAGACTTTTCCCGCTATTGCTCCTATGTGCCGTTTTGTTCTCCTGCAAGAAAAATGGGGGTGGGGAAGGTGGCGACCAGTTGCCTACCGTTGCCATCGACCACTTGACGCGCTTCGAAGGTGATCAGGACAACACTTTCGAATTCAAGGTGCGCCTCAGTGCTGCCTCTCCCAAACCTGTCATGGTGGATTATGCGACCGAAGATCGCTCGGCAGTGGCCGGTGAGGATTACGTGGCAACCGCCGGCACCCTCACCTTCGATCCCGGGGTTACGGAGCTGCTCGTTCCGGTTACCATCCTTGCCGACACCCTTCGCGAAGGGGATGAAGAATTCCAGGTGAACATCTCCAATCCCGTCAATGCCACCCTCTCCAATGCCTTTGCCATTGGTACCATCCGCAACGACGACACCTACCTGCCCGTGGATGACGAGGGGTATACCACCCCCGACAGCTATGCCGGCATGACGCTAGTGTGGCGCGACGAGTTCGACGGCAACGCCATCGATTCCGATAGCTGGACCCACGAGATTGGCGGGCATGGCTGGGGAAACAACGAACTGCAGTTCTACACCGACCGCGCCGAAAACAGCTTCGTCAGCGACGGCAAACTGGTCATCGAGGCGCGCAAGGAGAACTTCTCGGGCAGGCAGTACACCTCCGCCCGGCTCATCACCGCCGGCAAGCGCGAATTCCAGTACGGCCGCATCGACATCCGCGCCAAACTGCCCGAAGGCCAGGGCATCTGGCCCGCCCTGTGGATGCTCGGCAGCAACTTCTGGACGACGGGCTGGCCCAACTGCGGCGAAATCGACATCATGGAAATCCTCGGTCAGGAACCCAACAAAGTGTACGGCACCGTCCACTGGGGCGACCAGGCGGGCAACCACGCCGAGTTTGGTGGAAGTACCACCCTGTCTAATGGCAAGTTCTCAGACCAGTTCCACGTCTTCAGCATCATTTGGGACAACGAAAAAATCCGCTGGTACCTCGACGACCAGCTCTACCACACCATCGACATCACACCAGCCACCCTCAGCGAGTTCCACCAGCCGTTTTTCTTCATCTTCAACGTGGCCGTCGGCGGCAATTGGCCCGGCTCGCCCGACGCCTCGACCCAGTTCCCCCAGCGAATGTACGTGGACTACATTCGCGTCTTCCAGTAACCCCGGCAAGCCTTCAGGCAAAACCTTTCTGCCTGTGCAAACACCACCAACCAACTTTTGAACAATATGGATCGCCTATTTCTCCTCCTGCTCCTCATGGCTACACTCGCCGCCTGTGGACGACGCGAAATGAACCCTCCCTCCCCGAGTCACAAAGACCCTACTCCCACCTGGGCCGAAAGTGAGCGCAAAGCCCGCGAATTGCTCAAAACCCTCACCCTCAAAGACAAGGTGGGGGAAATGACGCAACTGGCCATCGACGTGCTGGCCGTCGGCGAACCCTACAACTTGCAGGAACCCTTCACCTTCGATACGGCCAAACTCCAAAAGGTGCTCGTGGATCTGCGCGTGGGCTCCATCCTGAACGTCAGTGGCCATGCCTACCCCCGCCAGCTTTGGCAGCACATCATCACCACCATCCAGGACTACGCCGCCCGCAAGCCGTCGAAAATCCCGGTGCTCTACGGCATCGACGCCATCCACGGCGCCAACTACACCGCAGGCTCGGTGCTTTTTCCGCAACAGCTCAACCTGGCCGCCACCTGGAACCCCGAGCTGGCCCGCCGCGCCGCTGAAATCACGGCCTACGAAGTGCGCGCAAGCGGCATCCCCTGGAACTTCTCCCCCGTGCTCGACCTGGGGCGCAATCCCCTGTGGCCGCGCTTTTGGGAAACTTTTGGAGAAGACGTGCTGCTGGCCAAGACCATGGGTGCCGAAATGGTGCGCGGTTACCAGGGCGACAACCCCGCCGCTCCCGACAGGGTGGCTGCTTGCATGAAGCACTACGTCGGTTATTCCATGCCCCTCAGCGGCAAGGACCGCACACAAGCCTGGATTCCCGAGCGCCAGCTGCGCCAGTATTTCCTGCCCACCTTTCAGGCCGCCGTCGATGCGGGCGCCCTCACGCTGATGATCAATTCTGGCGAGGTGAATGGCATCCCCGGGCATGCCAACGCATGGCTGCTCAAGGATGTGTTGCGCGGCGAATTGGGCTTCAAGGGCCTGGCAGTGTCCGACTGGGAAGACGTGGGCTACCTGGTCAGCCGCCACCGCGTGGCCAAAGACTACAAAGACGCCATTCGCCTGGCAGTCAATGCCGGCATGGACATGGCCATGGTGCCTATGGACACCCAGTTTCCCGTGTTGCTCGAGGAGCTCGTAAAAGAAGGCAAGGTGCCGATGGAACGCATCGACGAAGCCGTCACCCGCATCCTGACCGTCAAGTACGAGCTCGGCCTGTTCGACAACCCCTATCATCCCTTCGAAAATTATCCCGACTTCGGAAGCGAAAAACACGTACAGGCTGCCTACGAGGCCGCTCAACAAAGCATGGTGTTGTTGAAAAACGACAACGGTCTTTTACCCTTGCCGAAGTCCGCCCGCGTACTCGTCACGGGGCCCACTTCGCATTCCATCATCGCCCTCAACGGCGGGTGGAGCCGCACCTGGCAAGGCAACGACCCCCAATGGCACGAAACCGGGAAGGCCACCATCCTCGATGCCGTCCGGGACAAGGTGGGCGAGGCCAATGTCACATGGGTGCAGGGCTGTGAGTTCGACCGCGACGTCAACATTGCCCAGGCAGCTGCGGCGGCCCGTAGCAAGGATGCAGCCATCGTGTGTATAGGCGAAATGCCCTACTGCGAACTCCCCGGCAGCATCAAAGACCTGCGCCTGCCCCAGGCGCAATTGGACCTCGTAAACGCCATTGCTGCCACTGGCACGCCCGTGGTGCTGGTGCTGGTGGAGGGTCGCCCCCGCATCATCGGCACCGTGGAGCCCAAAGCCACTGCGGTGCTCGGCGCTTTCCTACCCGGCAACGAGGGTGGCCGGGCCGTGGCCGACGTCCTCTTCGGCGACTACAACCCATCGGGCCGGCTGCCCTTTACCTATCCTAAAAATACCAACGACCTGGTGGCCTACGACCACAAGGGCACCGACCTGATGAACCCCGACTTCGGACAGAACGGCTTCGACCCGCAGTGGCCCTTTGGACACGGCCTTTCTTACACTACTTTCAGCTACGAGAACCTGAAGCTCTCCGCCGACAAAATGCCCCTCGACGGCGAGGTGACCGTCAGCGTGGACGTGCGTAACACCGGCTCGCGCGACGGCATGGAGGTGGTGCAACTCTTCGTCACCGACCGCGTGGCCAGTGTCACCCCCTCCGTCAGGCGCCTCAGAGGTTTTAAGAAAATACCCCTCGCTGCCGGTGCTTCGCAAACGGTCAGCTTCACCCTCAAAGCTTCCGACCTCGCCTTCGTCGGCCTCGCCAACGAATGGGTGACCGAACCCGGGGAGTTCGATGTGCAAGTGGGTGAGCTGAAAGCGGTGTTGGTGGTGGAGTGAGGTGTGAGGCAGCGCCTGCATGACGATGCTTTCGACAAAAGCGCCTGGAAGGAGATGAGCCTTTGGGCTCAGGCTTTTTTCAATGCTTGCTGGGTGCTTCTGCTGGGCGCCAGCACGCCTGAAAGCTCTTGGAGCGGTTGCGAAAGGGGGCAAGTGCTGAACCGGGTTTTCTGGCAATTTCCCTTTTGGGCAACCCGCCCTGATAGTATTCTCTTCTTTTCGTGATCTTTTCGACCTGCTCCGAGGTGCCTCCCTGAATGGCATCCGGTTCTCGAAATTGCTTTTTTGCTGGATTCAGAGCGGGCAGCTTGGGGTAGCAGACCCTCAGCGTCTCCCAGTCTCCAAAATGCCAGGCTTCGAGCTCCTCCACTGCGGTCCCTACGGTGAGCTGCCAGTTTTCTCGGTTCGAAGCTGAGCAACCCAGCATCATACCTGCTTGTCTGGCCATCGCTTCAATGCTTGCTTTATAGCTCCGGTAATTCTCGATGCGCAGGAATTCAATGCGTGCCTGTCCATGCTGGAAATGGTTCCTGTTTGCATCCTCGGTTGATCGCTGGTAATGGAATGGCTTCAATGTTTTGAAATGCATTCAATCCATTCGGATCCTCGACCTGGGTACGCACTTTTTTCCCAGAAGCTCATCTGCTTCCTTTGCTGCTCGCTTTCTTCGCGTTGCGAAACCTGAGACCTATGTCAATTTCCACCGACGACGCCAAAGCCATTTGCCAGAAATCGTACGGCCTGCCTGTCAACGCCGAGCCGCTGCCCGGTGAACTCGACGACAACTTTCTCGTGGTGGACAGCGATGGCAACCGCTACATCCTCAAAGTGTCACATCCAGATACGGAGGTGGATGATTTGGCCTTTCAGAATCAGCTGTTGTTGCATTTGGTGGACCGTTCCCTGCCCATACAGGTGCAGTGCGTACTGCCTACGCTGGATGGCGCTTTCATCACCACGACAACGGATGCCGAAGGGCGCCAGCGGCTGGTGCGCCTGCTCACCTGGATACCCGGCACCCTCTGGGCAGAAACCCGTCTGCGCACGCCTGAGCTGTTGGAAAGCCTGGGCAGGTCTTGTGGCAGCTTGTGCCGCGCGCTGCATGACTTCGACCATCCCGGTGCCCACCGGTTTTTGAAATGGGATCTGATGCAGGCCGAATGGACGGCGCCCCATCTCGACGCCATCGACGAAGAGGTGCGGGTGCATGCGGCGGCATTTTTGGAAGCGTTCCGGCGGGAGGTTCTGCCGCAGGCGTCTTCGCTGCGCAAAAGCGTCATCCACAACGATGCCAACGACTACAACATCGTGGTGGGGGGCAAACCCGGTGAGCAGCGCGTCTGCGGTCTGATCGATTTCGGCGATGCGGTCTATACGGCCACGGTCTGCGACTTGGCCATCGCCATCACCTACGGCGTCATGGGGATGGTGGAGCCGCTGGAAGGGGCAGTGCACATCGTGCGGGGGTTCCATGCGGAGTATCCCTTGGAGGAAAACGAGGTGGCGCTGCTCTACACCCTGGTGGGTACTCGCCTGCTCATTTCCCTGACGGCCTCGGCCCTCAACCGCCAGGAACACCCCGAGAACGAATACTTGCTCATCAGCGAGGCCCCTGCACGGACCTTGTTGGCCAAATGGGCGGCCGTCAACCCTTCTCTGGCGCACTACCGCTTCCGGGAGGCCTGCGGCTTGGAGCCCTGTCCATTGCGCCCTGCTTTCGATGCGTGGCTGGCCAGGCAGCGCCGGGGGCTCTTGCCGGTCGTCGATTTGCCGGTGGAAAAAACAGCCGTGCTGGACCTGGGCGTGGGCAGCACAGCCCTGGGGTACAACCGCAACTTCGAACAGATTGGGCGTTTCACGAAAACCATCGAGCGCATGCTGGAGGAGGCTGGTGCCGTGGCTGGCATCGGCGGCTACGGCGAAGTGCGGCCTTTTTACACCACCGATGCGTATGCCGTAAGGGGCGACCACGGCCCTCGCTGGCGCACCGTGCACCTCGGCGTGGATGTGTGGATGCCGGCGGGCACGCCCGTACTCGTACCCCTCTCTGGCAGGGTGCACAGCTTGCAGGACAATACTGGCGACTGCAACTACGGCCCTACCGTCATCCTGGCACACGAACCCGAACCCGGCCTGGTCTTCCATACGCTCTACGGCCATCTTAGTCGAGAGTCGTTGAATGGGCTGAAACCGGGGCAGGTCGTCGAGGCAGGACAGGTCATTGGAGCCATTGGCAGCCCCCCGGGCAATGGCAACTGGCCGCCACACCTGCACTTTCAAGTTGTATTGGACCTGTTGGGCCATGTGGGAGATTTCCCCGGCGTGGCATTTCCCGATGGGAAAGACACCTGGCTGAGCCTCTGCCCCGACGGAACCCCGTTTTTGGGGATGCCCTTGCCTGCTGGCGAGCAAAAGCCGGAACCGCCAGCTGCGGAGGAGCTCCTGGAACGGCGGCGACGGGTGCTGGGCCCCAACCTCAGTGTTTCGTACCGGCAGCCTTTGCACATGCTGCGCGGCTACATGCAATACCTCTACGACGCCAACGGCCGCCGTTTCCTCGACACGGTCAACAATGTGCCGCATGTGGGTCACCAGCACCCGGCCGTGGTGGACGCCATCAGCCAGCAGGTTGCTGTGCTCAACACCAACACCCGCTACCTGCACCCCCACATCGTAGAGCTGGCAGAGGAACTGCTGAACACGCTGCCCGAGCCGCTGGAAGTGGTGTATTTCGTCAACTCCGGCAGCGAAGCCAACGAGTTGGCGCTGCGCCTGGCCCGCACCTGGTCGGGACAGCGCGACATGGTGGTGGTGCAGTGGGGCTACCACGGCAACACCACCGGCTGCATCGACATCAGCAGCTACAAATTCGACCGCAAAGGGGGCCAAGGAGCTCCTCCCCACACCCATGTAGTGCCCATACCCGATACGTTCCGGGGGCTGTACACGGGGCCGGATGCGGGAGTCCGCTATGCGGCTCACGTGGCCGAAGCCATCGCCGAGGTGGAGGCTGCCGGGCGAGGTATTGCGGGGTTCATCTGCGAGAGCGTGCTGAGCTGTGGTGGGCAGGTGCCACTGCCGCCAGGCTACCTGGAGGAGGCCTACGGCCACGTGCGTGCCGCCGGCGGCTTGTGCATAGCCGACGAGGTGCAAGTGGGGCTGGGCAGGTTAGGGGAAGTATTTTGGGGGTTCGAGCTGCAGGGGGTTGTGCCCGATGTAGTGACGATCGGCAAGCCCTTTGGCAATGGCCACCCCCTGGCTGCGGTGGTCACCACGCGAGCCGTGGCGGAGCGCTTTCACAACGGCATGGAGTATTTCAACACCTTCGGTGGCAATCCAGTGAGTTGTGCCGCAGGTCTGGCCGTGCTGCGCACCATCCGGGAGGAGGACTTGCAACGGCAGGCACTCGACACGGGCAATTCCCTGCTGAAAATGCTCAGGGAGCTGCAGGGCCGCCATGCTGTCATCGGCGACGTGCGTGGCCACGGGCTCTTCCTCGGCATCGAGCTGGTAAAGCCCGGCACCACGGAACCCGATGCCGACCTGGCTACCCGCCTCGTCGAACGCATGCGCCAGTGCGCCATTCTGATGAGTACCGATGGCCCTGACGAAAACGTCCTGAAGATAAAGCCGCCCCTCTGCTTCGGCCCTAAGCACGCCGCCTTGCTCGCCGAATCATTGGACTCGGCGCTCGAAGCTTTGCAGTGAAAAGACCAACCGATGGCTTTTTGCAGTGGACTTATAGCTCCGGTGATTCAGGCTGAATGCATTTCAGGGCAACCAGATTCTCTTGGGTTTCCCTCTGCCTGCCTGCCCTGTCTGACGACAGGCAGGCTGTCCGTCCGCCAGACCTGTCTGTCGACAGACAGGCGGGTAGGCAGACAGGGCAGGCAGGACATCCTCAAATCCTCCCTGCCTGTCGGCAGACAGGAAATCCTCATATCCTCAAATCCTCCCTGCCTGTCGGCAGACAGGAAATCCTCAAATCCTCAAATCCTCCTCTTGTGATGTTCATCCTCATTCGCCGGTGCTATAAAGTAATGGTTGTCGAAATTTCAGCTCCCACTCTCCAAGTCCACATTTCACCCCTCACCTCACCACCATCACTTCCCCGCTCATGCGTTGTGTGCTGCCGTCGTAATGCGAGCGGTATTCCAGCAGCCAGACGTAAGTGCCGGGAGGGGCGTCGTGGGCG
>FWPU01000737.1_pt1 | contig 104547 bp, 88 predicted proteins | sample 2228361 | NCBI WGS metagenome assembly FWPU01 (sample SAMEA103939777, study PRJEB20133) | metagenome | reverse complement strand
GGATCATGGACTATGGCAAGTTTCGCTACGATCAGAGCCGGAAGGAGCGGGAGTCGCGCCGTCACCAGCATGTGATCGAGCTCAAGGAAGTTCGCATCAGACCAAAAATCGACGAGCACGATCTCGAGACCAAGGGGCGGCAAGCTGCGAAGTTCCTCGACGCGGGCGATAAAGTAAAGGTGACCGTGTTGTTCCGCGGTCGCGAGATGGCCCACCCGGATATCGGGAAGGCGTTGCTCGATCAAATGGCTGACATGTTGCGCAATCACGGTGTCATCGAGCAGCCCCCGCGCCTGGAAGGCCGAACGATGACGATGGTGATTGGTCCGCTCAAACAGAAGCAATCGGCGCAAGAACGGGAGGGTGCACAACGCCGTGAAGAAGCAGAAGCTGAAAACGCATAAAGGTGCGCAGAAGCGGTTCAAGATCACCGCAACGGGGCTTATTCTCCGCACGAAGGGTATGAAGAGCCACAACCGGCGGAAGAAGGCGCCGCGGGTGAAGCGGATGTTCGACCGCATGCTGCCGCTTGACGAGAGCTTTGAGAAAAAAGTCAAGCGGATGCTTCCCTACGGGAGCTGATGCTGAAGCAGGATACTGGTGAGCCCGCCAGCCGGACCGTATCGCTGATGGCGCCAGCGCTGGCCGGCATTGACCGAGGGAACAGAAATGGCACGCGTTAAGCGGGGAGTCGCGGCACACCGGCGGCACAAGAAGGTGCTCGCCCAAGTCAAGGGACATTATTCGACCAACAGCCGTTTGTACAAGCGGGCGCATGAATCATTAATGCGAGCGCTCAGGTACGCGTACCGTGACCGGCGCACTCGCAAGCGCGATTTCCGGCGCCTGTGGATTGTGCGGATCAACGCTGCTGCCCGCCAGAACGGGCTGCCATATAGCAGGCTGATCCAGGGCCTCCGTCGCGCCGGGGTTGCAATTGACCGGAAGATGCTGGCCGATCTTGCCGTGCGCGACGCGGCCGCGTTCGCGGCAGTCGCCGACGTGGCCAAGCGGCATCTTCCGGCACAGTAGCCGGGATTGGTGAGCGAACAGCGCCCGTTGGACTCGGCCGGCGTTATTCGCAGTCCTGACAACCGGATCATCAAACTGGCACGCTCGCTCCAGCATCGCGATGCGCGGTGGACGGAGCGAGCGTTTATTGTCGAAGGCTTTCGTGCGATTGCCGATGCCGTCGCAACGGGTATTCGCCCGCGCGTGGTGCTCGTGCGGGAGGGCGAGGAGGCGGAAGCGGAGCGCACGCTGCCCGGCGGACTCACACGACGCGTGGTAGCCAAGCCCCTGTTCGACCGTATCGCTGGCACAGTGACGCCTCAGGGTATCCTTGCGATCTTCCCCTTTCCGGATCTTCCACTTGCCGTCACGTCAGCGCCCTTGGTGGTTGTGCTCGATCACCTTCAGGATCCGGGCAATGCCGGTACATTGATCCGCTCGGCGGCTGGAGCAGGCGCCACGGCTGTGGTCCTCACCAAAAACAGCGTCGATCCGTACAACCCAAAGGCAGTGCGGGCCGCAATGGGCGCGCATTTCCGCATTCCCATCCGCTGGGACACTGATCCGGATGTCCATTCTGTGCTCTGGACGTGCAGCAATCGAGTGGTTGCAGACGCGCATGGTGAGCTTTGCTATGATGATATTCGCTGGACTGAGGGATCCGCGATCATCATTGGTTCTGAGGCGCATGGGCCATCCGAACGAGGGAAGGAACTCGCAAACATGCGTGCCAGGATCCCTCTCTTGGCTGGCATGGAGTCGCTGAACGCCGCAGTAGCAGGTGCCGTCTTTCTCTTTGAGGCAGCGCGGCAGCGCCGGCGGGCGGGTATCCCACCCTGGGGCGCTTGACGCTGATCACAGGAGCGGGAGGGATTCTGAACGGGATTTCGCCCGTCCTAGTGGGAAAAGTGCTAGACTCATGCGCCAAAGCCGGACCAATGCGGCTTCGTCGCTAGGCCAGCTGCGTATGCTGGCTACTAGGCAAGGGGGAGGATCATGCGGAAACAGGATTTGGTTCGGGAAGTTGCGCATCAGGTTCAGCTGCCGGAAAGCCGCGTCACGCCGATTGTCAATGCCGTGTTTCAGACCATCCAGAACGCGCTGGCAAACGGTGACGAAGTAGCGATCAGCGGGTTTGGCACCTTCCGGGTCGTCGAGCGTCCCGCTCGGGTAGGACGGAATCCGCAGACGCGCGAGGAGATCAGGATCGGACCGCGCAAGACTCCAGTATTTCGCGCGGGCGCGAGTCTGAAGCGAGCGGTTGGCGACACTGACGAAGAGTAGCGGAGGTCGAGTACGCGCCGAGCCGCAACGTCATGAGAGTACGAAGAGGCGCGCTGGCTTCACAACTCAGCGCGCCGTTTGGTGTCAGATGCGATCGCTGCAACCAGGTTCTGTTGCACCGCCCGCTTGGCCGCGCCGGTGGCACTGGCTATCGCCTGCGCATCGGAGCGGCCATGCGCGATGATCACGACACCGTTCACCCCTAATAACGGCGCGCCGCCAAGTTCCCGATAGTCGAGCCGGGCTCGAACCGCTAGGAACGCTGGTTTCAACACGCGCGCGGCCAGCTTTCTGGGGAGTGACTTGGTAAGCTCGTGGCGCAGCGACTCAAACACCAATGACGCGGTACCCTCGGCCACCTTCAGCGCGACATTGCCGCTGAAGCCGTCGGTGACGACGACGTCGGCACGGCCCTGAAAAAGGTGATTCCCCTCAACATTGCCGATGAAGTGAAGATCGCGTTCCTCCTGGAGGAGGGGAAACACCTCTTGCACCAGGTGGTTGCCTTTGCTCGGCTCTTCGCCGTTGGAGAGCAGTGCGACAGATGGTCGTTGAATACCCAGGGATACTTGCGCAGCGATCGCTCCCATGCGGGCAAACTGCACGAGGTGGTGCGGGCGTGGATCGGTCACGGCGCCCAGATCAAGAAAGAGCGCTTGCCCCTTGATGGTTGGGATCACCGAAGCAATCGCTGGCCGCTTGATGCCCGGGATTCGGCCGAGTACCAGCAATGAAGCGGCCATCACCGCACCGCTGTTGCCGGCCGAGACCATTGCATCCGCCAAGCCGTCTTTGACGAGTTGCAACGCGACATGAATGCTGGATTGGGGCTTCCGGCGCACGGCGAGCGCGGGATGCTCATCCATTGCGATTGTTTCCGGGGCTTCGACCACCTCGACATCTAGTCCATCGCTGGCGGAGGCCGCAAGGGCCTGGCGAATCGCCCCTGAGTTCCCGACAAGTGTGATCGCCACGCCGAATCGCCTCGCTCCGAGCAGCGCGCCGGGCACAACAACAGCCGGGCCGTGATCACCGCCCATGGCATCAATGGCGATCCGCATCGGTCCGTGACTCCTCGGGCGCGCCTTGCCCACATGCGGTGGTGGCCTGCACTGCCGTGTCCCGAGGCAAAGCGAAACCGGCGCGAGGGATATCGCGTGTGTGCGCGCTCACATCCCTTAGCACACGGGACAGGCGCTCCTACCTGCCTAGATATCCAGATTCACCACCTCGCGGGCGTGGGTCTGGATGAACTTCTTGCGTGGCGGAACGGCCGTCCCCATCAGCATATCGAAGGTCTCGTCCGCAGCGACCCCGTCCTCGATCGTGACTTGCATGAGTGTGCGCCGGACCGGATCCATCGTTGTCGCCCAGAGCTGCTCAGGGTTCATCTCGCCAAGGCCCTTGTAGCGCTGCACCTCCGCCTTTTCACCAAGGCGCTTGAGCGCTTCCTCGCGCTGCTCCTCGGTGTAGGCCCACACCTCCTCCTTGCCCGCCTTGATGCGATACAGTGGCGGCTGGGCGATGAACAGGTGGCCGTCCAAGATAAGCTGCTCAAGGTGACGGTAAAAGAAAGTCAAGAGCAGCGTGCGAATGTGCGAGCCATCGACGTCAGCGTCCGTCATAATGATGATGCGGTGGTAACGCAATTTGCTGATATCAAATTGGTCGCCAACGCCAGTTCCCAGGGCTGTAATAAGGGCGCGGATCTCGTTATTCTGCAAAATCTTGTCGAGACGTGCCTTCTCCACATTGAGAATCTTGCCGCGCAATGGCAGGATCGCCTGGAACCGGCGATCCCGCCCTTGCTTGGCGGACCCACCGGCCGAATCACCCTCAACGATATAGAGCTCGGACCGGCTGGGATCGCGCTCCGAGCAATCGGCAAGCTTCCCAGGGAGATTGAAGCTATCCAAGCCTCCCTTCCGCTGGACTAGCTCCCTCGCCTTCCGTGCGGCCTCGCGCGCTCGTGCCGCCGTGACACACTTCTCGATAATTTTGCGCGCGACTTGCGGGTTTTCCTCGAGAAACGCGCCGAAGGCTTCGTTGACGACGGCCTGGACCGCGCCGGCGACCTCAGCATTGCCGAGCTTGCCCTTCGTCTGGCCTTCGAATTGCGGCTCGCTGAGCTTGACGCTGACAATGGCAGTCAGCCCCTCGCGGACATCCTCGCCGGAGAGCGACTCCTCACCCTTGAGGAAGCCATTTTTCTTCGCGTAATCGTTGATCGTGCGCGTCAGCGCCGATTTGAACCCGGAGAGGTGAGTGCCGCCGTCCACCGTGTTGATATTGTTGGCGAAGGTATGGGTCGACTCGCCGTAGCTATCGTTGTATTGCAAGGCGACCTCAACCAGGCAAGCGGGTGTCTCCCGCAGGACATAGAACGGGCGGTCGTGCAGCACCTGGCGATTCCGGTTGAGGTGCCGGACGAACGAGACGATGCCGCCTTCGAAATAGAAGGTCATTTCCCGATCGGATCGCTCGTCGAGCAGCGTGATGCGCAGTCCTTTGGTGAGGTAGGCAGTCTCCCGAAACCACTGGGCGAGCGCGTCGAAGTTGTAATCGATTCCGCCGGTGAAGATCTCACTGTCGGCCAGGAACGACGTGGTGGTGCCGTGCTGATCGAGCGGCACTTCGCCCACCTGCTGGACGGGACCAGTCGGCACGCCGCGCCGGTATTCCTGGCGATACACTTTTCCATCGCGGCGCACTTCGACCCGGCACCATTCGGAAAGCGCGTTGACGACAGACGCACCGACCCCGTGTAAGCCACCGGAAACCTTGTAGCCGCCTCCACCGAATTTGCCGCCGGCATGGAGAACGGTCATGATGACCTCAAGGGCCGAGGTATTCATCTTCGGGTGTTTATCCACCGGAATGCCGCGGCCATTGTCAGTAACGGTGACGACCGCCTCCTTATCAATCCGCACGACGATTCGGTCGCAAAAACCTGCCAGCGCCTCGTCGACCGAGTTGTCAACGATCTCTCGGACGAGGTGGTGCAAACCGCGCTGATCGGTGCTCCCGATGTACATGCCCGGGCGGCGGCGCACCGCTTCGAGTCCCTCCAGCACCTGAATGGAGCTGGCATCATACACGGTTGGTGTCGTTGAAGCTTTTGTAACAGCCAAGGGTGTCATAACTCCTTAATCACAATGCTAACCATGTCTCGCGGCATGGCCCGATGGTTGCTCCGACGATGGCGATGCGCCTGGTTGTAGCCAGCGCATGCGGTCGTTGAAGAAGATGATCCCGGCCATCGTCAGGCCTCCGGCAAAGAAGGCGTTGGCAATAACCGCTGCCAGCAGTCCCGGAGGTGTGCTCGCGAGTCGATTCCACAACTCTCCGAGGCCGGTGGTGATCACCAGCGAGGCGACGAGGAGGCCAAGGGTTTGCCAGAAGTACCGCCGGACGACGTGGAAGCTGAGATACATCGCTCGCACAGGACCGACCTCGGCTACTGCGATCGCCTCGGGTGAGAAGATAAACAGCACGGTCAGGGTGATGCCTGCCACGATGATCATCGGTAGCAGCAACGCGCCAATGCCGACGCCAAGCGCGCTCAGCACTGCCCACAAGAACGCTGGGGGTCCCAAGACCAGCATGTAGAGCGCCAGTAACAGCGCTATCAACCCCAAGAAGCGGTGCCAGGCCACGACGGCGGCTCGCGCCGTGCCACGAAGCGGGCGATTGCGATTCAGCGCCGCGTTAGAGAGGGTGACAAGATAGAGCATATACAGGCCGCCCATGACCACGATGATCGCAGCCAGAGCGAGAAGGGCAACGATCCAGTGTTCGAGGGCGATTGCCGGTCGCTCAGTTGGCGCATACACGTCGCTGCGACGGGTTGATGCCAGCAATGATGGCACCACCAGCGAGACCAGTTTTGTGAGATCCGATCTCCCGAGCTGGTCTAAGGTTTCCGCCACTGACGCGCTGTCGGGACTGCCTGAGTCCAGAACCCACCGCTTGAGCGGCGCAGTGATACCGACGGGATACAGTTGCCAGCCGAGCCAGTAGTAGAGATCCAACAGCAACGGCACCGCCATGAGGAGTGGCTGCGCAAGGGCAACCGACAGTCCTGCCGCGATCGTGTCGATGACCCCGGGCACTGCGGGACGTTGCTTGATAGCCACGCGAGGCTGCATGCTCCTCCGTTCTCAGGCCGCGTCGCACGGCAAGGCGCTGTGCGCGTTAATCCCAGCCCAGCTCCGCCAGCCGGTCTTCGTCAATACCGAAATGGTGAGCCAATTCGTGAATGATCGTAACTTGCACTTCCCAGGCGATGTCCGCGGGTGTTGCACAATGCCGTTCGATCGGCTTGCGGAAGATGGTGATCTTGTCTGGCAGCACCATCGAATAGCCACTATCGCGGGCAGTTCGTGGCGTGCCTTCATACAGCCCGAATACCTCCTGCCCGCCTTCAACTCGTGCCAGCTGCATTGGCGTCGGCTCATCCTCAACGACGATTTCCACGTTCTCGAGCAACGCCAAGATGTTCGGAGGCAAGCGGCGTACGGCACGAGCCACCAGCCGCTTGAAGTGAAGCCGACGCGCACGTTCCCCTCGGGAAGCCGTCGTCCGCATGCCTAATACTACCACATTTTGGGCATATCTTCCCAGCCGGCAAGCGCTGAGCGGTTATGTACGTACGCGGCAATCGCGCTGATATTAGGGTAGCTCAGCCATCGCTGCCGCCATCATCTCGCGCCCGATGGCGAGCGGTGCGGCGAGCCCAGCGCCGCCATGCTCGAGCACCACGGCGACCGCATAGTGAGGCTCGGGATCCCCGACGAAGCCGATGAACCAGGCGTGCGGCTCTCCGTCGCCCGTCTCGGCTGTGCCGGTCTTGCCGCCAACGACAAACCCCTCAATGGCGGCGCCGGAGACATAGCCGTTCGTTACCGCGTGGATCATCATCTCGCGGGTTTGGCGCGCTGTTTCCGGTGTCACCGTCTGGTGCCATAGCCGCGGCTCGATGACATCGCGAATGGCTCCGTCGGGAGCCAGGATCCTCTGGACAAGATACGGACGCATCATGGCGCCGTCATTGGCGATCGCAGCGGCTACCATGGCCATCTGCAGCGGAGTCGCCAGCAGCTCTCCTTGCCCAAAGCCGGTATCGGCCAGGGCCGGCGCAGATTCCAAGAACGCGCGCGATGAGGCGACTTGGCCACGCGCGACAGGGAGGTCGAACGGAATCTCGACCCCGAACCCAAAGCGCTCAGCGTAGCGCCAGAGATCATCCGCGCCAAGAGCGAGACCGATCTGAGCAAAGACAACATTCAGAGAAAACGCCAAGGCGTCGCGCAGCGACCACATCGTGATCGAATCGTCCGGACGGTTCGCCTCGTGAATGATGTGGCCTTCAACCTCAAGGGAGCCATCGTCGCGGTACATCTGATCGGGTGTAGCGATTCCCTCATCAAGCGCAGCGGCGGCAACGACGGTCTTGAACGTGGAACCAGGCGTGTAGAGGCCCTGGGTTGCGCGTAGCAGCAACGGCCGGCGTGGGTCACGAGTGAGCTCCTGCCAAGCGGCTTCCGCGCGCTCACGATCCGCAGCGGTCGTTGTCACCAGGTCTTCAGGATCAAAGTGCGGATTGCTCGCTAGGACGAGCACGGCACCCGTGCGCACCTCGACCAGAACGACTGCCCCAACGCGATCCCCAAGGAGTTCGTGCGCGCGTTGCTGGAGCGACGAGTCTAGAGTGACCTGAAGATCGAGCCCTTTGGGCGGACGGTCGAGCAGCGTGTTGGTTAGCTGGGTCCAAGCGTCAAGCGTGTTGTCGCCGCGCAGCACGGAGTCATAGCGGGCTTCGAGGCCAGACTTTCCATACAGCAGGGGCGAGAAGAATCCAGCCACGTACGCAGTGTTCGGATCAGGATAGGATCGCCTGGCGAGGCCATCGTCTAACACTGTCTCAGCAATCACCGCACCGTCGCGGTCGAGGATCCGGCCCCGCTGGATGCGAAGGTCGTCTTGCACAATGCGCGGATTAGCAGCGATCTCACCTGTAGCCGGGTCTGTCGCGACTCGTCGCGCGATGTCCTGCTGTTCCAACGCCTGGATGCGGACGAGTTGCAATGCCAGGATGCCGGCGAGTGATGTCAGGACGATGCCAAGCTTGACAATCGACTCGTGGCTGCGCTTGTTGAGTCGCTTGGGCCGAGCGCGCGGCCAGATAACCACGAGGATGACAAGCCAGGCTCCGGCGAGAGCCAGGAGCCACCCGGCGTCGCTTAGGCGATGGCTCAGCCACCAGGCACCAAGTGCCAAAAGGGCGAACAGGCTGGCCTGCGCCGGCAGTCGCGGGCGCGTCATCGCGGAGTCACTCGCACCGGTAAACCCGGCATGGCGGCCGAGATGTTGAGCAGCATGCCGGCCAGCAAGCAGTTGGTCAGGAGCGATGAGCCACCGTAGGACACGTACGGCAAGGTGATGCCAGTGAGTGGGATGACGCGTAGGACGCCGCCGATGATCAGGAACGTCTGGATGGCGAGCGTTGATGACAGACCGACGGCCAGAAGCTGGAGAAATCCATCTCGCACCCGCAAGGCGATGACCAGGCCACGGAGCACAAGAACCCCGTACAGCGCCAGGATCGCGGCGGTTCCCAGAAGGCCGAGTTCCTCGCCGATGGCTGCAAAGATGAAATCGGTGTGAACTTCGGGGATCCGCCAGGGCTGGCCGCGTCCCAGTCCGGTGCCAAGCAGCCCGCCACTGGCCATCGCGTATTCCGCGTGAATGGGCTGGTACCCCGCACTCAAGGGATGGTGCCAGGGGTCGAGCCAGTTCTGGACCCGGACGCCGATGCGCTCAAACAACGAGTAGGCGATCCAGCTAGCCACCGCGAATGACAGCAACCCAGCCAGCACATAGACTGGGCGGCCGCTTGCGGCGTAGAGCATCGCCAGGAAGATGCCGAAGAACAGGAGCGCTGTGCCAAGGTCGTTGAGGACGACCAGCACCAGCAACGACGCTGCCCACATCAGGACCATTGGCACAAGGTACGGGATGGGAGGCAGCCGGAGGGCACCGGCACGCCAGGCGGAGCCGATGAGATCCCTCTTCTCTGCCAGGTAGGCGGCGAGGAAGACGACCAGCGTGAGCTTCACGACCTCCGATGGTTGCGCTTGGACCGGGCCAAGCTGGATCCACAGCCGGGCGCCGTTTACCTCGGTGCCGAAGAGGAACGTTGCGGAGAGCAGGAGGAGACTCGCGAGGAGGGCGGTGTATTTGTACCGTTGGAGCCAGAAAAGAGTCCGCGGGAGGACCGCTGCTGACCACAAGATCACGAAGCCGGCGGTGAGATACAGCGCGTGGCGGCTCGCGATGCCGGCAAGGTCGGGCCGGATTGCCGCTAGATCGGGCTGGAGCCGTCTGACCATGACATAACCAATACCCGCGAGAGCGGAGACGAGCGGCAAAACGAGCTGATCGCCTCGGAAGCCTGTCAGCGCGAAGCCAAGATGGGCAAGGAGCAGGATCCCAGCAATTATGACTCCCGGCTGCAAATCCTGCCAGAGTGCCTTATCAATTGCTCCTCGCTGGGCGATTGCCCAGGATGCCAGGGCGGCCAGCATCGCTGCGGATGCTGACAGGACGAGGCGGAGCTCGGTCCAGCGGAATCGCCGCGCCGGGGGTGTCACGGTCACTCCGAGGGTGTGAGGTAGCGAGCGCCAATGATGCCCAGGCGCCGCTTGATGTCTGGTGTAATCGCCTCAGGAGCGGTCACAATCGCGTTCTGCAGGGCGTTGCCACACGCGCAGCTTCGTTCCGGCAGCCCAGCCCGGGCGAGGGCGCGAATCATTTCGCGGGCGGTTTCCGTGTTTCGCTTCAGGTTCGCAATAACCATTTCCACGGTCACTGCATCTTCCGTTTCGTGCCACACATCATAATCGGTCACCATCGCGATGGTGGCGTAACACATTTCCGCCTCGCGCGCTAATCTTGCTTCGGGCATCGCGGTCATGCCGATGACCGATGCATCCCACGAGCGGTAGAGATTGGACTCGGCTCGGGTTGAAAATTGGGGGCCTTCAATACAGACATACGCGCCTCCGTGCACCACGGGAATACCGGCCGACTCGGCCACTGCCACCAGGGCCGAGGAGAGGCGTGGGCAGAAGGGATCCGCAAGCCCCACATGCGCAACGATTCCGTCGCCGAAAAAGCTGCGTGGCCGGGCGACGGTGCGATCAATGATTTGATCGGGAATCACAATGGTCAGCGGTGGAAGGGACTCTTTGAGGCTACCGACCGCGCTCACCGTCACGAGATGGGTGACCCCGAGCTGCTTGAGCGCGTAGATGTTGGCCCGATAGGGAAGCTCAGTCGGTGTGAGCCGGTGGCCCTCCCCGTGGCGAGGCAGAAAGACGATCGTCGTGGTGCCCAACTTCCCGATAGTGAGCTGGGAAGATGGCAATCCGTAAGGCGTGACAACCTCTACGCGCTCGACTATCTCTAGCTCAGGGAAGTGGTAGAGCCCGCTGCCGCCGATGATGCCCAACACGCCTGTGGACAATTCCTCCTCCTTTGTCTACGCTGATCTATGGTATCGGGTCGGCTCTCTGGCCGCCACGACCCTTGACCATTGAGGCAACCGGCTCAATGGCACGAATTCGCCAGCACGAGCCGCACCATGGTATAGTTGCAGATCGTGATGTGAGGAGTGGGCGACCCGCGGTTTTAGGGGGCGCGGCACAGGAGGCTTCGCCGGAATGGCGTTGGAAAAGGCGTACAAAGAGATTATCATTCGCGACCACCGTCGTCATGATAGTGACACGGGTTCCCCCGAGGTCCAGATCGCGCTCCTGACCGAGCGGATCAACCTCTTGACGGAGCATCTCCGGGAGCACAAGCATGATTTCCACTCCCGCCGTGGTCTCCTGAAGATGGTTGGACAGCGACGACGGTTGCTGAACTACTTGAGCAAGCAAGACGTTGAGCGGTATCGCCAGACGATTGCACGGCTCGGCCTTCGGAAGTAACCGCCCCGCTGGCAAAGCGAGCGAATCCCTGAGTACACACGCCGATTGCTCGCCCTACCGGTCGGAGACATCTGAACGCACCCAGTGCCGAATATGCAGGCCCAGGGCGCTCTGCTCTGGGCTTTTTGCATTGGTGATCCCGGGACCACTCCGCACCGGGTTCGGGTCACACATGCCGGCGGCCGGATGATCGTCCGGGAGTCTGCCCTGTGCCATCACGACGTGGGGACGGTGGGACGGGTGGAGTGAGGAATTGGAGCGTGATGGGGTGGTGAGCGCCGTTACGCTCCAGTCCCTCATTCCTCCTCCCACCACCGTACATCCGGTTCTTAGAGCCGGCCGAAAGGTCAAAAACTGGCCTCGTGTCAACGAGGCGTTGTGAGGAGGATGGAACGTATGGTTGTTGACCTCTCATCCAGAGTGAAGACAGTTTCACTCGACATTGCGGGGCGAACGCTGAGTTTGGAAACCGGACTGCTTGCGGAGCAAGCGCACGGTGCCGTAGTCGTCCGGTACGGCGACACCATGGTGCTCGTCACCGTTGTCGGGGAACGGGAAGCGCGAGAAGATGTTGATTTTTTCCCCTTGACCGTTGATTACGAGGAAAAGATGTATGCCGCGGGCAAGATCCCGGGCGGCTTCATCAAGCGGGAAGGTCGCCCGACTGAGCAGGCGATCCTCGCGGCGCGGTTGACGGATCGCCCGATCCGCCCGTTGTTCCCAAAGGGGTACCGCGCTGAAGTGCAAGTCATTTCGACCGTCATGTCGGCCGACCAGCAGAACGACCCAGATATCCTTTCCATCATTGGCGCTTCGGCAGCGCTGATGATTTCGCCGATCCCCTTCGAAGGGCCAGTTGGCGCGGTCCGTGTTGGGCTGATTGATGGCGAGATTGTCATAAACCCGACCCTGCCAAGCCTGGAGCGCAGCGATCTGGATATGGTGGTTGCTGGCACCGCTGATGCCATCATGATGGTCGAGGGGGAAGCACGCCAGGTCGCTGAGGAAACCTTGCTGGAAGGCATCGTCCGAGCGCATGAGGAAATCCGGCGCATCGCCCAGCTCCAGCATGAGCTGGTTGCCGTCGCTGGCAAAGAGAAGTGGCCGTTCACCCCACCGCAGAAAGACACCACGCTACTCCAGGAAATGGCGACCTTCCTCGGAGGTAGCCTGCGGGAGGCGGTGAGTAACCCGGACAAGGTGTTGCGCTTGGAGCACACCGATGAGCTTCGCCAGCGCGTCTACGAGGCGTTTACTGCGCCTGGTGAGGATGGCCTACCCCGGTACGATCCGAAGGATGTGCTCGATGCCTTTGAAAGCCTTCTCAAAGAAGAAGTGCGAGGCAGCATCTTGCGGGAAGGCATCCGCCCGGATGGGCGCAAGCCGAATGAGATCCGCCCGATTTGGTGTCAAGTGGGTTATCTCCCCCGAACACACGGCTCGGCGATCTTCACCCGGGGCCAAACGCAGGTGCTGACCGTTGCCACGCTCGGCTCGACAGCCGAAGAGCAGCGGCTCGACTCGATCTCCCCGGAGGAGAGCAAGCGCTACATCCACCATTACAACTTCCCGCCGTTTAGCGTCGGTGAGATCCGGCGGCTGCGCGGTCCGAGCCGGCGGGACATCGGTCACGGCGCGCTGGCAGAGCGGGCGCTCAAGGCGGTGATCCCCAGCGAGGAGAGCTTCCCTTACACCATGCGCTTGGTTTCGGAGGTCGTGAGCTCGAATGGCTCAACCTCAATGGCGAGCGTCTGTGGCAGCACCCTCGCGTTGATGGATGCTGGCGTGCCGATTTCTGCCCCAGTGGCTGGTGTGGCCATGGGATTGGTCACTGACCCAGAAACAGGCAGGTACACGGTGTTGTCCGATATCCAGGGGATCGAGGATGCCCTTGGCGACATGGACTTCAAGGTCGCGGGCACAGCGACTGGCGTGACCGCAATTCAGATGGATATCAAGGTCAAGGGCATCACTCCGGAGATCATGCGCGAGGCGCTTGCCCAGGCCCACGAAGGGCGATTGTTCATCCTGGAGAAAATGCTCGAGACGATTTCCGCGCCACGGCCGTCGCTATCGCGCTTTGCGCCGCGTGTGACACGCATCAAGATCAACCCGGACAAAATCGGCGCATTGATCGGGCCGGGTGGCAAAACGATCCGGGCAATCCAGGAAGAAACCGATACAAAGATTGATATCGAGGATGATGGGACAGTTTCGATCACCGCGGCCGACCCGGAGAAGGCGGAACAGGCGATCCGGCGCATTCAAGGCCTGACCCAGGAGATCCGGATCGAAAAGGGCGAAATTTACACCGGCAAGATCGTGTCGATCATGCCGTACGGCGCGTTTGTTGAGCTGTTCCCGGGACGGGATGGCCTCGTCCACATTTCGGAGCTAGCGGAAGATCCCACGGTGCGGTTGACTCGCGTCGAAGACATGTTCAAGGTTGGCGATGAAATCACCGTGATGGTGACGGACGTGGCACCGAATGGGAAGGTCAGCCTATCTCGCCGCGCAGCGCTGACTGGGCTTATGCCCGAAGCTCGCCAGGAGCGTGGTCCCCGGCGGGAGGATCGGGGCGCGGCGGGTGGTGGCCGAGAGCGAGGCGAGGCCGGACGGGCAGGTGGCCCTGGCCGGCCCGGTGGCGGGCGCCAACCTGAGCCGCGGCGTCCGGGGCGGTAACGCAGATAGCCGTCGCGATGCCCCGCGCTGAGCCATTGCCGTGATGCGCTTATTGCCAGCGTGTGTCGCACACCAGGTGCGCCAGTCTCCTGCAACGTGATGAGGCGAGATCCCTCGCTGCGCACTGCCGCGCTGCCGCAATCCGGATGACACGAAAGGATGGTGGCGCCGACGGGGGCATCGCCAGTGACAGATCATCCCGCGTGTTGGTTTGGCCGGAACCGCGGTTCCGTGCCGGGCGCCGCAGCCGCAGCGAGGGATCTCTCAGCGTTTTCGCTGGTCGTTTGCTGGAACCGGAGCGGGCCTCAAGACCCGCTCGATTTAAGCTCAGCCGAAGACGGCCATTGCACCATGCCGGAGCAGCCGTAAGCGGTACCGTAGAGCATGCTCCTGTGAGCGCCCGATTCGCCGCGAACGAGCAGATTTACCTCCCTGGTGTACAGGCAGGTCCAATCGGCGGTTGAACGCTAATGATCTCCTGGCCACCGAGATACGGACGGATGACCTCAGGCACGAGGAACGAGCCGTCCTCCTGCTGGTAGTTTTCGATAACTGCGATCATCGTTCGTGGCAAGGCGAGACCAGAGCCGTTCAAGGTATGCAGGTATTGAGGACGGCCACCACCGGCGGGCCGGAATCGCAGATTGGCTCTCCGCGCTTGAAAATCAAGGAAGTTGGAGCAGGAGGAGACTTCGAGCCATTCGCCGGATCCTGGCGCCCACACTTCCAGATCGTATTTGCTGGCGGCAGTGAAGGAGAGGTCGCCAGTGCACATTTGGACCACTCGATACGGCAGGCCCAGGGCCTTCAACACATCCTCCGCTTCGCCAATAAGCCGCTGGTGCTCCTCGATTGAGCGGTCTGGATGGACAAACTTCACCATCTCGACCTTGTCGAATTGGTATCCCCGCTTGATGCCTCGGACGTCCCGGCCAGCAGAAATCTGCTCTCGGCGGAAACAGGCCGTGTATGCGACGTGGTAGATCGGAAGCTGCTCTTCGTCGAGGATCTCATCGCGATAGAGATTGGTAACCGGCACTTCAGCGGTCGGGATCATCCATTTGTCTTCATAGATATCGCGAAAGAGCCCATCGGCGAACTTAGGAAGCTGACCCGTCCCGACGAGCATCTCTTCCGTGACCATGAAGGGGGGATAAACCTCTTGGTAGCCATGCTTCTGCACGTGCAAGTCGATCATCCAGGTGATCAGCGCCCGCTGGAGGCGCGCGCCGTCCCCGCGCAAAACATAGAAGCGCGACCCGGCGATCTTCACTCCCCGCTCAAAGTCGATGATTCCGAGCTGTTCACCGATCTCCCAGTGCGGCTTGGGTGGGAACGAGAAGGACGGCGGCTCCCCGACATACTTGCGGACCACATTCGCCGACTCGTCCGGGCCATCCGGGACATCCGGGAGTGGCAAGTTTGGCACACGGAGCAGCAAGTCACGGAGCTCTGCGTCGATCACTTTGACTTGGTCGTCGAGCGCCGTGATCTCGTCACCTAAGTCTCTGAGGCGCTCAATAAGTGCCTGGCGCTCGGCTGGGTCCTTGATCCTGCTGACAGCTTTCGAGCCTTCGTTGCGCTGTGCCTTTAGGGCTTCTACCTGCGTGAGCAGTGCGCGGCGCCGCTCATCGAGCTCGAGAATCTCGTCGATGGGAGCTGTGGTGTGCAAACGAGCGATTTGCGCCTTGACTTCGTCTGGTTTTTCTCGAATCAGCTTTAGATCGAGCACGAGTTCCTCCCCTGGAAACCGGCCTGACTGAAGCCGGATGCTGGTGCGTTAACACGGCGACGCCCCGCAAGGCGGCGCGGGGCGTCGGAAGGCGGCAAGGATAAGCCAGGCGCCAGTCCGGCCCTTAATGGTGACTCAGACTGTGCCCGTTCTGCGATTGTGCGATGGCCCGGTACCCAGGCAAGAATTTCTCCCAGGCCTCGACGATATCCGAGTCCAGCCGGCGTTGAATGGTGTAATAAACGCCCGGCGACGGCTCATACGGTTGCTGCCGCAGGGTCATCTTGGCTTCGCTCAGCGTCTTGCCGCCCTTGCGGTGATTGCATGGCTTGCATGCTGAAACCAGGTTCTCCCAAGTGTGCTGACCGCCACGGGACCGGGGAACCACATGGTCGATCGTCAGGTCACTCACCTGGCGCCCACAGTATTGACAGGTGAAATTGTCACGAATGAACACTTCCCGCCGTGTCAGCTTTACGCGTGGACGCGGGCGGCGGATCAGATAGACAAGCCGGATCACCGACGGCGATGGGAACTGCTGGCGCGCCGTATTCACAGTCGTCTCGTGCGTCTCAAGGATCTCGGCCTTCCCATCAATCACGAGGACGATGGCGCGACGGACGTTACAGATGTTCAGTGGCTCGTAGTTCTGATTGAGGACGAGGACTGCTCTATTCACTCCTTCGATGACCCTCACCTCAGAGGTTGCCGCGGGTCACCTTCGCACTAGGCACCGGACGCAACCGACCGTCACGCCGACTCTATGCCTCAACATACTACCATGATCTCCGGCGGTCGTCAGCACAAACAGGACGAACGTCTCATAGAGCCGCAACACGACAGTGAGCGTCAGACGACCCAAAAACCAAGCGCGTAGAGAACCGCGAGCCATGACAGGAGGAGTGACGAGCACACGACAAGCGGCTCGCGCAGCAAACGCCACCGGCTGGCGTCGCCGTCGCCCGTGACCAAGAGCGCGGCGGCGAGATAGACGCCGGCTGCTGGCAACACGTATCGCCCAAGAGATACCCAGACAAACGCGCCCTGCACCAGGATGATCAGCGTCGAGAACATCGCCAGTCCAGGGTCCAGGCGACGCCAGACAACCGGCAGCAGCGCCACGTAGCCCATCGCGACCAGAACGTCGATGAGCACGATGAGATCTTCCGGCCGGCCGCCCAACGTTTGCCGCGGATGGAGGAAAAAGAGCTCGGCGTAGAAGCGCACGTGCTCGTCCCATCCACCCCAAGTGGCTTGTGCCTCGAAATAGGCGAAGGGATTGTCGAATTTCCACCAGCAATACAGCCCATAGAGCACAGCGCCAGAGACGGAGAGGAACGTAGAGATGGCAGCATCTCTGGGCCGGGCGCCGCGCTTCCACGCCAGCAGGAGGATCGCGGGAGCGAGGGCTAGGCCGAGCAACCGGGTTGAGCTCGCCAGCCCGGCACACACCCCTGACCACCACCAGCGCCGGTGGTTGGCCGCGATGAGCGCAAACAGCGAGAGGGCGAGAAAAAGCGATTCGGTGTACGCGGCGTTGAAGAAAAAGCTAAAGGGAGCGACACAGAGAAACAGCGCCGCCTGTGTACCAACCCGGTCTCCGAACTGGTGCGCTCCGATCCAGGCAACGGTTGCGACGACGGCGAGGAACGCCGCGTTGGAGATGATCAAGCCGGCGAGCGCGAGGTTACCGGGCGTGGGGTTTGCTCCGGCGAGCTCCACCAAGCCCCGCATCAACAACGGATACATCGGAAAAAAGCCCAAGCCGCCATGAGGGCTGGGGTTGGCGCCTCCATATCCCATCTGCGCGATGGCGACATAATGTGCCGCATCCCACCGTGCCCACCCGTCAAGCGCTGGGTGCTGCGGAAAGAAGCTGTCTGGCAGTTGCGCTGGATAGAGGCCGAAGCGGGGAAAGATGCGCAGTGCAAGCCAGACAATGCCAGCAAGTGCCAGCCGTGAGGCGACGGCAAGAATGAGGGCATCGCGGACGGCGATGGGCATCGGTTGCCACCACGGCGCGCGATGGCCCCGTGGCCGGATCAGCGAGCCGGAGCTTGGCGCGCCGGGTCTTGGGATCGTTGTCAACGGTGCCTAATCTCCGAGGTCACGCCGCAGTTGCGCCAAGTCGTCGGGCTGAAAATCTTGCCTGCCTTCCGCGGCCTCGAACCAATGCCGCCACAATTCAGTGAGATCCTGGCCAGATGCCTGCTCAAGCGCATGGCGGAGGTCGTCCGGCGTGGCAATTGCGAACGTAAACGCAAACGCGTCAGCGTACGCTTGAAGCCCTGAGAAGAAGGCGGAATCTCCGGCGGCGTTCCGAACGGCTTCAAACCCAAGTGCGGCCTTGGCATAGACCGTGGTCCCGTAGGCGTGCTGGGACGGGAAGCTATCAGTTGGTTGGTCCACAACCTGATCCCCGTCACCCGCAAAGAGCATGGAAAGATAGGGGAGCTTGAAATTCAAGCCAACCTGGAAATCGTATCGTTCCTGACCGTATTCGATCTCGAAATAGACGGCGGATACGTAATTGGTCAATCCTTCATCAATGAATGCATGCAGATATTGATTATTGCCGACAAGGCCGTACCACCATTGGTGGGCGACTTCATGCACGACTACAAATTCCAGGAAATCTGGAATTCTCCGGGTCAACGCATCCTCGGCGTAATGGTCCCCGCCGATAAAGAGGATCTGCGGGAACTCGACTCCTGCAGCGCCGTTGCCAAGATCGACTTGAACGAGGTCGAGCTCCGTGTAGGGATATGGGCCAAACAGGCTGTTGAAAACCGCCAGCGATTGGGCTCCCCAGAGCATGACATTGGCGCCGCCCCTGGCTGAGTTGGGATTGAACCACGAGGTCACCATCGTGCCACCAACTGGCAGCGAGTCTGACTGGAAATCGTCATCAATCACGAGCACGAAGTCGCGCGCCGGACCCGAAACAAAGTGCCGTAGGGTCATACCGGGAAGAGTCTTGCGCGAGGATACCTCCTCGCCGGTGGCCACCACGACGAGGTCAGAGGGGACGGTCAATCGAACATCGAACAGCGCGGTGTTGGTGAACACGGGGTCCCCAAAGACGCTCAGCGGCTCGAGGTTCCAGCCAAGCTCACTGTCAAAACCAGCAAGCAACGGTAGCCAGTGGGCGAGCGCATAGGTTCCGTTTTTCCGATCAAAGCCGAACATGCCGTAGCTACGGGTTGGGTTGGTGGGGATGGTTGTTGTGAATTGCAGGTGTACATCAACCGCTTGCCCATCCGCGACAGGGGTGGGGAGTTCGATCGAGGCGATCGTTTCGTCAAGATCGAAGGCGATGGGAACAGCCATGCCCTCGACACGCGCTGCGGTGACATCGAGCCCGCCAGAGCCGTACTCAGCGCTGTTGGGGTACAGACGAAAGTAAAGGGCGGGTTGCTCCTCACCCGTCTGGTTGACAAAACTCAGGTCGAGCGTGCCGCTAATCCGCGCCGCTTCGTCGGTGGCTGGTGAGAACACGGCTGAGACTTCGTAGCGCGACAAGCGTCCGGACGCTTCGGCGTAGACGCGATCGCGGAACTCTGGCAGCAAGGGGGTAAACAGCTCCGGAGCCGTGTCGCCCGGACCGCTTGCTGGAGCCGTGGCCTCGGTTGCTGTGACAGCCGGGCCAGGCGGGAGCAGCAGTGCGAGCACAACGAGAGCGAGCACAAAGCGGTTGATCATACCCGTGCGTAGGTCCAACACGCAGGCTCCCTACGGCTTCCCCGCCCGTCCGCCGTTAGAGATGGCAAGACTGAGCGATGGGGTCATCCACTGTCATTCCCGCCATTGTACCCTAGGCGGTGCACGATACCTGGTGCGCTTGGCTACCGCGACCTTTACCCGGGCACATTTGTCTTAGGCACCAACACGAGGTGCGCGCTGGATACGTCTTAACCGGGCGCCTGCTGCGCCTGAGTGGATGCTCCGCGGGGTCGCTGGCATCGAGGCCAGGCAGCGGAGCATCCATCTCGTGGCGCTGGGCAGCTAGGAACTTCCCCATTCCTGGATGCTTCTCAGGGGCTTCCAACCATAGCTCGAGATGCGGGCCACGGCCGCGGGCAAGCGCCCGTCAACGGTCGCCAAGCCGGAAAAGATTACAGACATGCCCAGGATGTGCCGCAGCTCGATCTGCTCGTGGAGCAGGGAACTTCCCAGGAACAATGCCCCAACGGGGATCAAGAACGTAACGAGCGCCAGGTTTGTTGGACCCGATGCTGCCAAAATCCGGAAAAACAGCACATAGGCGATCGCTGAGCAAACCACGCCGAGTCCAAGAACGGCGGCGGCTGTTGCGTGACTAGGAGTGCCGCCTGTCCAAGGCTGATCGACCAGCAGGGTGATTGGCAGCAGGAGGAACGTAGCCCCAGTGAGCTGTCCCGCTGCTGCTGTGAGTGGCGCTAACGCTCGGAAGCCGCGGCCATAGACGACAGCAAAGGCGTAGCTGAATGTAGCAGCGAGTACAGCGAGTTGAGCGACGATCGCGGTTACATCGCTGCTAGGGCGCAACAATGACGCTGGGCCGATGACGATTGCGGCGCCGCCGAGACCCAAAACCACCCCAGCCACCCGGTTCCGTGTCAGCGACTCCTCTTTAGCCACCACGCGGGCCACCAGGATGGTGGTGAGAGGTGTCATCGCGTTGAGAATGGAGGCGAGACCACTCGGAATGCGTGTCTGAGCCGTCACAATGAGAACGAAGGGAATCGCATTGCTAAGCGCTCCCATGATGAGAAACTGGCGCCACATTGTCCATCCCTGGGGAAGGGTCTCGCCTCGCAACCGCAGCACAAGATTAAGCACGGCTGCTCCGACCGCGACCCGGCCAAGAACGACGGTTAGCGGACCAAGATCCTGAAGGGCAATTCGATTGAAGAGGAATGAACCGCTGAAGCACCCAGCCAAGATAATAAGCAAAAGCCAGTCGCGTGCACCCATCGTCTGCACTCCCGAACTCGTCATCTGCGTGGTCTCCTTCCGGACGATTGAGAGCCGCGCGGCGCATCCTTCCGGCTCTCCGTCTTGCAGGTGGGGATGCCGTGTTCATCGGTGCTCCCCGAGAAGAAGGCAGCACCGGCGACGAATAGGCCGCGCTGGGGAATAAAGAAGTCGCCCAAACGGGCTTGCGATGGCAGCGGGCCAGGATTGCCCACATCAATGCCGCCAACGTGAGCGGAGCTTCCTGTGACGAGCCAGATGCGGCGTGGAGTTGCGCGGAAATGCTGCCCATTCGGTGTTTGGCCTGCAAGCCGCAACCTACCCGCGTCGAACACTCGCCCGCCAATAGCGCCAATAGCGAACAGCGCCGTTGGCTGATTCCAGCAGGGATCCGGGAGTGTACCAGCAATCCTGCTCATCAGATGCGTTGCATGAGAGTCACCGAGACAGATTTCCCAAGAAAGTTCGGCTACTGGCGCGTCGATCACAAGTCGCCATGGATCAACCCAGCGGAGAATGATGGAGCCCGACTCGACCCGGTCGATTGCACTGCCGAAAAACCGTGCGCACGACACGTGCGGATCAACATCCGAGACGAACGTCCAGAAACCCGAGGGGCTGCGGTGCCAAACTGATGTGTAGCCGGGGCCAATCGAAGATGCCGGAAATCGTCGGAGCGCGAGAATGTGGCCGGACTGGAACGGTAGCCCCATCACGCCAAAACCCGCGAAGCGTTCCTCGTTCCCGTCAGGCATCGCTACACGAGACTCCAACTGCTCAACCAAAGTCTGAGGATTTGTCATTGCCGCTTTCTCCTGGGCTTTGAAATTACGCACGAAATCGTGGAGGTTGATGATTGGGAGCGTCATTCACGAAGGCCGGCGAACAAGTCGTGCTCGATACCGTCATGAGCCTCACATGTGGCGAGCGCTCGGTAGTAGTGTTGCGGTCCCCACAGTTGGCATTGAGCCGCGGGTGGAAGCTGAGAGATTGCCGGCAGCGAGCCAAGCTGGCTCTGGTGGCACATCACGGCTTGCAGAACGCGTGGCCAAAAGGCTTCAGTGTCGAGCCGAGCGCTTATTGCCCAATCAGGCCAGGGGAGCCATTCGCGCAGGTGCCCGGCGACGTTGATACTCACCTTGCCGATTGCGGCTTCAAAGCGCGCTTGTTCGGAGGGGGTCCAGATCCGGTAATACAGTTTCGCCACACGGTGGGGGATCAAACCGCTCAACTCGTCGTAGGCGGAGTCGGCCGCACACACGATGGCTGAAGTCGTGAGCTGTGAGATGGCGATATGATCCGGGTGCCCATAAACACCATCTGGACCAAAGGTCACGACGACGTCGGGACGCAGGCTCCGAAGCTCTCTGGCAAGCCGCGACACCGCTTGCCCGGGGTTCACTCGACACACGTGCCCGTCGGGGTAGCCAAGGATGATGACGTCATGGATGCCAAGAACGCTGGCCGCGCGGAGCAACTCCGTTTCACGTATGCGGCCGAGCGCATCTGGGCCAGGATACGCTGCCGGATCCCCGGTCCAACCCTGCTCTCCACGTGTGGCGCAGACCAGCGTTGTGAGTACTCCCTCAGCCGCATATTTCGCCAGCGTGCCGCCAAATCCCAGAGATTCATCATCAGGATGGGCAAGCACAGCCATCAATCGCAGTTGTCGTTTCACCGGTGCGCTCCTTACGCTTGGGCAGTGGTACGCTGAGGAGTTATCTGGCGATCAAGGCCCAAAAGCCATGGCCTACCGTGATTGCACCGGTGATCATCAGCGCTGCAACCCAGACCAGATCCACGTTGAGCCAAGCTCGCCGCAACACTTCCAAACCGATCCTGCGGTACACCACGATCGCGAGGATCCCCATAGCGAGGAACATGGCGGCAGTGTGCAGGCCGACAGCCAGAAGCGATGTCACCCATTCGCTTTCGGCGCTGGCCATGTGCCCACTGGGGAGGGTGTGTCCGATGTGAGCAGCGTGGCCTGCGGTGGCTGACATACCCGATGACTCGGTTCTGCTCAGACGCATCAGTGGTGGGATCACCATCAGCCCGGCGCCGTGCCCCGTGGCCATGAGGAATGACCACAAGACGAGCTCGTGTGACCGTACGCGCATACCTACCCAGCGCGGGTGCCGGAAACGCCTGGCTACTTTGTATCCCCCAAACGCCAGCAGGGCGATGCCTCCCGCCACGAGAAGCGAGTCCGTCGGGAGCACGAACCCAAGCATGGCCACGGCCAGCGCGGTGAGCCCGATCGCGAGGGCATGACCAAGAGCAATCAAGCCGAGCGCGGTCGCCACGGCGCTCAGGCGCCGTTCCTGGAGACCGCGTGCAACCGCGAACAGCCAGCCCATCGCCGGGTTGAGCCCATGAAAGGTTCCGAGAGCAAGGAGCGAAATCAAGGGCCAGGACCAGTTAAGTTCGGACATGGCGAACCCCCTGCGGCCAGCGGCCGCACGTCGGGCGGGTGGCTAGCAGGCCACCCGCCAGTGGTGTCGTTCGAATGCACCGACTAGGAGAAGCAGTAGGAATCGGTCGAGGCGTCTCCGCCTTCTAGCCGGACCTGGTGTGGTCGCTGATCTCCAAAATCAATGAAGAAGGTGGGATCGAAGTCAATGCCGCCATTCGGATCGGCGTCCAGTTTGACCATCCAGCCTCGAATTCCGTCCGGATAGAACTGGGCATCCCAGGGCAGGTAGAGCGAATTTGTCACATAGATCCGCTTCCCGTCCCGGCTTACCTCGACCATCTGCGGGCCACCGTTGAGCGGTGTGGCAGCCGCTGGATGAGCCTCGCGCTGGACGATCCCGCCGATGCGCACTGAGCCAGTCTCCTTGGGGTTGAATGGGTCTGAGACGTCGTACTGCTTCAGTTCCCCGGTCCCCCAGCACGACGCGTAGAGGAAGCGATCATCGACGCTGAGCTCGATATCGGTCACCAACGGCGGCACAGCTTTGAAGGGCTTGAGAGCCGGTGGCAGCAACGATTCGTCGGCTGGCTCGGCGGGAATCTCGATCACCTTGCGCGCCTCCCAGGCATTGCCGTTGCGATACCAAAGGAAGATGCCGGCGGAGAGGTTGGTGAGGCTCACGACAGTGTTCACGAAGCCGTATGACCTTGCCGGATCATGAGCTGGCCGCAACTCGAGGACGATCTGGTTCTCTTTGCCCAGATCGATTGCTTGAAGATGCTTGCGGCGGCGAAGATCCCAGAAGTGCAACCGGTGGCCGTACTGCGCGTTGAGCAGCAGGTCGGGCTGAATACCGGTCTCGACCATGTTTGGCGTCCCCCACTCGCTGGTGACCATCGTGTCGTAGCCCAGATGCCACCAAAAGTCGTAGTGAAGGAACTGATCACCGCGGTCAATTTCCCACCGGCCAAGCACCTCGAACGTGTCATGGTCGAGGACGAAGACCCCGCCCGGTCCGCCGCCATCAGGAGCGCCCAACGCACTAACGTAGATCCCATCCGGTCCGCAGTGGACGGTATGTCCCTTGGAATAACCGGCCTTCTCGGCCACTTCGCTTGGCTCGATCGTCTTGATGATCGTCGGTTTCGTGGGATCTGGCTTCGTATCGATCACGTAGACGCGCGAGGAGCCAAGACCAGGAGCGATCAAATACCGCCGCTCAACGTGTGGGTGTGGAGCGCTCGGGCACAGCATTGAGCTACAGGCGTTCCACCCGAAGTGATGCAGCTCATCGCCAGTGTTGGTCATTTCGACCTCACCAACAATCTGGCTGTAGGTGCTTGACGTCGGGTCAACATCGACAACGCAAATGGCATCGGGCCGGCCATCGCCCATTGGATTGACCCGCACGACGTAGGCGAGCGTTTCGGCAGGTGCCTGCATCGCCGAGCGAGGAGACGGATAGAACGTCGGATCAGGACGCAGTAACGGCATCTGTGACCTCCGTGTTTCAATGGTTGGTGACGTCGAACGGCCAGTGGCTGAGAGAGAGGGGGCACGGCCAAGCAACGTGGCCGCGCCGGCCAGCATTCCGCCGGTTCTGAAGAGCTTCCGCCGGTCTGTCCGCGTGGATCCGGCAGCGTGTGTCGTTGGTTTGCTAGACATGTGATCCTCCACCTTGCGATGGTGTCTGGTAACGGCGAGTCGCGGGTATGCGACCCTGTGAGAGCGCTAAGCCCTCCAGCGCTCTGCACCGAGCACCGCTACTGCCGATCCTGACGGGAGCTGGGCTACGTTGCGCTCAGCGATACCAGCCGCCAAATCCGTGCGCCGGCCGGACAGATGTGCATGCCACCCGGCGTAATCGAGGTGGTAGCGTGGCGGTTGGAGCCCAATCTGTACGCCAGGAACCTTCGCGGCGTCATCCCGGCTCGTCTTGCTCACCATGCGCGTCATGGAAAACCTCCCTTGTGTCGTTTGCTGCAGGTCTTGAATCTCGCCGGACCTCGACGCGATCACCTGCGCTGATCTTGAGGGTATGGCGTGGTCACCGGCGGGGCATGGGCAGATCTACCCCTTGGGAATGCGTATTTGTGTGCGTCGTTAGGGTGGTGGGGAATTGGCGAATACGTAGACCTGGCGCTTGAGAAGCGATAGCGCCCAAATCAGATAAGACGGTCCCGCACGGCCAGGACGGCTGCCTCGGATCGGTTGGCAACACCGAGTTTGGCTAGGATGCTCGCAACATGCTTAGAGGCGGTGCGGGGACTAATGAAGAGCGTATTGGCGATGTCCCGGTCGGTGAGGCCGGCTACAAGAAGCCTGAGGACCTCGCGCTCGCGGTCGGTTAGTCCGCTGGGTGACGAGCCGGCCTGAGGGCGTGGCGAGAACAGATTGGCAAGGACGGTCTCGGCCTCAGCAATTGCCGATGCAACAGACATGAGCCGACCTGCGGCATACTCGTGCGCAAACTCCACCGGACCGAGAAGCGCACGCGCGATGCCAACGGCGTGCTCGTCTCGTTGGATCTCCGTTGGCCAGACTGAGGCGCCGCTCCGTTCGCGAAACGCCTCGGCAGCGCCAAGGAGTCGAGTCGCACGGATGGGGTCGCGCTGCACCACGGCGGCCGCCAGTCCTGCAAGCGGGCTCGAGAGGTACCAGCTACTGCCAACATCGTTCAGGAGGCGGATGCTCTCAGCGTAGTATTGAATGGCGCTGGGCACGTTGCCGGTGTCATGGGCGGCAACGCCAAGATCACTCAATCGGACGGCAGCGAAATACTGGTTGCCGCGCATCCGGTCCAGCGCAAGAGCTTCTTCGATGAGTGCGATACCGCGTTGCTCATCACCGGCCTTAGCAATGACCAGCCCAATGTCACCAAGACCGTTTGCCAGCCAGGTCACGTCTTGGGACGCGCGCAGCTTCTCGACTGCGAGGTAACCGAGTCGAATCGCGTCAGCCGCTTGGCCGCGTTGGAGGGCGGTCCAAGCGTGCACCATCAATGCCATGCCTTCAATGGCCGGCTGGCTCGCTTGCTGGGCAACGTCGAGTGCCCCAGCGGCATACAGCTCCTGGTCCTCCTCCCTGCCGAGGATCATGGCGATCATCGCTGATCCAAAGAGTAACCAACCGCGGAGCGCTGGCTGGCCGGTTCCAATTCCGTGTAGTGCTCGCGCGAGCCACAGTTGAGCCTCAGCGAAGTGGCCTTGATACCACCAGTAAAAAATCACCGCCCAGCACAAGCGGGCCAGCTCATCAACCGCACCTTCCCGGTCGAGCCAGGCCAGCGCAGCGCGGACGTTGGCATACTCGGCATGAAAACGGGAAAGAGCTTCCCCTTGCGTCTCCGCCAGCAGAACTGGGGACAGGCGCTCGGCAAGCTCAAGGAAATGGGCAGCGTGCAACCTGCGAATCGAGTCAAGCTCGCCTGCCGCGGTCAGCATTTCCAACCCAAATTCACGGATCGTTTCGAGCATGCTGTAGCGCGGAGAGCCCGACCCTTCAACCTGGTGGAGGAGACTGTTATCAACCAGAGCAGCAATACCGTCTTCAATCTCCAGTGTTGAGCCACCGCTCGTGTGCGCCACAGCGATGGCTGACTCTCGGGTGAAGCCGCCGACAAAGACAGCGAGGCGACGAAAGAGCGCCTGCTCGAACGGTGAAAGCAGATCATGGCTCCAGGCGATGGTATCGCGCAGCGTTTGTTGCCGGAGCGGAGCGTCGCGGGGACCGCGGGTCAGCACTGGCAAGACAACCGCTTGATCGCTCGAGAGATGAGCAGCGAGTTCGATCGGGGTCATATGACGAACGCGTGCTGCGGCCAGCTCAATGGCGAGCGGTAACCCATCCAGGCGCCGGCAGACTACCTCGACGGGTCCAGCAGTGGTGTCATTGAGGGTGAAATCGGGGCGGATGGAACGGGCACGGGCGACAAATAGCTGAACGGCAGAGGAGACGTTAGCCCGCTCAGCCGTAACCTCGGTTGCGGCAGGAGGCAGAGGCAGTGGAGGGAGCGGAAAGGCGTGCTCGCCATGAACCCGGAGCACAGCGCGACTGGTGACAAGACAGCGAAGCTGACGGCATGCAACGAGCAGGCCGGTAACCATGGGAGCAGCGTCGATAACGTGCTCAAAGTTATCCAACAGCAGCAGCACAGGCTGGCTGGAAAGGGCCAAAGCGATGCGCTCGACGAGAGATTGATGCCCAGTCTCTCTGATATCCAGGACTTGAGCGATGGCCGAAGGCACCAGCGTTGGGTCGCGCACTGGGGCTAACGAGACGAAGAATACGCCCCCGGGAAAATCGCCGGCTGCCAGCTCTGCGACATGCAGCGCTACGCGTGTCTTGCCCACGCCTCCGGGGCCGGTGATTGTCACCAGTCTCACATCCTCACTGGTGAGAAGGCTCCTGATAACAGCAGTTTCTCGCTCACGCCCGACAAAGGACGTCAGCAACCTTGGAAGTGAGCTGGATGGCCGTGGTCCAGCGGCCTGGACTGAGGCGGCATACAGGGGTAGCTGGAGATCTGGCTGCTGCTCTGCCATCGCAATTCCATCAAGGCTGCCAGAGAGGGATTGATTTAGCGATGCGCCTGCCGCTATTACCGCCAGGACCGAGGTAGGATTCTCCGCAGACTTCGTCGTTTTCTGACTCTGATGATGAGCGTATCATATCAGATGCTAGCATTGTCGGTTGGAAATGCTCTGGACCTATAATCAGGGCCAAGTATTTCTGGGCCTTTCACATCCTTATGGTATCAGGCGCCTTGATAGCAGACACTGTGGACAACAGATTGACGAGGAGGGCGCTGGTTTCTCGTTCCGCTAGTTCCACCCGAGATCAGGCGCTCCGGGCCGGCGTGTGGTCTGGTTTCCTGAACGAGGATGAGCCGCTCACCTGAATTGGGTTTGAGCCGCGAGTTTGCTGGAATGGCGGAGTTCTTGATTCTTTCGCCGGAAATCTTTGGCGCCATTGTTGAGCACATGCGGGCCGCGTTACCAGCAGAGGGGTGTGGGCTGCTGGCTGTGGCGACTCTGGCTCAGCCTATGGCGGAGGTCGTCCGGTTTTATCCTGGGACGAATGTCCTTGACAGCCCCACACGATTCACAATGCACCCTGCAGAGGTCCAGGCAGCGTTTCAGGACATGGATCGCCGTGGATGGCGCCTTGGCGCAATCGTTCACAGCCATCCGTCGTCGCCCCCGACGCCATCACCGATCGATCTCCGCGAAGCGTTCTATCCCGATGCGTTGATGCTCATCGTGTCGCTGGCGACTGGGGCGCCGGATCTGGGGGCCTGGAGACTGCAGCGCGATGGCCAACAGCTTTGCCCGGTGGCTGTGCCCATTTACGTGATTGGCGAGGGCGAAGGAGACAGGCGAGCGAGGTGACTGCCGGTTGCATTGATTTCCTGTATCCTTTCCGGCGACGCGGCGCTCAGCGGCCGTGCATCGCGCAGCGCGGCCGAGCAGCACACGCCGCACCAGCAACCAACCAGGAGTATGGAAGGTCGAGGCCGGTCGAGCCAATATGGGAGTATCGGTGACCACCGCGACACGCTCGCGAGAAGAAATACTGGCTGCCCTCGCTGCCTTTCCCGATGAGCTGGCTCGCATCGTTCTCAACGACCACAGCCCCGAAGCGTTGACCCGGCCAGCCAGCGATGGCGGATGGGGTGTCGTCGAGGTTCTGCCGCACCTTCGCGATTGGGAGGAGATCTTTTTCGAGCGTGCGAGACGCATCGTCGAGGAGGACCGCCCGTACTTACCCGGCTATGACGATGCGCTGTGGTCGATCGAGCGTGATTACCGTGGTCAGGACCCGAAGGCTACGCTGGAAGATTTCCGGCGGCTGCGTGAAGCGCACGTTGCCTACTTGCGCGAATTGCCTCCCGAAGCGTGGGAGCGGACTGGTGAGCACGGATACTTTGGTGAGATTACATTGCGGTGGCTAGAGAACCATGTCTGTGACCATGACCAGGAGCATCTGCAGCAAATCCGGGATGCGCTGGCGGGGTAGGTTCAGTGGCGCCTCAGCACATGAGGGTAGAGCAACCACGGGATATCTTCGAAGGTGGCCAGCAGCCGCGCCGCTGGCCAGGAATTGGAGTGGAGTGCTGGAATGACGCAAACCATCGAATCCCCGCGTCTTGGTCACGTACCTGGGCCGACGGCGGCAGATGTCCCGATCAGCCAGCTTGACAACAACTCGCTGATCATTCGGCTCCATTTCACGGTCAATCACTTGTCGCGCTGGCTGACACCGATTCACGATCAGACACTCCTGGCGCGTAGCCTGCGGCGCGCCGAGCCATCAGTGAAAGACCTCGTGATCCGCTTGCGCGACGAGGAGCGGCGCATCTTCCCCAAGATGCATCTCATTGCCGTCCAAGACAATCCCGATCTCGACAAGCTGCCTGAGCCGGTGCGCACGCCAGAGCAGGAAGCGCTCGACCGGTCGCGGTCGACACTGAGCATCGTGGCGGAGTTTCGGAGGCTGCGCCAGAGTACGTGCTCCCTGCTCCGCTCGCTGCCAGACGACGCTTGGCTTCGTGTTGGTACCAGCCGGCGGGAGCATGACTGGCAGATCCGAACGCTGGCTGAACACCTGGCGAATCACGATTTGGATGTGCTGTACGCGATCGATGTGACTCTGGATCGGATCGGCGCCCGGGAGCACGTAAGTTCTGCCGCGCGTGCGCACCTCGACGAGTTGCTGCGGCTGATCCCGGTGCAAGTGAGGCGGTCGTAATGGTGGCAGGTTCGCAGGAGCCAGCGCCGCCAGTGGCGGGATACCGCGAACCGTCGATCGCCGAAATCCTGGCTCGCGAATTCTTCGCCGCCATCGATCAGCGGGATCCGCGCCGCTTGCAGGCGACACTGGCAGAGCACGCGACCTTTCGTGCCTTGCCCCACGCGGCCCCGGTCCGCCCGGCGGACGAGATCGTCGCCTATTTCGGCGCTGTCGTCTCATCGTACCCCGAAGCGCGGTGGGAGGTGAGCGACGTCATTGCCACCGAGGACCGGGCGGCCGTTCAGTTTGTGGTGCGTGAATATTCCCCCCGGCTGGGCAGAGAGCTTGTCTCGGAGCAAATTGCTGTCTTTCGCGTCGCGAACGACAAGATCATCAGCATCGTTGGGTATTACGACACCGCCGAGTTCCGCCGCCTATTCTGGGAAGAAGCGTAGGTGAGCAGGCGGGTTCTCTGATCGCGACGCGGATCATTGCTGTAGCCGCCTTGGGGGGAGTGCCTGCTCGTGCGACGCTACCCGCCTAGTCGCTCACCCCAGCGCATCGGAATCAATGACGCCTGAGGCGATTACACGCGCCTCGCCACCGAGATAGACATTGGTGGCGCTGGTGCCGTCCCACTGAAACTGCACCGCCAGCGGTAGGCCACCGGTTGTCATAACGGTCACCGGTGGCTCAGCGAAACCGAGCGCCGTGGCAATGACGGCGCTTGCGACGGCCCCGGTGCCGCACGCGAGCGTTTCATCCTCGACGCCTCGCTCATAGGTGCGCATGCGCAGTGTGTTCGGGCCAGTCTTGGCGATCACGTTGACGTTTGTGCCGTGGGGGAAAAGCGGATGAGAGCGAATCGCGCGTCCAATGGTGAGAAACTCGGCTCCCGGTGCGAAAGCGTCGGCGTCATCGGTCATCACGACGACGTGGGGCACGCCGACGGTGATTGCATGCACCGTCATTCGCTGGCCCATGACCTGAATCGCACACCCAAGGTTGGCTGGGCCGGGATCCACCATGCGGAGCGAGACACGCCGGGAATCCGGCTCGACGTCGGCCTCAAGGAGACCGGCAGGGGTCTCGAATGTGCAGCGGGCTGGCGCGATGCCGTGAAGGAATGCAAACCGCGCTCCGCACATAGCGCCGTTGCCGCACATGTCTCCTTCGCTGCCATCGGCGTTGTAATACCGCCAGCGGAAGTGCGCCGCCGCGGAATTCGCCCGCTCGATGACCACGACGCCGTCTGCGCCGATCGAGAAACGGCGACGGCACAGGCGGCGAACCACGTCGCTCCGGCCCTCGTCAGGAAACGCTCCGTCCCGGCTATCAATGACGATAAAATCATTGCCACTGCCGCACATCTTCGTAAAGCGGAGCGCGGTAGGCACCTCGCGCACACCAACGGCCGGTGAGTCGCTACGGGAGCGTGACATCGCTGAGATCTCCACACCAGAAGACAACCATCAAGCCGCATCATGCCGCGAGACTGCGCTTGGTGCAACCTTCTTGGAAGCGATGCGTGCCAGATCGGCCACAAGCCAGGTGACCGTGAGCTCGGCAGCTGCTTCGCATGGGCCAGACCACTACCTTCAGGGAATCGCGCGTGACGTGCTAGACTGAAAGGAAGGCAGGCGCCGGTAAGAGTTCCTGGTGACTGCGCGAGAATGTTCGCCTGGGCGCTTAGCATGAGCTCGGGCAAGAACTAATGGCTCGGATTTAGGTGCGCGCCGGTGTAGTTGGTCCTTTATGGTTGTTTTGAATGGAGATCCTCGGTTCCCCGCTCGATCTTCAGACATTCGTGCAGGTGGAGAGGGACGGGTCCGGATCCTCCCGTAAGGACAGTGTTGACCATAACATCGGGTGACGCGCCTTGTGTCAGTGCGGTGGTCGCTGGAGGATTGCAAAGATGAGTGAGAACAATCCGATGGGTATGGGATCAGCGGGAATACCATCATCTCCTCAGGGTTCGGAAGTTGCGGTCTTCGTGGATTTCGAGAATATTCGATACTCAACAATCAACTCCTATGGACGGGAACCGGATCCGCTAACGTGGCGAGACAAGGCGCTGAAATACGGGCTCATGGCGGTGGCGCGTGCCTACGCCGACTTTGACCAGCACCCGCCCGCGATACGGAACCGGCTCGATGTCGCAGGCTTCGAAGCGCAACACTACCCCGCGAAGCGAACGATTGATAATCAGGGCCGGGAAAAGATCGTCTCGCGATCTGATTTGAATTTCGCGCTCGACATCATCAACACGGCCCTCGCGCGACCAGACATCAAGACGTTCCTCCTCTTCACGGGTGACAAAGATTTTATTCGCGTCGTCACGACCTTGCGTAACCGGCTTGGCCGCCGGGTTGTGATTTGTGGAGTGCCCGGTTCGATCAGCCCGGATCTAGTCGCTGCCGCCGGGGAGGAAGATCCGCTCTTCATGCGCCAGTCGGTAGATGTGGATCTCGCCGTCATTCGCGCCATTGATGCGTATGTGCGGCAACTGCATCCGGGATTTGTGCCAACGCAGAGCCACATGAGCCGGACGTTGTGGCGCTTCATTGACCGCTCCATCTTGCCATCAGAGCACATCGAGGCGAAGGTGATGGAGTTTCTCCGGAAGGGCATCCTGACGAAGCGGCAGACGATCAACGGTCAGAATCAGGAGCTGGTCACGACAGAGCTCAATCCAAACCATCCCCTCGTTCAGCAAGCGTTGCCGGGTTACGGGCGCGATGACTACAAAGGCCTGGCGGATGACGATTTCCTGAACGACCTTGATGATGAGGACTACGACGGCCAGGGTGACGACTTCGAGGATACTCTTGAGGGCGATGCCGATCAGGACACCGTAATGCAACCGCAGGAGTCCGCCTTGCCGGGCACCCGGCGCTTCCGGTAGCTGCTTCGATGGTGGATTCCTTCTCCGCAACGCGATGCCTGGTGTCCGGCAACTCCTTAATCGCCGCCAGTGCACCGTCGTGGCGCGGAGCACCAGGCTCCGGCATGGCTGGGAAACGAGCGTCAGGCTCGCGTGGATCGCGGCCAGCGCGAGATTGGCGCCATGAGTCGGGCCTGCGGCTGCCGGTTCTACGGGCGCGCCGGGTGCGCTCACCGTGACGCCGGATCGTGACCTAGCGAGCCACCGCCAGCGCAAGAGAGAGCAGGATGCGCCAGCGTCCGCTGGGGAGCTTTACGCCGAGCGGCGGGCGCGCTTTGATGTTCACTTCGCGCGAGCAAACAGGCGCTGGAATCGAATTAGCAATCTACGCCTTGTTGTGGCGTTTGCCGCACTAGGCGCGGCTGGCTGGGCGGCGCAGCAATCGAGCGCGAGGGGCGGCGCGCTGGCCGCCGTTCTTGCCTCGACCTTTATCGCTTTGATCGTTCTTCACCGATCAACTGGCGCAGAGCGGCGCCGGCTGGCCTTGATGGCCGGGATCAATCACGAAGCAGAGCAGCGGTGGAGGCGGGCGTGGGATGTGTTGCCGCTGCGGCATGGGGTTCCTGCCGAGGGACATTCGTTTGCCGCTGACCTTGATCTCTTCGGCCGGGCGTCCCTCTTTCACCTGCTTGATACAACCAGCACGCCGATGGGAGCCAGCCGTCTCCGAAGGTGGCTCCTTACGCCATCCGCGCCTGATGTCGTCCAGGAGCGGCAAAAAGCGGTTGCCGAATTGGCACCGCTTCTCGACTGGCGGCAGGAGCTCCAGCGTATTGGCAGGAGTGCGCATGCCGATGAGGACAGATTGGCATCGTTTCTCTCCTGGTGTGAAAGCGATCGCTGGCTGGAGCGACGGCGATGGATGGTGTGGCTAGCGCGAGCCAGCGCCGTAGGGGTGCTCGGAACGGGCGCGCTCGATCTTGGTGGCCTGATGGGAACACCGTTGTGGATCGCTTTCCTGCTCATGAATGCCGGCTTGCTGATCACGACCAATCGTGAGGTTGGGCGACGCCTAGCCATGGTGGCATCGCACCACGGTGCGCTCCTCGGCTACTCGGCGATGCTCGAACACATTGGTCGCGGGACGGTTCACGCGCCGCGACTCGCCCCTCTTGGGGACCGGCTGGCTGCGCATGATGATGGGGCAAGTCACGCAATCAAGCGTTTGCACCGGTGGTCGGCTTGGGTGATTCCTCGGGGATCAATGCCGCATCTGCCGCTCCAGCTCTTGGTCAACTGGGATATCCAGATTCTTGCGCGCTTGGAAGGCTGGCACCGCAGGCACGGTTCAGAAGTGCGTGGCTGGCTCGATGCCATTGGCGAGATCGAGGCGATTGCATCCCTGGCGTCGCTCGCGCATGATCATCCTGATTGGACATTCCCGGTGATTGACCACAACGCCCAAGCTATCGAGGCTGAGCATTTGGGACACTCATTGCTGCCCAACGAAAGCCGCGTATGCAATGACGTGACGGTTGGGCCACCCGGCACATTCCTCCTGGTAACCGGCTCGAACATGTCTGGGAAAAGCACCTTGCTCCGGGCGATCGGGGTCAACGTGGTCCTGGCCGGCGCTGGTGGGCCAGTTTGCGCCCGCGTGATGCGCATGCCTCCCGTCCGGGTTTGGACTAGTGTCCGAGTTCAGGATTCGCTCGAGCACGGCGTGTCGCGGTACATGGCAGAGCTTCTGCGGCTCAAGGACATTGTTGATGCCGCTCGCGGAGCCGCAGCAGGCGAGCCGAAGGTGCTGTACCTGCTCGATGAGATCTTGCAGGGTACCAATACGGCGGAGCGGCAGATCGCCGCTCGCCGCGTGATTTCGTTCCTGGTCCAGTGCGGAGCGATCGGGGCTGTGACAACCCACGATCTGACGCTGGTGGACAGTCCAGAGCTGCGTGACCGGGCGCGATGCGTGCACTTTTCAGAGCAGTTTCGCACCGGCCCGGATGGCATGCGCATGGAGTTCGACTACCGGCTGCGTTCTGGATTGGCAACCTCGACGAACGCACTCCGCCTGTTGGAGATGGTCGGGCTGGATCTCACGCCAGTGGAACACGCGCCGCACAGCGATCGCCCTGGTCATGGACACTGGTGCGAAAACCGGTAGCTGATCGCGGAAACGCTCAGTCTTTCTGGCGTGGGTCGGGCTGAGGTTCGCCCGAGCCACACGCTCATGAATGATTCGGGTGGGAACTGATCGTGCCCCTGGTCTCGGATGTGCCTGCGGGGAGGATGCTTCCTAATTCGCTGGCGTGCTGGAAACCGGTTCCTCAAAGGGATTCGGAGGCGGGCATCCAGATTCTCCGGGAAGCAGTGGGCGGACGTAAAGGGAGTAGGCTTTGCCTTCGCTGATCCATGGAGTCAGAATGTTGGCGAGTTTGAACGCGGCTACAAGGATCTGAGCCTCTTCGCCAGAAAAAACTGCGCAGCGCGCTATGTCCGGCAATCCCGGCAGGGGCTTCTGCTGTAGATCACCGAGTGACACGGGTAAAGGCCAATCCCTGGCTGGTTGATTGGCGACTGGATCGTTCGGGTCTGGCGTTGGAGCAGCCGGGTCAATTGGCTCGGCGATCACTTGAAGCCGCTCGATCGGGTAAGGCTCATCCGCTAGCGCGACGTCTTCGGCGGGCAACCACGATAGGAGATCCATCGCTTGCTCGTAAAAGCGCCGGATCCGCTCGATAGCTTCGCGCTCGGCTGGAGTCCAGCTTGGGTCGTCGCCAAATGCCAGGGCATACACCATCACACGCGTGACGTGCCCATCTGTTCGAACGGTGAACACGGTCGTCGGGGCATCAGCCACCAGGCGATTTTCGTACCGCTGATTGCCGTCCAGGAGACCTGCCCCCCGTGCGGCCGAGACGACCTGTTGCACACCGGCTTCGGTCAGCACGGTCTGCCGGAGGTTGGGCAACAGCGGCGGGGGGTAGATCAGGGGAACAGGCCCCTCAGTAATCACGCGTCCATCGGGGTACATCACGAATTTGGGAATCGTGCTGTAGGCCACTTCTACCGGAAGGAGACCACCGGCAACATCAATACGGATGACCGGTTCGCTGGCTGCTGGCAGTGGTGTTGCTGCACTCTGGGATCGCAACGACCGGGCTCGGGCACCGGCTGGCCAGGTTAGTGCTGTGCCGAGTGCAGCACCCGAAAACGCAAGGAAGGATCGCCGGGAGATGGAATCGGGCATCGGTTCAACTCCACAACCATGATATCTCTGTCAGGGACTGTTCCCTGACTTGCAGGGTAAAACGTTGCCTTTGCCGATTTTGTTCCCGGACCGGCTGCCGCGGTATCGCCGGCAAGGCCGACAGGTTACCGGGAGCCTGCAATGCGCAGCAGGCAGTGCCAGGTTCGCGCCGGAGAGGCCAACGATCCTCTTTCCAGGGAATTTCGGCGCGATTTCCTGGCTGCCACCATGACCCTATTGAGCAGCTCGTCGCTTCGTCAGATCAGTGCGCCAACGATAAGGCGCTGCAAGAGCTGGAGCAGCAATATCGCGACAATCGGGGAGATATCAAACATACCGAACGGCGGCACAACCCGCCGAATTGGCGAAATGATCGGCTCCGTAATGTCGACAAGAATTCGCCCGACCGATGAGCGCAAACCGGGATCGAACCAGGAGAGCAGCGCCCGGCCAACTATCGCAAAGGTCAGCACCGTAAAGAGCAAGCTGATCAGCGAAGCGAGATCGTGACTTGACATAGCGCATCCTAAACGGCCGGAAGGATGACGGCCCGTGCCCTTCCTTCCAATGCCGTGACTGTCAGAAAGTATACTCGATTGGACGACCGCTCCCGATTCTTCGTGCAACGTTTCGTCGCGCACATGCAGCAGCCGTCGCCTGTGTAGCGGTGCATTGGGGCGCCCAATCGCATGTGGCGACGCGTTGCGCCGCATCGCCAGGGTGGTGTTGCTGAGATCAGACAGATCAAGGCACCGACGAGGCGCGGACTCGCGACCGGCGGGCAGCGTCCGCAAGCAGGACAATGCTCTTGGTGCTCAATGGCGCAAGTGAACAGATGACATGGCTGGCACCCGCTGCGGCGTACGCGGCCAGCCCTGCTGCAACCTCATCGGCTGAGCCGGTGATGTATTTCTTCGGATCGCTTGCTTGCTCTGGCACGGTGCCAAGCTCTGGAAAGGCGATATTCAGGCCAACGGTAATCTCCAGAGTCTTGGGGTCTCGGCCGACCTCAGCGCACGCCTCCTCAAGCGCCGCCTGTCGTCCTGCCAGGCCGTCCACGTGCCCAAGCCAGGCGGTGTTCCAGGCATCCGCGAACCGGGCTGTGAGCCGCAGCATGCGTGGCCGGTGTGAAGCAATGAGGACCGGGATGCGCCGGCTTGGCCGCGGCAACATCTCACATTCTGGCGCCGCATAGTACTTCCCGGCGAAATCCACGACGCCATCCCTGACCAGGGGAACAATGATCTGGCAGGCTTCCTCGAAGCGGTCCACGCGATGGTCAAACGGGATGCCAAAAGCTCGAAATTCGGGTTCGTGCCAGCCCGCTCCCAACCCGAGGATGATGCGCCCACCGCTAATTTCGTCAAGTGTGACCGCCATCTTCGCGGTGACTGCCGGATTCCTGAACGCGGTGCAGAGCACCAGCGCCCCAAGCTGGACATGAGACGTTGCTTCCGCGAGGGCGGTCCAGATTGTGAAGCCTTCCCACACCGCGGATGAAGGCCGCTCAGGAAAGCGATACAGCAGGTGATCGTAGATCCAGACAGAATCCAATCCCTCGGCTTCAGCGAGGCACGCCAGCTCCTTTAGCTCCTGATAATGGAATGGGCGGCCCAACGCTTCTTGCTCACCCAGCGGCAAAATGACTCCAATATTCACTGCCTCTCCTCACGTTCGCGCTGCATGACGCGCAGCATGCGTGCCAGGATCCTGGTCAAGGGCTGCTGTCCCAGCACTTCCCGATTCTCGCACAGCGAGGCGTGCCTCGGTGCCTGATCCGTGGCGGTGTTCTGCCTCTTGCACCCTTGCCAGACGGCGCCGTTGTGGCCGCCGAGCGGCGACTATCCGCGTTACAATGCGTTGGTGTCTGCCACCATGCGGCAGGGCCGAGCGTCGAGTTCACCAGAGTTGAGAGTGGAGGGCCAGCGAATGAGTCCAAAGCTGTGGCGGGGAAGGCATCCGGGTCAGCCGGCTTGGTACGGCAAACCGAAGCCCCAGCCGAAGGCTCTTGGCGATGGCTGGCGATTCACGCTGAAGGGGTCGCCGCGGCACTACGAGGATGTCCGCCGGATCATTGAATCTGATCCCGGCGCTCGCGTCTACTTTGGCGAGGCTCTGACCTACGAGCGGGGCGCCGGTGTGGCGCTCTGGCGTGTGGAAGCGACTTCGTTCGACTGGTTGCCCAAGCTGTACGCGTGGTGGGCGGAGCAGGAGCGGATTGAGCCCGTGCAATTCACGTTCCATCTCTACCTACCGGACAACTTGAAATACCCTGCGCTCAATCTGCGCGAGCATTCGCCAAACGAGGTCGCAGAGTTCATCAGAACCCATGCGCCGCGCGGTGCAGCGGCGGCGACAGCGGCTGCCAGGCGCATCTGATCGCCAGAACAGCGCTGCCCCGGTTGGCTAACCGGGGCAGCATCATAAGATCGTTAGGTTGTTCGGCTTGATCGGAACGCCAGGGGAGCGATTAGTCCGCGCTGGCCTTCTGCTCCCGCTGTGGCCGTGCCGGTAAGGCGACTATCGGCCGTCGCTCTGGATGCATCTTCCAACAATCGTTCACCGCCTCTGTCGCAATGCAGTTGGCCACGTCCAAGTCATCACGAAGCGCCCATCCCAAAGAGCACCGCCAGAATGGCCGGTGGGGTTGGGTTGGATGTGGACCGCGGCCGCGTGACAGCATCGGACACCCATAGCGCCCCGACTCCTCCGGTAACTCCTCCCCCACGAGGGGCCGGCGTCGCTCGCGGCTCATTGTTCGATTCCTCCCTGGCAGTGCCAGAGGGCCACCGTTCCAGTCTGCCACGCTTGGCAGACCTGGCACAGACCTGGGTAGGTGCGTCTGCCGCTCCGCAACGAAGCTGACACGCCACTGGAAACCCAGGACCGAGCCAGAATTGAGGAAACCGGAGGGCTTCCCCTAGAGACAGAGTATACTCTATGCCGTCGCGCGTGCCGGTTTTCCTGATCGCCTAATGTGCCTTGAGAAGGTAAAAACGGATTTGAATCGCTATTACCAGGCTGGGTAATTGAGATATCCGGAGGATGAAGCTGAATCTGGACCGGCACCACGCGCTCGCGGTTGCTATCAGCCGCTATTTCGCATTGAGATCCAAAATGCGCGCAGCCGCTTGACGCTCCTGGTGGTAAGGTTCCCGGCGGCCCGAACGCCCTTTCCCGCTAGCCACATTGCAGTGTCTCTCGTCACTCGGAGATCATGGTCGAAATCGTTCAAACTCAGGCCGGCGCGCTGAAGGTGCTCTTCGGCAACGTCGGAGTCGCACGAGCGAACGACATGGCGGAGCGTGACGAGCAAAACGACGAGATCGTCGAGCTGCCCTGCCACGGGAATGATCCCTGGCACGAGGTCGATTGGAGAGACGGTGTAGGCGCCGCCTATACCGAGCTTCGCCTTGGCTTTCACCGGTACGCGTGAGTCACGCATCAAGTTGGTGACCAGCACGGCATACCGTGGGATGCGCCGGACGGTTTCCCAAAACTGCTCAAGTTGAGGTTCAGAGCCGCGCTGAGGCGTCTCGCCAGCCTCCGCGCTGTTCACTGTGCTCCTGCTCGGTGGTGCGTCGCTCATATCGGCTTGCCTCGCTGCTCGGAGTCTACTGCTCTTGCCATTGTGAGCCACGCGCTGATCAATCAGCAACAGTGTTCGAGCGTGTGCCCCATGTGCGATGCCTCGATTCACCTTGCCAATCCCGGTGTCAACCCTGACCAGGCGCGGGATTGCGCCACGTCGCGTTGAGCAGGTGCAATCGCGAGGCACGACGCTCTCGCAGCCGGCCCCGCTGTGCCGCTCAGGCAGGTGGCGTCTCGTCTGGTGCCGAGGTTGCCGCGGCAGCACAGACCGGATACGCAAAACGGATGCCCGATCGAACCCATCCGTCGTCTCGACCATTGATGAATTCAGCGATGAGCACCGAGCCGGTCCGTGCCACGGTTGTTAGACGACCGAAGGCGGCCAGCGACGATCCTTGGACGAGTGGAAGATCAGCAAACCAGGCATTGGTGTAAGGAGGTTGGATGGCTATGGCCTCGTCCGGACTGAGGAACGCATTCGCGACGAATGTCCGGCGCGTCGCGGATGATCCATTATCACCATACGCGATTGCAATGTACCTCCCAGTCGGGCGGAATGGCTCAGCGCTTGCCGGTGCCAGACCACACTCCCGCGCATGGAGTGTCGCGTCCCGGATCATCAAGCCGTGATAGGGAGCAAGGGTGCGCGAGATCGTGACGATTTCCCGGTCGGTCGCCAGCGACGGGATCACGCCCTGACCGGCCTCGATCGCGTGTTGCACCAGTTCTGGCCGAGAGGATGTGAGAAGAAAGCCGGGGAGCACCGCGATTGCCTGGGCGGCGGCGACCGAATCTCCTTCGATTACCGGCGCGAGTGTGGCTGGTCCGTCGTAAACGAAGAGCGCAACGCCGCGATGCCGCCGCTTGTGGTAACCAGATGCCAGGAGCGTGCGCTCGATCGCAGCCCGATCGAATGTGCCTGTGAGCACTGCCAGCTCCGCGTTTGGCCCAGCCGCGGCCCACGCACGGACATCGCGGGCCCCGTACCCAAAATGCTCGCGCCAGCCGGGCGAGCGACCAAGCGTACGCGGCATCGGCAGGAGCGCCAGACGCCGTACGATAGCCGTGGTCCCGGGGACCGATTCGGCTAGGGAGCTGGCATCGCTCGGGAGCCACAACGCGAGAGCGATGCGCATGTCATCAATGGCCGGAATCCATTGCAGCAGGTCTGGGATAGCCGGGTCGAGCCGCAGTTGATCCGTGTGCGACGACTGACCAACCGGGCTCAGCATTGCCACGATTTGCCACGCAACCATAAGCGCGAAGATCGAAGCGGCCCGGCTTGTGAGCCGCATGCGGCCGCCTGGGGACCGTTCGTTGCCGTGATGATGGGTACTAGCGAGCGTCACGCCTGTTCCGCTGCCGATCTGGCGCGTCTATCTGCCGATGAGCTGCCGCAACACGAAGAGCGCGTTGGCTGGGCGCTCAGCGATGCGCCGGACGAAGTAGGGATACCACTGCGTGCCGAACGGCACATACACGCGCATCCGGTAACCGTCAGCAACGAGGGCAATCTGCGCATCGCGTCGAACGCCGTAGAGCATTTGAAACTCGTACCGATCAGGAGGAATGTGCCGTAAGCTGGCGAATTCCTGGGTAGCCTGAATCAACGTTGGATCGTGCGTCGCAATGGCTGGATAATTGCCGTGCTGAAGCAAAAGCTCCATAAGCAACCGGAACTGCTCGCGTATCTCTCTGGCAGATTGGTAGGCAATCGACTCAGGCTCAGCATACGCGCCCTTTACCAACCGGACCCGGGCACGACGCTCGATCATCCGCTCAACATCCTGGCGGGCACGCCGCAAGTACGCCTGAATGACGATACCCACCTCGGCCGGGAACGCGTTGTGGAGCTCCTCAAAGATGCGCATGGTGCGCTCGGTGTAGGCCGAACCTTCCATATCGATACGGACGAACCCGCCGACACGGCTTGCTGTGGCGAGAATCGGGAGCATGTTTTCCCGCGCGACGTCATCGCTGATATCCAAGCCGAGCATAGTGAGTTTTACGGAGATGTTTGGCTCCAAGTGAGCGCCCGCCAGGCGCTCCAAGATGCGCACGTAGCTGGCACTGGCAGCCGCGGCCTCCTCAGGGGTGCGAACGTGCTCGCCGAGATGATCGAGCGTGGCCGCAAGGTTGAGCCGGGCTAACCGCCGGACAACAGTCAGCGCGCTCTCAAGATCCTCACCGGCAACGAAGCGCTCGACGAGCCGCGCCGATACTCCATTCCGGCGAATCGCTTGCTCGATGGGACGGGCGTGTGCCAGTGCCAGGATGGTTCGGCGGTAGACCTGCATGGAGTTGAACCCTCACACCATTGCCAGGCATGCGCCGGCGTTGGGCATGCCGAGCTCAGCCTTGTGGTGGGAGCGTAACACACCCGCCATCGGTCTCCGCGCTGGCGCGCCGGTTGCACCCATGTCGTGACCAGAGTCACGTTCCGGCCAGGACGAGCAAAATGGCACGCTAAGCCAGGCTCCCGGCTTCAGCCAAGAGCCTGGCATAGGATGGATGCACGTGATCGAGCGATCACGCGGTAGCGGGTCTCTCGGCTCTCGACCCCCAGTAGGCAAGGACGGCGATCAGGATGCCGACAATGACGCTATTCCACTTCTCGTTGTTTTCTTCGTAGGCTTCGATGATCCATGGCGCGACGATCAACCACAAGCCCAGGATGATCATCACCCAGGAAAGCCATCGGGTTGACTCGAGATCTTCGCTTCTGAACAGCCGGTAGAGCGCCGCCACGGCGATGACCACCGCGACAATGGTCGCATTCCACCCGGCAGCATCCGTGTACTTCAGGACCCACGGTGTGATGAACAGCCAGATACACAGCAGGACAATCAGACCATGTGCGAGCGCGACTGGACCACGAGCAGACATGGCTCACCTCCCCTTGGACCGCACACGCCTTACCTACCCGACGTTACCTACTGTACGAACTTCCCGACGTGAGGCAATGGTACCAAAAGAATCAAGAGTTGGGGCACAATTGGATACCTGTCAGTCGAGGTAACGCAGCACAGTCAGCCAATGGCATCGAGGCTCCGCGGTCTACGTGCGCTCGATCGCTGGGGAGCCTTGACCAGATGCGGACCGCCGGCGAGCCCGGAGGGCAAATGCAACCACAGGGAGCGTCCCGATGGTGGTGAGGAGCGGAAGGGCGATGAACGGCGCGCCGTACCCTTGCCAATCTGCGATGGCGCCGGTGAGATATGGTCCAACGACGAGTCCCAAGTCGCTGCTCAGACGCACCAGACCCACGGCTCTCCCACTGCGCCCGCCGCGCTGGAGCACGAGGTCACCACTGGCGTTGCCGGCGGCGACTTGACCGCTCCCATACAGCACAAGTGCGGGCAGGGTCCACAGTGGATGAGGCGCGGGCAGCACCAAAATCATGCCGAGGGCCGCGAGGATGAGCCCACCAGCGAGCAAGCGGTCGCTCCCCCACCGTCGAATGGCACGCCCAATTGGAAATGAGACGACCAGGTGCACCACAGTAATCGCGAAGAGCAAGTTGGCATTCGTTTCGGGTGACGCTCCAAAGGCTCGCTGGGCATAGAGAGGTAATGCGACGAACAGGCTGTAATTGACAAAGACCACGAAATTGAGGACAACGGGCAAGACGAAGTCTCCCCATCGGAGAGAATCGACCTTGTGGTGGTCACTCTCGTGGGGGGTGCCCATCACGTGGGAGCGGTCAGCAGGTCGTGATCCCACAAGCGAGAGGATCAGCAAGGCAGCGGCAAGCCCTCCTGCCAGGACGAAGACCGAGCGCCAGCCAAGGAAGCTTGTCAGCAGCCCGCCGCTTTGAAGTCCGAATACGCCTCCAAGGGTTGCAGCGAAGCCAAAATAGGTCAGTGCCGCACCCTGACCAGGTTTGACGCGGACAAGGGCTCGAAGGCCCGCATTGACGAGCAACGCGATGCCAAACCCCTGCAAGAGCCGGCCAGGGTAGAGTGTTGGGACATGGCCGGTGATTGCTGCGAGAAGCGAACCGCCTCCGAGGAGCGCTGACCCGATTGCAGCCGTCAACGATGGCCCTACCCGGTCAACGAGCATGGCAGCCGGAATATTGCCGAGCAGACGCCCCGCGAAGAGCAGCGACCAGACCAGGCTCGCACCCGCGGCGGAGAGTGCCAGGCTTTCCTGGATGGCCGGCAATGCGGGCGAGATGATATCGATCGTCCAATAGGTGAGCATGATCATGGCGAGCGAGACAGGAAATGGTACGGTGGCATTGGAAAGACCGGCCCGCGGTCGAGAGATCGTCGCTGGTCCTGCGATCACCGCTGGGGATTGCTTGCTCCGGAGACGTACCATAGATCTTCGCCCGTTCCCGCTCTCGATCACCACGGTGCACAGCTTATCAGGGACCGGCAGGGCAGCGAGCGACGACGGGAAAGCGGGCGCAATGTGACGATGCGGCCGAGTGAAGGTGAGGCAGCGGTGCAAGAGTCAGTCATCGTCGAGTGCCAGGGCGGAGCGCGGCGCCTGGTTCCCGGTACCCGGTTCCCAATTGAGACAACTGTCCGCGACGCGCTCTACGACCGCATCCCGCTGGCGGAGCCGGAGATCGCGATCATTGGGACTCCGACGTTTCTCCGGCTGGACCGTATTCAGCAGCTTGGCTTTGTGTCTCGGGTCTGGCCTGGCGCTAAACACACGCGCTACGAGCACTCACTTGGGGTCTTTCACCTTGCTCGCCTGGCAGTCGAGCACTTGCGCTCGCTTCCCGGCGGTGATTGGATCACCGATGAGGACGCGCGAACGATCTGCGCTGCTGCCCTGCTTCACGATATTGGGCACTATCCGTTTTCTCACGCTATCGAGGAGCTTGGTCCACCGGTTCCCCCGCATGAGCGCGTCGGGCGAAGGCTCATTGAAGAGTCGGAGATCGCGATCATCCTCCGCGAGCAATGGGGTGTTGAACCCTGGCGGGTGGGATCACTTGTTGATCCCGAGGGGCGGGAGCTTCCCGAGGCCGACCGCGTGCTGCGGAGCCTGCTCTCCGGGCCGCTTGACGTCGACAAGCTAGATTACCTGCCGCGAGACGCCCGTGCGTGCAATGTGCCGTATGGCGGCGTCGATACCGCCCGGCTGATCGATGCGCTGGATTTTTCCATGCTGGAGACAGACGACGTGGGTGAGCCGCGTGGCGGCCGGCAGAGAATCCGCATTGTGGTTGGCGCCAAGGGGGTAAGCCCGCTGCATTCCCTGATCAATGCCCGGCAGGAGATGTTCGACAACGTTTACTGGCATCACACGAATCGCGCGTGCATGGCGATGTTGCTGAGAGCGGTGCAAGAGGCGGTCAGGGAGCAAGTGATTGACCCGGTGGAGCTTGCGACCCATGATGACTTCTCACTGCTCGCGCGGCTAAGTGCTGAGGACATGCCGGAAACTACCTGGAGGCTGACTCAGGCTTTGCGGGAGCGCCGCATCCACAAGCGCGCTGTCGAAGTGAGCGCGCGCGCTTTCGAGCTCTATGCGCGGCTGGGTAACTTGTTTTTCGACCCTGAGGCCCGGCGCCAGGTTGAGCTCGAAATGACGCGGCAGTTGTCGCAGCGTACCGGCATCAGTGTGCCCGAGGATGCCGTGCTCATCGACATTCCGAAGCCGGAAAAATGGCGCACCAATGTCTGGGTCCACTTCGACAAGCCACCAGTGGGGTTTCAAGAGCTCATGCCGTGGAAGGATGTGGTCGGGCTCAGCGATGATGATTTCAAGCGCTACGAAGAGCACCGCCGGCTGATCCGGATCGTGGCTGCCGCACCATTCCGTGATGCCGTGCGTGAGCATTGGGAAGCGCTCGTCTACCCGCTCCTCGGTGGGGTTGTGTGACGTGAGCGCAACGTGGTCCGCCGGCTCGATGAGAAAGCCGAATGGGGCCTAATCGGCCGCGAGCGAGGCTTGCTCAAGGATTGGCCGGAGATACTGCCCAGTGTACGACGCCGGATTCAGGGCGACGTCCTCCGGTGTGCCTTCAGCGATGATGCGCCCGCCGCCACTGCCGCCTTCCGGTCCAAGGTCGATGATCCAGTCGGCGGATTTGATGACATCGAGATTGTGCTCGATCACGATCACAGTGTTCCCGCCATCGGTGAGCCGCTGAAGCACTCCAAGGAGCCGCTCGATATCCGCGAAATGAAGACCTGTTGTCGGCTCGTCAAGAATGTAGAGCGTCCGGCCCGTGGCCCGGCGGGAAAGCTCGGTAGCCAGCTTGACCCGTTGGGCTTCGCCGCCGGAAAGCTGCGTCGCCGGCTGCCCAAGGTGAATGTAGCCGAGACCGACGTCTTCGAGCGTTTGCAGTTTGTTTCGGATGGCCGGAATGTTTTCGAAGAACGCGAGAGCCTCCGTCACGGTCATCTCCAAAACATCGGCGATGGATTTGCCTTTATAAGTGATCTCCAGTGCCTCCCGGTTGTACCGCTTGCCATGACATACCTCGCATGGAACGAAGACGTCCGGCAGGAAGTTCATCTCGATCTGGATGATGCCTTCGCCGTGGCACGCCTCGCACCGCCCGCCCTTGACATTGAACGAGAACCGGCCAGCCTGGTAGCCGCGAGCCTTGGCCTCGGGAAGTGACGCGAACAATTCGCGGATCGGGGTGAAGACGCCAGTGTACGTCGCGGGGTTGGAGCGCGGTGTCCGCCCGATTGGGCTCTGGTCAATGTCGATGACTTTATCGAGATACTGAATCCCCTCGATCCCCTCGTGGGCGCCGGGCTTCTCCTTCGCATTGTGAAACTCCATGGCGAGGCGCCGGTAGAGGGTGTCTGTGATCAGGGTGCTTTTGCCCGATCCCGAGACACCGGTGACCGCGATGAACGTCCCCAGGGGGAACTTGACGGTAACATTGCGCAGGTTATTTTCGCTGGCGCCTTTCAGAACCAGGAATTTCCCGTTGCCTTTGCGGCGCGTGCGCGGAATGGCGATCTGGCGCTTGCCACTGAGATACTGGCCCGTGATTGATTCCGGTACTCGGGCAAGATCCTGGATGCGCCCGGCAGCAACGACCCGGCCTCCATGAATTCCGGCGCCAGGTCCGATGTCAATGATCCAGTCGGCGGCGCGCATCATTTCCTCATCGTGCTCGACGACAATGAGCGTGTTGCCGAGATCACGAAGCTTCAGCAACGTCTTGATGAGCCGGGCGTTGTCACGCTGGTGGAGACCAATGCTCGGCTCATCAAGAATGTAGAGGACGCCCATCAGACTCGACCCGATCTGCGTGGCCAGGCGGATCCGTTGCGCCTCACCGCCCGATAGCGTCGTTGCTGAGCGGTCGAGCGTCAGATAATCAAGCCCAACATCAACGAGGAAGCCCAGGCGCTCGCGGATCTCTTTCAAGATCTGCCGGGCGATCAAGTATTCTCGCGGCGTCAAAGGCGCGTTGGCGTCGCTGTCGGGATCGACAGCAAGCGCGTTGACCCAGGCTTGCGCTTCCCGAATCGGCATGCGTGTCACATCAACGATGTTCTTGCCGTCGATTCTTACAGATAGCACCTCGGGCTTGAGGCGCGTTCCATTGCAGGTTGGGCATGGCCGCGACGACTGATACCGGCCTAATTCCTCGCGAATGTAGTCCGAGTTCGTATTCGCCAGGCGCCGTTGCAGATTGGGGATCACGCCCTCGTAGGTCACGTCATATGCTTTGATCCGGCCGCTGCCGGACCGGTATTTGACCGTGATGCGCTCTTGCCCCTTGCTGTAGAGGATCGTATGCACGATCTCCCGCGGCAGATCTCGCACCGGAGTGTGAAGAGAGAAACGATATTTTTCGGCTAGCGCCTGGAGTTGAGCTTGGTGCCAGGCATAGCCCTCTCCGCTCTGGCGCATCCAGGGCACGATGGCTCCCTCAGCGAGTGACAGCCGGGGGTTCGGGATGATCAGCTCTGGATCGAACTCCATCTTCATCCCCAACCCCGTGCAATCCGGGCATGCGCCATGTGGCGAGTTGAATGAGAAGTTGCGTGGCTCTAGCTCACCAAAGCTGACGCCACAGTAAGGGCAGGCGAACTTCTCCGAGAAGAGCAGGGCTTCTCCGTCAATGATCTGGCCGATCGCGATCCCTCCGGCAATGCGAAGCGCGACCTCGAGCGAGTCAATGATGCGCACGCGGTCCGGGTGGTCTTCAGGGGGGACACCAGGTTCGTGCCGGATGATGAGGCGATCGACGACGACCTCGATCGTGTGCTTCTTGTACTTTTCGAGCTCGACCTTTTCGTCAATATCCCGCACCTGGCCATCGATCCGCACGCGCACAAATCCCTGGCGCCGGATCTCGTCGAGGACGCCCTGATGCTCCCCTTTGCGGTCCCGTATGACAGGGGCAAGAATCATCAGCCGCGTGCCGTCCGGCAGCCCGAGGATCTGGCTCGCCATCTGCTGGACCGACTGCTGGGTGATGGGCCGGCCGCAGCTCGGGCAATACGGGCGGCCAATCCGCGCGAAGAGGAGACGGAGGTAGTCGTAAATCTCAGTAACCGTGCCGACGGTTGAGCGGGGATTGCGGCTTGTTCCCTTCTGATCAATGGAAATCGCGGGCGACAGTCCGTCAATGTGATCGACGTCGGGCTTTTCCATCTGCCCGAGAAACTGCCGCGCGTAGGCGGAGAGGGACTCAACATACCGGCGCTGGCCCTCGGCGAAGATGGTATCGAACGCGAGCGAGGATTTGCCCGAACCGGACAAGCCCGTCAACACGACGAGCTTGTCACGGGGGATTTCCACATCGATATTCTTGAGGTTGTGTTCGCGAGCGCCGCGGACGGTGATCTTGTCATGCAGCGGCATTGGGCCGTCCCTCAACACGCAGTGTCGTCATGCCGGGCGAAGTGCTACGCAGTTGTGTCACCGCGGCACACTCGAACAAACGAGCGCACCGGTCGAGTGTACCACGCCAGTCCATGAACGTACATCGTGCCTGCGCACCTGCTCCCTCCTTGGCGCGGCGCGTTACGTTGACAGAACGACGTGCCGGATATCAGAATCGCAGTAAATGAGTTGCGTTGCCGGTGACCGGGAGGAGTAGGCGCAACGGGTGCCGACAGGGACTGAGGTCATGGACTGAGAGCCTCACCGGCATTCCCGGCGCCGAAGTCGCCCGCGAGGTGATGGATCGAATGTGGCGTGAGCCGCTTGGAGATTCATCCGGTTGCGCCCGTTAGCGCGCGAATGAGGGAAGCTGATCCGCTCAGCCACGAGGATGATCCAGGATCTTCTGAGCGGATGAGAGTTCCGAAGCAAGGTGGTACCACGGATCGACCCGTCCTTGCGCATCGTGCGCTGGGCGGGTCGGTCTCTTTCGAGGTGGGAGGAGGCCGTGATGGTGGCAGAAATCGAGCGCGAGCGGCCGGAGACGCCAGTGACCGGCGAGGAGCTGGCGGCCGCGTTTGACCCGCGTGAGGTCGAGAAGGGGCTCTACGACTGGTGGGATGCGCAAGGCTATTTCAAGCCGAATGACCGGCGCGATCGCCGCCCCTTTGTCGTCATCATGCCGCCTCCGAATGTGACAGGAGCGCTCCACATCGGTCATGCGCTCACGATGACGATCGAAGACGTCATGATCCGGTGGCACCGGATGCTTGGCGATCCAACCCTCTGGTTGCCAGGAGCGGACCACGCCGGGATCGCTGGGCAATGGGTGGTGGAAAAGCTCATCGCACAGGAGGGCCTGACGAGGCATGACCTCGGCCGGGAAAAGTTCCTAGAGCGTGTCTGGGCGTACATGGACAGCACGCGCGGCCGGATTCGCGATCAGTTGCGCATTCTCGGCGCCTCCTGCGACTGGTCCCGCTTCGCGTTCACCATGGATCCCGGACCGGCCCGCGCTGTGCGCAAGGTCTTCAAGCACCTCTATGACAAGGGGCTGATCTACCGTGGCGAGCGTCTCATCTCCTGGTGCCCTCGGTGCATGACCGCGCTTTCGGATCTTGAGGTGGCCCATAAAGAGGTCCAAGGGTCCTTGTGGCACATTGCGTATCCCGTGGACGGTAGCGCCACGGGGGAGGCGGTAGTGGTCGCCACCACCCGGCCGGAGACGATGCTGGGCGACACCGCTGTCGCCGTTCATCCACATGACGAGCGCTATGCCCATCTGAAAGGCAAGTATGTCCGTTTGCCCATTCTCGGGCGGCTCATGCCGATCATTATGGACGAGGCTGTCGATTCGACCTTCGGCTCGGGGGCTGTGAAAGTGACCCCGGCTCACGATCCGAACGACTTCGAAATCGGCAAGCGCCATGATCTCCCATTCATCTCGATCTTGAATCCCGATGGCACGCTCAACGAGGCGGCTGGGCCGTTCGCCGGAATGACCATTGCCGAGGGCCGGAAAGCTGTCGTCGAGCGGCTGGAGCGCGAGGGAGCGCTGGTGAAGGTGGAGCCGCACACACACGCGGTCGGCCATTGCGACCGGTGCGGCACGGTTGTCGAGCCAATGCTGAGCAAGCAATGGTTCGTGGAAATGAAGCCGCTGGCTGAGCCTGCGATTCAGGTGGCGAAGGATGGCCGGCTCACCTTCGTGCCTGAGCGGTTCAAAGGGGTGTATCTCAACTGGCTGGAGAACATCCGCGACTGGTGTATTTCCCGGCAGCTTTGGTGGGGCCATCGCATTCCCGTCTGGTATTGCCAGGAGTGCGGCGACACGATCGTGACGGAAGAAGAAACCTTGATCGCCTGCCCCACCTGCGGCGGCCGCGTGGAACAAGATCCCGATGTGCTGGACACCTGGTTCAGCTCTGGCCTCTGGCCGTTCTCGACGCTCGGCTGGCCAGAGCAGACCGAAGACCTGCGCCGGTTTTACCCATCCTCAGTCATGGAGACCGGCTACGAGATCCTGTTCTTCTGGGTCGCCCGGATGGTCTTCTTCGGCATCGAGATCATGGGAGAACCGCCTTTCCACACCGTCTATCTCCATGGCACCGTCCGCGATCCGGAGGGCGCCAAGATGAGCAAGACCAAGGGAAACGTTCTGGATCCCACCGAGATCTCCGCTGAGTACGGCGTTGACGCACTCCGCTTCGCGCTCATCACGCAAGGCTCACCAGGCGTTGACATGAAGCTGAGCCTGCCGCTGGTGGAGTACAACCGGAACTTCGTCAACAAGCTGTGGAACGCCACGCGCTTCGCGCTGCGCTCGATCCGGGCGGGCGATGTCATGGTGCATGGCGATGGGCCGGCCCGGCCTCACCGCGACCTGACACTTCCAGATCGGTGGATTCTCAGCCGCAGCGACGCGATTACCGCGGATGTCTCGTCCTTGCTCGAGCATCATCTGTACGGTGAGGCGGGCAGGCAGCTCCGTGATTTCGTCTGGTCGGAGCTGTGCGACTGGTACATCGAGGCGACCAAAGTTCGCCTGCGAAGTGAAGCCACGAGCACGCCTGAAGAACGCCAGGCCGCGGTGCAAACGCTCGCGTACGTGCTGGAGCGCACGATGCGGCTGCTGCATCCGTTCATGCCGTTCGTGACCGAACGCTTGTGGCAGCAGTTGCCACACACTGGGGACAGCGTGATGGTGGCAGCCTGGCCGCAAGCTGGCGAGCGGGACAGCGAAGCTGAGGAACACTGGTCGGTGTTGATGGATCTCGTGACGAAGATCCGGAACGCTCGCGTGGAGGCTAACGTCGAGCCGGGACGCTGGATCGCCGCGGATATCTACGCCGGTGCGCGGCAGCAGGCGTTCGAGACGATGCGCCGCGAGCTGTCCTTCCTGGCCCGCATTGCCGAGGTCCGGCTTCGCTTTGTGCCGGGTGAGCCTGTCGCTCAGGAGCAGGCCCTGACGGTCGTGGCGGGCGATGTCGTGGCAGTGCTGCCCCTGGCCGGTATGATGGATGTGGAGGCGGAGCGGGCGCGCTTGCGCAAGGAGCTGGCGCAAGCAGAGGAGGAATTGCGGCGGCTCGATGCCCAACTGGCCAACACCGCCTTCGTGACGCGAGCACCGGCGACGGTGGTGGAAGGCGTTAGGCAGAAGCAACAACTCGCATCTGAGAAGGTTGACGTGCTGCGCCGGCGCTTGCGGGAGCTTGGAGGCGAAGCTGCATAGCGTCGTCCACTCTGGTCGCGCTGCGGACCGAGCCTCGTCAGCCAATAGCCGTCAGTCGGCTCTGGCTCCTGACTTCCGGCTCCTGGCTCAATTCGGTCCGCGCCATGCGCAAGAGAACGGAACCTGGCCGATGGCAATCCGGCTCCTCGAACAGGACACAATCGGCAAGATCGCCGCTGGCGAGGTTGTGGAGCGGCCAGCATCGGTGGTGAAGGAGCTCGTCGAAAACGCGCTGGATGCGGGTGCGCGGCGAATCACAGTCGCAATCGCGGGTGGCGGCAGCGAGCTCATCGAGGTCAGCGATGATGGCTGCGGCATCGCTGAAGGAGAGCTGGCTCTGGCTCTTCAGCGCCACGCTACCTCGAAACTCGAGCGTTTCGAGGATCTGCACCGGATTCGCACCCTTGGCTTTCGGGGCGAAGCCTTGCCCAGCATTGCTGCCGTATCGCTGCTCACCGTGAAATCGCGAGAGCGCTCGGCCTCGCATGGGGCGGCGATCCGCGTCGAGCATGGCCGGATGGGACACGTCGAGCGGGTGGCGGTTGCGCCGGGTACCACGGTCACCGTCCGCGAGCTCTTCGCCAGCGTTCCAGCGCGGCGCAAATTCTTGCGCCAGCCGGCGACGGAGGGAGGGCTTGCCTGCCGTGTCGTTGAAGCGTACGCGCTGGCTTATCCTCACGTCGCATTCACCTTGGTCGTGGATGGGCGGCTCGTCTTTGTGACCGATGGTGGCGGGGATCTGCTTGCGGCGGCCACGGCGGTGCTCGGCGCCGAGGTAGGGCGATCGCTGTTGCCGCTTGAGCCGCTCGATGCTACGGCCGCGGTGCCTGGCGTAGCCGTGGGTGGTTGGGTGGCGGCGCCCACGATCTCGCGCTCGCACCGGCAGGGCATGGTGTTCTTCGTCAACGGCCGATGGATTCAGAGCCGGACGCTTGGCTTTGCCCTGGAGGAGGCGTATCACTCGTTGCTGATGGTGGGCCGGCATCCGGTTGCGCTGGCGCAGATCGAGCTTGACCCGGCGCTGCTCGACGTCAACGTGCATCCGACAAAGGCCGAGGTGAAGTTTGTAGACGAGCGGGCGGTCTGCCGGGCGGTCCAGCGATCAGCGCACGCGGCGCTGGCGCGGGCGCCGCGTGATGATCTGCCGAGCATCACCTTTCAGCCGCCACCGGTTCCGCGGGCGAGTCAATTATCCATGGCGGCCGGAGCACCTGAGCGAGCAGCTTCAGCGGCACCGCCGGACGCGCAGCCCGAGCCCACCATTCTCCGCTCGTCTGGTCTGCCGGTCCTTCGCGTTCTCGGTCAGATAGCGGCGACCTACATCATTGCTGAAGGGCCAGAAGGGCTCTATCTGATAGACCAGCATGCCGCCCACGAGCGCATCATGTACGAGAAGATCCTCGCGCAGCTAGCATCGAGTGGCGTCGACAAGCAACCCTTGCTTGACCCGCTGGTGGTCGAGCTGGCGCCGGAGGAGCTGGCTGTCTATGAGCGCTCTGCGGAGGAGTTGAAAGCAATCGGATTTGAGTGCGAGCCGTTCGGCGACGGGACCGTGGTGATTCGGGCGATTCCAGCCATCGTCCAGGGCGTTGATATTGCTGCGCGCTTTCGCGACATGCTGCGCGAGCTTGCTGATGGCGGCGCCGGTACGACCTGGCTCGATTCGGTTGCGATCAGTGCGGCGTGCCACACCTCGATTCGCGCCGGGCAACAGTTGTCGCTGCCGGAGATGCGGGAACTGGTCGCGCAACTGGAGCGGACGCAACACCCACGGGCTTGTGGTCACGGGAGGCCGACCATGTTGCAGCTCAGCGCGGCCGAGCTTGAGCGGCAGTTCGGCCGCCGTTAGGCATCACTGCTCCTCGACGCGCATCACGCGGACCAGCACGACGGTCAGGGCAAGGATGACGAGCAGGAGCAAAATCGAGGCAGCCGATGCCTTCCCCATGTCCAGGTTGGTGAACCCGACCTTCCAGATGCGGAACGAGATCGTCTCCGTGGCGCCGCCCGGTCCGCCCGCCGTGAGGATATAGATCAGATCATACGTTTTCATGGCGGCGATCATGCGGATGAGGACGGCAACCAGGATGACCGGGGTCAGCAGCGGGATCGTCACCGTCCACAGGACTTGCCAGCGGCTCGCGCCATCCACCACTGCTGCCTCCATCGGCTCCTTCGGCAGCGCCGTCAGGCCCGCAAGGAGGATGACCAGCAGCAGTGAGGTTTCGTGCCAGGCATCGACACCAATGACCGCCGGCATGGCAGTGCTCCGGTTGCCAAGCCATTCCTGACCCGGAAGGCCGATCCTGATGAGCACCCAGTTCACCGCGCCGAGATCGGGGTGGAGGAGCAGGCGCCAGATCAGGCCGACGGCAATCGGGCTGACCAGGAGTGGGATCAACAAAATAGCCAGATAGACGTTGCGGAAGCGCAGCCCCGGTTGATTGAGCAGCAGGGCCAGACCCAGCGCAATGACAAGCTCCAGGATCACAACTGATACTGTCAGGACGACCGTGTTCCGGGCTGCCTGGGCAAACACTTGCATCTCGAGCACTTTCCGGAAGTTCTCGAGGCGGATGAAATCGCCGATGCCACCTTCCGTGAGATCGTATTCGTGGAGCGCAACCCACACGGCATAGGCAAGCGGAAAGCCGACCACCGCCAGGAGCCCGATGACCGTCGGCAAGGCCATCCAGATGCGGAACGGCACCATGGGACGCCCGCCGCGCCGTCGTGCCTGGTCAGCGAGGCGTGTCGCCACCGCGGCACGCCCGCCAATGGGTTGACTCAAGACCGGATCTCTTGGCATTTTGGCTTCGCCGCTCCTCCGGGCAGCGGAGCTACAGCAGGTCTTTGAGCTCTTCGGCAGCCGCGTTCATGGCTTCCTGCGCTCCCTTACCACCGGCAACCGCGTCGCTGAGGTGACGGCCCACAATCTCCACCAGGGTGGCCTGCTTTGTCACAGCAGGCAGGCCCTTGCCAGTCGCGATTAGGTCCTTGACCTGCGCCATCCACGGGTATTTCGTCGTGTACTCCGGATTGTCATACGGCGCCTTCTGGGCGGCAACGCCACCGCCGAGCGCCCGGCGCATGGCGACGTCTGGCGATTCCACCCACTTGATGAACTCCCAGGCGGCGTCTGGGTTCGGAGAGCTCTTGGGGATGCCCCAGCTCCAGGCGCCGGTCAGTCCGGTGCCGCCCGGCATGGTCGTGACTGCGCCCTTCCCCTTCACCTGGGACTCCTCCAGATTTTCCCCATCGGAGAGCAGGAAGAGATAGCTGACAGCACTGAAAGCCTTCCCTTGTCTCCAGAGCGCGCCGGTGTCATTGAGGTCAGCATTGGCCGCTCCGGGCTGGGCCGCGTTCTTGATCGCGTCGATGTACAGCCCGGCGGCCTTCACGCCGAGCTCGTTGTTGATGATCGGTTCGGTCAGTTCCGGGTTGTAGAAGTCGCCGCCGACACCGTACAGGTAATTGCAGAACTCCATGACGATTGGATCGCCCTGCATCCCTTGCATCGCTGCGCCGTACAGCTCGCCCGGACGGAGTTGCTGAACGATTTTGATTTGGTCAACGTATTCCTCGACGGTTGCCGGCAGCACCAGATCCTTGCCGGCCTTCGCCTTGTAATCGCTCTGGAATTGGGGATCGGCCATGAGATCTTTGCGGTAGATCAGGCCCATGGGGTAGACGTACATCGGGATGTAGAAAGTCTTGCCGTCCACCTCCGAGTTGATCTTGAGCACCGCGTCGATATACCGGGAGAGATCGATTGCTCCGTTGCTGTTCGCGATACGCTCGCCGAGGTCCTCGACCCAACCGGCGCGGGCGAATTCGTACACCCAATAGAAGTCTACTTCCAGAAAGTCGTAGATGCCGGAGCCTTCGCCAGCGGCCAGTGAGCTGACGAGCTTGTCGTGCATAACGGGATAGACCACCTTTTCGAACTGGACCTTAATCCCCGTTAGTTCTTCAAACTCCGGCAGCATCTGCTCGATGAGCGTTGTCTCGATGAGGTCCTCCATCAGCGCGTTTAGTGTGGTTCCAGCAAACTCCTTCGAGAACTGGGATTCCTGAGCGCGGGAGGACCGGCTGAACCAGGTTCCGGACCAGAGACCGAGGCTTGCCGCTCCCGCTCCTTGGACCAGTTGCCGCCGGTTGAGCTTGCCAATTGCCGGTGCCATCATTTGCTCCTTTCCTCGCCCGATGCCAGGCTGCCCCCTACTTGAGGGCGCCGAACGTGAGACCCCTCACGAGAAAACGCTGAATGACCCAAGTGAGCAGGATGATCGGGATCATCATCGCTACCGTTGCGGCGCAAATCGCCCCCACTTGATTGCCCTGCGATGTCATCAGCGACGCCAGCGCAACGGGCATCGTCCGCGACTCACGACCGGTCAGAATGAGAGCGAACAGGAATTCGTTCCAGCTCAACACAAAGGCGAAGATGCCGGCAGCCATCAGGCCGGGTAAGGAAACCGGCACCACCACCTGGCGAAATGCCTGGAACGGTGTCGCCCCGTCCACTCTGGCAGCGTCCTCGATCTCCCGCGGGATACCCTGGAAAAAGCCGATCAAGATCCAGACGACAAAGGGCAGATTGAACGAAAGATAGACGAGCGCCAGCGTCCATCCCCGGTCGTAGAGCGTGATCTCCTTGCCAAACAAGGAGAACTGGTGCCGGACCATGAGGTAGAACGGAATAACCAAGGCGACGGGCGGCAGCATCTGCGTGCCCAAAATCGTCAGGCTGAACGGCGCGCCGCCGGTGCGGAACCGGGCGATTGAATATGCTGCCAGCGAGCCGATCGCCAGGCAGACGAGCGCGGAGGTGACCGCGATCCAAAGAGAATTCCAGAGAAAGACCTGGAAGCGGTCTTCGGAAAAGATGTGGCGATAGTTATCCAGAGTTGGAGAAAACTCTAACGACGCCGGCCGATAGGCGAAATCTCTGGGCGCAATGGACGTGCGCGCCGTCCAGAGCACAGGCACCAGGATCGACAGGCTGGCAATGGTTAAGATCCCGTGCGTCGCCGCTCTCCCCAGCTCCCGTTTCCGGCGCACCCGGGTCGGGAGGGCCGCAGCCGCTGGGGCTATCTGGGTTGCCACTCCGCCTACTCCTCACCGCGCTCACCTGCGCCAGGCAAACACACCGCATTGAGGATTCGGGCGTGAGGGTACCGGGGCCCAGACAACCTGTCAAGACACGAGGTTTCGTTCGAAACGACGGTGTTGACGAGCGGGGAGCGGACGCGTAACGTCCCGCACAGCGACAGCTTGGAAGATGAGCGGTCAGGACTCGTCAGGGGTGCCATCATGCCGGAACAGGAAATGCTAAGGGGGAAAGTCGCGCTGGTCACGGGAGCCGGAGCGGGGATCGGGCGGGCGATTGCGCGAGCGCTCGGGGACGCGGGGGCCAGGGTCGCGGTGACCGACATTCAGGAGCCCCTTGCGCAGGAGACCGCGAGGGAGATTGCCGGGGCGCGCGCGTACCGGCTGGATGTCACGTCAGCGGTCGAGGCGGCGGCGGTGGTGGCTGCCGTGGAGCGCGATCTTGGACCTTTGGACATTCTGATCAACAACGCCGGGGTCTCGACGATGCGCGCGCTCTGGGATCTCACCGAAGAAGACTGGGATTTCAACATGGATGTCAACGCCAAGGGGGTCTTTCTGGTAACCCGCGCGGCCCTGCCGGGAATGATGGCCCGCCGGTCTGGGTGTATTGTCAACACCGCCTCGATGGCGGGAAAGAAGGCGGTGCCCTTCCTGGCGCATTATTGTGCCTCGAAGTGGGCGTGCATCGGGTTTACCAAGACGGCCGCCGTTGAGCTTGGACCCTACGGGATCCGCGTCAATTGCGTGTGCCCGGGATACGTGGCGACCTCGATGCAGGACCGAGAGCTCGTCTGGGAAGCGCAGTTACGTGGCAAGACAGTCGACGAAGTGAAATCCGACTACGTCCGGCTCACGCCCTTAGGCCGCATCGAGACGCCGGAAGACGTAGCCAAGGTCGTTCTCTGGCTCTGCTCGCCGGACGCGGAATTTGTCACGGGCGCGGCCATCGACGTCACCGGCGGCGCGAATCTGACCTAGGCTGTGCTCGGCTGCCCACGCCGGCATCGCCATCTCCGCGATCGTCTGCTGAGGGTCATTCGACACAGCTCGGGTGAGGGCGGCCTGGGCCAAGCGACTAAACTCTGGCTGTGGCCCGCGAGCCGCCCAGAATGAGGCCACGATCACGTGGCGTGCCCGAAAGGCAGAACGCTCCGAACAGAGGTGATGCCGTCTTGACTCAGTCCTGATCGTCGTCCCGGCGCGCCGCCGCTCCAACGTTGCGTGAGGAGCGTGCCGGGGCCTCTGCGTCACTCGCTCTCGTTTCGGGCATCGGTTCCTCGTTGAGCTTGATCCAACCGTGGCGGAGCGCGTAGATCACCGCCTGCGTGCGGTCGTTGACCGCAAGCTTGCGGAGGATCGAGGTGATGTGGTTCTTGACCGTTTGATCGCTAATGTTGAGAATTCGAGCGATTTCCTTATTGCTATTCCCCTGCGCGACGCAGTCGAGGATCTCGACCTCGCGTGGCGTCAGCGGGGAAAAGACGCCGTCAGTCGCGTGCTCCATCTGCGACAGCTCGCGGAATTGATCGAGCACACGCGCAGCGACGAACGGCCGGGACAGCACGTTCTCGTTGATCAGATACTCTCCACGGGCGACGCGCCGGATGAGCTTGACGATCTCCTCGGCCTCGACATCCTTGGTGGCGTAGGCCGCTGCGCCGACGCGGATGGCATGGAACAGTTGCTCATCATCCTCGTGCATCGTCAGGATGATGACCCCGGTCTGGGGATGACGCCGCTTGAGAATGCGGGTCACCTCCAGGCCGCTCATCTGCGGCATGTTGATGTCGATGAGCACGACATCTGGGACGAGCATGTCTGCCATCTGCACAGCCGTCGGGCCGTCGCCGGCCTCTCCGACGACCAGAATATCGGTCTCGTTCTCAAGGCTCCAGCGGACGCCGCGGCGGAACAAGGGGTGATCGTCGACGATCATGACTTGAATGCGATTCACGGCTCACCCTCCAAAGCGTGGAGAATCAGTGACAAGCGCGGCGCCAAGCGGTCCTGTCTGCGCTCGCAAGCGCATGCGCAACCGAATGACCGTGCCGGAACCAGGAGCGCTGTCGACGGTCAGTTCGGCTCCTGCCAGTTTAGCGCGTTCGCGCATTCCTGGCAGCCCCGCACCGGTGCCTGGCCGGGAGACGACGGCTGATGGATCAAACCCGCGCCCTGTATCCGCAATGGTCAACTCCAGCACGCCGCTCTGATGCCGGAGATCAATGGACGCCTCGGCATCGGCGCCCGCATGCTTGTGAATATTCTGCAATGCCTCCTGCACGATGCGAAAGATGGTCAGTTCCTGCTCAGGTGTCAACGGCGGGAGTGGTTCCTCCATGGACAGCGTGATCCGCTTCGCGAAGAACCGGTTGTAATCCTCGACATACCGGCGCAGGGTCGGGGCTAGTCCTTGATCCTGCAGCATTGTCGGACGGAGGTCGAACATGAACCGCCGGATTTCGACCACGCCGTCCTTCAACAGCTCCCGGACACGCTGGAGCTCGTCCGCGACTTGATCTGGCGCCCGGCGAGCGACCTGCTCGGCGATTTGGATTGCATAAATGGCGTTGGTGAGCACCTGTGCCGGGCCATCGTGAATCTCACGCGCCAGGCGCCGCCGCTCATCCTCGCGTGCCGAATTCATGGCTTGTTGAATTCGAATGTCGGTCGTTTCTTGCATAGACCGAAACGCATGCTCCTGGGAGAGCTGGTCCTGGCACACTTGAATGAGCTGGAGCACGCTGGCAAGATTGCTGCGCAGGGCAACTGAGTGGTTCACCTCTTGGGCGAGTTCCTGAGCGCCCGCGCGCATCGCCTCGATGTCGAACAGTGGACCCGTGCCATGTTCACTCAGACCCGTTGGGCGGCGATACACGGCCGTCTCGAGTGCAAACTCCTCTAGGAAGCGCTGCAGCTCAGCCTGCTCCTGCATCGCTTGAGTGGCGATCTCGGTCGCACGCTCCAGCAACTGCGCAAGCCGTCCCTCGGTCGAGGACAGCTCGCGACGCGCCTCATCGAGGATCGCTTGCAGCTTGTCGATGGTTCGCGTAGCTCCCTGAGATTCCACGCTACTGCTGGTTCCGGTCACGACGTCGCTCCACCTTCGTCGGCGCCGCCGGGGGATACGGGCCTCTTCTCAGAATCAGCGTAACGCGGGAGTGCATCAATGCGACCGGGCAAGAGTCACCCGAATGTACTAACTTCACTCCATTCCGGGCAGTATACGGACACTCTGATGTCCGTACAACCGGCTGTCCCATGAACGCTGGTCGCTTGTTTGCGACTGGTTCCGTGCGCCCTCCGCAGTAGGACAAGCCGGTGTCGCGCGCGACAACACGGAGACATAGCAGGCTGATCAGGCGCTCCCGGCGCAGCGGCGCACGAGGCCGTGGCCGATCAGGTACTGGAGTGACTCGATAACCTCGACCTCCGTGAGGATCGTGCGCGCCGCGAGCTGGACCACATTACCCGGGTCCATCGTCGCCACGTAAACTCGCCACTGGGTTGGCGTGACCTGAATCGCGTGACGCGGTATCAGTCCGGTTCGCTCAAACCGGGTTTGCCGTGACGGTATGACGTCGGAGACCCTGGCCCAGGTTTCGCTCCAGCGCGTTCCTTCGAGCACGGCCCGATCGGCCGATACCCGCACTGGCAGCCATTCTCCGCCACTTGGTGGCTGCTGCCGGAAGCGGAACTTGCCGTCGCGCACATCGAAGAGCGAATACAACAGTCGCTCGACTTGGCGCGAGACGAACGCCGTCCACTCTTCAGCCGTCATATAGCCACCCGCCAGGATGGCAGCGCGGAGATCATTGATGCTGGAGTTCACGGCGAGCAAGCCCGTCAGCACGTCCGCGGGTAAAAGGTGAGAGTCCTTCAACTCCTGCGCAAGTGTCCAGCCGTCAGCCGTCAGGCCGGTGATTGTTCCAGCGGTGAAGATCACGCCGTAGACGCCATCGCGACGGACAATTTCCAGCACGCCTGAGCGGGATCCGAGCGAGATGAATTGGAGGATCTCCGCCAGAGAGAACTCTCGCATGTCTCCTTCCATCGTCCATCCTCCAGCCGGCATGCTGCGACGACACCTACGAGACTAAGCAATCCGCGGCCACGCGTGAATGGGAGCAAGGGACGATTTGGCGGTCAACGGGGCGATTGGCATGGTGGAGATCACCGGTACCAGCCACGCAGGTCGTGCCATTTCACTCGCAGCACGTCGCGAATATTCGTAAGCGTGTCGCTGACCGGATTGACCTTGCTCATAGAACCATAGGTCCAGACGACCGGAATTGCTTTTATCCGATAGCCTAATCGGCGCGCGATCACAAGGAGCTCGACATCGAACGCGGTGACGCGAGGGCCGTGAACGGGATCGTCGGGCGAGGCGTAGAGGCGAGCCCTGGCCAGGATGTCGTGTGCCGCCTCGCGCCGGAAGAGCTTGAACCCGCATTGGGTATCCTGGATCGCTGGCAGGACCGTGAGGCGCACGAAAATATTGAAGATGCGGCCCATGATGTGCCGGTACGCCGGCTCGCCAATCCGGCGGGCACCCTCTCCCTCGCGCGAGCCGATGACGACGTCGGCCCCGTTGAGAGCCGCAGCGCGAAAGGTGGCCAGATAGTCGAGCGGCGTTGCCAGATCAGCGTCAGAAAAGGCGATGAGCTCGCCACGCGCCGCGAGCATGCCCGCGCGCACCGCGGCTGCTTTCCCGCCATGCGGTATGGTCAGTACGCGCGTTCCAGGGTGGCTGCTGGCGAAGTCCTTGGCGAGGGCAGCGGTTGCATCGAGGCTCCCGTCGTCGACCAGGAGGAGTTCGCTTTCGTAGGGTTGCTGCTGGAGATAGGACCACGCGGTGTGCAACGTTTGCTGGATTCGGAGCGCTTCGTTGTACGCGGGAATGACGAGGCTGAGCGATGGCGCATCAGATCGGTCGGTCACCGTGTCCTCAAGACATCAACAGTCAGTCGACAGTATGCCGTGGTTAACCCGGCCGTTCCCGGGCACCTGACGAAGGATCGTAGCATAGCTGGCCATCCTTCCGACACCCACGAGCTTGCTCCTGGGGCGCGAAAAAGGTGCTCGGCAGGCACGATGGTACTCGTTGCGTGGCGGTGCCAGGGCGATCACAGCTCAGCGAGTGGGAAGGAGATGGAAGCCACGGTGCCGGTCTCCGTCGCCTGCAGCCGGAAGCTTCCCCGAAGATCGGAACTGACAAGGCGCTGAATGATCCGCATCCCCAATCCCCGGCTCTCGTGCGGATTGAAGTCGGGCGGCAGCCGCAACCCGTCGTTCTCGACCTCAATGGTGACGATACGTCCAGACCTGTGCGCACGGATGGTAATCCTTCCATGCGTCCTCGTGCGCAATCCGTGGCTCACGGCATTCGCAACGAGCTCGTTGATCAGCAAGGCGAGGATGGTCGCTTGCTTGGACGATACTGTGATGTCGGTTGGTGGGATGACAAAATCGACCTGCAGGCCGGGCGGGACCAGCGTGGACTGCGCCTCCTCAGCGACGAGCCGGGCGATCGCATCAATGGTCGCGCCGGCGAGCCGGTCCTCGTCGCTCAGCAGCTCATGAACTCCGGCGATGGCCTGCACCCGGCTGATGGCCTCCCGGAGATGATGAGCAGCCGGTCCATCGTTGAGCTGGCGCACCTGGATGGACAACAACGCCGCCACGGTCTGCAAATTATTGCGGACGCGATGGTGCATCTCTTGCAGCAGCGTGGAGACCGTCTCCAATCCATGCTTGGCGTCTTGGTATAACTGAGCGTTTTCGATGGCAATGGACGCCGAGTCGGTGAACGCTTGCAGGAGACCGAGCTCATCCTCGGTGAGATCGGCTCCAGGTGGCAGTCTGAGGCAGAGCGCTCCCCACGTTTCTCGCGCCGAGCGCAGCGGCAGGCAATAGAGGCGTCCTGCGCCATCGAGATAGGTCACGTCCATAGCCCGTGCGCTGCCGGTCTGAATTACATCCAGAACAAATTGGTCGCGCTGGGCGGCGTCAACTGGCTGACGTGAATAACCGACGCGGTATTCAATGATTGGCACATGGTCGCCGTTGTTGACGCCGGTGCGGCGCGGGAGGCGGAAGATCGCCGCGGCCTCGGCGCGAATGAGCTCGACGGCGGCTTCGGCAATCGAGCGAAGCACGTCGGGTAAATCGAGCGAGGAGGCAACCGTTCTCGATACTCGTTGCAGGGTGGCAAGCTCCGCCACCTTCCGGCGCAGACGAGCATCAGTGCGGCTGTAAAGCCGGGCGTTCTCGATACTGATCGCGAGCTCACCCGCGACAGTCTGGAGGAACGCGAGCTCCTCCTCGTCAAAGTCGCGGCGTGCGACCGTCAAGATATTGAGGACACCGACGAGACGATCCTGCCCTTGCATGTGGATCTGCATTGGCACCGACGCTTGGGACGCATAGACGGCATCACCAAATCCAGGCGTTGAGACCCAGTCATCGTGCGTGCGCGCGTCAGGGGCAACAATCGGACGGCGCTCGACGGCAGCCCGGCCAGTGATACCGTTACCAGGGCGGATGACAAGTGCCCCGATCGAGGACGGATTCAAGCCGGTTGCCGCGCGGAGCGCCAGCGAATCAGTCACGGGGTCATAGAGAAACACCGCGCAAGCATCACTCTGGGTTGTTTCCGCAACCACCCGCACGACCGTGTCGAGCATCTCCGACAGATCGAGATTTGCTGTGGCCGCCCGGTTAATCCGGTACAGCGCCCGCAAGCGCGCTTCCTGCGTTGGCACCCCGTCTAGGGATTCCTGGCGCGACTGCGTGGTTGCGCCTGTGTGGTATCCATGAGCGACAGCCGCCAAGGCGATTCCGGCGGCAATGGTGGTGGCCGGGTCGGAGGCTTGACCGCCAAGGCGATCGAAGAATGCTTGGAGAATCTCGATCGCCGCGGCCATCGCATCTTCCAGCGGGATGTGCGCGGCGGCAACCGCGGCTCCAAATCGCTCACAGGCATCGCGCAGCGGCTGTGAGCCGGCGCTGAGTGATGATGGTGGAGCGTAGGCGAGATCGAGATCCCGCGCCAGAAGCTGAGCTAACGTGTGAATTGCGGGTGGCGCTCTCCGCTCATCAACCGTGGTCACGGCATTCATGGTGTCAATGATACGTCACCCTCGCGGGTACCGCAGCAAGCGAATCGCAGCCAAGCCGCCTATACTCTGGTGGGAGTCATGACCGTCCGTCAGGGGCAACGCTGGCAGGACAGCAAGGGGAAAGAAGCCGGCTTGTCAGGCACTCGAAAGGGACCGTTGCAACGCTCGCCTGGTGCCGCGCTCGCCACTCCGGCCCGTGGAGTCGTGCAGCCAGTTGCTCGGGCTGCGCCAAAGGACACGCGCCGGGCTATCGGCGAGCTGGTGCGGGATAGCCAGCGCGACGACGATGCTGCCCGGCTCGCCCGCGCTGTCGTCTTTGCGCTGCTTGGGCTCTGTGTTGCGCTCGGGGCCGCCATTTCCAACGTTTATCTCCACCGGGGTGTCGAGACGAGCGCAAAACAGCCATACGTCGTTCAGGCATCAGGACGGGAGCTTGCCACGAATGTCGATTTCCTTATGTTTGACCCGTCCAAATACGATGCGGTGGCGGCCGCGCTGAAAGAAGCGGGATTTGCCTACGTGCGACAGCCGTTTTCATGGGCACGCATTGAGCCGCAGCGGGGTCAGTTTGTCTGGGAGCCGTATGACCGCATCGTCGGCGTGCTGGAGGCTCATGGCATCCAGATCCTCGGGGTTTTGGCCGAATCTCCGGCGTGGGCCAGAGCCCCAATGTCTCCGCAGGTTCTTGATGCGCCGCCGGCGCAGGCGGAGGATTTCGCTAGATTTGTTGGCGAATTCACGCGGCATTACCGGGGCCGGGTCTCCTACGTGCAGTTGTGGGACCTGCCAAATTCTGCGGATCATTGGGGGGGACAGCCAGCCAAGCCAGAAGAGTATGCGGCGCTCCTGGCGCTTGGATTTAATGCGGCGAGGCTGGCTAGCCCGGAGACGAAGGTTGTGCTTGCGGAGTTAGACCCGGGCGAAGCGGGAAATGATCTGGCGTTTCTCCGTGCCCTGTACGAGTTGCGGGCCGACGCCTACGTTGACGTTGTCGCAGCGCGGGTGGAGGGCGGTACTGCTTCACCCTACGACCGCACCATCCGGCGCGCGCGGAGGAACTTTTCGCGCGCTGTGCTCTTCCGGGAGCTGATGATCGAGCAGGGCGATACCTCCCGGCCCATCTGGCTGACGCACTTTGGGTGGAATGGTGGGGCTGGCGGCCCTATCTCCGAGAAGGAACGCGCAGATTACACGATTGCGGCGATCAAACGCGCACGATCTGAATGGCCGTGGATGGGGCTGATGTTTGCTTGGGACCTGGTGCCTCGCGCCGGCGAGCCGCCAGGCTATGCGCTCCTCGGACCTGACGGTGCTCCCACGGCCACCTTCCAGGCGTTGGCGTCCTTCGGAACCAGCGACACTGGCACTGCTGCTCCAACCGGATTTGCCCCGACCGAGGCACGTCCGCTGAGGTACGAGGGTGCGTGGGGAAGGCAGCACCTGCAGATTGACGGGGTTGATCGAGTCTTTCGCACCACAAGCGAGATTGGCGCCTCGGTGACGCTACGCTTTCGCGGCACCTCGATCACGGCCTACTTGCGTCAAGGTCCGCAGGCCGGAGTCGTTCGGGCGACACTCGATGGCGGACCATTGCCCGGTTGGACCGCGGAAGGTAATGCGACACCGATTGACCTGTCCTATTATCGCGCGCTGGATGTGCCGATGCTCCTGGCGTCTGGCTTGGAGGACCGCGTCCATGTCCTGACCTTGACGTTGGAGGGGCCGGGCGATCTTACCACCGGAACGGTGCAGTTGACACTTGGTGGTTTCGTCGTCGCCCGCGACGCCCCCTTGATGTGGCCAGTGGTGATTCTGACGACGGCGGCGGCCGTTCTGCTGGTGTTGGCCTTCCGGGAGGTGGCCTACGTCGTCGCTATGCGAGCAGGCTACCTCCAACGGAATCGGGGTATTGAGTTGAGGCCGCCACTCCCACACCTGCCGGACTGGCGCCCGGCTCGTTGGACATGATTGCGCTCGATCACACTACCCCAGGCAGCGGTATCGTCGCGCGGGCTCAACGCCTGCTTGGCGCACCAGCGCCGATGGACGTCCTGGCGCTGGCGGTCCTGGTTGCCGTCGGCCTCGTGCTCACTGCCGGGGTGACGGCTCCCGTTGCCATCGTCCTGATCGTGGTGGCTGCAAGTGCATCAATCGCTGCCCCTGCTGCTGCCTGCGCCGCGGCGCTCGCCGCGATTCCCCTCGTCCTTCGCCCAGTCGCGATTGCGTCAGCGCGATTTAGCTTGCTTGAGCTTGCGATCGTCCTCGGTGCGTTGGGCCTCGGTGTCCATCTGCTGCTGGCGATGCGGCAAGCCGGAGGAATCTCTGTCCTAGGCGGCCTGCTCCGCCCGTTGCCGGCGCTCATCCTGCCAGCGCTGGTGATCCTGGCTGCCACAGCCTCGCTGCTCACCGTCGCGGATCCTCGCCATATGGCGGAGAGTCTCAGAGAATACCGCCTCGTGATTGTTGAGCCGGTGATCCTGCTCGCGTTGGCGCGATGGACATTGCGGCGGGGCGGGGAGCGCCTGCTCCTCACAAGCTTGATCGTGGCTGCGGCCATCGTGGCTGCCGTGGCGGTCGTACAGCTTCTGACTGGCATTGGCAGCATTGAGGCGGATGCCGCGCGCCGCGCCACAGGCCCGTATCTCCATCCGAACCATTTGGCGCTGTATTTGGAGCGCATGACCGTGCTGGCAGGAGCCATGGCGCTCATTGACCAGCGAATTCGGAGATATCTGATCCCGGTCGTTGCTCTTCTGGGCGCAGGTCTTGCGAGCACGGTGTCTCGTGGCGGTTTCCTCGCCGCGGTCGCGGGCGGCGCGACGATCATCTGGCTCATACGGTCCCGAGGAGCGTGGCGCTGGTTGATGGTAGCCACCGTGGCCGCCGTTGCTGGCTTCGCCATGCTTGCCGAAGGGCGGCTCACGGCGACCGGCTCCGACGGATCATCATCGAGTCGGGAGCTCATCTGGTCGGCCAGCCTGAGAATGATTCGAGACCATCCCGTCTTCGGCGTGGGACTTGACCAGTTCTTGTATCAATACCGCCCGCGTTACGTCGATCCGGCCGGCTGGGCAGAGCGGTACACGTCCCATCCGCACAACGTCGTGCTGGATTTCTGGCTTCGACTGGGCTTGGCAGGGCTGATAACGCTCGGCGCTTTCGTCGGCGCCCTTGGGTGGGCGCTCGTGAGGATCAGGAATGCACCTGCTCGCACAGGAGGTGTTGCAGTGGGAGCGGCCGCTGCGCTGACAGGTGGCGTTGTCCATGGCTTGGTAGACAACAGCTTCTTCCTCCCTGATCTGGCGGCCTTGACGTGGCTGTGCGTTGCGCTCATCGAGCATCACCTTGCGAGCGAGCCGGGGACTCGGCGTACCGCGACACCAGGCATCGGGAGTGCCGCTCCCGATGATGGGGCTACGCCATGAGTGCGCACGGCTGGCCGGTTTCGAGCACGGGCTCCTGGGGAGCACCGCGCGGGCTTGGTGCCGCCTGGATCGTGCTCGCGGTCGCGCTTGCTCTGGCAATCGTCGTGATTCCCCCGCTCATCGTGGTGCTGGCGGCGATCGGCATGGCCACCTTCTTCCTGGCGCTCACCGCGCCGGAGTGGGCGGTAGCGGCCATCGTGATGTCGGTCCCGTTGCAGCGCACGGTTGAGGTCGGTGACGGACTCACCGCGACGAAGGTGATCGTGTGGACCGCAATCGCTGGCTGGCTGATCCATCAGTGGTGGCACGGCAACCTGGTAACGGTTGATGGCATCGGCGCAGTGTGGCTGGCGTACGTTCTCGTTCTGATGGCAAGCATTGTGCCCGCGCGCGATGTGAGTGCCTGGGCGGGGGAGGTCTATCGCTGGTCCGTGGCGCTCATGGTCTATATCATGGCGCGCTCTGTGTTCACAGCTGGCCGGTCCGTTGTGCCTGCGCTCGCGGCGATGGGGATTGGCACGCTGGCGGTCAGTCTATTAGGGATGTGGCAGGTACTGACGCATGCCGGACCGCCGTCGTTCACAACCGGTGGCATGACGCGGGCGTTTGGGACGTTCGGTGAGCCCAACCCGTTTGCCGGGTATTTGGAAATGACGTTGCCGATGCTGCTCGCCCTGACGGCTCATTGGGCCACGCTCGGTGCGGAAGCGGATCGCGGCTCGTGGTGGCGCATTGGCTTCGTGACACTGACCTGGCTTGTGGGGAGCATGACGCTCGTCTTGACTCAGTCCCGGGGTGGCTTCGCGGGCATGGCGGTGGGGACGGCGGTGGTTCTCTGGCTGACTGGCCGGCGGGCTCGGCGAGTGGGTACAGTTGGCGCGGTCATCTTGGCAGGCATGCTTCTGCTCTCGCCGGCCGGTGGCCGCCTGATTGCCCGGTTCACGAGCGAGTCGCTGTCGACTGGCACTGAGACACAGGTCACGGTGGAGAATTTTGCCTCGCTGGAACGGTCCGCGCACTGGCGAGCGGCGATTGCGATGGCGAGGAGCGAGCCGCTGCTCGGGGTCGGCGCGGGCAATTTCGATACCCGGTTCCGGGAAATGACTGAGGTGTGGCGGTTCCGCATACCGAGGGGACACGCGCACAACGCCTATCTGCAAGCGCTGGCTCAGGCAGGCGTGGTCGGACTCTTCGCCTACCTCTCGTTGGTTGGAGTGGTGGTGCGTACGGTGTGGCTGCGGTTGCGCCACCCAGAGTCCGGGATCAAACGGGCATTGATCGTCGGCGTGGCCGGAGTAACAGGAGCGGTGGCGGTTCACAACCTGGTGGAATACTTGCACGTACTGAGTCTGGGTCTCCAACTAGCTGTCGTCTGGGCGCTCATGGGATCGCGGCCAACTGAAGCTGCGGACCACGGCAAGCTCAAGTGGATAGCGCGAGGAGCGCACTGATGACGGACAATGGGAGACCGCGGGCAATTGCCGTCCCAACGCCTCGTGGCGCCCGGCGCTCGGCTGATACCGTACAGGAAGTCCCGGCGGCAAGTGAGGATACGCCCGGTCCGCCCGGCGGTGGTGAGGCGGCCAGCGCTCGCCCGCCGGAGCCGCTTGGCCGCCGGGTACTCCGGCCACAGACGCTTATCTCCTTTGGTTTGGCGATCGCGATTCTTCTCTTCTTTTTCAGCCGGCTCGATGTCAATCCAGACGACGTTTTGCACAATGTGCGCGGTACCGATCTGCGGCTCTATGCGCTCGCCTGGCTTCTGTACTATGGATCGTTTGGCCTGCGGGCAACTCGCTGGCGATGGATGATGGCTGACGCTGGCGTGCGGAGTGATCAGGGCTTCACCTTGCCGCCCCGCCGTCGCTTTGCCGAGATCATCATGCTGTCCTGGTTCGTGAATTGCGTGGTGCCGGCGAAGATCGGCGATGCTTACCGGAGCTACTTGGCGAAACGGGAGACCGGATCCACCTTCAGCACGTCGCTGGGCACGATCCTGGCAGAGCGCTTGACCGATCTCAGCGTGCTGTTCGTCACGATGGCGACGGCGGGCGTGATCGCATTCCACGGGCAATTGCCGGCCGAAGCCACGCGCACGCTGGTCATGGGTATCGGCTTGCTTGCGATCGGATTCGCTGGGTTGGCGGGCCTCTGGTTCGCCCGGCACGCGGTCGAGCGTCGGCTGCCGGCTCGTCTGCAAACGCAGTTTGGACATCTGCATGACGCCATCTTCGCGTGCCTGCGCAATCCCTGGCGGCCTGTTGGGGTCAGCATCGTCATCTGGCTGGCTGATGGATTGCGCTTCTATTGTGTGGCAACGGCATTAGGTGCCGAACTCAGTTACCCCACGGCTGCCTTCGTGTCGTTGATGAGCGCGCTGCTCACCACGCTGCCGGTCACGCCGGCGGGTTTGGGAGTCGTCGAGGTGGCGATGGTAAGCATGCTGAGGCTTGTTGATGTGAATGCCTCGCTGGCCGGCTCGGTCGCGCTGATGGATAGGCTGCTTTCATATTGGAGCCTCGTCGCTGTTGGACTTGTGTTGTACCTGCGGCGGTTGCGTAAAGACGTGCAATAGGCAGGGAGCAAGCAAGTGCGTCTGAGGCTCCTTATTGACGATTCCCCTGCGATCAACCAGGGTGCTGGCATTGGCCGTTACGCGCGGGAAGTCGTGCCGGCAGCGATGCGCGCCTTAGGTGACGCTGAGATCGTCTTGTGGTATGCCCCAGAGCGACCTGGGCAGGCGCCATTCCTCGACGCAACGCTGTCCAAGTTCCAAGAATGCGTGTCGCCTCGCATCGTAAGCGTGCCGGTGAGCCGGCGCCGGATGGACCAGTTCTGGTACCGAGCGCGGATTCCGCTTCCGTTGCAAGTGCTTGCCCGTGCTCGCGCCGATGTCGTCTATTCTCCAGATTTCACCGCGCCGCCAAGCGGTCGGACGCCGCGGATCGTTACCGTCCATGACCTCGCGTTCGAAGTCTGCCCGGAGCGTGCGCCGGCCGGGCTCCGCCGGTATCTCCAGGCGGTGGTCCCCCGCCAGGTCGCGTCAGCCGCTCGCGTCATCGCCGTATCGGAGACGACGCGGACAGACCTGATCGAGCGTTACGGCATTGAGCCAGCAAAAGTTGCCGTGGCGCCGAATGGCGTTGAAGAGCGGTTCTTCTCGGCCCAGCCATTAACGGAGGATGAGCGAAACAGCTTGGGTGTTCCTGACGGGTATATCCTGACGGTGGGCACGCTTGAGCCGCGCAAGAATCATGTCACCCTGTTTCGCGCCATGGAAATCCTGGGCGCCGGTTTCGACTATCCTCTTGTCGTGGCGGGCCGGCCAGGGTGGGATACGGCACCGATCCTCAACGCAGCAGCGCCGCTCGTTCGATCCGGGCACGTGCGCTTACTCGACTACGTGCCGGAGCGCCTCTTGCCTGGTCTCTACGCGGGCGCTCGGTGTCTGGTTTATCCGTCTTGGTACGAAGGGTTTGGCTTACCTGTTCTTGAGGCTCTGGCTGCTGGTATCCCGGTTGTCGCTAGCATGGCGCCGGCGCTCAAGGAGGTAGCCGGTGCGTGTGCGCGCTACATCGATCCTGCCAGCGCCGAGGATATCGCTCGGGCGATTACCGAGGCGGCCGTTGATGCTGAGCGCACACCCGACCGGATTGAAGCGCGGCGGCGGCAGGCGCGGCACTTTACGTGGGAGGCAGCGGGGCAAGTGGTCGCGAATGTGATTCGGGAGGTTGCAGGCCGGTGAACGGAGAGCCGCCACGCCCTGAGACTGGCAAGCCGGCCAAGCGCTGGATATCCGATCGTGCAAGCATTATCCTGATTGGTGTTGTCGCGATCGGCGGCATCATCCTCATGTGCGTGATTGTCGGCGTGCTGCTATACGTCAGCCAGAGCCACTCGTGACTCCAGGCTTCCACTCCTCCCTCATTACCAGCCTAACCAATGGTCCGTCGAACACAAGTGAGGTTTTGTGATGGCGATTGTGGAAACCGAAATGTCGGTTAGTACGTTTCGCGATATCACCCGCCGCATCGAGGAAGAGGTGGCGAAAACGATGGTCGGTCAGGCTCCCATCGTGCGTGACGTGCTCATCTGTATCCTCGCGGGCGGACACGCGCTTCTCGAAGGCGTTCCAGGGCTCGGGAAGACGATGCTGGTGCGCACCCTGGCGGAGACGCTTGACCTGCGGTTCAGCCGGATTCAGTTTACCCCGGATTTAATGCCGGCTGACATTACCGGAACAAACATCTTGATCGAGGATGAGCAAGGGAAGCGCCGGTTCGAGTTTCAACCAGGTCCCATCTTCGCCAATTTGATCCTGGCTGATGAAATTAACCGCGCGACTCCGAAAACGCAAGCGGCGTTGCTCGAAGCGATGCAAGACAAGACATGCAGCGTCGCCAATGTCATTCATCCCATGTTGCAACCGTTTTTCGTGCTTGCTACGCAGAACCCGCTAGAGATGGAAGGAACCTATCCATTGCCGGAGGCGCAACTGGACCGCTTCTTCTTCAAGCTCATTATTCCCTATCCCTCCGGCGAAGATCTCGCGGAAATTCTCCGAAGGACGACATCCGATGTGAACTACTCGCCGCAAAAAGCGGCTGATGGTCAGACGATTCTGGCCATGGGGCGCCTGGCCAGGCAGGTTCCCGTAGCCAGTCATGTCAGCGACTATGTTGTGCGCTTGGTGCTGGCGACGCATCCTGACAACGCTCGGGCCACGCCGATGGTCAAGCGATACGTTCGCTACGGCGTCAGTCCACGTGGCGCGCAGGCGATTATCCTGGGTGCAAAAATCCGCGCGCTGATGGAAGGCCGCCTCAATGTCGCGTTCGACGACGTGCGGTCGGTTGCATTGCAGGCGCTCCGGCACCGCATCATCCTCAATTTCGAGGCAGAGGCGGGTGGCACCACGGCCGATGATGTCTTGAAGGCTCTGCTTGAAGAGGTACCGGAGTCCGCGGCCTAGCGCGTGGCGATCGAAGCGCTTGCGAAGCTTCATAAAGATTTAACGATTTTAGCCTCCCATTTGCTCGTCCGCCGTTGCACCATTGGCTCAAGACAGCCAGGACGATTCCTGAACGCCATGGCTCATTCGCTGGTCAGGCTCCCCGGGAGTGGACAGGTAGGCCATGCTGCCGTTGGAGTAGGTGATGGACGGGGCTTTCGAGCAACCGCCGGTGCCGGGAGTGCTGACTGATCGCGTGATCGCCGATGCGAAACGGGCGCTTGGCGACCTCGCGGATGAGCGGGTGATCGAGCAGCTCACACGGGATGTGCTGGCCGAGTTGTATGATGCTCCTATCAAAGTCACAACCTTTATCCCAGTGCTTGCGATTCGTCGCGTGCGTGATTTAATTGCTCTGCAATCCTCTGAGTAGGGTGGATCGCCGAAACACCTGTGACAGTGGAGAAGAGACGACCTCGCAGCGTGTGGACCGTGACAGCCTATCATGCCGAAGCGCAAGGCGCCGGAGTCAGGCCCATCCTATCGTCCGCCTAACGTATCCGCTCCCGCGAGCGAGAGCGCGCCGGCTCCCGCTGTCAACCAAGACGGGTTTGCGTCGCGCTTACCTCCCCTCCAGCCAGAGCTGTATCTGAACCGGGAGCTGAGCTGGCTTGCCTTCAACAGGCGTGTGCTCGACGAGGCAGGCGAAGCGAGTCTGCCTCTTCTGGAGCGCGCGAAATTCATCGCTATTGTGACGTCCAACCTTGAAGAATTCTTCATGATCCGCGTCGCTGGCGTGAAGCGCAAGGTCAGCGCTGGCATTGCCGAGCCAGGCCCAGATGGCCGGACACCGCTCGAGCAGTGGGCTGCGATCCGCGCCGAAGCGCAGCGGCTCCTTGATGATCAAGCCCAGCTCTTGGGTCGGGAGATACTGCCAGCGCTGACGAGAAGCGGCATTGAGATCGTGGCAGTGGCGGATTTGACGCGGGAAGAGCGGGTGGCACTTCGGGCGGTTTTCGAGCGCGACGTTTTCCCGGTGCTGACGCCCCAAGCCATTGATCGAGCCCGTCGTTTTCCGCATGTGTCGAATCAGAGCCTGAACCTCATCGTCGTGCTGCGGTCGCCGACTGCTGGGTTCCGGTTTGCGCGCGTCAAGATTCCAGCCCTGCTGCCCCGGCTAATCCGGGTGCCAGGGCCCGGTGACTCGCAAGCTGGTCGTATGCGCTTCGTTTGGTTGGAATCACTGATCGGCGCGCACCTCGAGCAGTTGTTTCCCGGCAATGAAGTGGTGAGCTCATATCCCTTCTACGTGGTTCGAGATTCGGATATTGAGGTAGACGATGAGGAAGATGACGATGATCACGATCTCCTCGCGACGATGCGGGAACTGCTGAGCGAGCGAACCTTCGGCACGGTGGTCATGCTCGGTGTCGACGCGACGATGCCGCACGATGTGCGGGCCTGGCTGGTTGATCAACTCCATGCCACCGAGCGCGATCTCTATGTGGTGAATGGCCCGCTTGCCCGGGCCGGGCTCATGGAGCTGGCCCGCTTGGACCGGCCGGATCTCAAATTGCCGCCATTTGCGCCGGCTGTACTGGCTCGGGCAATGGGGACGGACCCAGCCGCTGGAGCTCCGAACGCCTGGGGCGGAGCCGACATCTTCGCCGTGCTCCGCGAGCGTGACGTGCTCGTTCATCATCCGTACCAGACATTCGGTGCAGTCGCGGATTTTCTCAGGGCGGCTGCGGCTGATCCCGATGTTGTGGCGATCAAGCAAACGCTCTATCGCATCGGTAAGGACTCGCCGCTTATCCCTGCGCTCATCGAAGCCCGGGACGATGACACCCAGGTTGCCGTGCTCGTTGAGTTGAAGGCCAGGTTTGACGAGGAGAATAACATTAGTTGGGCGCAACAGCTTGAGCAACACGGCGTGCATGTTGCCTATGGGGTTGCCGGGCTGAAAACGCACTGCAAGGCCACACTCGTGGTTCGCAGGGAGCCGGATGGTCTTCGCAGATACGTGCATCTAGCCACCGGCAACTACAACGCGACCACGGCCAAAACCTATGAGGATCTTGGACTCCTTACCGCCCGGCAGGACATTGGCAGTGACGTCTCCGAGTTGTTCAATGTCCTGACTGGGTACTCACAGCAGGACACCTACCGCAAGCTGTGGGTCGCTCCAGCGCGGCTTCGCCAGCACATGCTCGAAGCGATCTTTCGGGAAATTCAGGTGCATCAACAAACGGGGACCGGCCGGCTCATCTTCAAAGTCAATGCGCTGGTAGATAAGGAGGTGATCCGGGCGCTCTATGCCGCGTCGCAAGCCGGCGTGAGCATTGATCTGATCGTGCGGGGGGTGTGCTGCCTGCGCCCAGGCGTGCCAGGATGGAGTGAAACCATCCGCGTGCGGAGCATCGTTGGCCGGTTTTTGGAGCACAGCCGGATCTTCTACTTCCACAATGGCGGCGCGGACGAGGTCTATCTTGGCAGCGCCGATCTGATGGAGCGCAATTTCGATCGCCGCGTTGAGGTTGTCTTTCCCGTTGATGACCCATCCTTGAAAGCCCACATCCGCGACGTCCTGTTGCCAGCGTATTTGCGCGACACGGTCAACGCTCGCGAGCTCCATTCCGATGGAATCTATCGCCCAGTAAAGCCAGCGGCGGGGGACGAGCCGTTCGACGTTCAAGCCGCCTTGCTTAAGCTCTACACGTCTGGAATCCTTACGTTTGGGATTGGTAGCGACGTTTCGTCTCCTGATTGAGCGGTCCCGAGATCTCCACCCGAGCATGATGCACGAGCGATGCTCTGACGTGGGGTACCTTTCTCACGTTGTCTACACTACCCGGCGACGTGCCGTGGCGGGGACCAGGGCTTTTGCGGTGTAACGGAGCGAGACACGAGTTGTTCCATCCTCCACATGCGTGGCCCGACACCGGTGCCCGTGACGCTGAACCTGCGCGCTGGCGGCATGGACGCTGGTGACGGTGATCATGACGATATTGTGACCGGAGCCGTGCGGCTGGCCAGGTTATCTGGGAGGATCCTTGTTGCGATGACAACCTCAGAGATGCGTGATACGGTCTGGAAAGATCCATCGCTCGTTGCGCACTTTCTCTCCGGTGTCCGGGGCGGATTGCCGTACGCCGCGGATCAACTGGCGATTATGATCAGAGTTGTGGCGGCGACTGGGTGCCCGGTGCGGCGATTCCTCGACGTGGGGAGCGGTGCAGGAGCTGTCGCCGAGGTCGTTCTTAGCGCCTATCCTGACGCGGATGCGACACTGGTGGATTTCTCGCTGCCGATGATCGAAGCCGCAAAGGAGCGATTGGGGACGGGTGAGCGGCGCCACTATATCCTCGCTGACTTTGGTGAACCAAGGTGGGTCGAGGAGGTGTCGAGCCTCGCTCCATTCGACCTGGTCGTGTCCGGTTTCGCAATTCATCACCAGCCCGACCGGCGCAAGCGCGAAATCTACGAGGAAATCTTTGAGCTCTTGGCGCCCGGTGGTTGGTTTCTCAATAACGAGCATGTCGCGTCGTCAACGCGCTGGCTCCAATCCGTGTCAGATGAATTGCTCGTCGATTCAATCTATGCCTACCATCAGCGGATGGGAACGGGCAAGACCCGAGAGCAAGTGGCGAACGAATTCGTCTACCGCCCAGACAAGGCCGCGAACATCCTCGCGCCGGTTGAGGAGCAATGCGCCTGGCTCCGGGAGATCGGGTACCAGGACGTGGATTGCTATTTCAAGGTGTTTGAGCTAGCCGTGTTCGGCGGCCGCAAGCCAATATCACGCTAACATGCCCGCCGGGTACCGTCCGCCGCTTCTCCGCTGGAGTTGTCATAACGATTGATCTCGCCTGAATGATGCCTCTCGGACATCCTGGCGCGGAGCCGCGCGGGACTAACGTTCCGCAGCCTCACGTAGCCTGAGAGGTGGCCCATTATCCACGCCCGGTCGAGGCCGGCAGCTCGATGGCAGGAGCCGCCGTCTCCAACTCCCTTCGTGAGACTTGGTAAGACTCACCGCGGGGTTGGGTTCCCCGCTCGATGTTGATATGCGGTAATGAATCCAGGCTAAAACGCTGTCCACGGCCGTGGCACGAGTGCCTCGCAACGCGATAACGTGAATGCCCTCGCTGCGCACTCCATCCATCGCGTGCTTGGCGAACGGGATGGCAACCCGGGCACCTGTCCGAAGCCAGCACGTCATCGCTGCAAGTCGCTCGGCGCTGGCTCCGTGCCAGTCCGCGCGGCAGTCTCTTGTCCTGGATCGGACAGGGCTCGCCGACGCCGAGCGGCCTCGCCGCGCCGGATCGAGTCTTAGCGCCTCGGGTGTCATCCCCGCCGCAAACTCGGATTACTCCCCGCTGGCGCTGGCAGACTGTAGGCGCCATCGCCGTGTGCCATACTACGGCAAGACGTCTTCCTCTTCCTCAAGCATTTCGCCTTCTTCGATCTCACCTTCGACGGCTGAGATGGCAATGTCATCGATCACTTGTTGAATTGCATCACGCAGATCAATCAGATCGTAGATGTTGAGGTTGGCGAGAACTGCGTTGGTCTCTGGCTCGCCTTCGTCCATGCTGTTGGGCACAACGCGGAATTGCACTTCGTAGATGCCCTCACCGTTTTGCTCGGCGCTAGCCGGAAGCTCGTCCATATAGATGTTGTACGTTTCCACCGACTCCCTCCTTCTTTCCTTCCTTCGACCTGCACTGATTGGACTCAAGACACCTCGACCGAGCCGGTCGCCAGGGAAACCCGCCCGAGACGGTCTGCCTTTCGCATCCGGCCATTCCCCAGCGGGAGGCCAGTGTGATGGCGCGTGCAGCGTACCGTGACTCGGGTGTTGTGGCAACTGTTGCGGGGTGCCGGCTTGGACGCCATGCGTGGGCCGGCATGGTCCATTACCGGCGGCGATTGGTGAGCCTTCTCTCGTTCCTCTAATCTTGCCCTGTGCAGCGTGCTCCATTCGGACGGTCACTCGGACTCCGGGCAGACTCAGAGGAGCGAGCGGGATGGCGGACAATCGGCAGTGCCACGGGGTTGATCGGCTGATCGCCGGGCGCCGGTTCAGCCGGCGTGCCGCACTTGGTCTCGTGCCCGCTGCAGCGTCGCTGCTTGGGGCATGTGGAGGCTCACAACAAGCCGGCCCAACTGCCACTCCAACGTTGCCGCCGGCGACGCCGCTCGGCGAGGTGCCGGGATTTGACGATCCGCGCCGCTGGGTGGGACGTACCTTGAGAGTTGCGGCCTGGGGCGGGGAGGTCCAGCAGGCGCTGCGAGCGGTTGTGTGGCAGCCGTTTGCCAGGGCAACGGGATGCACGATTCAGGAGTTTGTCACCGACTACGCTCAGCTTCTGGCCTCGGTAAAAGCTGGGCAACCTTATGCCGACGTGCTGGTGGTGGATGGGATCTGGGCGGAGACGGGCCTCGATCTTGGCGCAGTTGAGCCCGTTGCGGCAGAGGAGATCAACGCCACCGCATTTCATCCGTTTGTGCCAACCGCTTCCTCCATTCCTGCGTACACCTATGCCGTGGTCAGTGCGTTCCGGCGGGATGCAGTGCTGCGGATCGGCGAGCCGCAAACGTGGGAGGAGTGGTGGGACATTGTCCGCTGGACCGGGAGGCGGGCGCTACCCAAGCAAGCTTTTGCGACGTTCGAGATCGCGTTACTCGCGGATGGCGTGCCTCCGGATCGCCTCTATCCACTGGATGGTCCGCGAGCCGTGGAAAGTCTGAAGCGGATTAGCGGTAAGATTGTGGACCTGTGGTGGGATAGCGGGCAGCAGCCGGTGCTTTGGCTATCCCGCCGGCGCGCTGATTTTGCCGCTGCTTGGCATTACCGGGTGGTCGCTGGCCAGCGCGATGGCCGCCCGATCGCGTTCATCTGGAATCAGGGGCTCTTGATCCCGGATGCTTGGGTGATCGCCCGGGGAAGCCCGCAGCGGGACGTCGCATTGGACATGGTGAGGTTTGCCACGAATCCGATGGTCCAAGCTGCGCTTGCCTCGACTGTGCCATTGGGGCCGGTCGTGCCGGGAGCGTTTGACTTCATTGCTGGCACGCTACGGCCGGTGCTGCCGACAACTCCCGATCATCTCCATCAACTGATATTGGTAGACACCGCCTGGTGGGCGCGCTACCGCAGTGAAGCCAATGAGCAATTCAATTGCTGGCTCCTCGGTGGTCCCTGTTTGTATCCGACTCCAACGACGACGGGGACTATGACGCCGTGACAAGCCGATCAGCGATGCGCCAGCGCGTGACCCGCCGTGCGCTGTTGGCTTCCCTGCCGGCCAGTGTGCTCGTAGCGACAGCCGCATGCCGAGGCGACGACTCGCAAACGCGCCAGCCCACGCCGGCGCCGACGCCATCGCCCACGCCAGAGTTGACGCCAACGCCAACCCAGGATGTCATCGCCTCGCCAGTTCCGGGGTATAGCGATCCAACTCGATGGTCGGGAAGGGCACTGACGATTGCAGTGTGGGGAGGACCGTATGAAGAGGCGCAGCGCGCAGCGTTTTTCGAGCCGTTTTCGCTTGCTACCGGCGTCACCATCCAGACCCAGACAGCGGAGATCGGGGTATTGCGCGACCAGGTCGAGGCCGAAGAGGTGACGTGGGATGTCTTGACGCTCCCGATGGAAGATGTCCTGGTGCTCGCACGAAACAACTACCTGGAGCCGATTGATTACAAAATCGTGGACCGCTCGGCCTTGTTTGACGATATCACGCTGCAATACGGCGTCGGCGTCGCCTATTCCTCGACTGTTATGATCTATCCCACAGGAACGACGAAAGCACCGCAAAGTTGGACTGATTTTTGGGATGTCACGCCACCTGCGCCCGGCGCCACGGTTGATCCGGCACAGGCGCGGGCATTGCGCAGGAGTCCGGTCGGCACATTGGAGTTTGCGCTCCTGGCCGATGGCGTGCCAATGGACCAACTGTACCCTCTGGATGTCGAGCGGGCGTTCGCGAGCCTAGACCGCATTCGGAGCAACGTTCTCGTTTGGTGGGAGGAAAGCAAGGAGCCGATAGAGCTTGTGGCGTCTGGTCTGGCGGGGATGGCGAGTGCATGGAATGTGAGGATTCAGCAGTTTGATATTCACGGCCTGGTGCGGGTGCAATGGTTCGGCGGCATGCTGACCGCTGATGCCTGGGTCGTTCCCAAGGGGGCGCCGAACGCGGATATCGCGATGGACTTCATCAATTTTGCGACACGCGCCGTTCCCTCAGCCAATTTCTCGCGGCTACTCCCGTACGGTCCGGTCAATCGCGAGGCGTTCGCGTTGCTGCGCGAGGACCGCAAAGCGATGCTGCCCAGCGCGCCGCAGAACAAGGCTGTGCAATTCACACAGAATTGGAACTACTGGGTAGAGAACCGCGAGGCGCTTAGCCGCCAGTTTGAAGACTGGCTGTTGACGCCAGTTGTGCCTGCTACACCTGAGAGCGCCCCAGCAGATAGTGGTTGATCTCCCCTGGCGAGCACGCTGGCTGTGTGCTGCAGCGAGGGACGGCAATCCGTCGCGTTGCGGCAGAACCCTACGCTATGCCTATCTCCCACGCGGCGGCGGTGAGCGCTGGCGGAGAGAGCCCCCGCTGCGTACTCTATCCCATCCATTCCGCGCTTCGCGAACGCGCTTCGCGAATGGGATGACTCGGACCGGAGCCTCAAGCTCATGCGGCGCTAACGGAGATGCCGCGGCAGCGTTGGTGCGGCGAGCGATGCCAGCGTGCGCAGCAGCGGATGGACCGGCATGCTTCGCTGCTCTGCTTCCTCCTTGCGATACAGCGCAGACCGGACGATCAGGCCGCCGAAAAACCGTGCGGGCTCAGGTGGATAGAGAAGCAGCCAGCCTCGATTGAGCGGGGTACTCGACCACTCATCGGTCCGCTCAAGCGCGCTCGATGCCAGAATCCGGCCACCGATCAGCGATGGGGCGACGCCCGTGCCAGAGTAGCCAATGCCGTAGAGAATTGCCGGATTGGAACGGAGGTGACCAAAGACCAGCGTTCCCGTCCGGCTGCGATCGATTGGTCCGGCCCAGAAGTGAGTAATCGGAACATCGCCCAGGTGTGGATAGAGGAAGCGCAAGCCGCGCGTCACCGTCTCTGCTCGCCTGGCATCGCCGTCGAAGGTCGGCGTGATGCGCCCGAGGTAGGCTAGCGCGCCAGTGCCGCGCCCGATCGCGATCCGGCCATCGCGGGTCGCTTGCAGGTAGTGAACCATGAGGCGCGCATCGGCAATGCCTTCGCCACCGGTCCATCCGGCTTGCTGAAGACGGTCCGGGATCGGCGCTGTGGCGACCATGTCACTCGAAACGACAATGATCGCCCGCCGTAGCTCATGAAGCGCGGCAGACCAGGCGTTGGTCGCCAGCACAACTTTAGTTGCAACGACGGCTGCCCGTGGCGTGCGGACGACGGGAGGATTCCCTTCGTCAACCGCAATCGCCGGTGTCTTTTCAAAGACGCGCACGCCACGCTCAAGGGCCACGCGCCGCATGCCGCGAGCCAGGAGCGCTGGTTGGAGTGTGCCACCAGTCGGATCGAACAAGCCGCCGGCGTAGACGGGAGAGCCCCCTCGCGCCTTGGCCTCATCCAGTGTTAGGCGCTGGTAAACATTGATGCCGTAGCGCTGGCACGCGGCGATGCTGGCCTCGAGACTAGCAAGCTGGATAGGTGACGTGGCTAGCCGCAGGAAGCCCTTTTGGCGAAAATGCGCATCAATGCCGTGTTGTTGACAAAACGTTCCGATCTCTGCGATGGCATCAGCAGCGGCGTGAGCCAGGCGGAGCCCTTCCTCTTGCCCGCAGATCTTGACGAGCGTCTCCACCTTGGGCCACCAGCCGAGTGCCAGACCTCCGTTCCGGCCACTTGCGCCAGCGCCGCAGAGATCCGCCTCAAGCACCATCACGTCAACCGACGGATCGAGCTCCTTAATGCGAAGCGCTGTCCACAAACCCGTGTAGCCCCCACCGATGATGCAGATATCCGTGCGATGGGCTCCTGCCAGTGGCTCGACATGTTCGGCGCCTGGTTCTTCGCTCAGCGCCTCCTGCAGCCAGAGCGACCGGACTTTCGGAATATGCACAGGTTGCAGGCGGCTCATCGGTCGTTCCTCGAACGTCTGCCGGTGTGCGAGACGGCACTGATCCTCATGGTCATGTACTTCCGCGCATCATGCACCGGGAGCCGGGCTGGATTGCGGGCTTGCCTCGGGCGAAGCGGGCGCCACATTGGGCGTCTCCTCCTCCGGTGGCGGTGGCACGTACCGGAAGACGGCATGACGCCCCTTGTCCGTGATCAACATGGCGCCATCTGGGGCAGCAGTGATGCCGACCGGTTCCTGGAGGCGCTCATTGTTGATCTCGGTCAACGATTCTCGGTACTGGCCATTCCGGTCAAACACTTCAACGCTGCCCGTCGCCGACGACGTGGCGTAGAGATTCCCAGCGGCATCGAATGCCAGGTATGGCTCATAGAAGGCATGGCCAACCCAGGCTTCAACGGGCCAAGCATCGAGCGGCGTGCCATCGGTGGCAAAGACCGCGATGCGTGCATTGCCGCTGTCAGCAACGTACACCCTGCCATCCGGTCCGATCGCAATGCCGACTGGCTCAATGAGCTTGCCAATTTCTGTGCCGTAGCCACCAAAGGCGCGACGGAACGTGCCATCAAATGCGAAGACTTGGACGCGCTCGTTACCGGTGTCAACGACATAGATTTCGTCGCTGGTGACGGCGACGTCGCGTGGGCCAAAGAACAAGCCGGGCGATACCGAGGGGTCAGGAGCGTCCTGCGTGTCCTGGAATGACCCAAACTCCCGGATCAGCCGTCCGGTGCTATCCAGAATGACGACGCGGTGGTTCCAGGTGTCGCACACATAAATCAGGCCATCCTGGCCGACGGTGATGCCGGTTGGTCCGAGGCCGGACGACGTGCGCTCGAACGTGACATCGCTCGCCTCGCCTCCCCATGCCCCGATGAAATCGCCGAGCGCATCAAATCGCTCGACACGGGCGTTGCCCATGTCCACAACGTAGACCGTGGACCCGTCAGGCGAAACGGCAATATCTCTCGGGCCGTTAAACTGGCCACGCCCGCTGCCTGGTCCAGCCCTGTCAAAGAGCCCAAAGGGGCCGGTGTTCGGGAAGAGCCGGTTGGCGAGCTCGGCATTGAAGCCGACGGCAATCGTCTCTGGTGGAGCCACAACCTGCGGCCGATGCTCTATCAGGTAGCGGAGACCAGAATCCCAATACGTGACAACGAAGATGGATTTGACCACGTCGCCGATGTCTGGCGCCGTGTACGCCACCGGCACACGGTTCGTCACGGGATACTGGCTTGGGGTGTAGCCAGCCTCGGCCATACCGGCATCGTCGGGCGCGATGATGATCTGCGCGTTCCGCTGGGGAGCTTGCCCAGGCGCCACTACCTCCGCGTCAGGAAAGTCGCGGAAGTACCAACGGATGGGCCATTGCGCGCGCCGGTCAATCGCGATGGTGAGGCCATGGCCGCCGGTAGGATCGCGGGTTGAGCCTTGCGTCACTGTGACATCGCGAGAGAGCTTCTGCACGCGCTCAACGAGCCGCGGCACCGCGGGCGTTGTCGTGCGTTGCGCTAATGGCTCAAACCCTTCCACCGCGTTGTAAAAACTCAGCATTACTGATGAGCGGACGGCATAAGCGCCCAAAAACAGTGTTATAACGGCCAGGGCAATCGTGGCGGCTCGACGGCTGGTACCCTGGAGGGCTTCGTGCTTTACCAGGGTATAGGTGACCACGGCGAACGGAGCAACGGCGATGAGCAAGACCGTCAGAGCCTGGAACATGACCCGGCCTTGGTCCGGGGCATCGCCAGTGCGGTCAATCAGCACGGCAAAGCCAATCAGTGCCAATGCCAGCCCGAAATAAGCGCCGAGGAGCGCCCAGGTGCGTCCGCGCGCGGGTCCGAGCCAGTCGATGGAGGCGATGGTCTCGCCAAGTGCAGCTCCACCGAGCAGAACCAAAGGGAGAACGATCAGGACGGTATGCTCAGGAGCGCGCCCCGAACTGAAGCTAAAGATCAACAGGGCCGCGACAAACCAGGTGGCGAAAAACGGCCAGCTCACAGCACCGCTGCCGATTGCTACCCCTCGATTCGCCCCGATGATGGCAAAGAGGATTGCCAGCGGCTCATAGAGCAGCAGCGTCAGCAGAAAGAATTGGGTAGGGGTAGTGGAGGTAGCAGTTGACAGCAGCCGGCCCCAATCAGCAAAGGTCCCGCCAATGCCGCTCAGCGCGCTGAGATCTGTGAAGAGACGGCTAAAGAGCACGAGTACAGTGACAAGCAATCCTCCGACGAACGCGAGCGTCACGCGCGGCTGTTCCCGGTAGGCGGCGAGCACGCGGCGCATGATGCTATCTGGGTTAGCATTGGTTGCAAGCTCGACGATCCCTGCAATCGCGAGGCACAGATAGACGGTCAGCGCGGCTGGTGAGGATGCGAACCCGGCGGCAAAAGCGGCTCCGGCCACTGCGGCCCACCAATACCGCCCGCTCAGCGAATCCGAAGCGGTCCCCATGCGCACGAGGGCATACAATGCCAGAAGGCTGAAGAATGCGACAGCAACCTGCGGATCGGCGATACGCGAGGCGTACAGCAGTGTCGGGGAGATCGCTGCCAGGGCGGCAATGCCAGCCGCGGCAGGGCCGCTCAGCAACTGCCCAAGCCTGAGCCCCAACAGGACAATGCCAATACCAAGGAATGCGGAGACGAACCGCGCGGTGGCATCGGTTGCCCCGAACAGAAAGAAGCTCACGCTTTGCAGCAACGTGAAAGCAGGTGCGGTTTCTGGCAATGACTGGGCCGGACCCGACGTCGAGCCACGATAAAACGAGTACGCCTGATATGCGCGGCGGGCCTCAGCTTGCGACAGGGGGAACGCATCCAGTTGCGCCAGGCGCAAGCCGATTGCCGTGACGACGATGAAAGCGATGATCACCGTAAGCCACCGGATGCGCGAGAGATCGATCGCGCGATCGAGCATCGCGTCATGGGTTTGCAACGTCGTTTGCGCCATCGTCTTATGCAGCCCCTCTGCAAGCGCCTCGCGCTCGTCTGTGCATCATGCGCGGGTGTGACGACATGAGAGATACGTGCCTGGTCACCAGCCAGTCAATACCGAATCCCGTTGAAGTAGGGAAGCAAGTCATTGCGAATATAGACCGTGAAGTTCGTTTGACCGATCTTCCAATCCAGATCGCGGTACATCAGAAGCCGGTAGAGCCGGAGCTGCCCCTCTGGGGTGAGCTGGTGGCCGAGCGTTTCGCCAATCGAGCGAAGAATGGCTATCGGCCCGTGAGGCTGATCAGCGAATTCCCAAGCCGACCGGCCGGGCCGTAGCTCCGGAGCGATAGCGAAATCACGATAGGTTTCCTCCGGGAACCACCACCGCAGGACATACTCCTGGGCAGTATAGCCCTGAAGCGCGCTTGCGACGCCGAAACTTTCCCCGCCAACCAGGACGATCGGCGCATCTTCGGGCACGCTTGAGAGCGACGAGCCGAAGTAGCGCTTCTTGGGGTAATCGCGGAGATACCACCACATCGGCCATTGAACGGTGCTGTCGAACCAGATCACCAGGTCCTTGCCGCCGGTTGTTTCTTCGGAAAGCCGTTGAATCTCATCCATTAGCCGGGTTACGTCCGGCGACGTCTGCGTATAGATCAGCATATCGCGCGGGATATCAGGCTCGCGATAGCTCAAATGCCAGCCGGTGTGCACCTGGAGCAGCGAGAGCGCCACGGTAATCGCAGTCATTGTCATGAGCCCCGTCCGGACCGGGCCACGCCAGAGATACGCAATGATGATGGTCGCGAGGATGACAGCCGGAGGAATGGCGAGCAGCCACCAGTTATGCGCGTCGGCCGCAGAGACTGTTCGCCGCCACCCGCCACGGTTGCCTGCGCTGTCGGGAACAAACTGCCCGTAGGTCATGCGGCTTGCAAGGGCGATCCAGGATGCACCGGCCAGCAACATTACCCCGAGCACGATTCCGTCTGCCCAGCGAAGCGCGTAGTGGATAGTCGCAGTCGTGCGTTGCCGGAGCGTGGTAGCGATGCGCTCAGCAACGCCGCCAAGGACAGCCGCGGCCAGCAGCGTGGCGGGGAGGGCAATGTGCACAACGAGCCACGGCATCTTTTCGCCAGCGTAGGATAAGCCAAGAAAGATCAACACGAACCAGGTTGTGAGAAACAGCCGGAAGAAGAACCGTGGCCCTGCAGAGCCTCGACGGAGCGCGGCGCTCAACGCTCGCCAGACGGTCAGGCCAGCGAGTGCCGTCCCAAACGTGACAGCGAGAAACTCGTACTGTGGCATGAGCAGGAGAAAGTAGAACCAGGGCTGCTCGCCGCGCCGGTAATCGTGCTGGCCGAGCCAATACAGGAGCGTTCCATCGGTAGCAACCGTGGAGGAGATCAACCCGTTCAGGTTTGTGAACAGGCTCGTGAAGAGTGCAACAAAGATGGCGACGGCGATGCCAGCAGCCAGAGCGAGTCCGGTGCGGTCCTGCGAGGCATGGCGAATGCCGGCTTCGACCGATTGCTCAGGCGCATCACCGAGCAGGGGGTCAACCCAACCGGAGGACTCCGCCCGCTCCGCTTTGATGCGGGAGAGCGTCCAGAGCGTAGCGGCAATGAAGCCAATGACCAGCAGGATGAACGCCCAGACGAGCGGATTGGTCAAGAGATCTTTGTAGTAATTCAGTTGATTCTCCCGCGTTGGCGGGGGGGATGAAATGCCAGAGGAGTCCCACGGGATGTCCAGAATGCGTTCTCGGTACTGCACCGGGGAGAGCCTGGCGAGCACGAGCGCGAGAAATCCTGCGCCGGCGTGGATGGCCAGAAGCTGGTAGACCAGATCCGGCCGGGAGCGGTACCAGACCCGGCAGCGGCTGAAGAGCATCGCCCCGTAGAGGTACAAGCCAAAGATCGCAAAGATGGCGAACACGATCTCGTGATTGGTCAGCAGGAAGGACGCCGAGGCGGCGCCAATCACGAGCCATCGCCGCTCGGGCTTTTCCACATAGCGAACAATGCAAATGAACAGCAGCAGGGTACCGGTGATCGTGTAGATATCGTGGCGGATGTACCTGCTCTGGTAAAGGATTGCCGGCGAGATGAGAAGGAGGAAAGAAGCCGCGAGCGCTCCCCATCGGCCCAGTTGCCTAGGTCCCCGGAGGAGATAGGGAAGCCCAACAAGGACCACGCCAAACAATGCCGGCATGTACCGGCTCGTCGCATCTGAGTCGCCGAAGAGCAAATAGATCAGCGCGTTAGCATGGAACAGAAAAGGACCGTGCATCAGTGGGTGATGCGTGTAGCCTTCGCCAGTGGCAAACAACCACGAGTAATACGCATGAAGGCTCTCGTCGTGGTGGAGCGCTTTGGAGCCGAGGTCCCAAAATCGCGTCACCGCAGCCAGGGCCAGTATCAAGACGTACAAGCCAGCTTCCACCGTGACTCCGCGGCGGAACGGCAGGGGCAGCGTACTTGGTCCAGGCTGGACCGCCTCGTGTGCTTCGGTAGGGACGATCCCGCGCGCTGGCACACGAGCCCGCGTTTCTGTGGCCGTTGCTGGTTCAGCAACTGCCCGAGCCATATGCTGCTGGCCCGCGCTGCGCGGTGAACTCGCGGATGGGCGGCGAAGGCGGTATCCGTCAGTGCGGTGATGCATGCGATCGGATGTATCCACAGTTCCTCTGCACGCAGTAACGTCGCAACAGAAGACGACGGACGGGTAGGACACAGGCGGCCGACCGAGCCGGTTGCGGCGAGTATACGACGGCAGCCGGTAGGAGGTCAGGCAGATGCGTTGCCCTCGCCACGCTCGCGACCGGACGTGCCCGTCCCCCAGGATGCCAGCCATGAAGTCCCGTGTGCATGCTGCACAAAAGCCAATCGTGCATTCGGTTGGGTAGCACCTAGGATCGGCCATCCAGGCTCCCTAGACTGGGTGCCGGACGTCGTTGATCGCACGAGGGAGGAGGATTCGGAGTGCCTGAGATCAACACCGGCGATACAGCCTGGGTCCTGGCGTCAGCGGCACTGGTCATGCTGATGACGCCAGCGCTCGGGTTCTTCTATGGGGGGCTGGTACGCCGCAAGAATGTGCTTGCGACCATCATGCACAGCTTCTTCATCCTGGCGCTCATCAGTGTGCAATGGGCACTGTGGGGATACACCCTCGCCTTCGGTCCGGACAAGGGTGGCATCATCGGTGGGCTAGACTGGCTCGGCTTGAAGGGAGTGGGGGCCGAGCCAAATCCCGACTATGCCGCCACGATCCCGCACTCGGCGTTCATGATCTTCCAATGCATGTTCGCGGTCATCACACCAGCCCTCATTACCGGCGCCTTCGCTGAGCGCAAGCGGTTCAAAGCGTTCGTCATCTTCTCGCTCGCCTGGGCGACGCTGGTGTACGCGCCGATCGCCCACTGGGTCTGGGGTGTGGGAGGATGGCTACGCGATTACGGAGCCCTCGATTTCGCGGGTGGCACCGTCGTGCACATCTCGTCGGGGATAACAGCTCTCGTCGCGGCGCTCGTGCTAGGCCGGCGCGTCGGGTTTGGCGATGAGCCGATGGAGCCGCACAACCTGACGTATACCGTGCTCGGAGCGGGTCTGCTCTGGTTCGGCTGGTTCGGGTTCAACGCCGGCAGCGCGCTAGGCGCCAATGGCCTTGCCGCGAATGCCTTCGTCGTCACCAACATCGCAGCGGCAATGGGCGCGCTCACCTGGATGACGGTGAGCTGGATCCGGCATGGTCACCCGAGCGTGCTCGGAGCCGCTGCGGGGGCGGTGGCCGGTCTGGTCGCAATCACGCCGGCAGCGGGATATGTTTCGCCCGCATCGGCCATCGTGATCGGGTTTGGCGCTGGCGTCTTCTGCTTCTTCGCTGTCGACGCGCTGAAGGGGATCCTCAAGATCGACGACGCGCTCGACGTGTTTGCCGTGCACGGCGTCGGCGGCATCTGGGGATCGCTTGCGACCGGCCTGTTTGCTGACTTCTCGATTAACCAGATCGGAGCTGACGGACTGCTGTATGGCGGCGCCGGGCAGTTTGTCAAACAGGTGGTGGCTGTCGGAGTCGTTATCGCGTTTGCCGCCGTGGTCAGCTGGCTGATCCTGAAGGCGATTGACGTGACGATCGGGCTGCGGGTGCCGGAGCAGGAAGAGGTCCTCGGCCTCGACACCACGCAGCACGGAGAGCTTGCGTATCAGTTGTAGCGGGCTGGCAAGGCCCTAGGAAGGTGGGGTCAAAACGATGGTCGCCGTAGCATTTTTCGCGTTCGCTGTGCTGGTTCTCGCCTGGCTTTTCGCTCCCACGGGAGCGCCAGCAGTCAAGATCGAAGGTGCAGCCAAGCCGTCGCTAAGCATGGGTGACGCGGCCGCGTAACCCGGCACCAAGGTGAGTTCGCAGGCGGGCGAGCACGATGCGCTTGCCCGCCGCGACGCGTCGCGCTATCCCGCGTGGCGGAAGCCAGCAGCGCGCATGGTCAGCGGCTCCCCCTCATTGAGCACGCGCGCTTCGATCACCTCGCCGATGAGGACCACCGAATCCCCGGCGGGCGTCTCGGAGATGACGCGGCAGACAACATAGCCAAGCGCGTCCGCAAGGGCCGGATCGCCGGTCGCAGTCGCCACTGCATTCAGATTGAGCGTCGCGAACTTATCTCCGGCCCGGCTGTGTGGTTTGCCGAGGGCCCCAGCAAGGTCGCGCTGGCCCTCGGCAAACGGTGAAACGACGAACCTCCCGCTCTGGCGGATGATCCCAAGCGTCCAGCTATCGCGCTCAACTGAGAGCATCACCAAGGGCGGATCGAAGGACGCCTGGCTGAGCCAGTTGGCCGTAAAGATGCCACGCTCGTTGCCATGGCGAGCGCTGACGGCGTAGAGGCCGTACGTGAACTGGCGGAGCACCGTCCGCTTCGCTATGGGATCGAGGGTGATGCCGGTCACAGTCTCGGTGGCCGGGGGCTTCGGGTTATCGCTCATGGCGCCTTATCCCTGAGCAAGATCAAGGGCCAGCAACGCCGCGTTGACGATCTGGTCGGCGTCGATGCCGTAATGCCGGTACAGTTCAGCGCGGCTGCCGGACTGGCCGAAGTCGTCGACGCCGAGCGGCACCGTTGGCACTCCCCAAATGGCGCCGAGGAAGGCCAAGGAGTGCGAGGCTCCGTCTTGCACCGTCACGATCGGCGCCTTGCGCTCATCTGGCTGGATCAGCGTTTCGATGTGGCCCAGGTCAAGCGGCGCATAGGCGTTAGCCAGTTGCTCCTGCCTCGCCTTGCGCACCGCAGCATACAGCCGGTCGGCGCTCGTCACGAGGATCACATTGGCAGCGGCGCCTTCTTCATGGAGGCGCCTGGCCGCCTCGATCGCCTCCGGCAGCATAATGCCGCCGGTGAAGATGTGGACCGTGTCGTGGGCTGGGAGTTCGGGGGCGTGGATGCGCCGGTCAATGATCCGGTAGCCACCGGCAAGGACCTGTCGACGCAATTCCTCCTCGCCGAAACGCTTGAGCGGCTCATCAAAGAGCGTTTGGTCAATCGGCTTGGTGGACAGCCGGAGGTACGTCGAGACGCCATGTTCACGGTCGCAGCAGAGGCGCATGCCTTCCAGCAGAATCCACTCAACTTCCCGTGCGAACGCGGGCTCGTAGGCCACAAGCCCAGGCAACTCGATACCCAGCGAGGGCGTCACCGTGCTTTGGTGCGCACCGCCTTCTGGACTCAGGGAAATGCCGGCCGGCGTTCCCGCGAAGATGAACTTGCCACCAACGTAGAGGCTGTAGATCAGCGCATCGAGCCCACGGCAGACGAACGGATCGTAGACCGTCCCGATCGGGATCAGATGCTGCCCGGTCAGCTCATACGCCAGGCCCAACTGCCCGAGAGCCATAAACAGGTTCATCTCGGAGATGCCCAGCTCGATGTGGTGGCCGGCGGGCGCGGGGTTCCACTTGAGCATCTTCTGGCCGCCGGCTTCAAAGTCCGGCGCTGGCTCCTGGGCAAAGACACCAGCCTTGTTGATCCACGCGGACAGGTGGGTCGAGGTTGCCACATCCGGAGACACGGTGACCATCCGCTCGCGCACGTCAGGAAAGTCCGCTAGGCGGGCGAGCGCCCGGCCAAGAGCTTCCTGCGTCGAGGTCGAGCTTGGGTGACGGTGAGTCAAATCCAGGGGAATGGCGCTCGGGTTGAGCAGCGCGCCGCGGGGTCGCTCGCCAGACAGGCGCTCGCGCGCGGCCTGGCAAAGGCGACCTGCCGGAGAGTCGGGTGCGAAGCGAGCCCATGGATCGTCTTCTGGCACACCGAATTGCACGCGCAGCGCATCTATCTGTGCCTGGGTGAGTAATTGGGAGTGATTCAACGGGTCGCCAGCGAAGGGCAATCCCCAGCCCTTGATCGTGTAGGCGAAGATGACTGCTGGCGCATCGGGGACCGCGTCCGCTTCCGCCAGGACGTTGAGGAGACACGGAAGATCGTGCCCGCCCAAATTGGCGATCAAGTCGCGTAGCTCGTGGTCCGGGGTATCGGCAACGGCGGCGAGGATCGCCTTCCGGTAGCCCGGGTCGGCAACATCCCCGAGGCGGCGGCGCAACTCGGCGCCATCCCGGAGGCGAATCAGCACCTGGTATTCCTCGTTGCTCATGGCGTCGATCCGCTGGCGTAAGAAGGCACCGTTCTTCCCTTCCATCGCCGCCGACAGGCGCGTGCCATATTTGGCCTCAAAGACGTGCCAGCCGGCGCTGCGGAACAGTGCCTTCAGCCGAGCAGCGCGCACGCCAGGAATCACTCGGTCCAGACTCTGCCGGTTCAGATCGACGATCCAGATCACGTTCGACAGACCACGGACCGCTTCCTCGGCGACCGTTTCCCAGACGTTGCCCTCATCGAGCTCAGCATCGCCGATGAGGGAAATGAAGCGGTTTGACGTGACGTCGCCGAAATGGAGCTGGTTATACCGGTGTGCCAGCGCCGCGAAGACTGGTGCAACCGCCCCGAGTCCCACCGAGCCCGTGGAGAAATCGACGGGGTCCGGATCCTTCGTGCGGCTGGGGTATGCCTGCAATCCCTTGTAGGCGCGCAACGTGGTCAGGTACGAGCGATCGAGATTGCCGAGAAGATATTGCGCCGCGTGGAAGGCTGGCGAGGCATGCGGCTTGATCGAGACGCGGTCGCCGACGCGCAGGAAATGGAAATAGAGTGCCGTGATGATCGAAACCACCGACGCCGACGATGCCTGGTGTCCGCCGATCTTTGTCTTATCCGGGTTTGGCCGGATGTGATTGGCATGGTGAACCATGAGGGTCGAGAGCCAGAGGATGCGGCGCTCAATCTCGTGCAGCGCGGCGAGCTCCGCTGGGTCGATCGTGATCGCCTCGCGTGTCAAAGGAGATGGGTGGATGCTGACCATCCTCAGATTGTCCTCTCCGAACTCCCCGCGGCCTGCCGGCGCGGGCGGTCAAACGCTCTCTATCGCTTCCCGGTACATGGTACGTCGAAAGGCGCTCGGGCGGTAGCGCCGTGCCCCAGGCAGATCGAGGGAGGCGACACCGTATACTCGCGAATAGGTGAGGAGACGGCGCAACGTCAATGCGCGATACTAATGGCATGCAGAGCATGCACGTGTGGCGGGTTCACGGCGCATCCGCCACACCGTGGAGCGGTGAGCCGGCGGTCCTCATTCGAGGAGCGCGTGTGGTCTGCGGCCATCCATGTTGGCAGCGATTCACGGCGTGGCCGTGAACGAGCTTGACAGGTGGTCTGACCTGCCGTAGAAGTGGCGCGTTCGCGATGCGGCGAAGCGAGAGAGAGGAGGACGTGTGATGACGCTAAGGCGCCTACCGTATGTGTTGCTCGTGCTGCTGCTCGTCGCCGGTTCGCTGGCGGGAGCAAAGGGAACCAGAGCACAAGAACCGAAGCCGATCAAAATCGGAGCTGCCGTGCATCTCACGGGGTGGATGGCGGCCTACGATGTGCCCCCGCTCGAGGGAGCGAAGCTCGCTGTCAAGAAGATCAATGAGGCAGGCGGCGTCTTGGGCCGGCCCCTGGAGATCATTGAGCGGGATGGCAAGACCGATCCGGCCACGGTCGGCAATGCCGCCCGTGAGCTGATTCAGGAAGGGGCGGAGGTCATGCTCGCCCCGTGCGACTTCGATTACGGCGCGCCGGTGGGACAAGCGGCTCAGGAGGCCGGGCTCGTTGGGCTTTCCTTCTGCGCTTCCTCCCCGCTTTACGGCTCGGAAACCCTTGGCGACAAGCAATTCACCGTCTCGATGTGGAATCAGACGATGGCTGCTGCGGCGGCCCAGTATGCCTACGAGGTGAAGGGCTGGCGGCGCGCCGCCACGATCGTTGACCAGGGCACCGAGTACACCAAGTCGCTCGGCGAGTACTTCGTCGAGACCTGGAAGCATCTTGGTGGCGAGATTGTGAGCGAAGATACCTACCAGCTTGGCGACATGCAGGCGCGAGCGCAGGCCCAGCGCCTGAAGGAGCTCAACCCGGCTCCGGACGTGGTCTTCGTCACTGCCAACATGCCGGACTACTCGGCGATCATTCGTGATATCCGATCGGCGGGCGTGACTGCGCCCCTCATGGGCGGTGACTCCATGGACACCGCTGATTTCTATAAGGCTCTGGGACCGGAGCTCGGTCACGACATCTTCATCTCGACGCATAGCTTCATTGGCCCAGAAGCCGGTCCGGCGATGGAGCAGTTCATCAAGGATTTCGAGGCTGAGTATGGCCGCCCGCCGGAAGTGGCCTTCAACGCGATGGGATGGGATGCTGTCCAGATCATCGCTCAGGGTATTGCCAAGGCTGGCACCACTGAGGGCGCGGCGCTGGCGAAGGCGCTCGAAGAGATGGAGTTCGATCTCCTGAGCGGCAAGCTCGACTGGTCCGATGCGGAGCACGGCCATTTCCCGGATAAGGAAGCATTTATCATCGAGGTCAAGGACGGCAAGCCGACCTATGTCACCCGCCTGAAGCCGTCTTGGACACCGGCGATTGATTGACGCTCCGATTACCAACGGCGGGGCAGCATCGCAAGGAGCCGCCCCGCCGGTGGCCGAGCCAGGCATGTGTAGAAGAGGTTTCGACCAAGCGTGGTAGCAAGGACACCTGCTGAGCGACAGGCTGATGCCTTGGTCGCTCGCAATATCACCAAAGATTTTGCCGGGTTGCGCGCCGTTGACGGCGTCAGCTTCACCGTCAATCGCGGTGAGGTGTTTGGGCTCATCGGGCCAAATGGATCGGGCAAGACAACCACCATCAATCTCCTCACCGGTCTCTTGCGCTTGACGGCGGGACAGGTCATCGTCGGCAGCACGGACATCACCGGCTGGCCGCCGCACCGGATTGCCAGGCAGGGTCTTGCGCGAACCTTCCAAGTAGTGAAGCTCTTCAAAGATTTCACGGTCCGCGAGAACGTCGAGGTCGCCGCGATCAGCGCGCTCGGTGTCTCACGCCGCGAAGCCGCGCAGCGCGCGGAGCAGGCGCTGCAGGCTGTGGGCATCATCCATCTGGCCGATCTTCCGGCTAGCGTGCTGCCCCAGGGAGAGGAGCGGCGGGTCGAAATTGCCCGTGCGCTGGCGACTGAACCAGCATTCCTCCTGCTCGATGAGCCAGGTGCCGGGCTGAACGACGCTGAGGTGGAGGTGTTGCTACCGACGCTCGACAGGATTCGGAAGGAGATCGGCTGCGGCATCTTGATCGTGGACCACGACATGCGGCTGATTATGGGGCTTTGCGATCGCATTCATGTGCTCAACTATGGCCGGACCATCGCCGAAGGAACGCCGGAGCAGGTCCGGCGGGAGCCGGCGGTGATCGAGGCGTATCTCGGGACCGAGGTGGGTGCAGGTGAGCCTGCTCGAAGTTGACCAATTAGTTGTGCGATACGGGGCAATCGAGGCCCTTCGGGGAGTGTCGCTCACCGTTGATGAGGGGGAAATCGTTGGCCTTATCGGCGTTAATGGCGCTGGCAAGAGCACGACGATGCTGTCGATCATGGGGGTTGTCCGCCCCGTGCAAGGCCGGATTATCTACCAGGGGCGCTCGCTGGTTGGGCAGGCACCCGAGGCCATTATTCGTCAGGGAATCGCCCCGGTGATGGAGGGGCGTAGGATTTTCCCCTCGCTCACGGTCGAGGAGAATCTGCGCCTGGGTGCAGCAACGATCGGAGACCGTTCGATCGTTGAAGAGGACCTTCGGCGGTGGTGTTCGTTCTTCCCCATTCTGGGCGAGCGGTTGCATCAGCCGGCGGGGAAGCTGTCCGGTGGCCAGCAGCAGATGCTGGCGATTGCACGGGCGCTGATGTCGCGGCCCAAGCTCCTGTTGATGGACGAGCCATCGCTTGGCCTCGCGCCCAAGCTGGTGGCTGAAGTCTTCCGGTTGATCGTGCAGTTACGTGATCTGGGGATGACGATCTTGCTGGTGGAGCAGAATGTGCGGATGACGCTGGACATAGTGAACCGGGCGTATTTGCTCAATACGGGGCGGGTGGAATTTGCTGGCACGCCGGCGGAGATCCGCCAGCATGCGGATTTGGAACGAGCCTATCTGGGAGGCGGGACACCGGCGGCCCGGCCGGCTACGCCCGCAGCGCAAGGGGTGTAGTCGTGCACGACGTCAACCAATTCATCCAATATCTCGTATCAGCGTTGTCCCTTGGTGGGCTCTATGCCCTGATGGCGCTTGGCCTAGTAATCGTGTACGGCATCCTCCGGCTGGTCAATTTCGCCTATGGCGAACTGGTCATGGTCGGCGGATACGGGTTGCTGCTCATCGGCAACTCCCCGCTCCCGTGGATCATCGTCGCCGTGCTGAGCATCATTGCCGCTGTGATCGCCGCAGTGCTGATGGAGCGGGTCGCCTTCCGGCCGGTGCGGAATAGCTCGCCTACCACCATGCTGATCACCTCCTTCGCCGTAAGCAATCTCCTCCAGAACATTGCCTTGCTCACGATTTCGCCACGGCCACGCGCACCCAGGCTGCCCAACCTGTTCATTGAGAACATGACGATTGCCGGCATCCGGATCAAGATTGTTGATCTCATCGCGCTGCTGGTGAGCCTGGTGGCGCTCGGGATCCTGACCGTGTTCCTGCGGCAGACGGTGATAGGCTTGGCTCTGCGCGCTGCTGCCGACGATTTCACGATGACACGCTTGTTGGGCATCCGCGCGAATATGGTGATCGCTGCGGCGTTTGCCGTCAGTGGCTTCATGGCAGGCGTTGTCGCGGTGTTTTGGGTGGGAAGTTCCGGTCAGACCTGGCCGACGGTTGGCTTGCAGCCGGTGTTGATCGCGTTTATCGCCTCGGTTGTCGGGGGTATGGCCACGCTCAAAGGGGCCGTCCTTGGCGGTTATGTGCTCGGCTTTTTGACCATGGGACTGCAAACCTGGCTGCCGCAAGGCGTGAACGCCTACCGGGACGCGGTCATGTTCGGGATCGTGATTCTCGTTTTGCTCTTCCGCCCAGAGGGGCTCATTCGCCCGAGTTATTCGAGGGAAACCCGGTGAGCGCCAGGCGATTTACGGCAGCGGCCATGCTGCAGCGGGTCTCAACGCCGGTCATGCTGTTGATCGGTCTATTCGCGATTGCACTCCTTGCGGCCGTGCGCCACGACATTGTCTTCGAGCGCGTCGTCACCGTGATGCTCATCAACCTGGTGCTGACCGCTGGTCTTCAAGTGTTTATGGGAAACTCCGGACTCGGCTCCTTCGGCCAGTATGCCTTTGTCACCGTTGGCGCCTATGCCTCGATCTGGTTTTCCCTCACACCGAAGCAGAAGCGGGTGGCGCTGCCCGACATGCCGCAAGACTGGTGGCTGTACAAGCAGCACTTGTCGTTCTGGCCGTCGGTACTCGTTGCCGCGCTGATCACCACCGCGCTGGGCGCTGTTGTCGGGCTCGCATTTGTCCGGCTGCGTGGCGCGTCGTTTACCATTGCTACGTTTGCGTTCCTCATCGTGGTGAACCGCGTCGCCCTGCAATGGGTGGAGTTAACGCGTGGCTCACGGACGGTGATCGGCATCCCGAAATTTACCGGTCTGTGGACCGCGTTCGCCTGTGCCGCGGCGGCTGTTGTGATCGCATACGCCTTCAAGCAGTCATCGCTTGGCCTCAAATTGCGGGCATCGCGTGAGGATGAGGATGCCGCGGCGAGCTTGGGCGTCGATGCCGCGCGGATGCGCTGGTTCGCCTGGATGGTCAGCGTCTTTTTCTCCGGGGTCGGAGGAGCGCTCTGGGCGCATTTCATTCAACAATTCTCGCCCCACAATTTCTACCTCAAGGAAACGTTCCTGATCGTCTCAATGCTGATCATCGGCGGAGCCGGGTCGGTCAGTGGCGCAGTGATTGGCACGGTCGCGGTTGCGCTGACTGCCGAGCAACTGCGGCAAATCGAGAACTGGGTCAACACGCAACGAGCCGCAGAGGGCTGGATCGCGCGTGTGATCCCGTTCCAGTTGGTGGGTTTCACGGAGATCGTACTGGCTGTGGCCATTATTCTGGTGTTGATCCTGCGGCCAGCCGGCATCACCGGCGGGCGAGAGATCGCTTGGCCACGGCGATGGTTCCGCCGGCGGGCTCCAGTTGTAACTCCAGCCGAAGCACCAGTGGAAACGGGCTAGCCAGGTTTACTGGACGGAGGAGCACGAGGAGATGGCGCACGCAACGGCACAGAGCGCGACGGCGGCAGTCGAGCGTGACCGGCGATTCATCGCTGACGCCTTGAAGATTCGCTATGTCCCCTTTGTTGTGGACCGCGGCGATGGTCCGTACCTGATTGACGCTGATGGACGGAGGTATCTGGACTTTGGCGCTGGCTGGGCGCTCGCGAATCTCGGATACAGCAACGAGCATGTGCGGACAGCTATCGCGAGGCAGCTTGCTCGAACCACCTATGCTGGGTTGGTGTCGAGCATCAATCTCCCAGCGCTCAGTCTCGCGGAAAAGCTGGCTCAGCTTGTGCCGGGCGACTTCGACAAGAAGGTCTGGTTCGGGCTGTCCGGCTCGGATGCCAGCGAGGCGGCGCAGCGGCTGGTCTTGCGAGCAACCGGCAAGCGCCGGGTGATTTCCTTTATCGGGAGCTGGCATGGCACGACCGAGGCGACCATGGCGCTCTCAGCCCACCCCTCATTAACCACGCTGGGCGGCGCTCACGTCACAAAGGTGCCGTATCCCAATCCGTATCGCAACCCGTTCGGGGAAGGGACCGGGCACGTGACGGATCAATGCCTGCATTTCCTTGAGCACTATCTCTTCCGCACCATCTGCCCGCCAGATGAGGTTGCGGCGGTGTTTGTTGAGGCGGTGCAAAGTGATGGCGGCGATATCGTCCCTCCACCGGACTTTTTGCCAAAGCTTCGCCAGCTCTGCGACCGGCATGGCATGCTGCTGGTGGTGGACGAGATCAAGGTGGGGATGGGGCGCACAGGCCGCTGGTTCGCCTTCGAGCACGGTGGCGTTGTCGCCGATCTCGTCCTGCTCGGGAAGTGTCTGGGCGGTGGATTGCCGTTGAGCGCAATCGTCGGACGCCGCGAGGTCCTTGATGCGGGAACGGGCCTCGCCCTCTTCACGACAGTTGGCAATGCGACGAGCTGCGCTGCAGGGCTGGCAGCGATCGAAGAAACCGAGCGGCTTGGCCTGGTGGCCCATGCGGCGGAGGCCGGCCGGCATTTGCATGAGCGGTTAGCCGGACGGCTTGCCGAATTCCCCATCGTTGGGGATGTCCGTGGGCTCGGCATGATTCAAGGCGTCGAGCTCGTCACCGATCGCCAGACGAAAGAGCCAAACCAGCCGGCTGCGGCGAAGATCGTTTACCGCGCGTGGGAACTGGGCCTCATCCTCTATTATGCCGGGTTGTGGGGCAACGTGCTGGAAATCACCCCGCCGCTGATTCTGACGCGGGATCAGATTGACGAAGGGGTGGAGATCCTGGCGCAGGCCATCGACGATGTCCTGAACGGCAAAGTCGCCGACGACGTTGTGGCCGAGTTTGCAGGGTGGTAATGCGGCTATCTCTCGCCCTCCCCTCCGGATGGCGGTGTTCCGGTGGGTGGACCTCGCGGCGCGCTCTGCGCGCTGGCGTGCGACGAGATGGCCGGGGCTGTCGCAGGGTGCGGCAGGCATCTTGGCGCAACGGACAAAGGCGGGAGCAGTGAGCGATTCCATTGTTTCGTACCTTGAAGCGCATCTTGAGGATTACCTCGCAGACCTCCGGTACCTCGTCAGCATCGATTCGGGGACGTACGACAAAGCCGGCGTTGACGCTATTCAGGACTGGCTGGCCGATCAATTGAGCCAGCTCGGATTTACCGTCGAGCGGCAGCCCCAGGCTGAATGGGGTGACGATCTGGTGGCCCGGCGCACGGGAAGTGGCCGTGCTCGCATCATGGTGCTTGGGCACGCCGACACGGTCTATCCAGCGGGAACCGCCGCACAGCGGCCCTTGACCCTGATTGGCGACCGGCTGATGGGACCAGGCACGTGCGACATGAAAGCGGGGCTCCTGACCGGCGTCTACGCGTTGCGGGCACTTGAGCAAGCAGGGTGGAACAACTTCGGCCAGATCTCGTTCATCGTCGTCTCCGACGAGGAAATTGAAGATCGTCACTCGGCGGATTTGCTTCGCTCTGAAGGGCCGCGCCACCATGCGGTACTCACGCTCGAAGCAGCCAGAGAAAATGGAGATATCGTGGTCGCCCGGAAGGCGACCCGCTGGTACTCGGTCGACGTTGTGGGCCGGGCAGCCCATGCGGGAGTCGAGCCCGAGAAAGGGCGCAGCGCAACGCTAGCGCTCGCGCATATCATCGTCGAAACCTATAAGCTCAATGGTATGAAGGATGGGATGACGGTGAATCCGGGCCGGATCGAAGGTGGGGCCAATCCGAACATCGTTGCAGACCATGCGCGCGCGCTGTTTGATCTGCGCGCCTGGTCGGTATCGGATTTAGAGGAGCTCAGCGCGGCGTTCGAGCGAATTGCCACGTCGCCGTGGGTACCGGATATACAGGTCACCGTCAAGCGGGAAGGCGAGGGCATGCCGGCGATGGAGCGCACGCCGGGGACGGTGCGCCTTGAGGAGCACGCCATTCGCGTCGCCCAACAGCTTGGCTTTTCGCTGAAGGGCGCTCGCACCGGCGGAGGCTCGGACGTCAGCCTGGCCTGCCACCAGCGGACGCCAGGTCTGGATGGCCTGGGACCAATCGGTGGGCTTGATCACGGCCCGGATGAATACATTCTTCTGAGTAGCATCGTGCCGCGAACGGCACTCTTGGCGAAGCTGCTGATGGCAATCGGTGAGGATGAGGTGTTGATCAATGGATAGTGGTCTGCGAGATGCCGACGCATTGCTGCGCCGTCTTGAGCAGGATAACATCGAGCACTTCTGGGTGATCTATCACGATTACAGTGGTGTCGCCTGCGCCAAAACGATTCCACCGGAGAGTTTCCGCAGCGTGGTCCGGGATGGCGTCGTCTTCGCGATGGCGAATCTCGACATGGATATTCTGGACCACCAGCCGCCGACGGCGACATGGCTGGCTGACTCCGGCGATTTTCTGGCGGTGCCCGATCCGCGGTCTTATGCCGTGTTGCCGCGATTTCCAAAGACGGCCCGCGCGCATGCCTGGATGCGCCAGACTGATGGCAGTGTCTGGCAGGGGGACCCCCGGACGCGACTTGAGGCCGTCATGGAGGAGCTACGCCGGGCCGGCTACTCTGTCAAATGCGCCCTGGAGCCGGAATTTTACCTGCTGAAGCGCCGCGATGATGGTGAATACGAGCCAGTCAATCAGACGCGAATGTTCACGGTCGCCGGCTTGCAGGTAGAGAATCCCTTTGTCACGCGTGTCATCGAAGAACTGCGCGCGATGGGCGTCGTTGTCACACAACTTGGCAAAGAGTATGGCCGCGGTCAGTATGAGGTCAACGTACGACACGGATCGCCGATCGAGGCGATTGATGATTATTGGTCGCTGAAAGAGGCAGTGCGCGATATCGCCCGCGAGCACGGTTATGTTGCGACCTTCATGCCCAAGATCTACCCACATTGGGTGGGCTCCAGCCTGCATGTCCACCTCAGTTTGTGGGACGTCGCCGGGGAGGTCGATCTGACCCCTTCAGATGCGGACGATACGTCGTTGTCGGAGATCGGCCAGTGGTTCCTTGGGGGCCTGCTGAAGCATGCACCGGCGCTAACCGGCCTCGGCTCGCCGACTGTCAATAGCTACAAGCGGCTGCTGCCCGGCTCGTGGGCGCCGGCCAACATCTATTGGGGATACGGCAACCGGTCCGGCGTCGCACGCGTTCCGGGTGTCGGCAAGCGGCGCCACATTGAGTACCGCTCAGGTGACAACACGTGTCATCCCGCGTTGTTCCTGGCTGGGTTGCTTGCCGCCGGGCTCGATGGGATTCGGAACCGAATCGATCCCGGGCCGCCTTTCCAAGGGGATATTGGGCATTTGACACCGGCGGAGATCGAAAAGTACGGCTTGACCTTCTTGCCTCGCACACTGACGGAGGCGCTTGCTGCCCTGGAGGCCGACGAGGTGGTGGCTGGTGCCGTTGGCGAGGTGGCGCTGAAGCACTTCCTCTCCGTCAAGCGGCACGAGCTTGCGCAGTACGAGCTTGAAGTTCATCCCTGGGAGCGGGCAACGTATCTGGACGTGGTGTAGAGCCAGCACGGCGCGAGGCGCTGCAGGAGGAGGCATGATCGAGGTCGAGCATTTACCGGTTGTGGATGTCCATTGCCACCCATTTCTCAACCGGGGGCCAGTTTCCGTAGACGAGTTCACGGATTTGACGGCGTTTGGGGGTGGCTCGCGCCAGTACATGGAAGAGGGCGGCGTCGCCTGGACACCGGCGGTGTGGGACGAGCTGCAGCAGATTAAGCGCAACACGGTCTATTTCAAGCGGATGATCCTGGACCTGGCAGCGTTCTTCGATGTTGAGCCAGACGTGGAAACCGTCCTGGCGGCTCGCAACGCAGCGGTGGCCGAAGATTACACACGCTACGTCGGCCGCCTCTACGCTGATGTCCGGCTCCAGACCTTGCTGTTTGACTTCGGCGTGCCGCTGCCAATGCTCGATGTCGAGCAGGTGCTGAGCGAGCTGCCGGTCGAGGTTGTCCCCATCTTCCGTATCGAGCCCTTAATTGCAGATTTACTGCGGATGGACATCGGCTGGTCGGAATTTCGCCAGCGATATGACGATGCCATCGCCACGGCACTAACGAGAGATGGCTTCCGGGGCGTCAAATCCATCATCGCGTATCGCACCGGACTCGATGTCTCACCACTCGCGCGGACACCGGACCAGGGATTGCAGGCGCTGGACGCGATCCGGCGCGGCCTGGGTGGTGGCAGCATGAAGAAGCTGCGCGACCATCTCCTCTGCCGCGCGCTGGAGCTCTGTATGGAGCACGACGTGCCGATGCAGATCCACACCGGCATGGGTGATTTTGAAGTCAACCTGGTGCTGTGCCGTCCCGCGTACCTGATGGATCTCCTGCGCTTCCCGGTCTATCGTTCCTGCCGGGTGTTGCTAGTGCACACCGGATTCCCGTACCACCGGGAAGCCGCATACATGGCGAATGTCTTGCCACGGGTGTTCCTCGACCTGAGCGAGGGCATACCATTTGCAGGGCACGCGGCGCGGGACATCGTGCGGGATGTGCTGGCGATGGCGCCGCTCAACAAGGTGTGCTACGGCTCGGATGGCTACACCTTGCCGGAGATCAATTACACCAGCGCCAAGCTGGGCAAGCAGGCGATCAAAACGGTCCTGGAGGAGCTTGTTAGCGAAGGCATGCTAGCGCAAGACGATGCTCAGGAGGCAGCGGGCCTCATCCTTGCTGGCAACGCCCGCCGGTTGTACCAACTTGAGTGACGAAATCTTTCTTGAGGGAGTGCAAATCTACGGATTCCATGGTGTCCACCCAGAAGAGCGCGCGCTGGGCCAGCGCTTTGTCGTTGATGTGCGCGTGGCGTGCGATCTTTCCATGGCGGCAGAGCGGGATGACCTTGAGGAGACGATCAGTTACTCAGCGATCTACCGGATCGTGAAAGAGATCGTTGAGGGACCGTCACGGTTGCTTCTCGAAAGTCTTGCTGGCGCGATCGCCGATGCTATCCTCGCGACATACCCGGCTGCGCATGCTGTAGAAGCGACAGTGCGAAAGCCAGGAGCGCCCGTGCGCGGCGCCGTCTTCGACGCGGTGGGCGTGACGATCCGGCGCCAGCGACGGTAGGAGCGGTTCCGGAGAGGCAGGCGCGATGCATGGTTGATCTGAACGTGTATGCAGACCTCGAAGACGAAGACGGCAAGCAGCGGCCGCTCGCGGGCATTGATCTGGAACGCATCGAGCACGCGGTGCGAGAGATCCTCCTCGCTATCGGTGAGAATCCGGACCGAGAGGGACTGAAACGGACGCCGAGGCGCGTTGCGCTCAGCTACGCCGAGCTGTTCGCGGGATTGCAGGAGAATCCGCGCCAGCATCTCCGGGTGACGTTCGATGAGCGCCACTCGGAAATGGTCATTCTGCGCGATATTCCATTTGCCTCCGTCTGCGAGCACCACCTGCTGCCGTTCACCGGCAAGGCGCACGTCGGGTACATCCCGCAGGGGCGGGTTGTTGGCCTGAGCAAGCTGGCGCGGCTGGTGGAGGGCTACGCCCGCCGGCCACAGGTCCAGGAGCGGCTGACGAGCGAGATCGCGGATGCCATCATGGAGGAGTTGCAGCCGGATGGCTGCGGCGTGGTCATCGAAGCAATTCACACCTGCATGACCATCCGGGGCATCGAGAAGGCTGGAGCGACGATGATTACCTCGGCGATGCGCGGCGGCTTCCGGCGACGGCCCGAGACGCGAGCCGAGTTCATGGCCTTTGTGCGAGGGAACCGGGAGTGAAGCTACCACCACCCGCTTGGGACCGGTGGCAGTTCGATTGGGGCACCAAGACGTATGTCATGGCGATCATTAACGCCACACCAGACTCGTTTAGCGGCGATGGCGTTGCCGGCGATTGCGAGGCGGCAGTGGCGTACGCCGTGGCCGCTGAGCGCGCCGGCGCAGACATCATCGACATTGGCGCGGAATCGACGCGTCCCGGGCACACACCGGTCCCGGCTGACGTTGAGTTGGAGCGGCTGCTACCGGTGCTGACGGCGGTACGCCAGCACGTCAATCTGCCGATTTCGGTTGACACGAGCAAAGCGGCGGTGGCGGAGGCGGCACTGAAAGCTGGTGCGAATCTCGTCAACGACGTTCGTGGGTTCACGCACGATCCTGAGCTTGCTTCGGTTGTGGCCTCATTTGGTGTGCCCGCCGTGCTCATGCACGACGTGCCGCCAGAACCTGGCGTCGATCTCGTAGCAAGCATTGTCCGGGAGCTGTCCCGGCGGCTCGACCTGGCACTTGCGGCGGGCATCGGCTGGGACAAGCTGATTGTGGATCCTGGGTTTGGGTTCGGGAAGGACTGGCGACAGAATCTGGAGCTTCTGAACCGGCTTGATGAGTTGCGCGCGCTGGGTCGGCCGGTTTTGGTCGGCCTATCCCGCAAGAGCACAATCGGCCGTGTGCTCGGCGTGCCGGAGCAGGACCGGTTGGAAGGCACCCTGGCGACGACCGCGCTGGCCATTGCCCGGGGAGCCGACATCGTGCGGGTCCACGATGTTCTGCCGAACGCGCGGGTGGCCGCGATGTCCGATGCGGTCATCCGTGGCGCGCCAGCCCAACCGAAATCCTGGCCGGGCGCGCCTCCGGTCTGATCGGGAGTCCACGATGGCCGTTGCATACATCGCCTTGGGCTCGAACTTGGGGGACCGTCTGCAGAATCTCCGGAAAGCCGTGCAGGCGCTCAAGGAGCTAGGCAAGGTTGAGGCCGTCTCGCGCGTCTATGAGACTGAGCCCATCGGGTATGCCGATCAGCCGCGGTTTCTCAACGCCGTGGTTCGGTTGCGGACCGAGTTGCCGCCGCACGAATTGCTCGCCCGGCTCCTGGATATGGAGCGGCAGGCGGGGCGGGTCCGGAGTTTTCCAAATGCGCCGCGGACGCTCGATCTTGACATCCTGCTCTACGACGACCTCATCCTGGACTCGCCCAGCCTGACACTTCCCCATCCGCGGTTCCATGAGCGAGGGTTTGTGTTGCGCCCGCTCTTGGACATCGCGCCGGAGGTTGTGCACCCAGTGCTTGGCCTGACCGTGCGCCAGCTCGTGGAGCGGCTTGGCCCTGTGAGGGGCATCGTCCAGCGCCCTGATCTCTCGCTGG
>FWPU01000733.1_pt1 | contig 104786 bp, 95 predicted proteins | sample 2228361 | NCBI WGS metagenome assembly FWPU01 (sample SAMEA103939777, study PRJEB20133) | metagenome | reverse complement strand
AATATTTTTTTTCGTTGTACTTGTATCTTGCAATCATGAAAAAACAAGTACCAGTAGCACAATTACAATTGTAGATGACCTTGGTAACTCTTTTACCCTTGATAGCATACCAAAACGGATTGTTACACTTGCTCCAAATTTAACCGAAATGATTTTTGATCTTAAACTCCAAAAGTATCTTAAAGGGAATACACTATATTGCAATTATCCTGATTCTGCAAATAAAATTGAAAAAGTGGGAGATCTGCTAAATATTGATTATGAAAAAATTATAGCATTAAGTCCCGATTTAATTTTTATTACTGTAGAAGGAAATACAAAAGAAACGTATAATAAATTAATAGAATTAGGATTCAGGGTTTTTGTATCAAATCCGAGAAATATTGAGGGAATTAAAAAAACATTTACTGATATGGCTAAAATTTTTCGGATTGATAAATTTGCATATGAAAAAATTAATCAACGTGACACAATAATTAATGCTATTGCAACAAAGGTTTCAAAATTTAAAAAGAAATCTGCTATGTTTATTGTAGAACTAACGCCTATAATGCTGGCAGGTGAAAATACATTTATCAATGAATACATGAAAATTTGTGGTTTGAAAAATATTGCAAATATTTCTCCTTTGAATTATCCAATCTTCAGCAGAGAAGAAATATTAAGTCAAAATCCTGACTATATTATTATTCCAGATGGCAAAAATTCATCGATAGAAAAAATACTCGAAGTTTATCCAGAGTGGAAAAATATAAAAGCTATTAGAGATAAAAATATTATTGTTGTAGATGGGGACCTTTTTTCAAGACCAGGACCAAGATATGTTGAAGCAATAGAATATCTTTTTAATCATCTTCATCAGTAGAAAGAAGTCCTTCATTCGATTCAACAATAAAAAGCATTGCACATTTATCACCTTTAAATTTCCCTGTACGCTTGCAATTTTCGTGACGCTCTTTAATTTTTTGAATGTCTGCTTCTTCTAAACCGACCAGACTTAGTGCTTCTCCACACTCAGTACAAAAAACTACATTATTTTTTATTGAATCTTCTTTTTTAATATTAAAATTTTTCTTCATAATCATTTTCCTTCAACTCCCATTCTAATCCATTACATGGTAATTTTTCTAATGTAGGATGTTTATCATATTTCAAACATATTACAGCTGTTTTATTAAAGTGTTTACAAGAAGAACACAAAGAATTGTTAATAAGTTCTTCATTTTCTTCCTGAAACAATCTATATTGAATTGTCGCAGGATATATTATAACACTATAGACTGAAAGAATAACAAGCCACCACCAGTATCGATATTCAATCATACTATATAACAACCATAAAATTGGAATTAATATAGCTGTTCTAATAATACCCCAGAAAATTATAACACCCATATTTCCAAAGCACAAATAGTCAGTTGCAAAAAACACATCTACAAAATAAAACTTACTTTACGAAGTATCAAACAGATGATTAAAACTTTTTATTTACTTGAGTGAGAGATTATTGATAGTTGACTTAAGAAGCAATTATTGATAAAATAATATTTTAATAGCAATCAGATATGCTTTAAAACAATAAATTCTTATGCTCATTTAATTTTATCATTATTTTCATTTAAAGAGTTGAAACAACGAATATTGTAATTAAATCATTTTGTAATGGCGAGATGTGGTTAGGCAATTATAAAATTTAATTTATTAATGTTTTTTTTAATCAACTATCAACATAATTTTTAATTATTAAGATGAGCTAAAGCTTCACGCACTAAATCTTCAATTGAGATTTTAGGCTTTTTATTAAGTATTGTAATAACAGTTCTTTCAGCAACTTTCTGATTATAACCAAGATTGACTAATGCAGCAACCGCATCATTTTTTATTGAAGTGGAACTTAGATATTTTCCTTCAGTAATTTCTCCAACAGAATCAATTTTTTCTCGTAGTTCTACTATCATTCGCTCTGCTGTTTTTCGACCTATGCCCGGTGCTGATACCAATCTATTAACATTGCCTTGTTTTATTGCTTCTCTTAAATCATCTAATTGAATTCCTGATAATATACTCTGTGCAGTTCTTGGACCTATACCACTTACACCAATTAATAATTCAAACATTTCTTTTTCCTCATAAGTATAAAACCCATAAAGGTCAAGAGAATCTTGCTTAACGCTTAAAAATGTAAATAATGATACTACTTCTTTATCTGCAATTTTTTCAAATGTATTGACAGAGATATTTATCATATAGCCAACCCCATTTACATCAAGAATTATTTTAGTTGGTTTTTTTGAAATTATTTTTCCGCTTAAATAACCAATCATAGCAATTATACAATTTTTATTGAATTAACTTATCTGGATTAGTTTCTATAAATTCTTTCCAGCTTTTTATTTTTTTAGATTTTGAATTCAATTTTATTTTAAATGCATGACAAATTGCAACTGCAATTGCATCACTTTCGTCGAATTTCATTTTTGTTTTTTTAAGGGAGCAAAGTTTTTTAATCATATATTGAACCTGCTCTTTCGAAGATGAACCTTTCCCTACAATTGATTTTTTAATTTCACGTGGTGAATATTCTTTCACCTGTAATTTATTATGAACCGCTACCAGTAAAGATACACCTCGAGCATAACCAATTTTTAATGCTGACTGAACATTTTTTCCATAGAAAGCAGTTTCAAGAGCAAACTCTTCGGGTTTATATTTTTTTATGATTTTAAGTAGTTCATCATAGATCTTTTGAAGTCGTGGTCCAAATTCTTTGGTTGGGGGGATTTGAATTATTCCGGAAGTAACATAAATAATTTCGTCCCTATCAAAATCAATAATTCCATATCCTGTAGTAATGGTACCGGGGTCTACGCCTAATATTCTCATTAATTTAATAATTAATTGTTAATTGAAACATATATTATATATTCACAAAATCTGCATTGGTATATACATTTTGAACATCATCGTGATCTTCAAGGGTTTCAATTAGTTTCATTAATTTTTCTGCATCTTCTCCATCAACAGAAATATGATTTTTTGCGATCCATTGAAGAGATGCATTTTCGATATTTAATTTTTTTTCTGTCAGTGCTCTTCTTACCTTTTCGAATGATTCAAGTGAAGTAGAGACTTCAAAGAATTCTTCTTCAGTTTGTAAGTCGTCTACACCTGCATCAAGAATAATTTCTAGCATTTCGTCTTCAGTTTTACCTTCTCTTTTAATTGTGATTATACCTTTACGTTCGAACATCCAGGCAACAGAATTAGATTCACCAAGACTTCCGCCATTTCTTGAGAAGATATGACGAATCTCAGCTACAGTTCTGTTTTTATTATCAGTTGCTGCTTCGATCATAATAGCTACACCACCTGGTCCATAACCTTCATAAATTACTTCGTAATATGCAGCTCCTTCAAGTTCTCCTGTAGCTTTTTTAATAGCACGCTCAATATTTTCTGCTGGCATATTAGCTGCTTTTGCATTATCGATTGCCAAACGTAATCTTGGATTACCTTCAGGATCTCCTCCTCCATGACGAGCTGCAATTGTAATTTCTTTAATTAATTTTGTAAATAATTTTCCTCTTTTTGCATCCAGGGCAGCTTTTTTTCTTTTTATAGTTGCCCACTTTGAATGTCCTGACATTTTATAAACCTCCTTTTTAATTACTATTATTATTCACTCTTATATCTTTTATTTTAAGTTGAGGAAATATTTTTCCATCTTTATTAATTGTTTCAATTGTATAAACAATATCCAGCAAATCCTGATCCTTTCTAATAAGGTCGGCATAATATCCAAGATTAAAACCAATTGCATCAAATACTTTATCATTCCCATTCTGTTTGAAAGTTGTCACCAGATGATTATTTCCAACAATTTTCGGGTTATTTGTTAACGATACTTTTTCACTAAGAAATATTGGTCTCATATTTCCAGGACCGAAAGGAGCAAACTGTTCCAGTATTCTAATAAACTTGGGTGTAATTTCTGAAAAAGAAATTTTTGCATCAATAAGAATCTCCGGAAAAATATCTTCTTTTTTAATACATTGACGTAATAATTCATTAAATCTATTTCTGAACAGATCAAGTTTATCTAGTTCAATTGCAAGTCCTGCAGCTGCTTCGTGGCCACCAAATTGAAGTAATAAGTCTTCGCAACTTTGGAGTGCTTCGTAAATATTAAACCCCGGTATACTTCTTGCTGAACCTTTTGCAATACCATCGATTGTGGTAAGCATTATTGTAGGGCGATTAAATTTTTCAACAAGTCGAGAAGCAACAATCCCTATAACACCCGGGTGCCAGTTATCATTATGGAGAACTATTCCATAATCATTTTCAAGATCGACTGTTGATTCAACCATATTGACTGAATGAGAATAAGTAGCTTCGTCGATCGATCTTCTTTTAACATTTTCATCTTCAAGTATTTGAGCAAGTTCTATAGCCTTTTCTGTATCATCGGTTGTAAAAAGCTCCACTGCTCTATTTGCATCACCTAATCTCCCAACTGCATTTATTCGTGGGGCTATTGTAAAAACAATTTGTCCTGCAGTTAAATTGCCCGGTTCGATTCTAGAACATTTTATCAAAGCTGCAATACCTGGTCTTGGGTTTGAGTTTATAATTTGTAGACCTTCTTTGACAAGAATTCTATTTTCATCTATTAAGGGAACAATATCTGCAGCACCTGCAATAGCAACAAGATCAAGATATTTAAGTGCCATATCACTTTTGCCAATTTTATATCCAATGGCAGTAGCAAGTTTGAATGCTACACCTGCCCCGGATAAATATTTAAATGGATAATTATCCCCTGGCTTTAATGGGTCTAAAATTGCATATGCATCTGGCAATTTATCTTTTGGTTGATGATGGTCGCAAACAATTGTATCAATATTAAATGATTTAGCATATTCAATTTCATCAACAGCAGTAATACCGCAATCTACACTAATTATTAAATTTATTCCTCGATCTTTTAAGAAATCAATGCTCTGTTTAGAAATTCCATAACCTTCAGAAAGTCTGTTTGGTATATAAGTTAGAACATCTGCTCCAAGTTCTTTCAGGAAAAGATACAATAAAGAAGCAGAACAGGTACCATCAACATCATAATCTCCATAGACACAAATTTTCTGATTATCCGTAATTGCTTTAATGATTCTATTGGATGCTTTTTGCATACCATCCATAAGAAAAGGATCATATAAAGAATCGAGAGAAGGGCGAAAATATAACTTTGCATCATGAAAGCTTGTGATACCTCTTTGCACCAGAAGGAGTGCAAGCGAATTTGAGATATTTAATGTATCGGCAAGTGCAAGTATTAATTTATTATCTGGAGAATCCTTTAACTTCCATCTTTTATTCTGCATAATTTTAATTTTAGAAGAACAGTGATGAACCATGTCTGTAAGCCGAATTCTGTAACCTGCCAATGTGACAGGCGGCAGTTATTTATCTAGCCCCGATATTACTATCGTGGTCTAGCGGTCTACCCGAAGGCACTGAAAGGCGAACAACCTTTTCCCGGTTATTTACCGGGAGTCCTTCTACTTGACCTTACACCAGGTGGGGTTTGCCGTGTCCCACAAAATACTGTGGGATCTCGTTCATCACGAGACCTCCGATATTACTATCGGAGCGGTGAGCTCTTACCTCGCCTTTTCACCCTTACCCTGCTGCAGTATAATAACTACAACAAGGCGGTATCTTTTCTGTGGCACTTTCCGTAGTTTGAAGCTTTCGCCTCAAACCCCCGGGCGTTACCCGGCACCTTGTTCTGTGGTGTTCGGACTTTCCTCCCCCTGAAATCTTGATTTCAGAGAGCAACTGCCCAACATGATTCATCAACTGTTCTTCTACTTCCATTTATTATACATTTTTTTCAACTGCAACAAATATAATAAATTATATGCGAGTGTGCATTATCAAATTTTTTTACATTAATTAAATACCAAATAACCTCTAAAAAATCTTATAAACTAACTATAGATAAATTTCTCCCTTGAAAACGTCTTAATTTTTTTGATAATATATCGATTATAAATTAGAATATACAAAGGAAAAACTGGTTTAACATCGGGAGGTAATAAATGGAAAGATTAACATTAAATATATTTTTCTCTGCTGCCGAAGATACAGAACTTTCTGAATACAAATTGCTTGCTGCTCTTAAGAATTATAAAGAACAACTACATAAATATAAATTATATCCTGTATTCGGAGAATTAGTTGAGCTAAGCAATGAATTAAATCATATTCTTGAAAGTAGAAATAATTTTAAGAGCCTTGTATCAAAAAAAATTGTTGGAATAGATTTAGAAAATCAATCACTTATTTATGAATATAATAATGAAGAAATAAGCGAAGACAAAATTTCTAAAATATTCGATTTTATTGATTGGGCACTGCCTAAAATTAAAGAGATAATTGACGAAGGAACTGCTATTTATGACTTTGTTGAATCAAATATGAACATAAAGGAAATTGGGATTATACCACTTTACAAAGATGAGGGATATTTCTTTATACCTTCACATGAAGTAAAAGCAACCTTTGTATATAAATTCTTGTTATCTAATATAGTTACTTCAAATATTCCATTTAAATCTCTTAAAACTCAATTGTTAGAATCAATTCAGAGTTCATTGGCTGCAATTCCACCAGAAACAATAAAATTGGATTTAATTAAAAAATATCCTGAACTTCCAAATCCAGCTACTTATAACCTTGAAACTGATATCGATTTCCCATTTAATGAAACAGTTCTACCAATAGCTAAAAGAAAATTAATGAGATACCTTGCAGCATAAAAAATTGATTTATTCTATATAAACTCTCGGTACTCTTGTATTAATATTTGTTAAAATCTCATACGGTATTGTTCCAGCCCATTCTGCAAGTTCTTCTACAGTTATTTTAGTATTACCATCAGAACCTATTAAAATTACCTCATCACCATTATATGCGCTGTCGCTTTCAATATTTACAACTATTTGATCCATTGATATCATACCAATTACAGGATATCTTTTCCCTCTTATTATTACTTCTGCTTTATTGCTCATACTTCGCATATAACCGTCACCATAACCGACCGGAACTGTAACAGCCCTTATATTATGGTCCGATTGCCATGTTGAACCATAACTTACTGGATGATTGGGTTTAATTACTTTGAAATAGACAACTATCGACTTCCATGTTAAAGCTGGTTCAACCTCTATTGTCTTCTTAACTTCGGTTGAAGGATAAACTCCATATAGCAAAATTCCCGGTCGAACCATATCAAAGTTTGCCTCTGGTAGTTGAAGTATAGCTCCTGAATTTGAAATATGGTAAAGTGGTTTTTCTAAAAAGATTTTGTCAGCATAATCTATTACTTCCGTGAATCTTTTTAATTGAAGAAATGTATAACTCAAATCTTTTTTTTCTGAATTTGCAAAGTGAGAATATATTCCTTCAATAATAACATTTTTTGTTTTAAGAGCAGCATCTAAAAATTTTTTCGCATTGTAATAATGCACCCCAATTCTTTCCATTCCTGTATCTATTTTCAAATGTACTTTTGCTTTCATATTCATATTGCTCGCAAAACTATCTATCTGATTTAATTTCTCAATTGATGATGCTGTTATTGTTAAATCATGTTTCAAAAATATCGGAATCTGATTACCCCATACACCTCCTAACACAAGTATTGGCATAGTAATCCCAATTTCTCGAAGCAAAATTCCTTCTTCTAATACTGCAACTCCAATATAATCTGCATTTAATTCCTGCATTAATTGGGCAATACGCACTAGCCCATGACCATAGGCATTTGCTTTAAGTATGGGCATTATCTTTGAAGGATAAACGCGCTCTTTTATTTTATTAAAATTCTTTTTCAATATATTTAAATCTACAACCAGATGGGTTGGTCTAATAATCTTATCCAGGCTTATAACGGGATAATTATTGTAATTTTTCATAGTAAACAAAATTTTTTCATGTTAAAATATGATTTTCCTTATGAAGTCGTTAAACATTTTTTGTAAATTGTTTTAAAATATAAAAGTATTATAGGTAACGCTTATGCAAGATACACTTAACTATGTTGAAATAATCGGCTATTTAGCATCCGTATTAGTCGCAATATCCTTGATGATGAGTGCTATAGTTAAATTGAGAATTATAAATCTTATTGGTTCTCTAATTTTTACATTTTATGGGATTATAATATCTGCATACCCCGTAGCACTTGTCAATGGTTTTATTGCATTGGTAAATATTTACTATTTAATAGAAATTCTTTCTACGAAAGAATATTTTGATATTCTTCCAGTAGAAACAACCTCAATATATTTAAAGTACTTTCTTTCATTTCATGAAAAAGAAATTAAAAAGTTTATACCCGATTTTTCATTTCAATTAGATGCTAAAGATAAAGTAATTTTTGTATTGAGAAATTCAGTACCCGCAGGGTTGGTATGTGCAAAGGATATTGAAATTGATACTCTCTTTGTAAATCTTGATTATGTTATACCTGGTTACCGTGACTTCAAAATAGGTAAATACGTATACCAAAAATTTTTCAGGGAAAATAATATTAAAAAGATTTATACAAAGCCTGGCAATAAGTCTCATCAAAAATATTTAAGAAAGATGGGATTCACAAAAACAAGTTATAATTCACAAAAAGCATATGTATTACAATTAAGTTGACGAACTGAAATGAATTTAAAAATTTTATACGAGGACAATAACATAATAGCAATAGATAAACCTGAGGGTCTGGCTTCGATTGCAGAAAGCGATCCATCTAAAAAGAATTTGCATTCTTTATTGGAAAACATTTTGGGTTATAAAGTATATATTGTTCATAGATTGGATAAAGAAGTAAGTGGTGTAATTTTATTTACTAAAAATCCTGATACACATAAATTATTAAATGAACAATTTATGAAATCAATAATAACTAAAAAATATATTGCGCTTGTAGCTGGTGTTATTAATGAAGATTCTGGAACGATTAATAGGCCAATTCGAAAATATGGCTCAGGTAAAATGGGGGTAGATGAACTAAAGGGTAAACCAAGTGTTACAAATTTCAAGGTGTTAAAAAGATATAACTCATTTACTCTTTTAGAATTAAAACCTGAAACAGGAAGAAGACATCAATTGCGTGTTCATCTATACAGCGTTGGATTTCCTATTGCTGGAGATTTGAGATACGGGGATAAAAATTTTCAAAAGAATTTTCCTCGATTAATGTTACATGCTAAATCAATAGAATTTTTTTCAAAGGAAAGAAGGGCAATTAAAATTGAATCACCACTCCCAGATTCTTTTATTACTATTCTTAACGGAATAAATAATCATATTCGATAAGATTTTATTCAATTAGATTGACACTCCATAATTCTATTTAGATTGAGCAGAGTACTTAGAACTTATCACTTTTATCATTTAGACTAATTTTGTTTAAGAAATACTATATGATACTTCCATATCATATATTAAAAGGCCCTGTATTTCACAGGGCTTGGGGTCATAGCATTAATTTATCTAATCACTTTTACGTCAGAAGCTTGTAAGCCTTTCTGACTCTTGATAATAGTGAATTCAACATTATCATTTTCGGATAAAGACTTATATCCATCTCCAATTATTGATTGAAAATGAACAAATACATCTTCACCATTTGCTTGTTGAATAAATCAATAACCTTTTGAACTGTTAAACCATTTAACAGATCCTTATTTTCGCTCTGTCATTACAGATGCTCCTTTTATTTGATTTTTGTTAATTAGACAGGGCTTTAAAATTTGGGAAGGTTTACTTCTACTCGATTTCTAAAACTACTGCCTTTCTAAAACAAACAGAGTCATAATATATTACATATCCTAATTTTCTATAAAATTATTTTTATGAAAATTCATCTTAGAAATTCACAAAAAGAAGTTTTATTTTTCTATAAACATTACTGGAGAAATATTATGAACAAATTGTTCTTATTTTTATTTGTTGTAACAACTATAAACTTTGCACAAGAAAAAATAAAAATCCCTTACGAAAGATATACTCTTTCAAATGGATTAAATGTAATATTACATGAAGATCATACAACACCAACCATTTCAGTTAACACATGGTATCATGTTGGCTCTGCATATGAAAAGCCAGGACGTACAGGTTTTGCACATCTTTTTGAACATTTGATGTTTGAGGGTTCTGCTCATGTAGCAGAGGGTGATTTTGATAAATTACTCGAAGCAGCAGGTGGAGAAAACAATGGCTCAACGTCTGAAGATAGAACAAATTATTATGAAGATATTCCGTCCAATGCCTTAGAGCTTGCACTTTATCTCGATTCTGATAGAATGGGATACTTATTAGAAGCAATGACTCCAGAGAAAGTTGATGGTCAACGTGAGGTTGTTAAAAACGAAAGACGACAAAGTTATGAAAATCGTCCATATGGACTTGCATGGGAAACAATTAATAAAAATCTTTATCCAGCTGGTCATCCTTATAGCTGGCCTGTAATTGGTTATATGGAAGATTTAAGTGCAGCAAGTTACGATGATGTTGTTGAATTTTATAAAACCTACTATGTACCAAACAATGCTTCTCTTGTAATTGCAGGCGACATTGATCCAAAGGAAACTATAAAGCTTGTAGAAAAATGGTATGGTGAAATTCCTGCTGGTAAACCCGTATCGCCTTTAAATCCAGTTCAAGTAAAATTAAATGAAGAAAAAATTGTAATCCTCGAAGATAATGTACAGCTCCCAAGAATTTATTTGGTATGGATTACACCACCCAAATTTTCACCTGGAGATGCAGAGCTGGATGTAATCTCAAATATTTTAGCTGGAGGGAAAAAATCTCGACTTTATCAAAGACTTGTTTATGATTTACAAATCGCTCAGGATGTAAGTGCTTTTCAGAATTCAAATAAAATTTCATCTCAATTTTTTATAATTGCTACTGCTCGCGCTGGCCACACTCTAACAGAAATTAAAAATATAATTCAGGAAGAAATAGATAAATTAAAAAATGAACCACCCGGAGAAAGAGAACTTCAAAGAGCTGTAAATCAAATCGAAGCATCATTTATTGATGCTTTAGAAAGAATTGGGGGATTTAATGGCAAAGCAGATTTACTTAATTTTTATTTTTATTATGCTGGTAATCCAGATTATGCAAATGAAGATTTGGCTCGTTATAAAGCATTAAGTACAGAAGATATTCAAACAACAGCAAAAACATATTTATTAGATAGTGCTCGTATTATTTTGAGTATTGTTCCAAAAGGAAAAACTGAATTAGCAGTTAAATTAAAGGCGGAGGGTAAATAAAATGAATATTCATAAATTTCTACTTATAGCAGGTTTAATATTAATTTCCACTCAAATTAATGCTCAGAGAATCGATAGAACAAAACCACCCACTCTCCCTCCGCCAAAGTCATTAAAACTTCCTGAAGTTGTAAAATTTGAACTTTCAAATGGATTAATAGTAGTTTTGATGGAAAAGCATAATGTACCACTAATTCAACTTAATGTAATAATTAAAGCAGGAACAGTTAACGACCCTCCGGGTAAAGAGGGCCTTGCAAATGTTACCTTAGATATGCTCGACGAAGGAAATGCTGGAAAGTCTTCACTTGAAATTGCAGATGAAATTGATTTTCTTGGAGCTAAAATTTCAACTAAAGCAGGTTTACATTCTTCAGTCATTTATCTTCATACTCCAATTTCAAAATTTGAAGATGCACTAAAAATAATGGGAGAGATAATCCTTAAACCTGACTTCCCTGAAAATGAACTTTTACGTAAGAAAAAAGAATATTTAACCACAATAGTACAGTGGCACGATCAACCCACTTCAATTGCAAGCATTGCTTTTAACAAATTTTTATTTGGCGATAATCATCCTTATGGAAAACCCTCGATAGGAAATGAAACTTCTATTAATAGCTTTACAAGAGAAGATCTATTGAATTTCTATAGTGAATATTTCAAAGCCAATAATGCTTATGTTGTTGCTGTAGGTAATATCAAAAAAGAAGAATTAAAAAATAAACTTGAAAAAATTTTTGGTAGATGGCAAAATGGAAATATTGACAAAATTAAAGTCCAAAAAGTAAAACAAGTTAATAAAAGAAGAATATATCTAATTGATAAACCTAATTCTGCACAATCTGTAATTTACATTGGTAGAGTCGGTCCCGAAAGATTAACAAAAGATTATTATTCAATAATAATAATGAATACAATTTTAGGTGGTTCATTTACATCAAGATTAAATAATAATCTAAGAGAGGAACATGGTTATACATATGGTGCTGGTTCAAGATTTATTTTTAGACCGGAATTGGGATATTTTATAGCTTATTCATCTGTTCAAACAGAAGTAACAGACAAAGCTTTATTTGAATTTTTTAAGGAATTTAATAGTATTCGTAAACCTATTCCACTTGATGAATTAAACAGGGCAAAAAATCTCGTGGCTTTAAGTTATCCACAAAACTTTCAAACAGCTGCAGAGATAGCATCCCAGATAGAAGAATTAATTGAATACAATCTTTCTGAAAATTACTTTAATGAGTACGTAAAAAATATTATTAATACAAAAGATTTAGAAATTAATGATGCTGCAAAAAAATATATAGTTCCAGATCAAATGATTGTGGTTGTTGTAGGTGACAAATCAAAAATAGAAGCCGGGATTAAAAACTTGAAACTTGGTGAATTAATAAATCTGAGAATTGAAGATGTACTTGGTAAAATTCCTCAACTGGAAAAAATGTAGAGACGTAATTTTACGTCTCTACTTATTTTCAGCCTCCTGGAGTGCTTGAAAATATTTTCTGATTAAATCTTCATAATCTTTCTTATAACCTTCCATCATTGCTTTCTTTAATTCATCTCTTATTTTATATTTTCTCTCTTCATTTGATAGGATCAGTTCTGGTGGTGATGTTCTTAAAACATTTTTACCTGTTGTTGACCTTCTTTCTTTTTCATAATCTCTTTCATTAATAGAACGTTGTGCATCGAGCAGACGCGATAATATTCTTTCCTGTTTTTTGATTAATTCATCATTTAATTTTTCTGTTTCTAAGTTTGTAACAACTTCTTTCATTTCTTCTAACACTTTTTGAAGATTTGCTGCAAGACTTTTAGACTTACCAGCTTCCTGAGCTTCTTTATTTAATTGTTCCAAAGATTTTCTAATCATTTCCTGCTCGGCTGCAAGTTTTTGAAGTTGGGACATCAACTCCTGAGTAATTTTTTGTTGGTTTAGCATTTGAGATAATTGATTCAAATTCATTTGTTGATGAATGATATTTTGTAGTTGTTGAAATAGGGACATCATTCCTCCACCCTGTCCTCCACGCATCATTTGCTCCATTGCTCCTTTTACAAAATTTGCTGATTCATTTAAATATTCCATAGCCCTATTCTGATAATGAGAAGCAGAAGCCCCATTTCTATTTTGAAGAGCATTAATTGATTTTTGCATTTCAGAATATGCTCTTCCAAGTGCTTTCCCCATCTCGGGTGTTATCGAAAATGTTTTTTGAGATAGATCTGTCATCTTGTTTAATATTTTCTTAAGATTATTCTGTAATTCGTTTTGTTTACGTGAGTTTCTTGTATAATCATTCGAATTATAACCAAGCCGGAATGTTTCATTTCTTAAATTTTCCTGCATTTCAGATAGTGTTAGCAAATCATCAAGTATTTTCATCATATCATAATAAGCTTTTAGTTGATTCATCTGTTGCATTGCTGACTGAAGTTCCTTAAATAAATTACTCATACTCGTCATATTTGATAACAAATGTTGCTGAATATCCAGTGCTTCCATCTTTTGCATCTGTTGTATTTTTTTTGTTGCAAGCTCCGATAATTGTTGATTGTTCTGTTTATTAAATTTATCTATTGCTTGTTTTAACTGGTCCTTCGGTAAATCCTTTAATTCTTCCATTTTCTCATCCAATTTTTTCATCTCTTCTTCAAGTTTATTCAAATCATTAGAAACATCTCTCTGTCGTTCTGCCAATTCATCTCTTTTAGTGCTATTTGAAAGGTTGCTTTGCTCAGTTTTATTTTTAATTTCTTGGATTTTTCTGGATAGTTCTTCTGTTCGGTTTAGCAGTTCATCAATTTTCTGTTCAATTTGTACTCTTTTCAACAAATTGATAGTTCTTTCCAAACTCTGCTTAAAATATTCTTCGTTTGCTTTTAATTCATCAAGTGAGATTTGAATATTTTCTCTTATTAAACTTCTCAAAGCTTCCTGCAGTTTTCTGAAAGCTTCTTTCAATTCATCTCCTGTCATTTCATCTAAAATTTTTTGAAGTTCGTTATACTTTTGTAATGTTTCTTCTGATAACAAATTATTTTGCAAAAGATTGTTTTGAATCTCTGAAAGCTTTTGAGAAACTTCTTTTGCTTTCTGTATCAATTTATTAAACTTATCGGTTGCTCTTTCTATTCGTTCTTTTTCTTCCCAGGAAATTTCTTTTTTATCTTGTTTTAGGTCATTACTAATTTTTTGTAATTCACTTTTTAATTCTTCAGCCTCTTTAAGAGTTTTGCTCAGATCATCAAAAACATTTTGTTGAGTACTTTCTGTTTCGGCAAATAATTCGTCAATCGAGGGAACCTGAATTGTCTGAATTTTTGTACGAGAAGATTTTGGTCCACCAATTACATCATTATCAAATACCTCAAGATAATAGGAAACTGTTTCCCCTTCTGCCAGTACAAGCGATGATAAATCCCATGTGTAATAAATCTCATCCTCCTTTTTATCTTTGTTGACATTTAGTGGGATTGCTGAATAATCTTCTGTAGGTTTACGATATTTTGACGCAGAAATTCTGTAATTAAGATTTAATTTAGTAAATCCATAATCATCTTTTATACTTGTTATAACAGAAATTTTATCGCTTTTTGTTTTAATATTGTCTTCAGGTGAAATTATTTCAATTTCAGGATATTCATCTTCAATAACTCTAATTGTATAAGTAATTGGGTTTTCATTCTCCATTCCATTTTTATCATAAATAAAAATCTTATACTGTGAATCTTTCTTAATTAAAAATTCAGAGAAGGCAATTCTATTATTAACAATCATCTGGGTTGAAATACTATCGTCAAAAATTATAAATGCTTTTGAGAGTTCTTGTGATGATTTTAATGTTATTTTTACTTTACTCCCCTTCAAAGCAGTTATATTTCCATTATTCTGCTGTGTAGTACTTTGCAGTTTTGAATAAGATGGTGGGATAACAGTTAATTCAATATCTTTTATTATTGGTCTATTAACAACTTTAATTCTATATATATCACTCTTAACATCCTCTGCAAATACATAGTATTTAAATGAATTTCTTACCGAAGCAATTTCGTAATGAAAATATCCGGTAGAATCAGGTTGCATCTTTTTATTAAAAAATTCTGTCTCATCATCAAATTTTAAAGAGATAAATATTTCACCGGGAGATTGACCTGCTGTTTTTATTTTGATTATAACATTATCACCTTTTGTTATTTCTTTATTGCCAGGAGATATTAAGAAGTAAAATTTAGGTGGGGGTGAAAAATTTTTTTCATGGTTAATTATTCTATATAAAGCATAATTCAATTGAGGAAGAAATAATATTGAAAGAAATGTTATGAAAATTGAAATTACAGCAATTTTTAGCAACCTAATTGTAATTGAAAAGTCTATAATGGAGTTGAAATTAATCCCTTTTGTTTTTGTATAAACTTTTTCGAATTCACCTTCTATTAGTTGACTCGAATAAAAGTTATTTCCCTCTTCCTTTAATTGTAGTACATTAATTAGTTGATCCTTTATTTCATCAAAATGCTTTCCTATTGTTTTGGCTATTCTCAGATAATTTATTTCTCTAACTTTTAAAGAATTTCTAACTATTGTAAATATAATCAGCAATAAATTAACAGATAATAAAGAGATTAAACCGTAAAATAAAAAAGTTCTTACAGGCGAACTAAATTTCCCAAATGATTCCAATGCCAAAATAAAAAGAACTAAAATTGAAAAAGAAGTGATAAGAATCAGAATAAAATTTATACTTTCTCTGCATCTATCAAGAATATAAAATTTTTTTAATCTTTTCTTTAGTTCATTTATATTATTCTGTATCATACTATTTATTGACTTAATTTTAATTCATTAATGCCCAGACTACAATATTTGTTCCAAACTTAAGAGCTTCTTCTCTTTTATCCTGAGAATCTTTATGTACTTCGGGATCGGCCCAACCATCACTTGGATTACTTTCATATGTATAATAAAGGCATAATCTACCATTTACAAATATTCCAAATCCCTGGGGAGGTTTATTATCATGCTCATGAGTTTTAGGAGGACCATTTTTAAAATCAAAAACGCAGTGATAGATTCCATGATTGAATGGTAACTCAACTAAATCTTTGTCAGGAAAAACTTTTTTGATTTCCCTTCTGAAAGCTTTATCCAGACCATAATCGTCATCAACGTATAAAAAACCACCACTTTCAAGATAAGTTCTAAGCTTTCTTGCTTCTGCCTCCGAAAAAACTATATTACCATGACCCGTCATAAATATAAATGGATAAGCAAAAATATTCCCGCTACTTAAGTCCACAAATTCATAGACAGGATTTGTTTTAATATTTGTGTTACTGGCAATAAATTTTAACAGATTAACTTCCGCCGAAGGATCATTATACCAATCGCCTCCACCATTATATTTTAATCTTGCAATCTTAAAACCAGTCTGTTCCTGTGCAAAAATTATATTTACAAAAGTTAATAATCCTATTATATACTTCATTTGTTATATTTTATCTTTTGTTCTAAGATAAATAATTTGATAGACCAAATCATGACTTTAGTTTATCTCTATATAAATTAAAAGAGTATGCAAATAAGAGATTCTAAATTATCATTTCTTGTGTTCTTAAAGCACGAGGAAATTGACTCTTTAATCCTTCATTTGATGAAACACCAGTACCTAATACAAATTCTTGATACTTTACAATTTTTTGTCCTTCTTTACCAAAATCTCCTTTTATTGAACCACCATTTAAATAAATTTCTAATTCCTTTTCATTATTAAGTTCAATAACATTTTTATTTGAATATTTCCCGAGTATTTGCGCAGCTGATGTATGAATTTGAACAATATTTTTTTTATCAATAGAGCCAAATTTAGAACCGATTCTGTTAAACAAATCTGTATGTATTGATTCCCAATCATTATTTATAAAGTATAAATCCTTACTTCGTATTATGTATAGATAACTTTCAAAAATATTTCTATCAATTCCATAATAGTCTGAAATTCTTAGTAAATAATCTTTAACTTTATTCGAAGAGTAATTGTATAATTCAACTTTTTCAGATGTATTAATTTTATCGAAACCGTTAATGGTTTCATCAGTTTTAATTAATTTTGCTATAAAAAATCCCTCCGATTCCACATCCCATGGTAAAATTCTTTTAGCATTTTTTAATGATTCATCAAGATTATTATTATCGAGTTTTGTAAAAGCTCGTACACTTTGAATTGGTAATCTTATATCTATTACTTTAATTGGATACTTCTTTAATATTTTATTTAGTACCATTTCATTTTCTTCTAACGTAAGAGTGCATGTAGAATAAACAATTTCGCCTCCAACTTTCAACATTTTAATTGCACTCACAAGTAATTTATATTGCAAATCTGATATAACACCAAGTTTATTAATATTCCACCAGGTGCTTACTTCTCCTCTTTTCTGCACTATACCGAGTGCACTACATGGTGCATCAACAAGTATTTTGTCAAAATAATTTTCAAAGTATCTGCTCAAAAACTCTCCTTTCTTATTCATCACTCCTACATTAATTAAATTCATTTTGTCAATGTTAAACATCAACACTTTAACTCTATCGATTGATATGTCGTTTGCAATAAGAGTACCTCTGCCGTTCATCAATTCAGAAAGTTGTGTAGTCTTAGAGCCCGGAGCTGCACATAAATCTAATACTTTATTATTCTCTTCTGGATTTAATATGAGAGCTGGAATCATAGAGGATAAACTTTGAATATAATAATAGCCCAGTATAAAGAAAAATGTTTTTCCTACAACATTTTCCCCGGTTAAAACTTTATAGGCATTTTTTACTGATTCAATTTTTTCTAATTCAATTCCATATTTCTTCAAATTATTTATTAATTTTTTTTGGTCAACTCTTCTGGAAATTCTAATACAGGTTCTATAATTGCTATTATAAAATTCTTTGTAGCTTCTAAGATAATCCTTACCGAAATGTTTTTCGATGTAACTTATAATTTTATCGCTAAGTGGAATCATTTCAGATTCTTATCAGATTAAGTAAGTTGAATATTTGATTTGATACATTAGCAAAGTTTCTTGATTGGGAAAAACTTTTTTTATAATCTCTTTCAATTGCTCTTAGAATTTCATCAATATAATTTTCATAAGATTTCACTATGGCTTCAATATCTTGAGAGTTTTTGGGAATTGTTATTTTTAAAGGTTTACTTCTATTTGCATACAAAATATATTTTGCTTTGAAGTAGTTATTTGTATGAAAAATTATATTTCCATCAATATCAACTATTTCATAATAATCAAATAATGGCGGAGTAAGCAAAAGGTTTTTACCGGGCATTTCTAATTCTTCGGTATCAACTGATGAAATGAAAGTATCAGGAAAATCTTTAAACTCTTTTTTAATATTCTCAATCCATATATTGATAAAATCTTTTTCTGTCATAAAAATCAACTTTTTACTCACTTTGATTTGAAATACATATCCACATCTTCAGGTTTCTCTATCCAATCAGCTATAAAAACATTTGTATCACGCGAATCTTTTCTTTCTTTATTTCGATTTGAACAGAAAACAATTTTTTTGCCATCATAAGAAAACATTGGAAAGGCATTAAAGTTTTTAGAATTTGTTATCTGTACTAAATTTGTTCCATCAATATTAATCATGAAAATATCAAATCTTCTTCCCCCCTCATTCAAAGTATGATGATTAGAACTAAATAAAATTTTTTTGCCATCCGGGTGAAAGAAAGGAGCCCAATTTGCACCGGGTAGATTTGTTACCTGGCGCACATTTTTCCCATCAATATCTGAAATGAATATATTGAGTTCTCTGGGTTCAACATAGCCTTCTTGAAGAAGTTTTTTATAAAACTCTGCATCTTTGCCTTCTAAACGACTAGCTCTCCATACAATATATTTAGAATCTCTAGAAAAAAATGCTCCCCCATCATAGCCAAGTTTATTTGTTAATTGCAGCAACTTTCCCGTAGAAATTTCGTATCTCCATAATTCTAAATCGCCTGACCTTGTTGATGTAAAAACTATATATTTTCCATCTGGCGATACATTCGCCTCAGCATCATATCCTTCTCCTCCAATTAGAAGTCTTGGATTTGTTCCATCTGGTTCGGCAATATAAATGTCATATGTTTTATAAATTGGCCATACATACCTACCATTTGAAAACATTTTAGCTTCTGGGCATTTATCATCTGCTGCATGTGTAGATGAATAAATTATTCTCCCATCTGGCAAAAAGTAACTGCATGTAGTTCTCCCTTTGCCGGTAGATACTAATTTATATCTATTCTTAGAATCAATTGGCGTTCCGTCAGCATTCATTATAAAAATCTGGTCGCAACCCTGAGGATTAATATCTGCCCATTCACTCTGGAAAATTAATTTTTTATCATCGAAACTCCAGTATGCTTCTGCATTATTACCACCAAAGGTAAGTTGTCTTATATTCCTTAGATGAACTTCCCCTTCATATCTCAAAGTATCTTTAACAGGATCATAATTTTGTGCAAATGAAAATTTGGTTTTATAAAAACTAAACAAAATAAGTGCAATTAATAAAATGAAAGACCTTAGAAAGATTTCTTTTTTCATCTTTCTTCTTTCTATTTAATTACAATTGTTTTCTTGTCTTTTCGAAATAATAGATAGACGCCTGCAATAATGAAAGGAATGCTTAGTAGTTGTCCGATATTTAGTGGTAGATATTGTTCGAAGTATGTTTGATCTTCTTTGATGAATTCAATTATAAATCTAAAAGTAAATACAAGAACAAAAAATAATCCAAGGAGGAAACCATTTTTGAATTTCGAAGTTCTTCGCAAATAATAAATAAAAAGGAAGATAAAAATTAACAAGTAAGCTATTGATTCAAAAAGCTGAGTCGGATATCGTGGTATATTATCTACGGCTACAAATATAAATCCCCACAATGAATTTGTAGGTTTACCAATTATTTCAGAATTGAATAAATTACCAAGTCGTATAAAAGCCCCTCCGAGAGCAGTTGGGATTGCTATTCTATCAAGTAACCATAAATAAGAGTATATATTTTTCTTTTCTATAAAATAGTATAGTGCTATTAATATACCAATTGCTCCGCCATGACTTGCTAATCCACCTTTCCATACCTGTAATATTTCTAAAGGATGACTTAGATAATATTCCGGATTATAAAATAAACAGTGTCCAAGTCTCGCACCAATAACTGTTCCTAAAATCATATACCACAATAAATCATTGAGGTCAGATAATTTTTTGCTTTCTTTTTTAAAGATGAAAGACATTATCTGATAACCAATCAAGAAACCGGCAGCAAACAATACGCCATACCATCTTATAACAAAAGGTCCTAATCTAAATATCTCAGGATTTACATCCCAATAAATCAATATAAATCTCACTAATATTATCTTTATAAAAACAAATTTAGCAATGATTGTTAAATAAACCAAAATAGAATTTCAGTCACTGCATTGTATATTTGATTTAATTATCAAAGCGAAAAAATATTAATTTATCTCCAAAATACTATTCACAATTTACCTGTTATTGATAATTTTTATTTTATGATTAATTTTCAATTATTAAGTCAACAATTAATTTATACCAAAATCTGCTGTTTACTTAAAAGAACTCATAGAGAAATTATTATATTTTCTTCTATAGAAATCTACTTTATTGTTTTAAGTGTTTTTCATTTTTCACAAATAATTACCTTAGCTGCAAATATAAACTTATGAATAAGTGGATTAATTTTTCTTAATTAATTCATAATCAGTATTAAATTTTACATTAGAATTACTAATCTTTAATTTATATTTTTAAAATAAGAATGACTTTAATAGAGGAATAACATGCCATTAAAAAAAGCTCCTAAACATAAAGAGCTAAAACCGGAAGACTTAAAATGGACCTGTGACCCTACGATTTTTGATTTTGAAAGTACTGCTAAATTAGAACCAATTGAAGGAATAGTTGGACAGGAACGTGCTCTAAAAGCATTGAAGATCGGGGTTAAACTCAAAAGCCCGGGTTATAATATATTCGTCACAGGATTATCTGGCACAGGTAAACTTACCACTATCAAAAAAATGCTGGAGTCTATTGTACCGGAAAATGTATCTGAACTATATGATTATGCATATGTAAATAATTTTAAAGATGAAGATAGACCGTTGTTATTACAATTTCCTGCAGGAATAGCAAAAAAATTTAAACGTGATTTAAATAGAGCAATAAAGTTCTTACAGGAAAGAATTCCTCAAGTTTTATCGACCGAACCGTTTATATCAAGAAAGAAACAGATACTTTCCGATTACACAAAAAAGCAGAGAGCAATTATGCTCAGCTTTGAAAATAAACTTCGGAAAGATAATTTTACTCTTGGCGAAGTTAAAATGGGAGAAATGGTTCGGCCAGAGATTCTTGCAGTAATAGACAATCAACCATTTTTTGTAACTCAACTTCAAGAATTGGTAAATGAAAATAAGATTACCCAAGACCAGGCACAGGAATTTTTTAACAAATATGCATCATACCAAGAAGAGCTCCAGCAAGTCTTTAAAGATAGTCTTAAATTAACCCAGGACTTTCAAGAAAAAATTAATCAACTTGAAACTGAAACAGTAAAGGTAATTGTTAATGTTACAATTGATGATTTAAAGAAGAAATATAAGTTCAAGAAAGTAAAATATTATCTTGATCAGGTAATTGATAATATCTTACTTAATCTTGATGTATTCAAAGGACAAAAACCCACAAGAGAAGAAACAGAAAGTGGTATTATCGTAGATTATTTAAAAGAATATGAAGTAAATATAATACTTGATAATTCGCATACAAAGGAATGTCCTGTTGTAATAGAAACAAGTCCAACCTATACAAATTTATTTGGAACAATTGAAAGAATAAGCGATGGCCATGGTGGATGGTATGCAGACTTTACGAGGATAAAAGCAGGCTCACTTTTAAGAGCAAATGGTGGATATCTTGTTATTAACGCACTTGATGCTTTTAGTGAACCTGGGGTCTGGAAAACTCTTAAACGAGTTTTACTTTATGGTAAATTGGAAATACAAGACCTTGCAAATCTTTATCAATTTGCACCAAGCATATTAAAACCGGAACCCATTCAAATAGATACTAAGGTTATACTGATTGGAAATAATTATATCTATTCAATTTTATCTGCGTATGAAGACGACTTTAATAAAATATTTAAAATAAAGGCTGATTTTGATTATGAAATGACTCGAACAGATAAAGCACTAAATGAATATGCAAGGGTAATCAAAAAATTGATCGAAACAGAAAAACTGCTTGAATTTGATAAGTCTGCTATTGCAAAAGTAATTGAATATGGAGCAAGATATGCAGGAGAAAAAAACAAATTAACTACCCGCTTTGCATATATTGCAGATTTAGTTCGCGAATCTAGTTTCTGGGCAAAAGATAATGGCGATAAAATTGTAAATGACTATCATGTAACCCAGGCTTACGAATCTTCAAAAGAAAGACATGGACTATATGAATCAAAACTATCTCAAATGATTTATGATGGAACATTATTGATTGATATAGAAGGTGAGCGAATCGGTACCATTAATGCACTCGTTGTTTATCAAAATGGATCTTATTCATTTGGTAAACCTTCAAGAATTACAGCTTCAGTCTCTCTCGGTAACGGAAATATAATTAATGTTGAAAGAGAAGCAGGTCTAAGTGGAAGTACTCATAATAAAGGTGTATTAATAATCTCCGGATATTTTAGAGAAAAATTCGGGAAAAAAATTCCACTTTCATTTACTGCAAGCTTGGTTTTTGAACAAGGTTATGGCTTTATAGATGGCGACAGTGCATCTGTTACTGAAATTTGCGCACTTTTATCGGCTATATCAGGGATTCCTATAAAACAAAGCATAGCTATAACTGGCTCCGTTAATCAAAAAGGTGAAATACAACCCATTGGCGGAGTTAATGAAAAAATTGAAGGTTTCTTTGAAGTTTGTAAAAAGAAAGGACTCAACGGTAAACATGGCGTCATTATTCCAACACTAAATGTTAAAGATCTTATGTTAAAAGATGAAGTTATAAATGCTGTGACTGAAGGAAAATTTCATATTTATCCAGTTTCTACTGTTGATCAAGCTATTGAAATATTAACCGGTATTAAAGCTGGAAAAGTGTTAAAAAATGGTAAGCATGAACCTGAAACTGTGTTTGGTCTTGTTGAAAAAGAACTTATCGAAATGAAAAAAAGATTAAAAGGTACTGCAATAAGAAAAAATGAATCAAATGATAAAAGCACTAACAAAACAGTGAAGAAAAAGAAAAAATGATAAATAATTTCGCAAAAACTAAAATACTTGCAACACTTGGCCCATCAACTGATACTAAAGAAAAACTCGAGGCGATTATTAATGCCGGAGCAGATGGGTTCAGACTTAATTTCTCACACAGTAATCACACCTATTTTGAACATTTATTTAACTTAATTCACGAAATATGTGTAGAAAAATCTCTACCAATTCCAATTTTAATCGATCTACAGGGTCCAAAGATCAGAATTGGGGAATTAATTCAACCTGAGATAGAAATTAATTCGGGAGATGTTATTGAGATAACTATACAAAACATAAAGGGGACAAAAGAAATAATATCTACAAGCTATACTAAATTAATTGAAGACGCACAAATAGGTGATTCAATTTTAATTGATGATGGTTTAATAAAGCTTCTAATAGAAGACAAAAAAAATGGTTCCTTAATTTGCAGAATAATAGAAGGGGGAATATTAAAGCCGAAAAAAGGGATGAATCTTCCCGGAATGAAGCTCAGTACTCCATCAGTTACAGAAAAAGATTTTAACGATTTAGAATTTGCAATCAAACACAGAGTCGATTTTATCGCTCTTTCCTTTGTAAGAAAGGAAGATGATGTAATTAATTTAAAAAAATGGTTAGAGAAAAGAGGCTATAAAATTCCTGTTATTGCAAAAATCGAAAAGAAAGAGGCAGTTGACAATTTTGAAAAAATTCTTAACATATCCGATGGAATTATGATTGCGCGTGGAGACCTGGGAGTAGAATTGGGTGTTCAACAGGTGCCTATTATACAGAAACAAATTATCAGACGATGTAACGAGGTGGGAAAACTTGTAATAACTGCAACTCAAATGCTTGAATCGATGATAAATAACCCTGTCCCAACAAGAGCAGAAGCTACTGATATTGCAAATGCTGTTTGGGATGGAACTGATGTGGTTATGTTAAGTGGTGAAACTTCTATTGGAAATTATCCTGTTGAAGCAGTTAAAATGATGAATCAAATATTGCTAACAACAGAATCAGAATCAGGCACAAGAAAAAATATAAATTATCATATACCTGAAAATATTTTTGAAAATATGATCGATGCCAGTGGAGCTGCTATAGTAAAGGCTGCTGAACAATTGAATGCTTCCGCAATAGTAATTTTTACTCATCTTGGCATTAAAGCAAGTATTGTATCTAAGTTCAGACCTAAAGCAAAACTTTTTGCAATCTCCGATAAATTCGAAACTCTTAACACACTGAATCTTCACTGGGGAATTAAACCTTTCTTTCTCAATATTATAAAAGACGAAGAAACAGCCATTGCTAATTCTATGAAATTATTAAAGGAAAAAAATTTGATAAAAGACGGGGATGTGATTATTTTTACTGCTGGAGAACCAATGAAAGATAAAGGTAGAAGAACATGGATGCGTTGTATTGTTGTTTGAATCTTTTCAAATTATTTTATGTTTATAAATAAAATTAGTTCAAAAATACAGATCAAGATTATCCATCTTATTACATATAATTAAAAAAATGTTCAGCTAATAAATGATTGCACAATTAGAAAATTTGAAATTAGCAAAATGGTGGGAACCCACTAAAAATAATAAAATACTTTGCACTCTTTGCCCAAGATATTGCACAATAGGTGAAGGTCAATCTGGATTTTGTTTTATACGACAAAACATAGGTGGTAAATTATACTCAATTGGTTATGGGAGACCTACAGGTTTTGCGATCGATCCTATTGAAAAAAAACCACTCAATCATTTTTATCCAGGAACTCAGATCCTAAGTTTTGGTACCGCTGGATGCAATTTAGGTTGTAAGTTTTGTCAAAACTGGTCCATTAGCAAAGCACGACTCGATAATTCTAACTCAATTGAAGCTTCTCCAGAAGATGTCGTTGAATTAGCCAAAAGATACCGTATTCCTTCAATTGCTTTTACATATAACGATCCTGTCATTTTTGGTGAATATGTAATCGATATCTCAAAACTTGCAAGAGAAGAAGGAATTAATTCTGTTATGGTAACTGCCGGTTATATTGATAAAAAAGCACGCAAAGAAGTTTATAAATATATTGATGCTGCAAATGTCGATCTAAAAGCTTTCACCGAAAATTTTTATCATAAATTGACTTTTTCTCATCTTGAACCTGTACTTGATACACTAAAATGGCTAAAAGAAGATACCAATGTTTGGTTTGAAATTACTACTCTATTAATCCCCCAGGAAAATGATTCCCCTGATGAAATAAAAAGAATGTGTGATTGGATTCTAAAAAATCTTGGGTATATCGTGCCTCTTCATTTTACAGCTTTCCATCCTGATTTTAAGATAAGAGATAAAGAAAGAACACCACCGTCAACTCTAAGAATGGCAAGAAATATTGCTTTAAATTCTGGTATAAAATATTGTTATACAGGAAATATTCACGACATTGAAGGACAAACTACTTACTGCCCAAATTGCAAGAAAGAATTGATTGTACGCAACTGGCATTCAATATTAAAATATAATCTTACAGACGGTAGATGTACTTATTGTAATTATAAAATTGAAGGAAAATTTTAATTATATTACCATAAAAAATATTTATTAAAAACACAGGGGGCTAAAACTTTTTAATTTTTTTAGTGTATTTTTTTTAATTAATCAATATATTAATAAAAACTTTTCCACTTATTATTACACACATATAAATAATAATTGGGGGTATGTATGAAAAAGACAACCAGATTCTTTTTAATGATTTTATACGTTGCTTTTCTATTTACTTCAGTAGCAACAGCTCAAAGCAGACAACTCAAAATCGGTAAAATATTTGCAAAAGAAGAAGCAAACCAGTTATTTGGTAAACCTGTAATTTCCATCCCGGTTTCAAAAGATCTACTCAAAGCTGCATTAAGACAGGCTGATAAATATTTATTTTTCTCAATAAGAGGGAAATTACCATTAATACTGAATTCAAGAAGAATTTCTCTACTTGGCGATAATACGCAATTATATAGTAAAGAAAAAGCATTTGTATTCAGTAGGGAAATGGTAGAAGAGTTTTTAAAAAATTCTAAAGGTTCAGTAATATATTTTGAAATACGGGGTATAAATAATTTTGATGTTAATACTGCTGCATTTTCTTCAAATGCTATTTTTAGTTTGAGTGATTCCTATAGCACTCTGGAAATGTCTGCAACATGTCCACCATTTTGCGATCCACCAAAATGAGTAATATTGAATTAATTAGAATACTTTTTTATTTAAGTTTTATAGTATGGATTATTCCACCTTTTAGAAATTTTAAAAGAAAATTTTTTAAATATTTTACTTTTTTAGCTATAGGAGATCCTTTATCCATAATAATGCGTGAAATAGGCATTTCATCTCAATTTATATCGTTATTTTATGTGTTTCTATGCTTTTGTTATTTGCTATCGGTGATAAATAAAAATGAAATAAAACAATATAAGTACTTTATAGGAGTTACAGCGATATTTGTAATAATACTAAACATTGTAATAAATAAAAGTTATATGATTCTACTTTCATACATTGCAATAAATTGGGTTATCTTTATTATTTTCATGAAATATTTTATTGTATCCTTCGTTAATGAGAGAATATTTAATGTATTCTTTTTTATGCTTATGTTTTATGAAATTACAATAATTACAAAATTCTTAGTTATACTTAATGGTCAATCTAATTCTACAGCATTTTTTATTGTTACAAGTATCTTTCAGATCGCCTTTGGACTCTTCTTTTCAATCTTTAGAGAAGATAAAGCCCGTATCGCTCTTAAGCCCAGATAATCCGGTTTTATTTTCTCTAATATTGATAGTTGTAGTCCTTTCTGTTGCATATGTATTTTTTAGGTATGTTGTTGTACCTATGCGCAGAAAATATATTGTAGAACAAGAGAGGTTAAAACATCAGCAGACAGAGTTAATGGCTCTGTTTGCTGAACTATCACCAGATCCTATTTTTCGATTCGATAATACAGGAAAGATTATTCTTGCAAATAATTCAGCACATAAAATTATTCCTCATCGAATGTTACTAGGCGAGCACATTAATACGGTTCTCCCATTTATGGTAAATTATGATATTGAGGATATAATTAACAATGGTAAAACTTTTACACAAACTGCAACAATAGTTGAGAATCATTATCAGTTTCTAGTAACAGGTGTTCCTAAATTGAATGTATGTCAGGTTTATGGACGAGATATTACAGAGCTTAAGAAAACAGAAAGGGAACTAAAAATAGCTCTTCAAAAGGCAGAAGAATCCCGCAAACTTAAAGAATATTTTCTTTCTCAAATATCGCATGAAATACGTTCACCACTTAATGTTATTATAGGTTACTCGGATTTATTTTTAAACGAACCAAACACAAGCAATGAAAAAAAGCAAGCTTATCTATCGATAATCAATAATAGCAAAAGATTATATCGAACATTCGATTTGCTAATAAACATGTCTCAGATTCATACTCATCAATATCAACCACACTTTGAACCAATTGATTTAAATTCAGTCATCAAAACAATTCAAAAGGAATTTGAAAGTCATGCTCTGGAGAAAAACTTAAAGCTCATAATTAATAGCAGGATTAACGAAGCAATAATTATAGGCGATCATTATTCTATTACTCAAGCTTTAATTAATCTCGTTGATAACGCTATTAAGTATACAGAACATGGTAAAGTAGAAATATTGCTCGATAGACAAAACAACAACATTATTTTAGAAATTACAGATACTGGAATAGGTATATCTGAAGAATATAAAGAAAAACTATTTACTCCATTTACTCAACAAAATATGTCCTATACACGTTTATACGAAGGAACCGGTTTAGGATTAACTCTTGTAAAAAATTTTCTTGACTTAAACAAAGCTGAAATAAAAGTAAAAAGCGAACTTGGAAGAGGCTCAGTTTTTAAAATTATCTGGAAAGGAGAAATGAAATGGTAACTTTTGAAAATGTCAAACCAAAAATTTTAATAATTGAAAACGATGCAGATAACCGAAAATTTTTGAAATTATTTTTAAGTAAATTTTTTTCTGTAACAGTTTGCGATTCTGCAGAATCTTTTTATTCACTAATTAACAAAGATAATTATGACCTGATAATACTCGAAATAGCAATAAGAGGAAAAAAGAACGGATTAGAATTAGCCAGTGAAATTAAAAGCAATCCAAATTTTTCTCATATTCCCATTTTATGTTATACAGGTTATGCTTATCATCAGGATAGAATAAATGCTCTCAATGCTGGGTGCGATAAATATTTAAGTAAACCAGCTGATATTAAAATATTAGTTAGTACTTTGTTAGAAATGTTAAAGGATAAAGGGAAGGATTTTTATTACAATGATCAGATAATCGAAAATATATCTTTCTCGCAACTTTGAAAGCTGCAGAAATTGTATTTAACATTTAAAAAAAGCGGGGTACAAATTACACTGAAAAAATTTCCTTAATTCGTACCCCATTTATTATGTACCTGCACTATAATCGTTAATATATTTAATTTGTTCTTTTGTTAATTTATCAATTTTATAACCCATAGTTTTCAACTTAATTTCCGCAATTTCCTGGTCCTGTTCCTCCGGAATTTCATGAACGATAGGTTCAAGCTTAAATCCCTGTTTAGTTAAAATGACCAATCTTAATTGAGACATAAATTGATTTGCAAAAGACATATCCATCACTTCAGATGGATGACCTTCTGCTGCAGCGAGGTTAACAAGTCTTCCTTTAGCAAGTAAATAAATTCTTCTTCCGTCTTTTAAGGTATATTCTTCATTATTGGGTCTTATAGTTTTTTTAGACTTACTCAGTTGTTCAAGCTGAAGGATATTAATTTCACAGTCATAATGACCCGTATTACAAACTATAGCACCATCTTTCATTACTTTAAAATGTCTTGATACAATTACATCTTTAACTCCTGTTGCAGTAATAAAAATATCTCCGATTTTAGCTGCTTCGTCCATTGGCATAACACGGAAGCCATCAAGGGCTGCTTTGAGTGCAGCCGTTGGTTTTATTTCTGTAACTATTACATTTGCTCCCATGCCAGCAGCACGTTTAGCAACACCACGTCCACAATGTCCATAACCAGCTACAACAAAATTTTTCCCGGCAAGCAATATAGAAGTTGCTCTTAAAATCCCATCTATTGACGATTGTCCCGTTCCATATACATTATCAAAATCCCATTTAGTTTCAGCATCATTTACTGCAATTATGGGATATAAAAGTTTTTTTGCTGCAGCCATTGCCCTGAGTCTGTGTACACCCGTTGTAGTCTCTTCTGTTCCGCCAATTATATTTTTTGCGAGTTCAGGATATTTATTATGAACTGTAAAAATTAAATCTGCACCATCATCAAGTGTTAAATTCGGTTTCATTTTAAGAGTTTGCTCTATAGACCAGTAAAATTCTTTAACACTTTGACCATGCCATGCAAAGATTTCAATTCCATTCTTTGCTAAAGCTGCTGCAATTTCATCTTGAGTTGAGAGCGGATTACACCCGCTCCAGCTAACTTGTGCTCCTGCTTCTTTCAAAGTTTCTATTAATACTGCAGTTTCTTTTGTAACATGTAAACAGCCTGCAATCTTAAACCCTTTAAGTGGTTTTGTTTTAGAATATCTTTTTCTTAATTCCATTAATACAGGCATTCGAGATTCTGCCCATTGAATTTTTTTTCTTCCTTCTGATGCTAATTTTAAATCTCTTACTTTAAATTTCCCTTCTTTGAAGTCCATAATAACTCCTCTTAACGAATTATTTTTTTAAAAGTTGAAACGAGATCTAATTTTTCCCATGTAAAATCTTTATCATTTCTGCCAAAGTGACCATAGGCAGAAGTTTTGTGATAGATTGGTCTTCTTAGTTTTAATCTATCAATAATTCCTCGGGGTGTTAAATCTATTTCTTTTCTAATAATTTTACCGAGCTCAATATCAGGTATTACACCTGTTCTTTTCGTGTTTATAAAAACAGAAACGGGTTGAGCAACCCCAATTGCATAGGCTAATTGCACAAGGCATTCTTTAGCTAAGCCTGCAGCAACAATATTTTTAGCAATATGTCTTGCAGCGTAAGTTGCACTTCTATCTACTTTGGACGGATCCTTCCCTGAAAAAGCTCCCCCTCCATGAGGAGCCCAGCCACCGTATGTATCAACAATAATTTTTCTGCCAGTTAAACCACTATCTCCATGAGGTCCACCAATTTCAAATCTTCCAGTAGGATTTACAAAAAATTTTGTCTTCTTATCTAAAAAATGCTCGGGGATAACTTTTTTTATAACATTTTCAATCACATCTTCTTTGATTCTCTTTTGGCTTACATTTGGTTCATGTTGAGTTGAAACTACAATTGCATCTACACGAATAGGATTATTATTATCGTCAAATTCAATTGTTACCTGAGATTTTGCATCTGGACGAAGATAAGGCATCTCTTGGGGTGAATGTTTTCTGATATCTGCAAGTCTCTTAACAAGTTTATGAGCAAATATTATAGGCATTGGCATAAATTCAGGTGTTTGATCGCAGGCATAACCAAACATTAAACCCTGATCTCCTGCACCTCCTTTATCAACTCCCATTGCAATATCAGGTGATTGAGCATGTATTGAGTTTATAACACCACATGATTCAGCATCAAATTTATATTCAGCTTTTGTATAACCAATATTTCTGATTGTCGTTCTAACAATATGTTCGATATCCAGATAAGCATTTGTTGTTATTTCACCACCTACAACTACAAGTCCTGTCGTAACAAATGTCTCACATGCAACTCTACCTTCAGGGTCCTGTTTTAATACAGCATCGAGAACTGCATCCGAAATAGCATCACATATTTTATCTGGATGTCCTTCTGATACAGATTCAGATGTAAATAAATATGACATTTATACCTCACTAATTATTAAAAAAATTCTATTTCAGATGAATCACCCACATTTAACTTCTTGAAATTACCTTTTATTATTGCATTGCTTCCTATAATTGAATTCTCAAGCATTGCCTTTTCAATCTTAGTACCTGAACTTATAATTGAGTTCTTAATTATCGAATCAATAATAATGCAATCTTCTGAAATTGTTGTATATGGACCTATTACAGAATTTTTTACAATTGTACTATCAGAAATAAAAACAGGTTGATTGATCACCACATTATTATATTTTTTTTCTGAATAATTTTTTGATAACAAAAACTTATTTGTAATTAATAAAGTTTCAGGTCTACCACAATCATACCAGCCTTCTACCCGAAAGGTTGTTATTAATTCACCTTTATCGATCATTAATTGTAATGCATCTGTCAGCTGATATTCTCCCTTTGTTCTTATATCTTTTTCACTTATCTCGGATAAACATTCTTTCAGTAAATTTGAATTAGTAATATAATACAAACCAACAAGAGCAAGATTTGAAATTGGTGTTTGAGGTTTTTCAATTAATTTAACTATACGATTGTTTTCACAAACTGCAACTCCAAATCTTGAAGGATTATCAACTTCTTTAACACCAAGTGAAGTTATTTTTTTATTTAAAACATTCTTCAAATCAACATCAAAAATTGTATCGCCAAGTATTATCATTATCTCTTGACTATCAAAAGTTGGAGATGCTTCATATATAGCATGACCAAGACCGAGCAATTCTTCCTGTTCTATAAAATCAGCAGTCAATTGTTGATAATTATTCTTGATATATTCGATTATTTTTTCTCCCATATAGCCAATTATAAAAGTAGCTTTTGAAATCCCTTCGGAGATTATTTTATCAACTATATGACCAAGAATTGGCTTGCCACCGACATTTAATAATACTTTTGGGAGTGAGTATGTATGCGGTTTTAATCTTGTTCCAAAACCCGCCGCCGGTACTACCGCTCTCAATAACTACTTTTCCTTTTTTTATATTGCCAATTTAATTAATAAGGTATCTTTTATCAAATTCATATCTTTTTAAGATAATATAATGATTCTGTGATCAGTTTAACTCATTTTTTATGGTAAATATAAATTTATTTTATGATATTGAAATAAAAATTTTATTGTTCTTTCAATAGAATTAAATAAAATTACAAGGGCAAATAAAATGGAAAGTTCATCTGATGTTTTAAAATATTCATATACATTCATATTTAACGATGGTAGAGAAAAAAAATTTGAAATATTACTCGATAGAAATACACTAAATATTATTTCAACAAAGAATATAGAAATAGCAGAATGGGCAAAAAGAGAAAACTTCAGTTGCTCAAATGAACTTTGTAATAAGATGTTTGATCAATATTGCCCCATTGCAGTAAATATTGATAACATTATAAAATTTTTTAGTGATATAAATTCATATGAATCTGTAAAAATTTATGCTGAAGTAGATGAAAGAACTTATTATAAAGAAACCTCCGTTCAGAAAGGAGTAAGTAGTTTAATTGGAATAATAATGCCTGCAAGTGGATGTCCTGTTCTATCAAAATTAAAACCACTTATAAAATTTCACTTACCCTTCGCATCCATAGAAGAAACAGAATTCAGAGTAATAAGCATGTATCTATTTGCCCAATATTTAATAATGCAAAAAGGTGGAATGCCTGATTGGGAAATGTATAAATTAAGAAAAGTTTATGAAGAAATTCTCAAAATCAATCGAGCGCTTTCTGAGAAAGTGGCAAACCTTGAGAATAAAGATGCTAGTATTAATGCAATTGTTGCACTGGATAATTTTGCTCAGTTTATTACCAGCAGCCTGGAATACAAAGATTTATCTGAATATGAAAAAATTTTCAGTGAATGGCTGGATAATCTTTAGTACCATAAATGAAAATGTAAAACAAAAGCATTATTACTTTTACCGGGGTTTTCTAAATTTATTCTATACTGTGGACGAATTTCTATAAAGCTGAATGGAAAAAATTCAAAACCGAAAATTAAGTGGGAATAATCATCATCTTTAGCAGATAAATTCGGAATAAAATTGTCAAACCGAGCGATAATATCCAAACCTATCATTAATTGATACGTTATTTCAAGAAGAAATGAAGATGATTTCGAATTATGTGTTATATAATTATTGGCCAAATCAAATTCACTCAGAAACGAAAAATATTTACTCCCAAAACCAAAAAAACCACCATAAAGATAAGTATTTAATGTTTTGCCAGTTAAATTCGTTTTAACAGAGGCAAACGAACCACCAAATAAAAAATTAAATTCTTTGATTGATTGTGTAAATTCAATTCTCGATGTAAATGAAGGATCAGATGATAATAAAGGATTAGATTTGCTTTTCCCTGCACTTGCTGTAAAAAAAATAAAATCATTTAAATAAACTCCAAATTCAATTCCTGTTTCTGTATAAAATGGATTATAAATTAATCCCTGAATTTTATTTAAAGAAAAAAGAAGACCAAAATCCCCTCCGCGAGTATATGACGTATGATCATCTATCCTAATTCCAAAATTTGGTGTAAATGTTCCAATTTTTACATAGCTATCATTTGGTAGAATCCTTGCTATCGCATATGCCTCGCAGATTAACTGAACAAAATCATATCTTGTTAAAATATCAATCTTATTTGATAAACTTGTATTCAAATAAATAGACCCAGACATATGATGAAAATCACTTCTGTTTTTTTCTTGAGAGTATAAAATTTGATTTCTATGGTCGAATCCAAAAGATATATTTTCAGAAACCTTGTTAGAGATTGGAAAAACTTTATCCTTGATAGAAATCATACTTAAAACATTCTTCCCAAAGAAAAAACCATTTTCTTTTCTCATAATACCGCCAGTAGGGTTTACATGACAATCGATGCATCTATCTCCAAGTTTTAAACTAAATCGAGGAAGTGAAAATATTATCTGGTGAAAGAAGAAAATAAAAAATAAACCCCAGATAAGTTTTTTCATTTCATTAAAATCATTTTTTTAGATTGAACGAAATGGCCTGCTATTAATTTATAAATATAAACGCCAGAAGTAACATCATTATTTTTATCATCTTTACCGTTCCATATCTTTTCGTATCTGCCCGGTGTTAAAGTTTCGTTAACTAATATAGTAACGATTTCACCTTTAATATTATAGATAGATAGTAAAACATTTAGACTTACTGGTATTTCAAAAGAAATTTTTGTGGATGGATTAAATGGATTTGGATAATTGTCATACAATTTATATGAATAAGCTAAAGATAAGTATTCTAAAGATGAAACATTTGGAACACTATTAGGGTCACCTGGATTTGATACTTCTGTTTGATTACCAGGATTTGGCTGACCTGGACGCCATTTGCCTTCAGGATCCTGAAGTTCAACTCCATTTGAAAATCCATCACCATCAGAATCTATTGATGCTAATTGCGAATCCCAGAAATCCTGAAATCCTCCAGGTGTAACTCTGGCTTCTACTGCTTTCCCAAATGCATTACGTGCACCACCTCCACCTGGATTGAGATGGCAATTTCCGCACATAAATTTATTTCCATTTGGGATTTTTTCTACACGAAAACTTCTCGATATTACAGCCGTTATGGTAAAAAAAATTACCGTTAAGAAATACATAAAAAATCTCATGATGTACCCCCGATTTATAATAATAACACCGATATAAGAGAAATAGTTCAAATCATAATAAATTGAATGTAGCTTTTTGTAGCTGTGTATTGTAATTTAATATGAAAAATTTTACTAATATTAATGGCTAAAAATGATTAGTATCGAAGCAATTAATCTTACAAAAAAATTTGATTCCTTTACAGCTGTAGATAATATTTCATTTAATATAAACGAGGGAGAAATATTTGGATTTCTTGGTGCAAATGGGGCAGGAAAATCTACAACAATACGTATGCTCTGTGGAATACTTGAACCAACTTCAGGAGATGCTTTTGTGGGTGGTTATAGTATTGTTAAAGAACATGAAAAAGTAAAATTGAATATTGGATACATGTCACAAAAATTTTCTCTGTATAATGACTTAACAGTTGAAGAAAATATTGATTTTTTTGGTGGCATTTATGGTTTATATGGACGAACTCTTAAAGAAAGAAAAGAATGGGTTCTTAAAATATCCTCTCTAAAAGGAAATGAAAAATTACTTACAGCTTCATTACCTGGTGGAATAAAGCAACGCCTTGCTCTTGGAATTGCAGTAATTCACAAACCCAAAATAGTTTTTTTAGACGAGCCTACAAGCGGTGTAGACCCTATTTATCGAAGAAATTTCTGGGAACTTATAAATGACCTCTCTCAGGAAGGAGTTACTTTAATTGTAACAACACATTACCTCGAAGAAGCTGAATACTGTAACAATATTATTTTAATAGATTGTGGTAAAATTATAGCTCAGGGTAATCCAAAAAAACTCAAAACGAATTACATTAAATACCCTATCTTCGAAATTGAAACAGATAATGCAGTAGAATTGATTGACATCTTGGAAAATCAATATTTTGTTAGTGAAGTTTCTCTGTTTGGTAATAATCTACATGTAATTACTAATGACCAATTTAAAGACATAAATCAGTTCGAAATATTATCAAAAGAAAAGTTGGTGCCAGTTAAAAGAATCAGTAAAATTACTCCATCGCTCGAGGATGTATTTATTCATCTTTTGGAAATGAAAAAAAATGAAAAAACAAATAATTAGTTTTTATAGAATTAAAGCTGTTTCAAAAAAAGAGCTCATTGAATTATCACGCGATATTCGAATGCTCGGTGTAATTTTTTTGTTTCCAATATTTCTCCTTATCGTTTTTGGATATGCAATAAATTTCGACGTTCGTCATGTTAAAATTGGAGTATATGACCTTGACAAATCTCAACTAAGTAAATCTTTCATCCAAACACTAATAAGCAGTGAATATTTTGACCTTGTCGCTTATCTCGACAACAAAAATGAAATTCGAAAATACTTAGATGAAAATCTGGCACAATGTATAATTGTTATCCCGGAAAACTTTTCACGTAAAATTTATTCTAAAGAAGATGCTCAAATTCAATATCTCATCGATGGAGTACAGGGAAATACTGCAACGTTAATAATGAATTATGTAAATATTGCTACGGCAGATTTATCAAAAAAAATTAGTTCTGAACTTCTTGCAAGAAATGGGATTAATTATTTTATTCCAATTCAATTAGAGCCTCGAATATGGTTCAATCCTGAATTAAACTCGACAAAATTTTTGCTGCCTGGGCTTATAGGAATGATTTTAATTTTAGTAGCCGTTGTAACTATTTCACTTTCAATTGTAAGAGAAAAAGAAAAGTGGACAATCGAACAACTTAATGTTTCTTCGCTCAATGTTGCAGAACTACTAATTGGAAAAATTATTCCTTACATAATTATTGCATTTTTAAATGCAAGTATAATTCTTTTTGCTGGATACATATTTTTTGACATCACTATTAAGGGAAGTTTTTTCTGGCTTATAATTTGTACTCTCGTATTTTTATCTGCTTCGCTCGGAATTGGTATAATTGTTTCTATAGTTGCAGATACAATGCAGGTTGCATTTCAGATTGGGACATTAATTTCTTTGTTACCTTCACTGCTTCTCTCGGGTTTTATTTTTCCAATAGAAAGCATGCCGTTTATAATTCAGATAATAACCAACATAACCCCAACTAAATTTTATATAGCATGTCTTCGAGCTATTTTATTAAAAGGAGCTGGTATTGAATACTATTGGTTACAGCTAATGTATATGCTTTTATTTTCTATAATTAGTGTATCTATAGCAGCAAAAGCATACATCAAAAAAATGAGTTAGAATACTTTTAGGGATTAGATAAAATGAGAACTTTGATCTTCTTTATAAAAAAAGAATTGTTACAGTTGAAACGTGACCCAAAAATGTTTCTGATTGTTCTGCTCGCTCCTGTTTTACAAACAATACTACTTGGATATGCCGCAACATTTGATGTAAATAATGTTGATATAATCGTTTTCGACAATGAAAAATCTACTCAAAGCAAAAAGTATATTGAAAAACTGGTCAGTACAGGATATTTTACCCTAAAAAAATATACAAATGATTACGAAGAGATAGAAAAATCTTTACTAAGCGGCGAAATTACGGCAGCAATAGTAATACCGGATGATTTCGATAAAAATATCAATCGCGCTAAACAATCAAAAATTCAAATAATCATTGATGGATCTAATGGTACTAAAGCTTCTATTGCAATCGGTTATATTCAATCAATTACCTCTGATTTTTCAAAAAATATTTTGGTGATTACAGCAAATAAGATGGGAAATAAAATTGCTATAAACAACATACAACCTGTACCCCGCGTATGGTATAATCCAGAACTTAAAACACGAGTTTTTATGGTTCCTGCAATTACAGCATTATTATTAATGATTATGACAATGCTACTCACTTCTTTAGCAATTGTTAAAGAAAAAGAAATTGGAACACTTGAGCAATTAGTAGTTACTCCAATTAAACCCTGGCAATTAGTAATGGGAAAAATTCTACCGTTTATAATTATCAGTTTTGTAATAATAATTCTTGTAAATTCTGTGATGGTTTTTTGGTTTGGTATCTCAATAAAAGGAAATCTATTCCTTTTCTTTTTAGCTTCCATTACTTTTATACTTTCTACCTTAGGATTGGGAATGTTTATTTCCACCATATCAAAAACGCAGCAACAAGCAATGATGGCAACTGTATTTGCTGTAATGATGCCTATGATTTATTTCTCGGGTTTTGTTTTTCCAATAGAAAATATGCCAAAAATAATTCAATATGTCACACATATAATACCATTAAAATATTTTTTGATAATAATTAGAGGAGTTATTCTTAAAGGAAATGGTTTCAATGAATTATGGAAAGAATTATTAATTCTTTTTGTAATGGGTTCGATAATCCTCATCTTGAGCTCAAAAAGATTTCATAAAAAATTAGGATAAATAATAGCGGTAGTAATTTTATTTTTTAGGATTTCAAAAAATATCCTTACATTATAATAATTTCCAAAAATTTAATTATAACTTTATAACTGATATTTCTTATTACTTACTTAAGTTTATTTACAAACTTGGTCCAAATATTGCTTAACAAATAGTCTGCTTAGAAATTATTATAAAAATGTTTTTTTGTTAAAATTTAATTTACTACATTAAAAAATAAAATAAACTTAATATCTTCTGCCTTAGAAATAAATTAAATTAAATAAAATCTAAAAAATTGAGGGTTACTATGGCAGAATCAATTATCAATCACAGAAATTTATACCGTTTACCATGGACACTTCCTGATAATGCAATATCCTGGTTAGAGCCAACCTCGATGTGTAATCTTTCATGCGATGGTTGTTATCGTGAGAATGAAAAAAATTCTCATAAACCACTTGTTTTAGTTAAGCACGAGCTTGATGTATTTCAACAAAAAAGAAATTCTGATTGCATTTCTGTTGCTGGAGGCGATCCACTACTTCACCCACAAATTGTAGAGATTGTAGCCGAAATAAAAAGTAGGGGATTAAAACCAATTATTAACACTAATGGTGCATCTCTTACAAAAGATTTATTAAGAGACTTAAAAAATGCTGGAGTTTATGGATTCACATTTCATGTTGACAGTAAGCAGGGACGAGGAGGCAAATGGCGCGGTAAAAACGAAATTGAATTAAACGAACTTCGTTATCATTACGCTAAAATGCTTGCTGATATTGGTGGTATTGCTTGTTCTTTTAATTCAACTGTGTATGAAGATACATTACAATATACACCCGAATTAATTAAGTGGGCTGAAGAAAATATTGACATAGTTCATACAATGGTATTTATTTGCTTTCGTCATGTAGTTCCCTCTTTACCTTTTGATTGGTATGCAGGAAGTAAGAAGATAGATTGGCAGAGTATTTCTTATCATTCAGATATAGATAGAAAAATTGATATACTTTCTACTGATGTGTTAAGAGTAGTAAAAGAACGGTACCCAGACTTTACCCCATGCGCATACCTTAACGGAACGGAAAAAGTTGACTCATTTAAATGGTTACTAACCGAGCGGATTGGAATTAAAGGGAAAACATATGGCTATGCAGGACCTAAATTTCTTGAACTTGTTATGATAACGCATCATTTTTTCAAAGGAACTTATCTATCATATGCATCTCCAAAAGTTAGACGCAGGGGTAGAGCTGCGATGTTATTACTCTGGCCATTCGACAAGGGACTAAAAAAAGCACTATTAGAAATGTTAAAAAATCCATTCAGAATTTTCAAACGAGCACATATGCAATCAATTATGTTTATTCAACCTGTAGATTTTATGGAGGATGGACGCCAGAGTATGTGTGACGGATGCCCCGACATCACAGTCTGGAACGACGATTTAGTTTGGTCCTGCCGCCTCGAAGAACAAAAAATGTTTGGTACATTTCTAAGATCAGTACCAAAGAATCAGATTTAATTTCTTGTAAATACACATGAATAATATCAAAAATATAATTCAACTTTTGCCCTGTATTGATTTTAGCAGGGCATTTATTATTAATAAAATTTTTGCTTAACACTTTATTAACTCATTTATACTTAACCAGTAATCTTAAAACCTATAATCATATATTTAAATTAATGTTAACAATACTTGACACTAAAATAAATATCGTATATGTTTGAATATACCAAACGGTCGGTATATGCACAGCAGAAGAGAATTTATATTAAAAACAGCTTTTAAGTTATTTCTACAGCGTACTTATAAAGAAGTAACCCTGAAAGATATAGTTAAAGAAACAGGTCTGTCGAAGGGAGGATTTTATCATTACTTCAATAGTAAAGAACAATTATTTCAGGAAATTATTAATACATATTATTTTCAAAAAATGGTGATAAATTATGAAGCTTTATCGCATAATTCGTTAAGGGAGTTTTATGATGATTATATTAAAAATGTAAAAAAGAAAATGAAAGAAATTAAAAGTGAAATTTTTGATTCAAAAAATCCCATAAATATTAATTATATAGCAATTGTATTTGATGCAATGAAATTATTTCCTTCATTCCAGAAAAAAATTCAAGAACTTCAAAAAAAAGAATTGGATGCATGGGTTAAGATTATCAAAATTGCTCGTAGAAAAAAAGAATTTTCATCTCCTATGACAGATGAACAAATAGCACGGATGTTTATTTATTCTAATGATGGGATAGCCCTTCGTCTTTTACTCGATGGCAATCTAAAAAATTTTGACAAGGAGATGAAAAAATTGTGGGACAATTTCTACATGGAAATAAAAGACTAAATTTTATAACAATTGCGTTTTTATTTGAACCTCTGATTAAAATTATCAGGAAAATACTTAATCAAAAAACTTCTTTGTATTTATAAACGTCTATTTCATATGGCTTTTAAATTATTAAGTGAATTCTGGAGAACAAAATGAATCTTAGTAAAAAGTTATTCTATTTATGTTTAGCATTAACAACTCTAATTTATAGTCAGAATCAGAATAACATAATCTATTTATCATGGAAAAACGTCATAGACATATCACTCAGAGAAAATCTAAGCCTAAAATCAAAGATTCTTGATTACAATATACAAAATCTCGAAATGTGGAAATCAGTTTCATATTTCCTTCCCTCTTTATCATACCAGGGTATTGCACAAAAAAACATTGAGCTCCCTGTATTTGTTTTTATGGGACAGAGATTTGTAGTTGGCACTCCTTATAATTTCCAGCATTCATTTAATCTAACGTTGCCTTTTTTTACAGGAGGGAGTAGATGGTACAACTACAAAATTCAAAACAGTTTAATGAAATCTTTGAAAGAAGAATTAGAGGGGAAAGAAGAAGAAACTGTATTTAACTCTATTCAGGCTTATTTTACAATTATTCTTTCAGAGGAAATGTGTAAAGTAGCTCAAGAAGCAATAAATGTTGCAAAACAAAATTTAGAACAGGTTGAAAAATTCTATAATGCAGGAGCAGCAACAGAACTTGATTTACAAAGGGCAAGAGCTCAATATTCATCAACATTACCTGTTTATGAATCTGCATTATCAAACAAAAAGCTTTCGATTCAAAGATTAAAAATGTTGCTTAACATTCCACTCGATGATTCTCTCGTAGTAGTTGATAGCCTGGATAAAAAAGATTTTCTAAACGAATATGAAAATATTACACTTGATGAACTTAAATCAATTTCAAAAGAAAATAGAAATGATTTAAAAGCATTGAAATATCAACAGGAAGTAACTAAACATAGTGAAAAAATAGCACTGGGTAATTTTGCACCTACTGTAGCATTTACTGCAAGTATTGATTATGCAGCTCCAATGGAAAACTCGAAAGTTACGTGGAATGATTACATTAGGTCAAAATCATTAACAATTTCTTTATCCTGGCCAATATTCGAGGGAGGGAAAAAAATTCTCGATTATCAAATAGCAAAAATAAAATCTAAGCAGATGAATATATATTTAACACAAGCTCAATATGCAGCAGACCTTGAAATCGAACAATACTTTTACAATTACTATGAAGCATCAAAAAATTTATATAGTCTTAAAGAAGCACTCGAGCAATATAAAGAAAGTCTTCGCATTTCAAATCTACTTTATTCACAGGGTATGAGCAATCAACTGGATGTATTAAATGCGCAGTTACTTTACACTAAAAGTAAAAGTGAATACCTGCAAGGAATTTACAATTACAATATCAGCCAGCTTGCTCTTTTAAGATCAATTGGCCTGTTAGATAAAATCTGGAAATAATTAAGAGGATGAAAATGTTAAAATTACTAACTCAATTTTTGGTATTGTTATTCATTATAGGTTGCACACAGCAACAAAATGAAAATTCTGAAAAGGTTATTCCAGTTAAAATTTTCAAAGTAAAACCAGAATCTATTTCAAAATATATTCGTGCTACAGGCACAATCTTGGCAGAAGATGATGTAATTGTTTATAGTAAAACTGCTGAAAGAATAGAAAAGATTTTTGTAAAACCGGGTCAATATGTAAGCAAAGACCAAATTATACTCCAGCAAAAAAATGATGTACTGCGTCAGAGTCTTGTGATTGCTAATTCTGTCTTAAAGTCTGCAGAAATTCAGGCGAAATTAGCTATTCAAGAATTTGAAAGGATGCAAAAACTTTATGAACAAAAAGCAATAAGCCAGCAACAATACGACCAGGCTAAAACAACAAAAGAGACAGCCGAGCTGGCACTTAATCAGGCAAGAGCATCCTATGAGCAGGCAAGAGAACAATATGAATATTGTTTTATTAAAGCACCTTTCGATGGGATTGTAGCTGCAATCTATGTAGAAGAAAACCAGATGATTAACATTGGACAGCCTATTGCCCAGATAGTTTCTCCCTCAAAAATGAAATCAAAAATTTATTTAACCGGGAAGGACATTCAGCATGTTAAACAAGGTCAATTAGTAATCATTAAATCCCCAACAATTCCAAATGTGGAATTTTATGGTAGAGTTGAAAAAATAAATACAGCATTGAATCAGACATCAAAATCGCTCGAGGTTGAAATTACAATTCTTTCTAAAGATAACAGGTTGAAATCTGGAATGTTTGGGGAATTTTTAATTGAAGTAGAAAGTCATCCGAATAGTATTGTTATCCCAGAGTATGCATTATTAACACGAACAGAAATTCAAATTGATAGAGAAACTGGTTTACAAATTCCGATCAGAAAATATTTTCTCTTTACTGTACAAAAAGGAAAGGCTGTAATGAATGAAGTAAAAATAGGAATCGTTAATAACGATAAAATTGAAATAACCGAGGGGTTAAAGCCTGGAGATTCAATTATTGTAGTTGGACAAAATATAGTTAAAGAAAATCAACTTGTTAAAGTAATTGAATAAGGGAAATTATGATACTAACAAAATTTTCTCTACGTCGTCAGATAACTCTATTAATGATTTATGGAATAATTATTTTATTTAGTTTGTTTTCATTCTCACAATTAAAAATTGATTTCTTCCCTAATATAACTTTTCCAATAGCAGGTGTTATTACAAATTATCCGGGTGTTGGTCCAGAAGATATTGAAAATCTGATTACAAGGCCTATTGAAGAAGCTGTGTCTTCAGTAAAAAATATAGAAAAGGTTTCATCACAATCATTTAAAGGTTCTTCGATCGTTACGCTTGAATTTAAATATGGAACAGACATGGAGCAGGCAGAAAATGATATTCGAAAAAATCTCGATTATATTAGAGACTATCTGCCTCTGGATGCTCATGAACCAATAGTTTTTGTTTTTGATCCATCAATGATGCCAATCAGTTACATTAGTATCAGTTCACAATATCTGGGCCCAGCTGAGTTAAGAAAATTATCCGAAGAAAAGATTGAACCTCTTCTAGAAAGAGTTGAAGGTGTTGCTTCTGTTCAAACCATGGGAGGATTGCAAAGACAAATTAATGTTAACATGAATCCTGTGCTGCTATCATCTTACGATATATCACCCAACGATGTTTCACAAGCAATTCAATATGGAAGTGGACTTTTACCATCCGGTACAATTGAAACAACAAATAAGAGTTATAATCTAAGAGTATTTAGCGAGTACACTTCTATAGAACAAATAAAAAATACAATAATAACTTATAAAAATGGTTTGCCTGTATATATAAAAGACATAGCAGAAGTTGAAGACGGATTTAAAGAAAATGCAAATGAGGTTCGTGCAGATTTTGGTGAAGGTGTTATGATAATGATTTTCAAGCAATCTGATGCAAATACAGTTTTGACAAGTAGAAGAATTAAAGAAGCAATCCCAGATATTGTTTCAATACTTCCTCAAGGTACAAAATTCGGCGTGATTTGGGATCAGGCAGATTTTATAATAAGATCAATCGCAAATTTAAGAAATACTGCAATTATAGCATTTTTCCTTGCTTTTTTTGTTATTTATTTCTTTTTAAGAAACTTACGCGGAAGTATAATTATGGGGATTTCGATTCCCATATCAATTATTGCAACTTTCGCTGTAATGTTTTTAGCAAATGTAACACTAAACATAATATCAATGGCTGGTTTGGCACTTGCAATTGGTATGCTTGTCGATAATTCAATTGTTGTTCTTGAAAATATCTACAGACATCGTGAACTCGGAGAAAATAAATTCGACGCTGCAGACATAGGTGCAACCGAAGTAGGTATGGCCATTACTGCTTCAACTCTTACAACTATAAGTGTCTTTGTACCTGTTTTATTTGTACCTAATGTAACAGGACAATTATTCAAAGACATGGTTTTAACAATTACATTTAGTCTGGCTGTTTCTTTGCTCGTAGCTTTGACATTAGTTCCAATGATGTCTGCAAATATATTGAGGTTTAATACAAAAATAAGTAATAGTCGTCTGTCAAAATTAAAAGATGCGATTGGTAGATGGATTTCCAATTTAACAGATAGATATACTAAAATATTGCACTGGTCACTTTTTCATAAAAAATTTGTTTTAATTATTGTAACTGTTTTATTCATCTTTTCGATCGGTCTTGCTGCTTTTTTAGGTGGAGAATTTCTCCCCAGAACCGACGAAGGATTTATAAATGTATTAATTGAATCCCCTGCAGGTATACCAATTGAAAAAACAAGATTATATGCATACCAGGTTGAGGATATTGTAAAAGAAGTTGTTGATAAGGACATACTCGAATCCATATCTATTTTTTATGGAACACGTGAAGGTATTGGAGCATATGGAACAACATCGAGTACCATAGAACTATTTGTAAGATTAACTCCAAAAGAAAATAGAAAAATTTCCCAATTTGAAGTTCAGGATAGATTAAGAAAAAAATTTGACGAAATTCCTGGTATAACATATACTTTTCAGGAAGGTGGTTCTTTTACAACTGAAAAAGCTATAGAAGTTAAGGTGGCTGGGTTTGATATAGAAAAGGCTAAAGCTATTGCAAGCCAGTTAAAATCAAAAATGGAAAAAGTAAATGGTCTGGTAGATATTTCACTTAACACAAAAGAAACCACACCAGAAATTCAGGTTCATCTTAACAAAGATTTGTTGAATTATTATAATCTCTCAACTCTCCAGGTAGCAATGAATATTTCCACTGCAATTCAAGGAAAGGTTGCTTCTCAATATCGTGAAAAGGGGGACGAGTATGATATATATGTTCAATTTGCAAGAGATTACAGAAAGTCAAAAGATGCTCTCAGCGAGTTGGAAATACCGTTACCAACCGGAGGTAAAATAAAATTAAAAGATGTAGCAGAAATTCGTGAAGAACAATCAAGTCCAACAATTTTTAGAGAAAATCAAAGTAGATTTGTATCTGTTGGATGCAATTTATCTGGTATTGATTTGTCAAAAGCAGTAAGTGAAATAAAGAAAATAATTTCTGAAACTCCTATTCCATCAGAATTTCAGGTTATAATAGGAGGTACAGCAGAAGATCAACAGGAAGCATTTTTCTATCTCGGTTTAGCATTTATTGCTGCTGTAATTCTTGTTTATATGATTATGGCCTCGCAGTTTGAATCACTCGTAGATCCATTAATAATAATGTTTACAGTTCCATTGTCAATAATTGGTGTCTTTATTTTTCTTGCAATAACTGGTACAACAATAAGTGTAATGGCGCTTGTTGGTATTGTTATGCTTGTTGGCATTTCAGTTAATAACGGTATTGTACTTGTAGATTATATAAATCAGCAAAGAAGAAAAGGAATGAAATTATATGAAGCAGTCGAATTTGGATGTAGAGCAAGGATGAGACCCGTATTGATGACTGCATTAACAACCATACTTGGGATGGTTCCTTTAGCTATTGAAATAGGCACTGGGTCAGAAACCTGGTCACCTCTTGCAAAAGCTGTAATTGGAGGCTTGACTGCGACTACATTGCTTACATTAATAGTAATTCCTGTACTTTACATTGTATTTGAACTTGCAGGTGAAAAAGTTAAAAGCTTTTTTAAGAAAAGAAAATTAATTCAAATAGATTAAAACATAGCACGGTTATACTGTTGATAATATAATTAGAGTAATGAGTGTAACCGTGCTAATGATACTTAAGTGTGCTGTCACCAATAAATTCCCGAAGAACAGAATCGCCAGGTACAGGTGAGTCGTCTTCAACAGGTTCAACTGCTTCGAGCATTTTTCTTACTCTAACAGCTCTTTCGTATGCATCTTCTCTCAGAGGATCACCTTCATACTTTTTCTCCCATTCCCTAAAACTATCCAGCAATTTAGGACGATAGAGAGCAACCTCGTAGGACATTGAAGTATTTATAATATAATCCGCAGTGTTACAATAAGGTAAAATATTTCTCTTTTCAGAAGAACGTACATAATGCCAGTGTAATAATGTCTGTTCGGGATTATAAGCACGATGCACAGAATCTCTAAGCATTCTTCTTATCATTCTTAAATCTGTCCATCTAATATATTTCCCATCAGGCATTTTCATTTGCAGTAGTGGCTCGAGATATAGTTTGAATTTTAGAGCAGCCGGTATTTCTTTACTAAAATCAGGATATAAACCATGTAAACTGTCTATTAACAATATCTCATCTTTATCTATTTTTAATGGAGTTCTATCCAGATATCTTTTCCCTTCTTTAAAATCGTAATAAGGAATTTTTACTTCTTCACCGTTAGCTAATTTTTTTAAATGATCATTTATCATTTCGAGATCAAGAGCTTGTGGAGTTTCAAAATCATAATCCCCAAATTCATCCTTTGGATGAAGTTCGAGGTCGAAAAAGTAATTATCAACAATTAAAGGTACAAATTTCATCCCCATTTTATTTAATCTTTGCTCGAGTTTAATAGTTGTGGTTGTTTTTCCTGAAGAAGAAGGACCACTAACCATTACCATTTTAAGTTCTTTACTTCTCTCCTTAATTAACTCTGCAGCAGTATCAAGTTGAGTTTCGTAGGCTGTTTCTGATTCATGCACAATATGAGGAAATTCTCCATTACGAATTCTTTGGTTCAAAGATTCAATAGTATGAAGGTTATGAGATACAGCCCAGTCAAGTGAATTCCACACTTTTGCCCAGGGAATAAATTCCGAAGGTTTTGATAGATGTTTTGAATCTGCACGGCGTCTTCGTGCTGCTTCTTCTCTGTAAAGTATAAATTCTTTTGCAACTTTTGCATGACCATTTTCAATCAGAACCTTTTCTACCATATCCTGAATTTCTTCAACATGAGGTTTATAACCTTCCTCGTATTTTTCCTCAAGCATTGCAACAACTTGTTTGGCCAATTCTTCTGCTTTTTCTTTATTACGCCCACCAACTGCAACAGCTGCACGATATATTACATTTGCAATTCTATCCGGATTGAAAGGAACTATTGCCCCGCTTCTTTTAATTACATATTTAAATTTTCCCATATCCTAATTCTTTTTATTTACATATTCAAAAATAATTAATAAAATAAATGTTCTAAAGTGACTTATTTGCATATTATTTCTTTGGATAACCAATAGTTTGTGATAAAATGATTCTCTGGTTTTTACTCAATTTTAAAACTTCCGGAAGTTTTTCTTTATTAACCATTCCTCTAACGACGCATGCAAGACCTTCTGAAGCACAATAAAGATATACATTTTGTGCTATAAAACCACAATCAGCAGCTACAAAAATTATTTTATCTACTTCATTAACACGAGTTACTTTTGAAAAATCTGCTACGTAGACAAGATTGAGCGGTGCAATTTTTATAAAGTCCTGAACACCACAAAATTCTCTAAAGTCTCCTTTATTTATAAGCTTTAAAATGTTTTCTTTAGAATCGTATAAATATACACCTTCTTGTAATACAACATAAATATTATATTCCTGCCAATTCATCGCAGAAGGAACTGTTCTTTTTCCAGTTTCTGGTCGATTTATTCCATAAGCAGCCCATAAAATATTAGATATATCCTGTAATTTTAGTTTTAATGTATCAAAACTTCGAGATGTTGCTCTCAGTTTCAAAGCCTGCATCAATGGTTTACCTATTTCTGTTTGTGGTGCTGGCAATTTGATAATTTCTGATTCCTGTGCTAATAAAATTGGAGTGGATAAAAATAAAACGATAACAAATAAAAATACTTTTTTCATAATTGCCCCTTTTTGTTTTATTTATAATAATTATTATTCACATTCATATAATATTTTGAAGAGGCAATAATTCTTTTTTCTTTCAAACTATCGAACCAACTAATGGCATTAATAATACTCGGGAGTCCTGAACTTACATGTGTACCATTCTTTATTGTAATTAATTCAACATTTGCCCCGTGAAGATTAAAATACTCTTTTGCTCTCAAAGAATTTTCATATGGTACATATTCATCAGCATCGCCATGATATAATCTTGTTGGCGTAACTGGAATAAAATTAATTAAACTGTTTTCTCTTAATGCATATGTAAAATCCTTTTCATTTCCATCCAGAAACTCTTTAATAAATTTCTGATTAAATAGTAGACTTAAATCATTTGTAAGTGCTGAATTAATTTCTAATGTAGTTTTTGTTCCATCAAAAAGTGAGGAAATTTTTTCTGCAAATGGAGAATTAAATACCTCATTGATTTTATTCCAGCCGTAAATTTCATTATAAGTATAAATTAAATATGCCAAAAATGAAGGTTGATCATAATATTTATTTCTTAAAATTAGTTGAGCAGTTAAATACAAATCATACGCACCAGCCATTGGTGCCGATGCAGTAATATTTATCTCATTATAATAACTCTTTTCAATTTCTCTTTGTGCAGCAAGTGTAACATATCCTCCTTCTGAATAACCAATTAGAAAGACCTGTCCATTTAATTTAATTTTATTATTAATGCTAAATGATCTTGTAGCTCTTATAAAATCAATGACAACATCTGCAGAAGTTTTTGCATAATGATAGGGATGAAACATGTCTGATTCCCCTAATCCAAGATAATCAGGTACAATAGCAAAATACCCAAGCGATGAACCTATAATACCTTCAATTGAATAATAAGGATTTATAGAGCCTACATTTGTTCTTTTTGTTTGTGTCCCATGCTGTATACTGATTAAAGATAAATTATTCAGTCCCTTAGGAATAAATAAAGCCCCGGATGCTTTTACAATTTGACCTTTATGATTTAATGTAGTATAAACCATCTTATAAAAGTCTACATCATAAATCAATTTGCTTATTAAATTATCTTCAACATTCAATGATTTCAAAATGGATTTTAGATTGTTAACCTCAATTGTTGATTTTAATTCTACGCTTAATATTTCTCCTCTTTGACTATAGATGGGTTCAACAGGGAAATTGTATTCGCATGAAAGTATTTGTGATAGTGTAATAAATAAAATAATATTAAAAAACTTTTTCATAGACTATAATCGCTTATTAAAAATTGTCATAAGAAATTCGTATAAAGATGATGGTAAACATCCAATTACACGAGAAGAGATAACTAATGGAAACGGGAATTGAATTATTCTTTTTTCTTTTTTCAAACCACTTAAAATCTTAACTGCAGCCTTTTCTGCATCCATCAAAAAAGGCATATAAAATTCGTTTTTATCAGTCATAGGTGTTTTTACAAAACCAGGTTTTATTGTAATTACTTTTATACCAAAAGGTTTTAATTCAACTCTTAAGCCTTCAAGAAAAATTGTTGCTGCTGCTTTACTTGCACAATAAAATCCACTTTTAGAATAACCCCGGTTATCTGCAAGGCTGGATACACCTGCAATTATTCCCTTTTTTCTTTTGATAAAATCGGGCAACAGACATTCAATCCAATAGATAAGACCAAAAAAATTCACACCAAAAGTTTCTTCAGAATATGTAGAACTAAAATTCTTAATATTTATTCTATGACCAACACCGGCATTTAAAATTGCAATATCTATTATTCCAATTTCATTTTTTATTTTTTCATAAGTATCAATGACATCAATCTTATTACTCACATCACATTTAACAGTAAATAATTTCGCATTTGATTGGTTAAAATTTTTAATTTCTTGAAGTAATTCTAATCTTCTGGAACACAGTACTAAATTACATTTTTCATTTGTTAATTTTTTTGCAAGTGCCTTCCCAATTCCTGAGGATGCCCCTGTGATAAGTATTGTTTTATTAGTAAATTCCATAACAGTATTTTTTTAACGTAAATTTATTCTTTAGCATTGAATAACACTAATAATATTTGCTTTAAGAAGCTGATTTTTTCTATATTTTTTTAAAGAGAGAACAAAAATTTGTATTTTTTCGAAAAGATATTTTAGAAATGGAGATTGATTTCGTAGAAATAGAAAATATTATGGTTAATTCAGAAATTTGGGAAACAAATTTCAAATGCAATCTTGCAAAATGTAAAGGTGCATGCTGTACTATGGAAAGCAGATATGGAGCACCCTTAAATGAAGATGAAGTAGAAATTATTAATAAAATACTTCCAATCATTAAAGAATATTTACCAGAAGAACACTGGCTGGAAATAGAAAAAAATGGGTTTTGGTTCAGAGCGGATGATGAAATCATGACAAGAAGCATAAATAATAGAGCATGTGTATTTGTTACATACGAAGGCGACATTGCAAAATGTGCTATTGAAAAAGTTTACAATGATGGTAAAATTGATTTTATTAAACCAATATCATGTCATTTATTCCCAATTCGAGTTTCAAATTTTGGGGGTAAAGTTTTAAGATACGAAAAATATTCCGAATGCCTGCCCGCTCTACAAGAAGGGGCAAAAACATCTACAACAATATTTAAATTCTGTCAATCAGCTCTGGAGCGGGCTTTCGGAAAAGAATGGGTTTTGAAAATAAAAAATGTGGTGGAGTAAGCTATGTTGTCGTTACAGCAAAAAATAGCATTACAGCAAAAACTTTCGCCTCAACAAATTCAATATCAAAAACTACTTCAATTGAATACATTGGCATTAGAACAAAGAATTAAAACAGAACTCGAGTTAAATCCCATACTCGAAGAAACAACAGAAGAAGAATTATCACTTGAGCAACTTGAAGAAGAAGGTGATATTCAGGATGAAATTGTATCTGAAGATGAAGAAGAAGAAAAATATAACAACAAAGAAGATGAATTTGATTTAGAAGATTTCATGAATGATGCTGAATATGAATTTGACAAATTAAATCGAAGTCGGGATGATGAGAAATTTTACCCTATAGCACAACAAAAAAGGTCTTTGAGGGATAGTCTGATTGAACAGCTTCATATGCTTGATCTTACTGGAGAAGAAATTATTTTAGGCGAAAATATTATAGGAGCTCTCGATAAGGATGGTTACTTCAAAGAAGATTTAGAAAAATTTGTAAATGGTCTGAAGTTATTTGAACAGATTGATGTCGACATAAAAAAAGCAGAAAAAATATTAAGTCTTATTCAAACATTTGATCCACCAGGACTTGGCGCAAGAAATTTACAGGAATGTCTTCTTGTTCAAATAAGAAATTCATCTTTTGACCCTTATTATTCATACATTGCAGAAAAGATTCTTGAAAAACATTTTGATGATTTTGTTAATAAAAGATTTGATGTTATTCAAAAGAACTTAAATTTATCTAAAGAAACGCTCAAAACAGCAATAAGCATTATTCAGAAACTGAACCCTAAACCGGGCGAGGGTAACATTGATACCGAAGAGATTAATCAAATAACCCCAGATTTTATCATAGAGAAAGTTGACGATAACTATATTGTTACTCTTAACGATAAAAGCGTACCTTCGGTAACAATAAGCAAAACTTATCTTGAAATGCTTGAATCCAATAAACGTAAAAGAAAAATTTCTGAAAGAGAAAAAGAAACACACAAATTTTTACGCGAAAAATTCGAATCGGCGAAATGGTTTATCGCTTCTCTCCAGCAAAGACGTAATACACTTCTAAAGATCATGCAGTCAATACTCGAAAAACAATATGAATTTTTTGAAAATGGACCCAAATACTTAAAACCAATGATTTATAAAGATATAGCCGATGAAATTGGAATGGATATTTCAACAATAAGTAGAGTTGTAAATGGCAAATATGTCCAAAGTCCGCAGGGAATTCATGAGTTAAAATACTTTTTCAGTGAAGGATTATCTACAGAGAACGGCGATGAAATTTCCAATAAACATATTAAAGAACTTATAAAAGAAATTTGTGAAAACGAACCTAAAGATAATCCATACAGTGACGATAAAATTGCAAGCATTCTTCAGGAAAAAGGAATTCATATCGCAAGAAGAACTGTTGCAAAATACCGAGAACAGCTTAAAATTCCCATTGCTCGTCTACGTAAAAAATTATGATTATCGACATATTTATAACTGTTCTTTTATTTTCCATTTTCTCTTTTGCTCATTCTTTTCTTTCAACAACCAGAATTAAAAATGAATTAGTTAAAAATATTGGTGAAAAAATAGCTTTCTATCGAGCTTTTTATAATTTGATCTCTATAATTTTATTCCTTACTTTCTTTTTTCTTTCACCAAAACCCGATGTTATAATTTACGACTTACATTATCCGTTTGATATTGTTACTTTTGTACTCCAAATTTTTTCCTTAGCGGGAATATTATGGTCGTTAAATAATACTGATTTAAAAGAATTCTTTGGAATATCACAAATCATGCGTTTTATGAAAGGAGAATATAAACTGGAAGATTTAGATGCTAAGGAATATTTCAAAATTCAAGGAGCATACAGATATATGCGTCATCCAATTTACTTTTTTTCAATTTTGTTCTTAGGCTTTCGACCAACTATGGATTTATTTTATTTTGTTACTTTCATTTGTATTATAATTTATTTCTATATTGGTTCAATTTACGAAGAAAAGAAATTGGTGGAAAAATTTGGAATCCTTTATTTAGAATATCAAAAAAATGTTCCAAGATTAATTCCATATAAAATATTTTTGAGAAAAATAAAAGGGAGAGATAAATGAAAGTTCGTTCAACTACTATAATAGGAATTATTAAAGATGGGAAAGCAGCACTTGGTGGTGATGGACAGGTTACACTCGGTAATACAGTAATGAAACATAATTCTGTTAAAATTAGAAAGCTCCTTAATGGAAAAGTTTTATGCGGATTTGCTGGTTCAACAGCAGATGCTTTTACACTGCTCGAAAGATTTGAAGAAAAACTCGAAGCATTCAATGGAAACGTAAACAGAGCTGTAGTAGAATTAGCAAAAGATTGGAGAACTGATAAATATCTAAGAAGATTGGAAGCAATGCTTGCTGTTATAACCCAGGAAAAAGCTTTTATAATATCAGGAAATGGAGATGTGATTGAACCAGAAGATAATATTGTTGCTATAGGAAGTGGAGGAATGTATGCACTTGCTGCTGCTAAGATGTTAAAAAAATATAGCAACTTATCTGCAAAGGAAATTGTAGAAGAATCACTTAAAACAGCTGCTGATATTTGTATTTACACTAATAATAAAATAACAATCGAAGTAATCGAATAAAGTTTTGGAGTATTCTATGAACGATAATTTAATGAAACAACTTACACCTTCACAAATTATAAAAGAACTTGATAAATATATTATTGGTCAGGACGAAGCAAAAAGAGCCGTAGCAATAGCTCTGAGAAATAGATGGCGACGTCAAAAAGTTGAGGAAAATATAAAAGAAGAAATAATGCCTAATAATATTATACTCATTGGTCCTACAGGTGTAGGTAAAACAGAAATAGCAAGAAGACTTGCCAAACTTGCAGGAGCTCCATTCATAAAAGTTGAAGCATCAAAGTATACAGAGGTTGGATATGTTGGAAGAGATGTAGAATCAATGATAAGAGACTTAACAGATATAGCAGTTAATATGGTTCGTTCTGAAAAGACACTTGAAGTAAAAGAAAAAGCGGAAAGACTTGCTGAAGAAAAAATACTCGACTACTTAATACCACCAGTCAAAAAATCCGCAAAGGTCCCCGATGAAAATGGTGAAAGTGAAGAAATTAAAAATGAAAGAACTCGAGAATGGATGAGAGAACGACTTCGCAAAGGTGAATTAGATGATCGTATGATAGAATTTGATGTTTCGACTCCCGCTTTTGGTATGCAGGTTCTCGGTCCATTTGGTATGGATGACATCACAATGAATCTTCAGGATATGCTGAGCACTATGATTCCCAAAAAAAAGAAAAAAAGAAAAACCACAATAAAAGAAGCACGCCAAATCCTTGCTCAAGAAGAAGCTGAAAAATTAATTGATATGGAGGCTGTTCAAAGAGAAGCAATTCAACGTGTTCAGGAATCTGGCATTATTTTTATAGATGAAATTGATAAAATTGTCGGAAACAAAAGTACTCATGGTCCTGATGTGTCAAGAGAAGGCGTTCAAAGAGATTTATTACCAATTGTTGAAGGTTCTACAGTTAATACAAAATATGGACCTGTAAAAACTGATCATATACTATTTATTGCCTCAGGAGCTTTTCATGTATCAAAACCTTCGGATTTAATTCCCGAACTTCAGGGTAGATTTCCAATTCGTGTGGAACTAAAAAGCTTAACAGAAGAAGATTTTATAAAAATTTTAACTTTACCAGAAAATGCTTTACTTAAACAATATGCTGCTCTTTTACAAACTGAAGGTGTTCAAATTGAATTTAGCATCGACGCAATAAAAGAAATTGCTAAAACTGCTGCATTGGTTAATGAACAGGTTGAAAATATTGGAGCAAGAAGATTACATACAATTCTTACTACATTACTCGAGGATATTTTATTTGATGTCCCCGATAAAATGCCTGATTCAAAAATAATTATTACAGGAGAAATGGTTAACCAGAAATTAGATAAAATAGTTAAAAATAGAGATTTAAGTAAATACATTCTCTAATCAATTACTTTAATAATCGTTTTATATAATATGAAGGTAATAAAATTTATTATTGTCCTTTCTATATCTTTTCTATTCTCATCATGCAATTCTTATAAAAATACCCTTCTTAACTTAGATGCTGCTAAAAATGCAGTTATGAACTATTACGAATCAGGTCTATACGATTATGAATGTTCTAAAATTATTGATAATGCAATTATCAACATAGAAAAAACTAATATAAACAAGAATTCTGTAGTTATTTTTGATATTGATGAAACCGCTCTTTCGAACTATGATTATATTAAATCAATCGGTTTTGGTTACATAAAAGATTTGTGGAACGATTGGATTTACAAAAGTCGAGCAAAAGCAATTAAAGAAACAAAAAGGTTTTATGATTACTTAGTATCTAAAAACATACGTGTTATATTCTTAAGCGGTCGTGATGAAGAAGTAAAAGAGGCAACAATAAAAAATCTAATTGAACAGGGTTATACAAAATTTGATACTGTAATTACAAGAACAAAAGAAGAACAACATATTCCAGCTGCAAAATTTAAAGCATCAAAAAGAGAAGAACTTGTTAAAAAAGGATACGAAATTATTGCTAATATAGGCGACCAGTGGAGTGACCTCGTAGGTGGTAATTCCGGATATAAAATTAAATTGCCAAATTATCTTTATTTGATTGACTGAAATAATTTATCCTTTCTTTAATCAAAACTATTATTCTATCAAGAACAATTAAAATCCTTAAAGCAAGTAAGTATTTTGATTAAAAAAATTCTCCGCCAAATATTAGTATTTAATATAAATAATCATTTCTTGAATGTTATCGTACATATAAGCAAATACGTAAGATGTTAAAGATGAAATAATTTATTAATTATTTTTCTCCAATTATTGTTATAACAATTTTTCTAGGTCCACCATAATTTCTATGTTCACACAAGTAAATTCCTTGCCACGTACCAAGATTAAATTTACCTGCAGTTACAGGAATTATTAAAGAGCTTCCAATAATTGTGTTTTTTATATGCGATGTCATATCGTCTGTCCCTTCTAATGTATGTTCAAAGTAAGTGGCATCTTCGGGAACCATTTTATTAAAATATTTTTCCATATCAGTGCGAACAGTGGGATCAGCATTTTCATTAATTGTTAACGAAGCTGAAGTGTGTTTAATGAAAATATGAGCAATTCCACTTTTAATATCTTTTAATTCCGGTAACTGATTATATATTTCTCCTGTAATTAAATGAAATCCGCGTGGTTTTGATTTTAATGATATTTCCTTTTGTATGATCATAAATTATTTTTGTTTATTAAACTATATACTTTATACAAACAAATTAATAATACAAAAAATTATGGAAACATTAGAAGCTATCTTTACAAGGAGAAGCATAAGAAACTTTAAGAACAAAGAAATATCCGAAGAGCAGATAACAAAATTACTTCAAGCTGCTATGTATGCACCCTCTGCACGTAATACTCAACCATGGCATTTTATTGTTGTAACCGATAGAAAGAAATTAGATGAAATTCCGAAACTTCATCCATATGCCGATATGTGTTATGAAACAACTTTAGCAATCATGATATGTGGTGACTTAAGCATTGAAAAACTTGAAGGTTACATAGCATTAAATTGCGCTGCTGCTACCCAAAATTTACTTTTAGCTGCTCATGCTCTCGGGTTAGGAGCTGTTTGGCTTGGTGTATATCCACGCAAAGAAAGAATGGAAAAACTATCAAAATTTTTCGGTCTACCTAACAATATTTTACCTATCTCACTTGTTGCTATAGGATACCCTGATGAAATTAATCCTCAACCGGAGCGATTCAAACCGGAAAGAATTCATTATAATTCCTGGTAAATTTATTTATGTTATTTGATATCATAAAATTTTTAACCAAATTAATAAAAAAGATTATTTATTATGCCTCATTTTGAATGGTCGGCACAATTAAGATTTCTTGTAGCCCTTGTGCTCGGTTTTCTTGTTGGTCTGGAACGAGAAAGCAGCAAAAGTAAACAAAAGAAAATTGTCCTGGGTGGTATTAGAACTTATCCAATAATAAGTATGCTCGGATTTGGATGCGCATGGCTTTACAGCATTGGCGTCCAGGCAATACTACCAATTGGATTAATTGCTATATCTGGTTTAGCTGCTATATCTTATTTCACTAAGGTACAAACAGAGCGACTTGGTGTTACAAGCGAAGTTACTGCACTTGTAACTTTTATAGTTGGAGCACTTGCTTATCTTGTAGATATCTGGGCCTCAATGACACTTGGAATTATTAATACTATCCTTCTTTCCGAAAAAGCTCGTCTGGAAGAAATGGTCGAAAAGCTCGACAGAGTTGAATTCCTTGCAGTTTTGAAATTTTTATTGGTTACTTTAATTATCCTGCCAGTATTACCCGACAAAAACTACACTATTTTTAATCTTAATCCTTCTAAAATCTGGAAGATTGTTATAATTGTATCGTCAATTGGGTTTATTGGTTATTTTTTATCAAAAAAATTAGGCGACCATATTGGTTTTAAATTATCCGGATTAATTGGTGGTATTATATCCAGTACTGCTGTTTCAGTTGCTTATGGAAGATTAGCACAAAGAAATGAAAATATCTCCAGAAATGCATTACAGGGCTCATTAATTGCTTCAAGTGTTATGTATCTAAGAGTATTAATATTGATAATGATAATTAATCCATTAATTGTTAAATCTATCTTATGGCAATTGATTATACTCACTATATCTGGTTTTACTCTCTCTTTTACTGGAATTAAAATTTATTCAAAAAAAACTTCATTTCTAAAGGATTCCCAAAATCTTCAAAATCCATTCGAAATAAGACCAGCTTTATTATTTGCAATTCTATTTGTGATTCTGACAATATTAACTGTCTGGGTAAAAACATATTTCGGTCATACTGGAGTGCTAACACTTTCTGCATTAGTTGGAATTACAGACATTGATCCTTTTATTCTTTCGATTATTAGCTCTTCTGATATCGATTTAAAAGTTACTGTTACTGCAATCATTATAGCAATGATGAGCAATACAATTATGAAAGGACTCTATTTTTCTTATCTGGCATCAGATATAAGAAGAGAATCAATACTAAGGTTTGGAATATTAACAATTATTCATGTCCCGGTAATAATTTTAACCATATTATAAAGTATTAATAAAAATGAATGTAATTCAATGAATTTTATATTTCGAAAATATTATGTATGCAGTCTGTGTTAATCAATAAAAATTTTTTATTACACAGACTGCATTTAACCTACTTAATAAGTTAGATATTAATTATTGCCATTATATAAAACCAAGTTGAATTATTTTTCCCTCTCTTTTCCTTAAAAATATCCCCCGGAATAAATAATGAGGCACCACCTTCAAAATTTGTATAATCATTGTATTTATAATTAACTATAAGATCAAATTCAGAACCAAAGTTATTTGATGTGGAACCCGAGTTTAGTATATATTTTTCTGCGGATTTAAATAAATGATAATTGAAATTAAATGACAATCCATTTAATGGCATAAGACCAAATTTCCCAACTATATCTATTATTCCTAAACCGTATGTATCGTTCTGAAGATTTATAAAATAATCCATATAACCATAGAATTTATGAGATGTAGGATATAAAGTAGTGTAGAATTTATAGTTATTATCATTGACATTATCATCACCACTAGCATAATCCAATTGTAATCCTATAGAAGGCTTACATTTTCTTTTAAATGTATAATTACCATTTACCGAAAATGTAATTGCACTTACATCCTGCTTTCTATTACCTATAAAAATAGAACCAGCTTGATAGCCAAAATCAATTTCGTGCATTAATCTTCCATGCTCACCTTTAAGATAGAAACCAACAGTAGCTCTATCGAGATAACTTGTGGGATTAATTCTCTGCCAGACTATAAAAGGCTGAATTTTATACGAATTAAGTAAATAAAGATCTGCAAACAAACCATAAATATTTTGATCCATTGAATCAGATGGATTGAACTTTTCATATTCTCTTATTGCAAATAGATCTATTTTAACATTTTTATTTTTATATGTAATCATCCCACCATCGAAAGCTCTTCCAACATTACTCCAACCAACAGGACCAATAAATTTTTCAGAGCCGTATGAAAGTTCCATTCTTCCAACTTTAACATCAACAGGGAGATCAAAAACATCGCTAATTACAAAATATGCCTGGTGAATATCCAGATTTTTCGAATTGGAAAGTGTTGATTGTTCTTCACCAAATGTTCTTGAATCCTGAATTTGAGCAAAGCCATAAAGATTTTTTATTGGTTTGAAAGTTAATCCTAATCTTGTTCTTAATTGTGTAAATGTATTTGGATTGGTTGAAGGATTGAAATCTTTATTGTCAATTTCAAATCTTGGTCTAATTTGAAATGAAAACTTCAAGTAATCCTGTGAGTATAGATTAAAAGAAGAAAGCAGCAATAATATTACAAAAATTTTTTTCATAAATCCCTCGTGTTTAATTATAAATTAATATTCTTTAAGTGTTCCTTGTCGTTCTTTTGCAATTTTATTCCAGTTGACCACAGTAGTTTTTAGAAAATCATTCTTATCTTCCTCAAGCTCTTTCATATTAAGACCGATATATTTTTGAGCTTTTTCTTTTGTTGAAATATCTGGTAAAGCTACAGGATATTTCACATTATGTTTTAACAAAACAAGAGCAATTTCCTTACGAGCCTCTTCGGCTTTTTGTATTGCTGTTGCAAGAACTCTCAAAGCTTCTACAGGAGAATGAAAACCCATTCCATTTGCTGCAGCGACCCAATCCCATCTCCATTGAGCATGTCTGATTAATTTCAATGCGTTTTTCATTTCAGCTTCTGTAGCACCATTATCCCACGCAATTTTAGCTTCAATATGAGCAGCAGCAATAGATTTTTCTGCAATTTTTCTTAGTTCATTAATTTTATCCTGACGTTCGTAAACATTTTGAATAAGTTTCTCTGTTTTCTCACGATGACAAACCTGACATGAATTTTCAACATTATTAAGAGGACTTTGAATGTGGTGATCTGTGAATTTTACGCCTCCTTCAGTTTTATAAGGCATATGACAATCGGCACATGAAACCCCTCTATCTGCATGTATACCAGTCATATAAAGTTCATAATCAGGATGCTGTGCTTTCAACATAGGGGCTTTACTTAGAGGATGGATCCAGTCTGCAAATTCTAATTCGTCGTAGTATTTTTCCATCTCTTCTGCACTAAATCCTTTATCCCATGGAAATGTTAAATATTTTCCTTCCCCCTTAAAATAATATTCAACGTGGCATTGAGCACAAACCAAAGAACGCATTTCATTATGAGTAAAACTTTTTATGTCCTTTCCCTGTCTTTGAAACGCTTCGATTAATGCCGGTCTGGTAATTCTTAAATCCATTGTTTTAGGATCGTGACAATCCTGACATCCAATCGGGTTGACAAATTCATGGCCTACATCCTTCCATTTCTTTTTGTAAAAATTTTCTATTCCATCTCTTGCCATCACTCTGGGTACATCTGTGCTCTTACATGTCCAGCAAGTAGCTGGCATTGGACTAACTTTATTACCACCGGTTCTCAATGTTAATCTAATATCTTTTACTGCAAATGCATGACCCCGTGGAGTTTTATAATCTTTCGAGAATGGATATCCTGCCCACATTATTACAAGCTCAGGTGATAATTCAAGATAATCTCTTGTTACTGAACCAGCATATTTGCTTGAAAAACTTGTATCCAGAGTTTTTAAATATGATTCATATTCTCGAGGATAATTCTCTCCCCATATTTCATTTCGTGGTTCCCATTCTGCTATCGGTTTTACCACTTGAAGAGTAAAAGCTTCACCTCTCCTTTCAACTATTGAAGAAGCAAATAATCCAAGTAAAAAAACTATTATCACGGTTGAAAAAAATAATAACCATGCAACCCAGGGTCTGCTTTTAATTATTTCTTGAATTGGTTTCATATTTTACCCCTTTAATTTTATTTCTGTTCAAAAAATCTGGATAGCCACTCTGGCATAATAGGTACGATTTGAGGTACTCTTGCATATGGTGTAGACGATAAACTGTGAATTTTTCCATGAGGTGTTTCTCGATGACATTCCCAACAATACTTTTCAGTTTGTTCAGCAACACTTCGGTTATTTATTGCTCTTAAACTTATAGGATGAATTTGATTGGAATGACAACGGATACAATTCTGCTGAACAGCATTTTTACCAGCATCTTTAATTTGAATAACCTGTGGTTCTAATCTTAGTGTAAAAATAGTAGCATGACGCAAACCGTCACTGGCTTTGAAAAGAAATTTGTTAATTATATTATCCTGTGGTACATGACAATCATTGCATGTTGCCACCCTGCCATGACTCCCCCTCTGCCAGGTAGCATATTCCGGTCTCATGATATGACAATTTATACAAACTTTTGGATCGTCAGATAAATATGATACCGCATTCGATATATAAAGAACATGTATTATTAACCCACATATTATTCCCAAAAGAATTATAACAGTAAATTTCCATCTTTCAGGTGGTATAACTATATGAATAATTTTATAAAATAAATTAGTTGTTTTTCTCTCCATCAATCACCCCCTTTTTTATTTAGTTCATCTATATCTTTTGTACTAGTTGGATGACCAAAATTTTCAATATTCTGATGAAGAATTATATAATCTTCTTTTGAAATTTTATTTTGCCAGTGCCCCGTAATAATTCCAATACCTGTAATTATAATATAAATAACAATTATCGTTAAAGCTATCATTTTTTTTGAAACTTTCTTATTAATAATTTTAGTCTTTACTTCAAGTGTATTTGCTACTGGACAGGCATCAACGCAATTTAAACACATCGAGCATTCATCAGAGCGAACAGTAATAACTTTGTCTACCTTAATAAATGATGGACATACTCTCGCACACAATCCGCAATCTATACAACTTTTTACTTCTCTTTTAATCTTAAGCGGACTTAGAAAAGAAATTAATCCAAGTAATGCCCCATATGGACATAAATATCTACACCAGAAATTCCTTATAAAAATTGAAAGTACAAAAAGTATACTAATAACAATTAAAGAAAATTTACTAATCCTAGCAAAGAAATAGTACATCTTAATATCTGCAACAAGATTATAAGGACTATCAAGAAATGCTTTTAACGCATCTACATTCATCGCAAAAAATATGGCATAAATAAAAAAACCGAGCAAAAGATATTTCAACGAACGCAATGGGTAATCAATTATTTTAGGAAGTTTTACTCTTTTTTTAATAAACTTTCTCCAGAATCTTTCTCCAAAATCACCAACAAGTTCTGAAATAAATCCTATTGGACATAACCAGCTACAGAAAGATTTTCCAATGAAAAACGAAACTGCAACTATTGCTATGAATATAAAAAAACCAGCAGGATGCGCGTAATGTATCTCGCCTGTAATAAAGAAATAGTAAAGACTCATTAAAGATGAAATTGGTAAAAAGCCCTCTACACCAGGCGGACGATATCTTACAAAATTTACATCTCCGTATTCTAATGATTTTACAAATAAGGTAAATTCAATCCCAATCCATATACACAATATTGCAAACAGGGACTGAATTAAAAATCTATATTTCTGAATCGGCTTTTCGTTATTCTTAACAAATTTCATATTTATTTAAAAAAACAGATTAAATAATCCGTATTAAATTTAATTATTTATTTGCAAACTATCAAATTTCATTACTTTCATAATAATTTCTAAAAATAATGGCCAAATAAAAAAAATACTTGACATCCAAAAATAAAATTATTAAGTTATTATCAGAATAAATAATCTGATATATGTTTATTACAAATAAGATAAAATATGGTATGAAAGCTCTTTTATACTTGTCAAGACAACAAGAAAACGAAGTCTTTTCAGCAGCAATGTTGTCAAAAGAATTAGATGTTCCTAGAGAATTTATATCTAAAATTATGCAATCACTTGTTAACCACGGAATCTTAAAATCAAAGAAGGGGAAAAAAGGTGGTTTTTATCTTGCAATATCTCCTGAGGATATAAAATATGAAATTGTTTTCCGAATTCTTGGTTATAAAGAAAAAAATCAGGAGTGCTTATTTGATATGTCGTACATATGTGATCGAAATATATGTCCATTTTGTGATAACTGGAAAAACTTTATTGATACATTTAACTATGCTATAAAGAATTACACAATCTCTGGTAAAATAGATAAATAATTTTTTTTGGATTATAATCAGACTTTTTATACTTAATAAGGAAATACTCAATGAATCCCACTATCAATTTAGATGAACTTTTAAATACATATATAAAAGATATTGTCATTTCAAATTACAAAACTGCAGAATTGTTAGAAAAACATAATATAGATTTTTGTTGCAACGGAAAAAGACTTCTAAAAGAAGTTCTCGAAAGCATAAATATTGAAGGTCAAACCATAATAAATGAGTTATTGGATGTATTAAATAGGGAAGAAAAGCAATCAAACAATTTTGGGAAAATTACATTAACTGAGTTAATTGATTATATAGTTAATATACATCATAAATATGTTACTGAAGCAATACCCAAAATAAAAATGCATTTAGAAAAAGTCGTTAGCAAACACGGTGAAAAATATCCTTATCTATCGCAAATAGATTTATTGTTTAAGCAAATATCAAAAGAACTTGAAAACCATATGTTAAAAGAAGAACAGATTTTATTTCCTTTTATTAAATATTTAGTAGATTGTCAGAAGTTCGGTGATAAGCCAAAGACAGATGGTTTCGGTACAATAAGAAATCCAATTCACCAGATGGAAATCGAGCATGATTCTGATGGGTACACGATTCATAAAATTCGTCATATTACAGATAACTATAAATTACCTGAAGATGCATGCACAACTTTTACATTAACATACGAAGAACTTAAAGAATTTGGAAATGATCTCCACAAACATAACCATCTTGAAAATTATATTTTATTCCCAAAAGCAATTGAATTAGAAGACACCCTAATAAAAATACAAAAGGAGAAATAATGAAAATAATAATATCAATCTTTTCAATCATTTTATTGTTTTTAGCATGTGGCGGAAACGAATCTAATTATGACCCAGAAAAAGAAAAATTAGCTATTAAAGCTGGTTTAACAGTATTTGAATATGAAAATGGGGTCGGTCCCATAAAAGAAAAATTGAACATCCCGAGTCAGATTGACCAGATTATGGCAGAGAGTGGCAAAAAAATTTTTGAAGAAAAGTGCACACAATGCCATAAACTTGAAGAAAGATATACCGGGCCTGCACTAAAAAATATAACAAAAACTAGGACTCCGGAATACATTATGAATATGATTTTAAATCCCCAAGAAATGACCCAGAGACATCCTGAAGCCAAAAAATTATTAAGTGAATACGCTCTGCAGATGACATTTCAAAATGTTACTCAAGAGGACGCAAGAAAAATTCTTGAATATTTACGCTCCGTATCACAATAAAAGGAGATGCATATGAAAAAAATAATTCTATTGGTAAGTTTATTCCTAACATTAACAATAGTCCTATTTAATTGCTCGCAGTCAAAAGAGTCTGCAAGTTTTACAGATGCAGCTGAAAAAGTATATGTAGCCCCTGGCAAATATGATGAATTTTATGCTTTCATGTCAGGAGGTTTTAGTGGACAAATTTCGGTTTATGGATTACCTTCGGGTAGACTATTTAAAATCATAAGTGTCTTTTCTCAAAATCCCGAGACGGGCTATGGGTATTCTGAAGAAACAAAAAATATGTTGAATACTTCCTATGGTTTTATTCCATGGGACGATGCACACCATCCAAAATTATCACAAAAAAATGGAATTCCTGATGGCAGATGGATTTTTATAAATGCCAATAATACGCCACGTGTTGCAAGAATTGATTTAACAACATTTGAAACCTCAGAAATAATTGAAATTCCAAATTCTGGTGGTAATCATGGCTCTCCATTTTTAACTGAAAATACTGAATATGTTGTTGCTTCAACACGATTCAGTGTGCCAATTCCTAATAGAGATGTAGAAATTTCATCTTATAAAGAAAATTTCAAAGGAACTCTTTCTTTTATTAAAGTAGATCAAAATTCAGGTAGAATGGATTTGGCTTTTCAGATCCTTGTCCCTGGTTTTGATTATGATTTAGCACATGCTGGTAAAGGTCCTTCTCATGATTGGGCATTTTTTACTTCATATAATAGCGAACAGGCAAATGAATTACTTGAAATTAATGCCTCAAAAAATGATAAAGATTTTATTGCTGCAGTAAACTGGAAAGAAGCAGAAAAATATGTTCAACTGGGAAAAGCTAAAGAAATTAATGTTGAATATTATCATAATGTTTTTGACGAAGAAAAAATGCAAACTTATTCAGAAAAAAAATCGAAGGTACTCGTATTAAATCCAAAAGATTGTCCCGGAATTATTTATTATCTGCCAACACCAAAATCTCCTCATGGAGTTGATGTAGACCCAAGTGGTGAATATATTGTTGCAGGAGGTAAACTTGCAACCGTAATCCCCGTTCATTCTTTTTCTAAAATGTTGAAAGCAATTGAAAACAAAGATTTCATAGGTGAAATTGATGGAATACCAATTTTAAGATACGAATCTGTAGTTGCCGGCGAGGTGGAAAATCCTGGTCTTGGACCACTTCATACAGAATTTGATGGAAAGGGTTATGCGTATACTTCTGCTTTTATTTCATCTGAAATTGTTAAATGGAAACTGGGAACATGGGAAGTTGTCGATAGAATTCCAACATATTATTCAATAGGACACCTCATGATTCCTGGTGGCGATAGTAAAAAACCCTGGGGTAAATATGTTATTGCATTAAACAAAATTACAAAAGACAGATATTTGCCTACAGGTCCCGAACTTTGTCAATCCTCTCAGTTAATTGATATATCAGGTGATAAAATGAAACTGCTTCTTGATTTCCCGACTTTAGGTGAACCACATTATGCACAGGCAATCCCGTCAGAAATTTTAATTAAGAATAACAAGAAATTTTATGAATTAGAAAAGAATAAAAACCCTTATAAAACCAATGGTGAAAAAGAAGCAAAAGTTATACGCACTGGTAATGAAGTTCATATCTACATGACAGCAACCAGAACTCATTTCAAACCAGATAATATTGAAGGAATTAAAGTTGGAGATAAAGTTTACTTCCACATTACAAATCTTGAGCAGGACTGGGATATACCACACGGATTTACTATTAAAGGACTAAATAATTCTGAACTATTAATCATGCCCGGACAAACAAAATCTATTTTATGGACACCTAAAAAGCCTGGCGTATATCCATTCTACTGTACTGATTTTTGTTCAGCTTTACATCAAGAAATGCAAGGTTATATTAGAGTTTCTGCTGCTGGTAGCAATGTTAAAATAAGTTATAATTGATAATTAAATTAATGACACAGACACAATATTTTCGTCTACAGTGTGTGTCTGTGTCAAATTTTATAAAGGAATTTTGAAATGATAAAAAATAAATCACGAGTATTTATGTTAATATCTGTTTTGTTGCTTTCATTGACATATTTATTTCCACTATGGAAAATAGATCTTACTGCACCTCAGTATCCGGAAGGGATTGGCTTAAGAATCTGGTTAAATAAAATTACTGGATTAAATGAATTCGATCTCGATAATATTAATAAGCTCAATCATTATATCGGCATGAAAACAATCGAACCAGATTCCATCCCTGAATTGAAAAAAATGCCTTACATAATTTTATTTTTCATTTTATTTGGCATTATTACATTATTAATAAACAAAAAATTCTTTACAGCTTCATGGTTGATTTCGTTACTTATTATTGTTGCTATTGGATTATACGACTTTTATCTGTGGGAATATGACTATGGCCATAATTTAAATCCAAGTGCACCAATTAAAGTTCCAGGAATGTATTATCAACCTCCGTTAATCGGAACCAAGCAACTTCTTAATATGAGAACAACTTCTCAACCAGATCTGGGAAGTTATTTAATAGGATTGGTTATATTGATTAGCTCATTTAATTTTATCGAATTTAAAAAAATACCTCGTAAATTATTTTTTTTAGCTCTTATTTTCTTAGTTATTTCCTGCCAAAAACAGCCAGAGGCAATTAATTATCAAAATGAAGACTGCGCTAATTGCCAAATGACAATTTCCGATAATAGATTTGGTTCAGAATTAATCACAACAAAAGGGAAGATATTTAAGTTTGATTCAATAGAATGCCTTGTTTCTTATATGCATAACATCAAGAGCAATGAAATTCACTCTATGTGGGTTACCGACTTTGTTAATCCTTCTAATTTAATAAATATAAAAAGAGCATATTTTCTTAAAAGTGACAGAATACAAAGTCCAATGGGATTAAATATTTGTGCTTTTTCCGATACGAGTAGCCTGAACAAAATTATGAAAGAATCTGGTGGCAATCTTTTGATTTGGGAAGAATTAATTGAATACGTTAAAAATGAATGGAATTAATAAAAATATAATCATTCTACTATTATTAATTTTTATTTCCTACTATAGTTCTTTTTCAAAAACATTAATAGTGCAAAAAAATTATTCTTTACTTACAGCCTTAAAAGCTGCGCAAGACAGAGATACAATATTAGTAAAAAGAATCTACAACCTCGAAGGCACTATTTTAATTAACAAATCAATAGTATTAATTGGAGATAAATTCCCTATTGTTGATGGGAAGAGGAAAAATCAAATAATAATTGTAAAAGCAAACAATGTAATAATAAAAGGATTTTTATTTCAAAATTCTGGAATTAGCTTTCTTTCAGATAATTCAGCAATAAAACTTGATAGTGTAAGTAATTGCACAATTGAGAATAATAGATTCAAAAACAATTTCTTTGCTATATATGTTTCAAAGTCCAATAACATCAATATAATTAACAATGCCATCCTTGCTTCAAATAAAAAACAAATCACATCTGGTAATGGAATACATTTATGGAACTGTAAGAATATTTATATCAGAGATAATAAAATTGAAGGTCATCGAGATGGAATTTATTTAGAATTTGTTAAAAACAGTTTAATTGAAAATAATTATTGCAAAAACAATTTGCGATACGGTTTGCACTTTATGTTTTCTGATAGTTGTATTTACAGGAAAAATCATTTTGAAATGAATAAATCGGGTGTAGCAGTGATGTTTACAAAAAATGTTATAATGGAAAAAAATGTTTTTGAAAATAACTGGGGAAGTGCTTCATATGGATTATTGTTAAAAGAAATATCAGATGGTGAAATTATTGATAATATATTTTATAAAAACACTTACGGAATATATCTTGAAGCATGCAACAGAAATATAATTAGTAAAAATAATTTTATAGAAAATGGCTGGGCAATAAAATTAATGGCAAACTCAATGCATAACATTTTTAAGAAAAATAATTTTATAGAAAATACTTTCGATATATCAACAAACAGTTCATATAACTTTAATAAATTTGAAGAAAATTATTGGTCAAAATATAACGGCTACGATTTAAATAAAGATGGTATTGGTGATAATCCATACCGACCAGTAAAATTATTTTCGTTTATTGTTTCAAATAATCCAATTGCATTAATACTACTTAGAAGTTTTTTTATCGATATACTCGATTTTGCTGAAAGAATTATACCAACTATAACACCAGCAGACCTTATTGACGAAAAACCATTAATGAGAAAAATTTATGATAAAGCTAACTGAATTGACTAAATATTATGGCTTGTTAACTGCCCTTGATAAAGTATCAATTGAAATAGAAAATGGCACTGCAACTTATATAATTGGACCTAATGCATCTGGTAAAACAACGTTTATTAAATCTATCTTGGGATTAATAAAACCAAATAAAGGAGAAATTATAGTAAATGAATTTAAACTTAATGGAACAATTTTTTATAAAGAAATAATTGGCTATATGCCTCAAATTGCAAGTTTTCCTGAAAACTTAACAGTTAAAGAAATTTTTCAAATGATAAAAGAACTCAGATTTAATAAACTGAATTATGATGAGGAATTAATTGAAAAATTTGACTTAAAAAAAGATTTTAATAAAAAAATAAAAAATCTTTCTGGTGGAACAAAACAAAAATTAAACGCTTCGATTGCTTTTCTTTTTGATCCGGATATATTAATACTCGACGAACCTACTGCAGGACTTGATCCATATGCAAGCAAGATATTAAAAGAAAAAATTATTAAAGAACATAACAAGGGAAAAACAATAATTTTTACATCCCACGTTTTAAATGAATTAGGTGACCTTGCAACAAATTACATTTTTCTACTCGATGGAAAGATAATAATGAATTGTAAAAAAGAAGATATCAGAAATCAAACACTCGAAGAACTAGTGATATCTCTAATTAAAGGAAATTCCAATGTATAGTTTAATTAAAATAATTAAATACCAGTTCCAGGATGTATTAAGGAATAAATGGTTGTTTATCTATACCTTATTTTTCTTGATAACCGGATATTCAATTTTTTTATTAAGTGATAACTTTACCAAAATTATAATCAACATGATGAATTTAATTGTTTTGATAATCCCTCTTGTGTCTATAATATTCGGGACAATTTATTTGTACAACAATAAGGATTATATAATTTTTATGCTTTCACAGCCATTAAGAAGAGAAATTTTATTCTTAGGTTTATATATCGGTGTTACGTTCCCATTAATATTAGGTTTTCTAATTGGAACAGGATTCTCTTTGATTTTTTTCATAAATAAAATTGACATTAATTTTTCAATCTTATCTTTATTTTTAATTATTGGAATACTACAGACACTGGCTTTTTCTTCACTATCTTTTCTTATATCAACATTAAATGAAAATAAACTCCTTGGTTTGGGATTGTCTTTATTTGTATGGCTATTTTTATCTGCAATTTATGATGGCATAATCCTCTTTATATTAAATCATCTTCAAGATTATCCTTTAGAAAATATTTGTTTAATCATTTCTTTATTAAATCCTATCGACTTAGCAAGAATTATGATAATGCTGAAACTTGATGTATCAGCCTTAATGGGTTACACAGGGGCAATTTATCAGAAATTTTTTAGTAATTCTACTGGAATTATTATTTCCTTTATCGCAATGATTATATGGACTGTATTACCATTATTTATTGGTCTTAAAAAATTTATCAAGAAAGATTTCTAACAAATAATCAGGGATAAATATGAGCGAATTAATTAACAATAGCAGGTCAAGAGTTGATGAATTAAAAAAATTAATTCTCAATTTACATAACGGTATTTCTATTGAAGAAACTAAAACAAAGTTAAAAGAAAAATTAGGGAGCGTACCTTATGAAGAAGTAGTCCAGGCAGAAGAAGAACTAATCGCAGGAGGGCTTGATAGAAATGAAATATTAAAATTCTGCGATCTTCATACAGAAGCATTGAAAGGCAATATCGATACAACATTTTCAAAACAAATCCCTGAGGGGCATCCAGTTGACATTTTCACAAAAGAAAATAAAGAAATAATGAAGATATTGGATAGAATAAAACATCTTTTTCACGAAAATTCAAAACGAAAACTGGAAGAAAAATCTGAAGATCTTCTAAACAAACTCCATGAACAATTTAATTTATTAATGGATATTGAAAAGCATTATTTAAGAAAAGAAAATCTTTTATTCCCATTTCTTGAGAAACACAATATTACCGGTCCACCAATGGTAATGTGGGGCAAGCATGATGAAATAAGAACATTTTTGAAATCATGCTTTTCTTTATTTGAACAAAAATCAGAAATAAATGCTGATGTTCTTAATGGTTTTATTGAATTAATGTTTGCTCCAACAATTAAATTAATAGAAGATATGATTTATAAAGAAGGACATATTCTATTTCCGATGTGCATGGATACTATAAATGAAATAGAATGGCATGAAATAACTAAGCAGAGCGATGATATTGGTTACTGTCTTTATTCGCCCGATATTAAATGGAAACCAGAGCTTCAGGAAGAAATAGAAACCTCAGAAAGTTTTGATAAAATAAGATTTGAAAATGGTTCACTTTCTTCAGAAGAACTAGAAGGGATACTTAATACATTACCAGTAGATTTAACATTTGTTGATAAAAATGACAGGGTAAAATTCTTTTCGCATGGTGTAGATAGAATATTTCAACGACCGAAAGCAGTGCTGGGAAGACAGGTTCAATATTGCCATCCACCATCAAGTGTCCACATTGTAAATCAAATATTAAACGACTTTAAATCAGGTAAGGAAAGTGCAGCTAAATTCTGGATAAATCTTCATGGCAAATTTGTACATATTGCCTATTATGCAGTAAGAAATAAAAAAGGAGAATATTTAGGCACACTTGAAATTACTCAGGATATTAAAGAATTTAAATCAATCGAAGGTGAAAGGAGAATACTACAATATGACAAATAAAAATTTAGAAATTACACCTAATACTGTCTTAGGCGATTTACTCAATGTTTATCCACAACTGGAAGATAAACTGATTGAAATATCACCAATATTTATTAAACTAAAAAATCCTGTATTAAGAAAAACAGTTGCAAAAATGGCAACATTAAAACAAGCGGCACAAATAGCAAATATATCTGTTGCACAATTAGTAAATAAACTTAGAGCGGAAGTAAATCAAGAACAATTAAAAATTGAAACTGAAAATAAAACAACAAAAAAACCCACTTGGGTTGATAAAGGAAAAATTGTTATCGAATATGATGCAAGTATGGACATTGAAAGTGGATTTCATCCAGCAGCTAAAGTAACAAAAGAAATTCTCAATTTGCAAAATGAGGATATTTATTTATTAATTACACCTTTTGTACCAGCTCCCCTGATCAAAATTGTTGAAGAAAAAGGATACAAAACTTTTACTGAAGTTAAAGGTGAAAATCTTGTTCATACTTATATTGCAAAAAATTAAGAATTACCGGAGGTTTACAGACAAATAACTTATAAATCAAGGGCACAGATGTAAAAAATATTTTCTCAAAAACATAAGATGAGAAATTAATCACATCTGTGTCTTAATAATTTCATAGATTTAATATTTTTTGCAAAGTTTTTTCCTTAAGTTGTGCAAGTGTTTCTTCACTGAACATTCTATAAATATCTTCGCGAATTTTTCCCCATCGATCATGCAAGGGGCACGGGTTATCATTTGAGCATCCGGGGAATCCAATTACGCAGGTTTTGAAAATATCTAATCCATCTATAGCTTCTACAATATCAATTAATCTAATTAAATTCGGATTCTTTGCTAAATAGAATCCACCTTTCTTCCCTTTCTTTGAACCAATTATTCCTAGATAGGTAAGTTTTTGTAGGATTTTTGAGACAAACTCTTTTGGAACTTTTAACTCTTTAGAAATTTCATCTGCACTGAATATTATCTTTTCTTTTTTAATAGATAAAAAAAGAACGGCTTGGATGCCAAGTTCGCATGCTTTGGAAAAAATAACTGTCATAATTATTCCACAATAATTTATTCAATATACAAAACTAACTTTTACTTAATATTATAGTTTGAGTCGGGAACGCAAAATCTATTTCTTCTTGTTCAAATTTTTGATACAAATCCAGATTAATTTGTTGCTGTATATCCATATAAGTTTTATAATCTGAGGATAAAACGAAATAAACGAATTCAAAGTTTAAGCTAAAATCCCCATAGCTTTCAAAATGCCCTCTATCGTATTCTACAATATCATTTTTTATGATAATATCCTTAACCAGTTCTGGAATAATTTTTAACTTTGCAAGCGGAGTTTGATAAGTAACCCCAAATTTTAATACAACCCTTCTTCTTTCAAGTCTTTTAAAATTATGAACTATCGTATTTGTCAATTTCGAATTTGATACAATTAATTGTTCACCGCTGAGAGCTCTTATTTTTGTTGACTTTAAGCCAATATGTTCAATTTTACCAGATTTACCATCAAAAGTAATAAAATCATCAACTTCAAATGGTTTATCAAAAAATATCACAAAATAGCTGAATAAATCTCCAAGCATTGCTTGAGCAGCTAATGCAACCGCGACCCCAGTAATCCCCAGACCTGTAACTATTGTAGTTATATGAAACCCAAGATTATCTAAAAGAAATATTATACCTATTATCCATACAATTAAATTAACAATTCCAAACAATGGTTGTATTTTTTTAAGATTTTCTTCACCTCTTTGTTTCTGGAAATAACGGTCCAATATATACTTAATAAAGGCGATAATAAAGCGAACAATAAAATAAGTGGATACAATGAAATAAATTATACTTATAATTCTATCAATTTCCTTACCAAAACAAAGATATTTGAGAGCAATATAAATCGCTCCTAAAAAAATAGCCGGTATTAATAATCTATTTACATTTTTCTCAATATAGATATATCTATTTAATCCTGATGCTTCTATATTACTTTTGAGTTTCTTCAGTAAATATTTTTTTATAAAATGAATAATAACGAAGGCAATAGACAATATCACAAAAGCAAGCAAATACTCTTGGATTGTATTGTCAAAATATTTTTGTTTCAGAAATTCATTCATTATAATCCTCTCTGATTAATCTTAATTCAAAATTAATATCTTCTGAAATATTATCATAGTTAAGATAATAAATAATATTTGAAGGATAGGATATACATTTCAGCATTTTTAGCTGTTCTGGATCAACGTAAATTTTATATCTGCCTGGTTTAATTCCTTGCAAATAAAACGAACCATCAGAAAAAGTTACAGTAGAATACTTAAAATTGTTATCTAAATTTTCTAGGATGATTTTAATTCCATTAAGTAATCTTTTCAAATTATTTTTTAACAGCAAGTAAATATTACCATATATTTCTTTTCCCTCATAAAATGGAATATCAATAATTTTTGAAGAATTGGCATCTGTTTGAAATGCGATTGATTTATAAACGGGTACAAAAAATGGATTGTTTATGCTCTCATTAATTTTAAGTATATAAGTTGTGTATGGATTTAATTCACGAATTTTTATGAAACCATTAACTTCTTCAATTGTACATGGGCTCTCTAAGGAGACGTTAGCATCATTTATTAATGGTTCATCCTCATCGAATTTATTATTTCCATTTTTATCAAGAAACATTCTACATAGTACAGAAGCTTTTCCTATCTGTGAACGGTTATAAAATGAATAATTATTCACATCGCTATCATATGAAACTGCACCATAAAGATTTGTGTAAATATTATTATTTGTCATGCTGGACCATAATTTTACATAAGGCGAATTAATTACCAGTCCAATTTGAAGATAAGAGCTGGAATTAATTGTTTTGTTGTAATTAATTTCCATTTTGCTTTCAGGTAAAAAATCAAAAGAGTAAGTGAAATTATACTGAACAAGCTTTTTACGTGTTACATCGTGATTAATATGGATACTTAACAAGTTTGCTTTTAGATGTTTGAACAATTTATCAAAAATTCTTAAAGGAATAATAAAACCATAAGTAAAATATGACTGTTTGAATAAGTATTTATTATAGTGAGCATGTAGCATTTTATAGGAAAGAGTTGGATTAATAAATTCAGTTCTGGCTCCAATATTAAAGGCGAATAACTTATTTTTTATATTAGATGAGTTTTGAAATTTTATAGATGTACTAAGATTTAGAGAATAGTCTTCAAATTCCAACGGCGTAAAAAAATCGAATTGTAGATCTTCATTTATATTAAAGGGATTATAGAATAAATTTTTAAAATATTTTGTTGCTATTAAATTAAATGATGCCTGAGAATAAAATAAAGCATTAAAACTAAATCTATAAAAAACCTGTGGGGCTAACATTAAGTTAAGTAAATATGATGAACTTAGTCTTGCATTTAATTCGTTATAAATGAAGATTTCATTATGAGAATTGTTTTTCAAAAATTCTATGCCTATACTATTTGTAAGCCAATCTTTAATGCCGTAACTTGCTAATAATTGTCCCAGTAAATCTTTACTATAATCTACTTTTCCAAAATTAATTGTATAATTAAATTCACCAACTGGAAGAAATTTAGTTGAAATTTGGAAAAATCTCTTTATAGTAAGATAATCACCGCTTGGGCTATAAAATTTCAAATGAATAAAAGAAGTACCATAAGTCAATGGAATTGTAAAATAAAAATTACCATTTGCATCTGCTTTAGTTACATCCGCTAATTTATTGTTCACATATAACTCTACTGTCCAATTTGGGCCACATTGATCTGCAATAATATAATTATTAAAATTTTTTCTGGGTTCAATGGGTTCATTTGTAATTGAAAAGCCCTGAAGGTTTGTTTGTTGTAATCCATCATATGGAATTGTACCAATAGACAAACGCGAAATTTGTTTTTTGTTAATGACATAACTCCATTTATATGAATAATCATTTATTGAAGTATGTCGCTCATTAATGCTTCCATTTATGCTGAGCTCGGTACTACCGCCTAAAAAAACGCCGCCAATGCCAAAATTATAATTATAAAATGCAGGAAGATTTTTTGTAAAATTTGATGAAATAAAATAGTCGAGTAATAAGCCACTAAAAATTTTTCTTTTAAATTGATAAGAAAAGTCGGGTTTTATTATTTCTTTTGAAATGTATCTATAATTGCGTTCTCTTTGGATTCTGCTAAATATGGGAAGATCTTTATCTGAATTTAATTTAACAGTTAGATCATTCAGATTTATTTCAATGTGAATATCAAATGCTTTTATAATTAATTCGGGTTTAACGTAAATTTCATAGGGAGTTAGTATAAAATCATCTTTATTTATTGCAAATGATTTTGAATTGTCTTTATAAATCGATTTTGCAAAATTAAAACTATAGGTGCTATCAACATCAACGAAAAATCCCATAATTTCTTTTTCATTTGGATTAAAGTTGTAGTTCATTTCTAATTGTTTTAATATTTCTAACAGTGGTATATAAAAATAATTATTACTGTATAGAACAGTTATTCTATTTCTTAATACATTTTTATAATGTAAAATAAAAAATGCTTCTTCAAAATCATCATTTGTATATTCTCTTATTTCTGATTGTATTGTATCAATCAAAGCATAGTTATTATAGTGCGATTTGATTTTTTCTAAATTACCATAGAAATGATTAATTAAATTTAGGAGAGTATGATTAGAAAAATTTAAAAAAACAAAACTATACTTACTCCAGATAATATCAGGTCTTAAAAGAAAAATAAAAAAACATGTTAATAAAATATTCCTTGTTCTCAATTTATTTCACAATGATTTTTCAATTTTAGAAATTAATCTATAACAAAATCGAGCGATTTAGTCACATTATTCTGAATTACATTAATTGGTTGACCATTGGGGATATCCATTTTTTCATTGTGTACAACTTGTATTATTGCTTTATAGTTTCCCTTTTTAAATTCACTAATATTAAAACTATTTTTAACAGATATATCATAAAAAACTTTTGTATGTTGTAAATCTGTTTTTACAAGATTACCTCCCAAATCATAAATTGAAACTTTCACATCACCAAAGAATGGCGAATTTCCCAATCTTTTTAATGTTGTAATAATGTCAAATTTATCCTGCTTCTTAAAATATTTTACATTTGTTATTTCTATCCCTGTATTTGAATTTGAAGTTCTATACAACATAGTAGTAATTTGATTTAGCACAAAGTTTATTTGTGCACTTAGATTTTGATTATTAGTATCAAGTAATGTTTGAGATCTTTGTTTTGTTGAAGATGTTACAATTCTGACCCAATAAGTACCATCATCCAAATTTTGGGGTGGTTTAATGGAAATACCAATCAGTTGTTTTTGTCTTGGATTCAAAATAAATTTCTTAGGAAATGCTCTGACATGATTTAAGATTGATGGATATTCATCACCTGGCTCATCAATATATTTCATTGTAAGATTGCCAAGCGAATCTGATACAGGGAACCCGAATTTAAATGTAATCCCGATTTCATAGGGTTCATCAGATTCGTTCTGAACTATCATATTAGCAAATTGATTTTTCTGGTCAGTATAAACTATGTATGGAGAAATAATAATCTGAGCTAACAAAAAATTTGGTATTAAAAATATTACTGCATAAATTTTTTTCATATCTACGACCATGATTAATTTAATAAATTAAATTCTTTCCACATTCATAATTATTGTGCCACTATAATATCCACTTGATATTGAAGTTGGAATTGTAATAGTGGCTCCGAGCCATATGTAAATATTTGTATTTCTTTTTAATTTATTAAATGTAAGTGGTTGATACGGATTAAAGTTTGTTCTACCTGTAGGCAAATCTTTTCTCGACCATGCAGATTGTTGAGTACTAAAGGTAATTGGTAAATTATTGTTATTATAAGTTAAATATTGTGGTAAAATAAACTGAACAAGTATGTTTACATTCCGTAAGTTACCAGTATTAAAATAAAATTTAGCAGCATTTACATCTAAATGATTCACTGATGAAGAATAACCTTTAAAAACATTTCCGAATGATAAATCATTCAGCTTTCCTACAATTAATTGTGCTGTGGTTGTTTTAAAAGTTGCTATAAAAATCAGAATTAATAACTTACCATATAAAAAATTATTCCCCTTCATTTCTATTAATAAGCTACATTAATTACAAATGTGCCTGTATAATAACCAATAGGTTGATTTGCATTAACATTAATTGATCCTCCAACCCATAAAAAAAGCTTACCAATCCCATTAACATCATTTAGTTGATAAACTCCACCATTTACCACAGGCATTGGATTTACATAACTAGAATTTGTGCCAGTATGTTTAACCTCTGGGATAAAAGTCATAGTCCCGTTAGTACCTCCATGTTGAGCCACCCAATCAAAATTATCAAGAATTACTGAGTTAAAAGATACAGTAACACTGCTATTAGGATTTCCCTGTACCTCATGCTTACTTCCATCAACAGGTGATTTTGTAACCTGATAAGGATTTGGCATAACAATAATATCTCCAAAATCTATATTACCTGTTGTTATTATAGTAATAGGAGTCATAACATTAGCAGTCACAGATGCACTTACACTACTAGACTGTGCTATATTAATGCAAGCAAAGAATAATATCATCAATATTGATTTTTTTATCATACATTTTTATTATAAACAATAAAGATATAAATAGCAATAAAAAGAACATAAAAAGAAAGACACTACCTAATAACAGGTAGTGTCTTTAAATAAAAACCCCCGTTTAATATGCTACAGAAATTGTAAATGTACCCGAGTAAGAACCAGTTTCCTGATTTGCTGCAACAGCTAAAGAGCCACCTACCCACAACCAAGCTTTTCCACCACTTGTAAGCGTTACTTGATTTCCACTGGATACTGGAGAAGGACTACTATAATTGTTTGTAGTAGTATGTTCTACATTAGGTGTAAAAGTCATACTACCTGTAGCACCGTTTGTAAGTGAAACGTTGTTAAAAGTTACCGTTACAGGAGTATTGATATTACCGGTTACTTCGAAAAGGGCTCCATTATCGGGGGTTTTAGTAGGTGTTTGTGGACTACCAGTTACAACGATATCTCCAAAGTCCAGGTTCCCCTGTATAAGCTGAATTGATAACCCAGCAAGTATATTTGCTGTAACCTGAACATCGTCGCTAGCACTATTTTGTGCATAGCTCGTTGTAACTACAAAAAAGAAGATAACAATAGCTAGAAGTTTAGCTAGCTTCCTCATACTGCACCTCTCTGTGAATTATTGATAAAATTTCGTTTATCAATCCTCTGTGTTAATTGATAAACGATTCTGGGTTATTATCGTGAGGTATAATAGAAAAGTTTAGAACTTATTAAAAATATTTTTAATATTTTTTTAAGGGGAATTGCTATTTAGTAGATATTCTTTTATTTCTTATGTAAAAGGTGAAAATAATATTAATTTAATACGAGAGATGGTAAAACACCTTCAACCTCTATTTCTTCCACTTTAACTTTTATTACACCTCTTTTAATCATGCCAAGAGCAATTGCGGTTCCTTTTGATAAATCTAAATCTCTTCCTTCTATGTAAGGGCCTCTATCATTTATTCTTACTATAACACTTTTTCCGTTTTTCAAATTAGTAATTCTTAAATAAGTGCCAAACGCAAGCTCTTTGTGTGCTGCTGTAAATGCCATCTGATTATATATTTCACCATTAGCTGTTGTTTTTCCATGAAAACCAGGCCCATACCATGATGCAGTCATTGTACCTAATTCATTATACTTAACAGGAGTAAGTTCAGGAACAACATCTTTACTAGTTTTAACTCTATCGATAATTGTAGTTTCTCTTGCTGTTGAAACGTCGAAATTAATTACACCCACTGACATCATAATTATTAATATAGCTAACATTATTTTAATTATACGCAATAAATACCTCTCATTTGTTTAACATGTACTTTGATAAAATTTTACAGAAAGAATAGTTTCTATATTTTCAAATCGGAATGCAACCCAATGTGGGTTTGATAATTCATTCTCAAAGATAATCTTTCACATGAATTATTGTTTAAGATTATCCCGTGAATTGATTTTTCAGATAGGTTAATTAATGTGTCTATTAAGATGTGAATTTTACTTACCTGATTAATGATTAAATAAAATTCTCTTACTCTATAATTTACTTCTTCAGTTTGAGTCATATGTTTATAACAATAACTTCCTTAAATAAACTGTAATCAATAAAAACAAAACAATAATTGGTAATAGATATACAAATATAAAAATATTATAAACGCAAAAAAAATATGGGATAAGTTTAAATTATTCTATCTTATATTTTCAATTAAAAAACAAAATTAATTTTTCGAATAATTCAAAGAATCAATTTAAAGTAAACTACGTTTTTAATAATTTACTTATTAACATATAAGAATTTATGATGAAAAAGATTTCTGCTATAATTCCTTTTATTAACGAAACTCAAACATTAAAACTAATTAAACAATTAAAACACTCAGATTTAATCGGAGAAATATTTTTACTTTGTAACGAGAAGTCTGATATTTTTTCCCCGCATACAGAATTGATTAACAATGGTAATATCAACAAAACATCAACTCTGAAAAAATTATCAGATGTAATCAAAAGCGAATTTATACTTTTTCAAATAGGCAATTCAATATTAGAACTTAATAACATAACAATCGAAAAATTTTGTTATGAAGCAAAAAATACAAACTGTGAAATTGTCTATTCGGATTTTTATGAAGAATCGGATAATATTAAAATTGAGCATCCTCTAATAGATTACCAAATTGGCAGTATTCGTGATGATTTTGATTTTGGACATTTAGTGATGATAAATACTAATGCATTCAAAAAAGCATTGAAAAATACTCAAGAGGATTTTCATTATGCAGGATTTTATGATGTACGACTTAAGATTTCTGAAAATGAAAATTCATTTCAAGAAAATTATCTTTTGAAAAACATCTGTCACATAAAAGAATACTTGTATAAAGCAAAAAAAATCCCCCAAAAAGCTGATTACGAAGATCAATTTACTTATGTTGACCCTCAATATCGTCTCATGCAGATCGAAATGGAAAAGGCTGCAACTGAACATCTAAAAACAATAGGAGCATTTATTAACCCCCCCCTTAAAGAGATTGCGTTTGACAAAACTAATTTTGATTATGAAGCTTCTGTAATAATTCCAGTTAAAAACAGAGTTGTTACTATTGCTGATGCTGTAAAATCAGCACTAAATCAAAAAACTAATTTCAAATTTAATGTGATTGTTGTTGATAATCATTCGACTGATGGAACAACTGATATATTATATAAAATTTCGAAAGAAAACAGAAATCTTATTCATATAATCCCGGAGAGAAAAGATTTATTAATAGGAGGCTGCTGGGAAAAAGCCGTTCATCATCCTCTTTGTGGAAGATTTTCAGTTCAACTCGATAGCGACGATTTATATAAAGATGAATTCACATTACAAAAAATTATAGATAAATTCAAAGAAGACAAATCAGCAATGGTTATCGGCTCATATACCTTAACAGATTTTGAACTTAATGTAATTCCACCAGGTATAATTGACCATAAAGAATGGACAGACGATAACGGACCAAACAATGCATTACGTATTAATGGTCTGGGGGCCCCAAGAGCATTTTACACTCCACTCTTAAGAAATATAAGTATTCCAAATGTAAGTTATGGAGAAGATTATTACCTTGGTATAACTATATCACGTGAATATAAAATATCAAGAATTTATGAACCTATTTATATTTGCAGAAGGTGGGAAGGTAATACAGATGCATCATTGAGTATTGAAAAGTCGAACAAAAATAATTTTTATAAAGATTTAATTAGATCAAAGGAAATATTAATAAGAATAGATAAAAACATTAATTCATGATCATCGAAGATAAAGTTCCCAAAAATCATTCGAAAGAATACTGGACAAACAGAATCGAAAATTTTTTTAATGAGCAAACAGAAAAATGGGAATTTCTTAAAAACAATTACGAAAAATTATCAAATGTAAACATAAGGATATTTGAATTTGTTGCTAACAATTTTAAAGAAAAAATCAATGTAATAGTTCAATACAATCCTCTTAGAGTTAAATCTACAGTTGCAGATGTAAGTGAAAGTGCAATTCAAAATAGGACATGCTTTTTATGTGAAAATAATTTGCCAGATGAACAGAATGGCTTAGTTTATAACAATAATTACATAATACTAATAAACCCATATCCAATATTAGAAAATCATCTCACTATTCCAAAAAGAAAACATTCACCACAAACAATAATCAATCACTTTCATGATATGCTCAATTTAACTGAAGATTTGAGCGGTAATTATTCTATTATATATAATGGACCTAAATGTGGGGCTTCCGCACCTGACCACATGCATTTCCAGGCAATCAAAAAAAATATACTCCCCATTGAAAATGATTATGAATCAATTAAAGAAAATATTTTTATCAAGAGTGGTAACTTAGAAATATATATATTTGAAAATTATCTTAGAAGATTCATATCATTTGAGTCAGTAAATAAAGGTGATATTTTATATGCCTTTAAAATACTTTTTAATGCATTGAAAAAAATTTCAACACCAAAAGAAGAACCTATGATTAATTTAATTTCTTCATATGTCAATGAAAAATTCAGAGTAATTTTATTTCCGAGATTGAATCATAGACCAAAGCAATATTATCTTGACGATAATAAAAGACTGTTAGTAAGTCCTGCAGCAATAGACTTAGGTGGAATAATAATCACTGTAAGAGAAGAAGACTTTAATAAAATTACAGAGAGCAATATCTGTGATATTTATTATCAAGTAACTTATACAAAAGAGTATTTTGAATATATCAAGAAAAAGTTGAATGATTCTTTTAAAAAAATAACCAAATAAATTTCTGAATTATAGTCATGGAAAAAAATATAAACAAAAATACTGCTACATTAATATTATCCTGCAGTGACCAGAAAGGGTTAGTAGCAAGAATTTCGCAATTTATTTTTCAACGAGGTGGAAATATTGTAGATCTTGATGAACATGTAGATCCTGATGAAAAAATGTTTTTTATAAGAGTTGAATGGGATTTAAGCGAATTAAATGTTACCTGCGAAGAATTTGAGAAGGACTTTAAGCTACTTGGTGAAGAAATTGATGCAAAGTGGGAAATAAAATACAGTTACCAAAAACATAGATTAGCAATATTTGTTTCAAAATACGATCATTGTCTGCAGGAAATCTTATGGCGTTATAAAAACAAAGAGCTTGATGCAGAAATTATTTTAATCATATCAAATCATACAACATTAGAAGAGATTGCAAAAAGTTATAACATACCATTCTATTATTTCCCGATTACTAAAGAAAACAAACACGAACAAGAATTAAAAGAATTAGAATTACTTGAAAAAAATAAAATCGACACAATAATACTTGCGAGATATATGCAAATTCTCTCCCCTTTATTTATTGAAAGATATCCAAACAATATTATAAATATTCACCACTCATTCTTACCTGCATTTGTTGGTTCTAATCCATATAAAAAAGCTTATGAAAGAGGTGTTAAATTAATAGGAGCAACAAGTCACTATGTAACAGAAGAGCTTGACGAAGGACCTATTATAGAGCAGGATGTAATTCGTATTTCTCATAAAGATTCTTTGAATGATTTAATACGCAAAGGAAAAGATCTTGAAAGACTGGTGCTGGCACGTGCAGTTAATTTACACATTAATAATCGTGTATTAAAATACGGTAAAAAGACTATAATCTTTCAATGATTAATCACTAAATGCACATTAAATAATTTGACTCTCTTTATATAATCTATTATTCAATTCATGTGCATAATAAATGTTATGAAACAGAGAAATATTTGAATAATTAATAAACTTTATTAAAATTTGGTAAATCAATGGTTGAAATTATAATATTCAAATGACAATAAAAGATAAAAAAGAGAAATTAATCAAAGCTTTTGAACAATTTGTTGACTGGGAAGATAAATATAAATATTTAATAGAATTTGGTCGAAGATTAAAACCGATCAGCGAAGAATTCAAGACTGATAAATATAAAATTGAGGGCTGTCAATCGCAGGTGTGGATTAAAGCATCTCTTGAAGACGGTAAAATATATTTCGAAGCAGACAGCGATGCTGCAATTGTTAAGGGATTGATAGCAATTTTATTAGAAGTTTATTCAGGACAAACCCCCGAAGAAATTTTATCTAGTCCACCCGATTTTCTTTCGCAGATTGGCATTGATAAACATCTTTCACCAACAAGAAAAAATGGCCTTTCTTCAATGATGAAGCAAATTCAAATGTATGCACTGGCCTATAAAACAATTTTAGCAAAGAAGGCTAATTAAATTCTAAGGATGTTGTTCAATTAAAGAAGAATTTTTACAGCTATTGCATTCAAACTGAAGTGTGATGTGTTGAATTCCAAATTTTGATTGAAGAACATATTCAATCTCTTTTCTTAATGAATCAGATTGGCTTATTTTCATGTCATTTACATTAACATGAGCCTCCAGATGAACATCATTTTCACCAACCATCCATAAATGTATATGATGAATATTTTATAAATGCTGAAATTTTTTAACTTCATTCTGAATCTCTTCTATTGAAATATTTAATGGTGCCCCTTCCATTAAAATATGAATCGCTTCCTGAAGTATGACGTAACTTTCTCTTATTATATATATACCTATTAATATCGTAAGAATTGGGTCTATCCAATAGATCTTCCAGAAGTAAATAGTTAATCCACCTAATAAAACTGCAATCGAAGAAACAGTATCACCCAAAAGATGAAGATACGCTGAACGAATATTTATACTTTTTTCTGAATCTTTTTTTAAAAGTGATACAGCAATGAAATTTGCAAATAAACCAATAGATGCAACAATACTCATTATTTCAGCATTTATAACTTCTGAATCTTTAAATCTTAGAATAGCTTCATAAAAAAGATAAACACATATAATAATTAAAACACTCGAATTTATAGCTGCAGCTAAAATTTCTGCTCGTTTAAGTCCAAAGGTATGTTTTAGAGAATTGCTCTTTAATTTTAATTTAATTGCAATATAACTTATAATAATCGAAATGCTATCAGAAAAATTGTGAAGTGCATCAGAAATTAGAGATAAACTTCCGGATATTAATCCTCCAATTATTTCTGCAATTGTAATAAAAAAATTTAACAGAATTGTAAAAATTAATCTTCCCTTTGTAGAAGAAAATATTTCATCATTATTATGTGAATGTTTAACGGCCAAAATTTTTCTAATCTGTTTTTTACAAAATTCTAAATCGTAATATTAAAAAAAATTTCATGTTGACCATGATTTAGAACGCTTTTTAAATAAATGTTCACAAACTTTTGTTTCTTACACTCTATAAATAATTTTCATCCATACAAATTTGAAAACTAATACTATAATATGAGTGTGCATTACCATAAAAATATTTTCACATGCATATAGTAATTCGTTATTTATTACTTTTTCCTTTAATACTTTTTTCGTAATCATCAAAGAATTATGCACACACAAAGTTATTAAAATATGTTTATAAAATGATGACTTAATAAAGATCTTTTTCCAACTTTACTCAGTTATTTATCACTTTTTCAAAACGAACTCATACAAAAAAAGATTAGTTTAATTTTCATAATTAAATTAAATCAGTCTTCAGATTTTTATAATAATATTATTAATAACTAATTTTCCTGGTATTAACGAGCAAAGTATATTATCATTTTTGAAAAGCTGATTCCAGAACTTCATCAACGTTTTTAATATTATCAAAAAAAGAAATGATTTTTTTTATTACATCATCAACAATTGAATCCGGGCATGATGCACCACTGGTTATTGCAATATTAATTTTATTTTTTTCAGGAATATAATTTTCAGTTTCTACTTCACAATGATTTAATAAATCATAATGAATAATTTTTTTATATGAATTAATTTTTGAAGAATCAGAGATTAAATATGTCTTAAATTTCTGACTTAACAATAATGCAAGATGTGAAGTATTAGAGCTGTTATATCCCCCAACAACAATTGCCAGATCTGCATCTTCTTTTGTAAGTGCAATTGTTGCAGATTGATTATCGTTTGTGGCATAACATAAAGTATCTCGTGTATCAGCAAAATGATATTTTAAATTTTCCTCACCATACTTTTTGATCATGGTTTCCTTTAGTAAATCTGCTATTGCTTGTGTTTCGCTTGCAAGCATAGTAGTTTGGTTCACTACTCCTATTCGTTCCAAATCTTTCTTAACATCAAAATTCTTGGAATATTTACTAGCAAAAAACGAATAAAATTCTTCTTTGGGCTTGTTACCCAGAATAATCTCTGAAAGGAATCTTGCTTCATCGATATTTCTGATTATTAACGATTTCGCATGTTGAATACTATGAGAATAAGTTGCTTTAGTCTCTTCGTGATAAGCTTTTCCATGAATAATAACAGTATAATTCTGCTTCCCTAAAGCTTCTGCACGATTCCACACTTTTTCAACAAATGGGCATGTAGTGTTATATCTAACTAAATCAATCCCTTTTTCTTTAAGTAATTTTTCGATTTCTATTGTAGTACCAAAAGCAGGAATAATAACAATATTATTAGATTTAATTTCGTCCCATTGAATAAATTGATTGCCATAATTATCCATTATAAATTCTACACCACGTTGTCTTAAATCGTTATTTACATGAGGATTATGAATCATTTCGCTTAACAAGAAAATTCTTTTGCCAGGATTTTCTTCTATAGTTCTATAAGCTATTTCAATTGCATTTTCTACTCCGTAACAAAATCCAAAATGTCGTGCAATTAAAAATTTTACAGGTCCAAAATCCAGACGGGTTGGGGTGAAATCTTTTTTTCTTTGATCAGTTAATCTTCTCTTTTCTTTAATGTACGAGATAATTGAACTTCTATAAAAATCAGGGATATCAAATTTTTTCATATCATTATTTAAGTCTTTCTTTTATTTGTTTTTCAAGTAAATCAATTTCAATGATATGATGTTGATAGTCTTCATCATTTCTTCCTGCTTCTCTGCACAGTTCAATCATTTTCATGGCATCAATGAAATTATTCTTTTTAACATACAATTTAGCTTTTGTAAGATAACAATTAAAATTTTTCGATAATGAAAGTGCTTTATCAATCCATTGGAATGCTTCTTCCAAAAACATATTATGTTCTACAGCATATTTTGCTGCAACTACAAATATTTGCCAGTTGTCTTCCTTTGCATTTGCAAATGCATTTTTAATTTTTTTGTAAACTTGTTTTGACAACTCAACTTCTACTTTAAATGCTATTTGTAAATTTTCCCAATTCATCACTACCTTACACGAAGAATCTGTTAACTCAGGTATTGTAAACAATAATCTTTCGGTAAATTGAGCTGATTCTGGTTTAACCTTAAATCTCACAACATCTTCTTGTGGATTATAATTTATTCCCCAGGTTAATGCTTTATTTATAATTACTGTCCATTCATTTTCATCAGGAATTGTATATAAAGAATAAATACCAGCTGGCATTTTATAACCTTCAACAATAACATCAGTTGAAAACTGAATACGAGTTGATTCATTTGCACCTGTCCTCCATACTTTATTGTATGGTACCAATCCACCCCAAATTTTTCTTCCTTTAACACCAGGTCTTGAATATTCAATAGATATAACAGTATAACCTATTGTTTGTGAAACTGTGGCTTTGGGGCTTAATCTCGGTAAATCTATTTGAGCTGTAATTGTTGTGTAAACAAGTAAAACAAATAAAATGAATTTTTTCATATCGACTCCATTAAATTATTCTTTATATTAAATAATTAATTCCTTTCCTTATTTTTTAACCTAAATAACATAAGATTTTACTAAAAAATTTATTTTCTGTGTTATTTTTTATACTAAATTCATAAATCAATATTTCATTATAACTCTCAATTATCTAACCGGGAATGGGAAGATTGGCAGACTTTCGTGACCTTCTTCATCAACAGATTGTACTGCAAAAAAGTAATTATCTTTTGAATAGGGTAAAATTATACTAGTATCATTCACAAAGAATTTTTTCTCCCAGAATGGCTGGTATGTTTCTCTCATCAAGACAAAATATCCATAAGGTTTTTTACCATATAGTGATTCTTTCCATTGTAGTTTTGTTTTATTAGTTAATTCTTTTACATCAATATAAACATTATCAGGGGCTAAAGGAGCCATTGCTAAATTAGCAAGGACTGCGCAATTAAGGGCTGTAATTTTACGAACATATTCAAAATCAATGAATTCAGGTAAATCTCCATATTGTTTTCCGTTTTCTATTCTAACATTTTGATGTTGATGATCATAATTTTCGTTCATTTCACAAAATCTAACAGCAGCATAACCAAGTCTATTAAAAGGAATGTGATCTCCGCTGCGTAAAAATCTATCGCTCCTAAAAATCAATTTCACTTGAATCTGATCAACATACCTCTCACCAATTTCTTTGATGTAACGGGCTAATTGTCTTGATTTGCTATCATATTCAGAACCCGATAATTTTCTTATTTTTTCGTCTTCTGTTGTTTCACCAGCAGATATATTCTCACTAAAAACTCTTACAAATGTATTATCTCTTAAATGTGTTTCGCTTGAAAGAGTATTTCCAATCATATCGTTGTTAAGCATTGCAATTAAATTACAATTTGAAAGACCCGGGATATTATTTTCTTTAACTCTCTTTGCCAGGTGAGTTGAACCAAAAAGACCCTGTTCTTCACCAGAGAACGTAACAAATATGATTGTAGCAGGAAATTCTCTTTTTGACATTATTCTTGCCAGTTCCAATACTGCAGCCACACCTGATAAATCATCATTTGCACCTGGTGCATATATTAGACTATCCATAACATTTTCTGCTCTTGAATCAAAGTGAGCACCAACGATAAGAACTCTATTATCTTGTGGATCAGTTCCCTTTAATATTGCCATTACATTCATAAGATTTACTTTTCGATCAATTCTTCTTCCATCGGGCTCCACCGTAAAATAATCTATTATAGTTATTAACCTTCCGTTAGAATCCTTAGAATACTCATCAAACTTCGATTTAATCCATTTAGCTGCTGCTCCAATTCCAATTTTTTCATCTTTTTGAGTACTTAATGAATGACGGGTACCGAAAGAAATAAGAGTTTTAACATTATATTCTAAGTTCTTGATAGAAATTTCATTTATCATCTCCAGAATTTTAGGGTCTCGATTTAAAATTATTGTTTGTGCACCAACATTAACTATTAAAAAATGCACCATAAAGAAATAAAAACTTATGATAATTCGAGACATAAATTTTACTCCCGTTTATAATTATTTGCTTTATAAAGAATTTTACCATCTATTATTGTATATAAAATTTCTGTCGATAATATTTCTTCTTCCGAACAATTCAATAAATCTTTTGAAAGGACAACAATGTCAGCAAGTTTTCCTTCAGAAAGTGAGCCCAGAATATTCTCCTGGAATGATGCTATAGCTCCATTAATTGTATACGATTTCAGTGCTTCGAGTCGATTCATTTTTTCTTCTGGAAAGAAAGATTTCCCATCAATTGTTTTTCTTGTTACTGATGTATAAAAATTTTTTATTGGGTTAATATCTTCTACAGGCGCATCTGTGCCATTACATATTAATGCACCCGAATCTAATAATTTTCTCCACACATAAGCACCTTCTTTTGCTCTTTCATATCCCAACCTTTCTAAAACAAACTGTGCATCAGATGTACAATGAATACCCTGCATTGCAGCTATTACACCCAGCCGAGAAAATCTATTAATATCCTGTGCAGACAAATGTTGTGCATGTTCAATTCTCCATCGTAAATCTTTTTTATCTGAATAATTATTAAATATTTCTTCATACAGATTTAGTACTTCCCTATTTCCTCTATCTCCAATTGCATGAGTACAAACTTGAAACCCACTTTGAATTGCAAGTTCACATATTTCTTTTAAGTCTTTAAGAGGTGTAACATTCGAGCCGTAATGATTTGGCAAATCTGAATATGGTTGTAATAGCCAGGCTCCACGAGATCCAAGTGACCCATCAATATAAAGTTTTATTGAACGTATAGTTAAAAAATTATTTTCTGATTTGATAAAAAAGTATACTTTTAATTTTTCTTTCAAATTATTAATTGAATCATTAATCATAACATATAAACGAACCTTAATTTTCGAATTATCATGTAGCTCTCTTATCAAATCTATCATTTCAAATGTTTCCCCAGCATCGTGAAAGGAGGTTATTCCATTTTTAAGGCATTCATTAAAAGCAAGATTAATTTTTTTCATATAATCAGAACGGAGTTGTTCTTTTGTTTTTGAGTTTAAATATTTTTCATAATGTTTTATAATCAAATCGACAGCATTTTCTTCGAAAACTCCAATAGGATTTCCATTTTCATCACGAACTATTCTACCACCTACTGGATCTTTAGTATTCTTATCAATACCGGCTATTCCCATAGCCTTAGCATTTGCAAAAATTGCATGACCACTAGCATGAAATAATACTACTGGATTATTCATTGTAACTTCACTTAACCTATCGTGAATTGGATAACCATTTATATTTGGTGCTGGTTTTAATTCAAATTTTTCCTGGTGCCATCCTCTTCCAATAATCCACTCGTCTATCGATGATTTTTTTGCTAATTCAGAAATTATCGAAACCACATCATTCCAGCTTTTTGCATTTTTCAGATCAGCATAAATTAATGATTCTCCCAATCCTATAAGATGTGCATGACTTTCAATAAAACCCGGCATTACGAAGTTTCCGTCAAGGTCAATGATTTCAGTTGAATCCACAATATATTTTTCAATCTCTTTTAATGTTCCTGCTGATAATATTTTATTTCCTTTGATTGCTAAAGCTTCCACAAACATATTTGTGCTATCCATTGTAACTATATTACCATTTTTCAGAACTAAATCTGCTAATTGCTTCATTTCTTATACTCACATTTTATAACAAGTAGTCGAAATAATAACACAGTCAAAAAATATTGATAAAAACTTTTTTTCATGGTTTTTTAAATCTCATTTTTGAAAAAATAAACTGATACATAATTAAATTTTTTTAACATATAAAAACTTCACCAATCCATCGATTAACAACATATAATTGCATTCATTGAAGATATCCTGCATTTTATTACACTCGAATGCGATTTGAGTATTTAATAATTTAAAAGTTTGTTTATATAAAAAATTCCTCAGTTATTTTCTATTGACAAATATTACACCAATAATAATAATTATTCCACTAAAAATTGTAAAAAATGAAATTTCTTCTTTAAGAAATATCCAGGCAGTAAAAACAGTAATAAATGGTTCAATATAAAGAAAAGCACCTACTTTTGAAGATTGCATTTCACTCATTGCTTTTGCCCATAGGACATAAGCTAAACCTGAACAAAAAATTCCAAGAAATATTATTGCAATCCAGCTATTAATAGTTAAATTATAAAGTGCAAAAATGTTTTTCTGATTTATTGTAAATGGAGCAAGAACTAAAGACATCATTAAAAACAGGTATAGAATAGTCATTAAAGGAGAATAATGGACTGATATTTTTTTATTAATAAGTGAATAAACACTCCATGTAAAAGCACTTGCAAGAATTAAAAAATCTCCTTTGTTTGTTATAAAATCGATTGATAACAAATCTCCTCTACTTATCAATAATATAAGTCCCAGAAACGAAATTAATATTCCAAATACCTGCATGAATGTGATTTTTTCTTTAAAGAATATAATACCAAGAATGGTCATAAACACAGGAGAAGTACCTATTATCCACCCTGTATTTGATGCAGTTGTAAATTTTAAGCCTGTAAGTTGTATCCATAAATGAAAAATCGCAACTAATGAAAGAATAAATATATAAGTATGATCATGCAAATTGATTGAAAAATTCTTTTTTTGTATAAAGGCAATAAAACCTAAAAAAACAACAGCAAGAATTTGTCTAACTAAAATTATAATTAATGGTTCAAGTTGATTTAATAAATACTTCGTTGCTATAAAAGAAGCACCCCAGATTGCTACTGATGCAAGTGGTTTCCAGCTGTTTTTGAAATTATTTTTACTCATACTGATTTTTGAAATTGTGTGATTGTTATTAAGCAACTTAAAGATAAGTTTTTAATTAGTACTAATAAATTATTATTAAGATGAGAAAAAAATAGAAGGTTCATAACAAAATGGCATTAAGACCAATAACAAAGTTATTTTTATTATGATAATTTAATTTCCAGGTAAATTCAATTGAGAGTGGAATTAAACTATGGCCAATACCAAATCCAACTTCATAGAATAGGGATTTGAATTCCTGGTAAGGATGCATAAGTATTGTTCTACTCTTATCAGATATTGTTATTAATGCAGCATTAAAATGGCATGATAGTGCCAAGTGCAATCTCCTCAGAAAAGAAATTTTTAACAATCTGAAAATTTCATCTTTAAAATCATATTGTGTATTTAATATAAATCCTCTATCGCCAAATACCTCTCCCAATCGAATAGTTCTAAAGGTAAGTGACTTGCCCACATTTTTTATATTTCCGGATAAGGCATACATCATCTGGTATGGAATTGCTTCTTCAGAAAAAATATTTTCTATGTTATATATAAGGCGAGTAGATTTAAAACCCGGAACTATTCCTGAAATACCAAGTGTGTATAATCTAAAATCCTCTGAGCTCTTTAACAGAGTACGATTACTAATAATAATTTCAGCATTGATATTGTTAAAAATTTCTCCTCTATTAATTCTTTGTCGTATATAACCATTCTCAATATATTTTCTAATATCAATATTTAAATTGAGAGTGAAAGCATTAATTTTTGTTTCATAAACTTTTTTGTTTATAGAATATTTCCTTGATTTATAAAAAAATGAAAAATCAGAATTATTCACCGCAGAATTATCGCTTTGATTGATAAAACCGAACCCGAAAACTAAAAAAGGAAAAATTTCACCGTATAAATTAAATGTCCATCCTTTTGTATAATAATAATCTCTAAAATCATATTTAGTAAGCAGGCTCAGTACAGTTGAAGTGAGATTATTATATTGTATGTTTTTACCAAAAATATCTGCTACTCTATTAAATATATTTAACGAAAATTTTCCTGTATGATATTCACCAAAAGAATATTTAAAGAAGAAATCCGTTTTAATTTTCTTATCTCCGAAACCATAGGAAATATTAAACTGAGAATCGAATCTTTCATCGAGTTCTTCATCAATAAAAAAACCGAAATTAATTTGATGACCGGTAACTTTATTAAAACTATAAATACTAAGAGGAGCTGTAACTGAAATATTATTTGAAAAATACCATCTGCTGTTAAAAAATGAATTGCTTTCCCAGAAACTCCTCTTGACATTTACAAGGCTATCTATTCTCTTATAAGCTTTTAATTCTTCCAAAGTGTTTGGTATTGTTTGATTTTCTTTCCAGTATAAGGAATCTTTTTTATCCGCATCTGGATGAACTCTAATTAAAGCCATATCAAAAATATTATCGTCAATGTTACGGTTAATTACATAATTATAGAACACTGAATTTATATCAAATCCAAACTTCACAAGACCAAAAATATTTCCTTCAACAAATATACGATAATCGACAGGCATATAGATATTATTATCATAAGCTGCAAACTGCTGTATCACATTCACCTTATCAAAAATTTTAGCAGTAATAGAAGCATCATTAAGATATGCATTTATTTTTAATGGAGCGAAAATTTCATCAATTATATAAATGTCACCGTATAACCCCGGCAACGTAGTATCTACTGGCTGAAAATAAATTTTATATACAATATGATTATCTATTGCTAGTGTATCTCTTATTGTATAATTATAAAATAATAAAGCTTCATCTGATATGGGAGTCGGTATTGGTCTATTAAAAAATTTAATATCGTTAGAAAAAAAATTTTGTACTAATCTTCCTCCAGTTAAAATATTAACAGCTGATGGTGTATTTGCAGTTTGTTTTCTCGCAAGAATCTCTTCTTTATATTTATTGGGTCTTTTATAATAACCTTTACTCTGATTTTCTGTTATTATTGTAATTTTTAATTTACCTGTATCTTTTTCACCTATCGACAATCCTACGCTATTATCGTTTGCGTACAAATCCTTAGTAGTTTTTATTAATAATTTTGTATATGCTTCAAATGTATATGAACTTAATTTAACCTCTCTTTCTTTTCTATATATAATTGATTTCTCTATTATTTCGAAGGCAGGATTAAATCCTGGTTTCACAGTTATTTCGGATAATTCAATAGTTATAGGTTCTAATAAAATCTCCAGCGATTCGTTTTTTTCAAGTGTTACTAAAGTAGTATCTGATTTATAACCAATATATGATGTAATTAATTTATATTTCCCCTTAATTAATCTTAATTCGAATTCTCCTTCTGAATTTGCTGACGTACCGGTAGTTGTCCCCAAAATACGTATATTAGCAAAGCTCAATTTTTCTTGTGTCAATTTATTTTTTACAATTCCTTTGATTATAAATAATTGGGAATATGCTCTCGAACTAAAAAGAAAAAGAGTTATTAATAATAATTTTTTCATAAAATTATTTTATAATTTACTTTGAAAGTAAACATCTTTTTAATAATTATAAATAATGAATAAGAAAATTATTATTACTGGGGCAACAGGATTAATTGGTAGAAAACTTTTCAATATTTTAATTAAAAATAAGAATAAAATTATTGTCTTTACAAGAAAAGTAGAAAAGGCAAAAAAGATAATAAAAGGTGCTTTTGATTATGTTGCATGGAATTATGAAAAAAGTTCTGAATGGATAAAATATCTTGATGATGCAAATGCTGTTATAAATCTTGCTGGAAAAAATATATTATCAAACAGGTGGAATGAAAAAGTAAAAAAAAGAATTTATGAAAGTCGTATTCTTTCTACACGTTCATTGGTAAATGCAATTAAATCTTCTACAAATAAACCCGAATGTTTCATATCTGCATCTGCGGTTGGTTTTTATGGTAATAGAGATTATGATGTAGATGAATTTTCTGAGAAAGGAAAAGGTTTTTTATCAGATCTTGTCGATGACTGGGAAAAAGAAACAAAAGAGCTTGAAAAATTTAGTATACGAACTGTGAACATAAGACTTGGAACTGTTTTATCAAATGAAGGAGGAGCTCTTCCAATTTTAGTGAAGCAATTTAAATTTTATCTGGGAGGAACTTTTGGAGAAGGTGATCAATGGTTCCCCTGGCTACATATTGATGATGCTATTGGAATATTTTTATTTTCTTTAGATAATACAAAAATACATGGTGTAATAAATGCAGTATCTCCCAATCAAATTAAAATGAAACAATTTTGTCAATCAATCGGGAATGTATTGAATAGACCATGTTATATTAAATTCCCCAAATTTATCATGAAACTAATTTTAGGTGAAGGTGCAGATGTATTAACAAGTAGTATAAAAGCTGTGCCTAAAAGAATATTAGATTATGATTATAAATTTCAGAAACCTCGCATAGAAGACGCACTAAAAGATTTACTTAAAGACCGAGAAAAATTTTCATAATAATCAAAAACTAAAACGAAAGAAAACAATAACTGTGAATTAAATTTTAGTTCTGGATTTATGATAAAAAACATTCAAAGCATAAGTAAAAATTAATAAAGTACATTTTAAGCAATAAATAATAGTTCTACCGTATAAATGATAGAAACATTAATTAGCAATGAGGATTTGTACAGTTATGGTTTAGATTATTATTCATTAAACTTTTGGAGTCAAAAGTCAGTTTTATGAAGTTAGGTTATTAGTCATTCAAACCATGATACTATTTCCATATTTCCTGTTCCAGGGAAAGCCGGGGGACTGGCAAGCATAAATCTGTTATCGTATCGATATCTTTTACTAAATCCATTCACAATATAAATTTGGCCCTGTGATTGGTGAAATATACCAACCGGACCTCTTGTATATTGTGTTATCCCTCCATAGAGATTTATAAACCCACTTGGTGGTCTTGTATTATAATTTTGAGCTGTGAATGATCCTCTTTGTGCATATATTGCTGCTTGAATCACTATATCTGATCTATTTGGTTGATTGTCTGTAATGACAACATCTCTTTCAGCCACAATCCCGAGCATATCACTTGAATTTGGATTAACTCTGGGATCACTATAATAAACTATGTCATTATCCAGATATATTTTCCCTCTATTACTTCCCGTACCTGATACTGCAATAGTATACTGACCTTTTACAACGCCACTTATATGCACTTCAGAATTATCGATATATATAACACCATTTGGTGCAAATTGAGAAGCTAAAACATATGTCCAGGGATTATTGGCATTATAACGATATCGAATACTATCACCTCTAAATTCAAGATAAACTAAGCTTTTATTTGTAATTACTTTTCCTCCTCCCGAAGCTGCATTTGCAACCATACTAACACCATTTTCTGGAATATCCTGATGTACTCCAGTTTCAAATCCACCATAAAATTTGGGGTGTGCATTATTACTATATTTAACAAGACTTCCATCAATTGTAACTTTTCCATAGAAAACCGGTTCGTCAGCTACTCTCAATTGACCATTTGTATGAAAAGGACCCCATACAGTATCTCTTGTAGTCCACCAGATATTTGCTCCTTCAGAATCAGAAAAATATGCATATTTTGCAAAAGAGCTGGGTTGAAATAATACTTTAATGGTATATTCATGTCCCTGATAGCTTGCTGTAGAAACAATTTGTCTTATTCTTCTAAATACATCGATTGTTGAAAGTACAACTGTAATATTTCCAAAATCTGTTTGTGTATCGTGCATTGTAAAATTGAAAGTACCGTCAGGTAGAGAATTATTAAGATAAAGACGATTAGCTATTAAATTTATACCCGCTGCAGCATATGCATGCGCTTTCGAGTTATAGTAATAATCAGCAAAGGATTCCACCGTACTGGTAGCCATATTATTATAATTTCTACCTGCTACCATAAATATTAAACTAAAACCGAGAACAAGTAATAAAGCTCCTTTACCACCCATAGTTTTTCTCCTTATCTAGTCCTTAAATTTCTTGCAGCTAATCTTATCTGACGCCATATAACTTTTCTTTCTGCAGAATAGTTATCACCATAAGCAGCAGGATTTTCAACTGCAACATCAATCTGTATTGTACTTATTCCAAGTGGTGGTTGTTCAGGCATCTGATTTGGTTTTAATGTATCTCCAAGCGCATCAAAATAAATTAATTTAAATTGCGTAACACCTAGATTAGAACCTTGTGGATTTTGGTTATTAACGATTCTATATAATATTTTATCGTTTGGATTTGGTGTTTGTAAAAGTTCGTTGCTGCTACCTACATAATATTTAAGTGTATCTGGTATTCCATCTCCTTCTAAATTCCCCTGACTAACAGCAACATCTGTTAAAAAAGTAATGCTTGTATCAGTAGCACTCAAAATTGCTCTTGCCGGGTCAGGAATTCTTGTCCAATCGGCACAATAACCTATTTTAGTAAAATCATACTCAATAAGGCTAACTATATCAAGGAGGTTTTGTTGAACTATTTTTTCTCCACTAAACAAATAATTATTTTCAACTGCTGTATCATTCATTCTTAGAAGGATAAGTAAAAGTAATCCTCCAATAATTGTTGATCCGAGTATGTCAACTAATGTGCTGAATCCCATTACTTAAATCTCCAATAACTATATACAGTTGACATTATAATTGTATCTTCCATTGCTTCACTTGTTACCATTACTCTCAATTTCTTATGCCATGTTCTCTGAGAGCTAATGATATCTGGATTATCCTGGTTCACATAATCAACCATACAATAAATATTAAAATATATTTTTTTTGTTGGATCATTTACATCCAGTATTAACGAATCACGTTGTGGAATGAATCGATAACAATTAAAATCATCAAAATCATCCAATATATTTGGGTCGACCCTGCTCTCTACTGCATCCAGACCAAGATTTTGTGGAAGTGTTAATTGATTTAAAGAAGTAACTTCTGTTGTATCTGTTTTTTCATCAAAAGCTTTACTAATTGCTCTCTCGATCATCGATGTAGCTAATGATGTAGCCATTATTCCATAACGATTTGAAATCATTGTAGTATTAGTTGTTAATAATCCACGATTCACATTAAGAATAACTGTACTGAGAAGAAATATCGCGCCAATTGTTAATAGCATTTGCCCAGTATTCATAAGACCACCAAATGTCTCTATTAAAATTTAACCAAATTATATTATTATTGCTATACAAATATTATGCAAGAATAATTTCTTGTGATTTAATTCAAATTATTGAATTTACTTTATTAATAAGTAATTTTAACGAATAAAATTTATCTTTCAATTAAATTAGAACTGTATGGATGCAATAAATTTACTTGTGGCTATCAATCTTATAGTAACAATAAGTCTAAACTGGAGTAGTGCAAAAAAAGGTTTAAAAGTTTCTTTAACTAGAGTACTTGATAGACCCAAAACTTATCTTCAAAAATTACCTCCAAACGTTTCTGCTTTGATCCTTGTGCTTATAATTTTGGGAATCTTTGATATCGGAAATCTTTCAATAAAAAATGATGAAAAATATCTTCTAATTCGGATCGCAGGATTAATTATCTTTATTTTATTTTCATGGCTTCAGATTACTGCTTTTAAGACCATGGGAGATTACTATTCTCAGGATATTTTAATCCTGAAAGAACATAAATTAATTAAAACAGGTATCTATAAATTTATAAGACACCCTCAATATCTAAGTCAAATATTGAGTGATCTGGGAGCAGCTTTAGCATTATTTAATTGTCTAATAATTCCTTTGGTAATCTTTTTTGAATTACCGCTATTTGTCCTCCGTGCTCTTTATGAAGAAAAACTTCTTGAAAAATATTTTAAAGATGAATTCCTAATTTATAAAAAGCGAAGTGGTTTTTTCATTCCATTTATAGGATAATTATGAAATTTAAAACCATAATCATTCTTTTTGTTGTTTCACTGTTGAGCATATACCCGCAAAAACAACAAAAAATTCTTGTTGAATTTAATAAAGAGAACTTTTTTGTCTCCTGTCTAAGTAACAATGGCAACTTTTATATATCCTCAAAAGAACTAGCTGGAATCCTTTCATCAAGTTATTACTATAATGCAGAAAATCATAAAATAGAAATTAAATTTTCTGATTACAGCATTAAGTTTACTGCAAACAATAATTTTATAGTTCTCACAAGAAAAAAAGACAATGTACAATCTGTTTATCAATTGCCCATATCAACAATTTTAAGTAATGATGATATATTTATTCCAATTATTTTTGTTAAGGATTACCTGAGTATTGCTAGTAAAAAAATGATTGTATTTGATTTGGATACAAGAAAAATTGTGGTTAACGATATATCAAATGAAAAAAACAAGTTACAAATAGATTATAAAAAATTCAACATTGTGTTTGATATTTATGGATTATCAATTGAAAAAAAGATTAATGGCACTTTGATAAGATTAAAAGCAAATAAAAAAATTATTGTTCCCCGTTATTCAATTCATAATGATGTATTATATGTTTTTTTTGCAAGTGCAATCATAAATCCAGAATTAACAAAAGATTTTGTCCCAATTGGTTTAATTAAAAATTTTAAGATAGTATCAACATCTGAAAAAAGTTGTCAATTAGAATTCGAATTAAAAGATGGATATTCAACCATTGATCTACTTCAAGATGATAGAACAAATGATCTTATAATTACCATTCATAATAAAAAGTTCATTGAACAAATTAAAGAGAAAAGTAATAGACAGAAATGGAATTTTGATGTGGTTGTAATTGATCCAGGGCATGGTGGAAAAGATGCGGGTACAATTAGTCTAACCGGGACTAAAGAAAAAGATATTAATCTAAAAATTGCACTTAAGCTTGGAAGACTAATTGAAAAAAATCTACCCTCTATAAAGGTAGTTTATACAAGAAAGTCAGATGAATTTGTTGAATTATATAAACGAGGTAAAATTGCCAATGAAGCAAACGGAAAACTTTTCATTTCAATACACTGCAATTCTACTCCACAAAAAAATATTACAAACAGAGGTTTTGAAGTTTATCTTTTAAGACCCGGGAGGACAAAAGAAGCTATAGCAATTGCAGAAATAGAAAACAGCGTAATCAATTACGAAGATAATCCAGAACGATATCAACAGTTGACTGATGAAAACTTTATACTTGTAACAATGGCACATTCACAATATATGCGATATTCAGAAATGTTCTCGGATTTACTAAATCAGCAATGGAAAAAAACTGTTTCAATACCTTCCAACGGCATAAAACAGGCAGGTTTTTACGTACTTGTTGGTGCTTCTATGCCATCTGTTTTAATCGAAACAGGGTATTTAAATAATAGAAAGGACGAAGCATATTTAAAAAGTAGCAGCGGTCAAAATGCAATAGCTAATGCAATTTTTAATGCAATTGTGAAATACAAAGAATTATATGAAAAAGAAATTGATGTATTATCCGAAAGAGAGAAATAAATATTCTTATTGTGTAAAAATTTTTTCACAGATTTAATTTTTCTTGTTTCATACCATTTTTCTATATTTTAATTTATTCAAATAAAAAAGCATTGACATGAAAACCTTTGAGCTGGTTTCAAATTACAAACCCGCAGGGGATCAGCCAAAAGCAATTAAAGAACTTGTAGATGGTTTAAGAAAAGGTGTAAAGCACCAGGTGCTTCTTGGAGTAACTGGCAGCGGCAAAACTTTTACAATGTCGCATGTTATTAAAGAAATAAATAAACCTACACTTGTAATCTCCCATAATAAAACTCTTGCTGCTCAATTATATTCAGAATTCAAATCTTTTTTCCCAAATAATGCTGTTGAATTTTTTATAAGCTATTATGATTATTATCAGCCCGAAGCTTATGTTGTTAAAAGAGATTTATATATTGAAAAAGATTTTTCAATTAACGAAGAAATTGATCGCTTAAGACTAAAAGCAACTACTGCATTAATAGAAGGCAGAAGAGATGTAATAATTGTTGCGAGTGTTTCCTGTATATATGGAATCGGTGCTCCTGATGAATATGCCAGACAAATACTATTTTTAAGAAAAGGACAGGAACTCGATCGCAGAAAATTAATGAGAGATTTAATCGATATATACTATACAAGAAACGATGCTGAATTTTCAAGAGGTTCGTTTAGAGCACGTGGAGATGTGATTGAAATAATTCCTGCATATCAATACGAAGAGGCAGTTCGTGTTGAATTCTGGGGAAACGAAATTGAAAAATTGTCTATAATTGATTCGATAACAGGTAGAGTAATAAAAGAAATGGATTCTGTACCAATTTATCCTGCTAAATACTTTGTAACAACAAAAGATCAGATCAATCGTGCAATTCAATCAATAGAAGAAGAATTAAAAGAAAGATTACAATATTTCTGGTCGCAGGAAAAATATGTTGAAGCACAACGACTTGAACAGCGAACAAGATTCGATATTGAAATGATGAGAGAAATTGGTTATTGCTCGGGTATAGAAAATTACTCGCGCCATTTAGATGGCAGACCCCCAGGTTCTCGTCCATATTGTTTATTCGATTATTTCCCCAAAGATTATCTTTTAATTATTGATGAATCTCATGTTACAATACCACAAATTAGAGGCATGTATAATGGCGACCGCTCGCGTAAAGAAACCTTAGTTGAGTATGGTTTTAGATTACCATCTGCTCTTGATAATCGACCTCTTAAATTCGAAGAATTTGAAAGTATGATTAATCAGGTTATCTATGTAAGTGCTACCCCGGGCGATTATGAACTTGAAAAAAGCGGTGGTGTTTATGTTGAACAGATTATTCGTCCCACAGGCTTAATCGATCCTGAAATTGAGGTACGTCCCGTAAATGGACAAATTGATGATTTAATTGGTGAAATACGCAAACGAGCTGAAAGAAAAGAACGCGTTCTCGTTACAACTTTAACAAAAAAAATGGCAGAAGATTTAACTGATTATCTTGATAAACTTAATATCAAAGTAAGATATATTCATAGTGATATTGATGCTCTCGAAAGAGTTGAAATAATCCGAAGCTTAAGAATGGGCAACTTCGATGTGCTTGTTGGTGTTAACCTTTTAAGAGAAGGTCTGGATTTACCGGAAGTTTCTCTTGTAGCAATTTTAGATGCAGATAAAGAAGGCTTTTTAAGAAGCGAAAGATCACTAATGCAAACTGCAGGAAGAACTGCTCGCAATGTTAATGGAAAAGTTATTATGTATGCCGATAATATCACAGAATCAATGAAAAAAACAATCGAAGAAACTAATAGGAGAAGAAAACTACAGCAGGAATACAACGAAGCACATGGTATTACTCCACAAACAATTTACAAAAGTGTGGAAGAAATTCTTTCCTCAACTTCAATTGCTGATGTAAGGAAAAAAGATTATGAAAAAGATGAAGCTACAATGTTAAAAGTTGTTGAACCTGTAATTAAATATATGTCAAATGACCAGCGAAAAGAATTAATCGAGCAGATGACAGAAGAAATGTACGCTGCAGCAAGAGATCTTGAATTTGAGAGAGCAGCATACTTACGAGATGAAATTGAAAAATTAAAAAAGTTAATAAAATAATCAGGAATTATTTGCTAACCTTAAGACTTAAATAAATACCACTCACATAATTCACTTATTTTACTTAAACCATTATGTTAATAACACTTTTTACATAACTTCGATAGATTATTTTTTTATATCAATCAGAAAATTTATTTATTATTTCAAAATGCCTTTCTTAAAATCACAAATCAAAATATCACATTAACAATCAATTAACTATCTTTTTTATATATAAGTGATTATTTAGAAAGTTTAATAAAATCTTAAAAAGCACTTTACAAATTAAGAGCAACTTTTCGCCAGTGATTTATAAAATTTTCAAATTCATTTTTGATTTCTCTAAAATTTTTGATATTGTATAATTCGCAATCATTATCAGAAAGCATTGTTATGCAATTCATTAATGCTCTTCCATTATGATAAGTCGCTTTCCATATATTCCCCTTTGGTTCAGTTCTGTAATGAGGTTCTTTTTCAAGACTGCCCCAGTACCAATCACCGAATTCATAATCGATCAAGTATTTTTTTATGTACTCCCATTCTCTTAGAAATAGTTTGTAGTATTTTTTCTCTTCAGGAAATATTCTTGAAAAAAGAAGAAGAGCATTTAATGCTTCTGCCTGAGCCCACCAATTTTTTGTATCTTTTATAATTGAGCATTTCATACTTTCAGTTATGTAATAACCTTCATCAAAAAAACCACCATTTTTCTCATCCCAGCCATTTTCAATTGCATGTTCCAGCATTTTCTTTGCTGTTCTCAGAGTCTCTACATCATTTTCCAGACCAAGTGCATACGATGCTTCGAGCATTAAATATGCAGTTTCATAATCATGCCCAAACGATACGTGATCAAGACGATAATTTCTCCTTCTTATCTCTTCTGGCGCATTCCTAAATGAAATAGATTTCCAATCTCGTTCGAAAAAAAGTTGAAGATACCCCTTAGGAGTTGTAATAACATCACGAATCAAGATTAATAATTCTAAAAGCCGATCACGTAATCTATCGTTTTTCCAGACATGGTATAATTCAGTAAAAGCTTCGAGCAGGTGAATTGAAGAATTTTGATCTTTGTAACCAGCTTCTATGGCATCTGTAGCTTTTGTTTTGTAAGGGCTATTTTTATCAAATGGTAATCCTTCACGTGTTAGGAATTGAAAATAACCTTTAAATTCAGGATCATACGCATGTTTATCAAGCCATTCAAAAGCGGATATGGCAGCATTAAGAACTGATTTATCTTTTGTTATATCATATAATGCAGATAATCCAAAAATTGCAAAAGCATTTCCATAAGCTCTCTTTTCATCAAACCATCCTTCAACATTGCAAAGCTTGCCATCTCTACTTCTTATTTGATAAAATCCCCCATATTTTTCATCCCACATTTTCTCCATCATAAATTTAAATCCATGGAATGAATAGTCAAAATATTTGCTGCTATCGAAAAATTTTGCTGCTTTTGCAGTTGTCCACATATGTCTTGCTTGAGTAACAATCATTTTCTCCTGAGCTTGCATTAGCTTGAAATCGAAAGATATATTCGTGAAGTAGCCCCCACATTCATAATCAAGAGCAAGCGGATACCATTTCTCTAACAAATTATTTGTCAATTCACCAAGCATTTCAGCACAAATTTTCTTCTTCATTCAGTTAAAATATTTATTAATTCTGTAGTCAAATATTATACCAAAAAAATCAATATTTATTAATCAATTTTATTAGTGTATTTTTTACAATATGATAATTATTTTATTAAAAT